>Ga0307373_10000152_pt1 | contig 122268 bp, 95 predicted proteins | sample OX2MG_FD_202534 | JGI IMG/M metagenome (GOLD analysis project Ga0307373, IMG submission 202534) | Soil microbial communities from Risofladan, Vaasa, Finland - OX-2 | ecosystem: Environmental > Terrestrial > Soil > Coastal area > Acid sulfate soil | place: Finland: Risofladan, Vaasa | collected... | reverse complement strand
GCGCGCCCCTCGGCGTCGAAGGCGTTCACGTTTTGCTGCGTGCTCACCGGGTCGCCCAGCAAGTCGCCGTCGTTGTCGTAGTTCGGCGCGAAGCCGATGTTGGTCGAAATGCGGTTGTTGATCCCATAGTTGGGCTGGAACGATTGCGTTCCGCTCTTCAAAACTTTTCGCGGGGGTCGCGCCGCTTTTCCTGCTGGCACAATCGGCGCGATAGGCCGCGACATTCCGTAGGGGCGCGGCCCCAGCGAAGCGCAGCGCCGACTTGGGGCCCCGGGGCCCCCGAGTCGGCGTGAGCACAAGCGGGACGCGCGCCGTAGGCGCGCTGGGGCCCGCGCCTACCAAGCCCAACGAATCGTAGGAGAACGTCTGGCTCCAGTTGTCCCCGCCCATGCATGCCGCCGAGGCGATGCGGCCCAGGTCGTCGTGGGCATAGTTGCAGGTCTGGGTGTCGCCGGTGCCAACGATGCTGTCGGTGATCGCCAGCGTCCCCAGCGAGCCATTGGCGTTCCAGGTGAGCGCGCCGGTGTCGGTTTGGCCGTTCACGCTGAACCCGTATTGCGTCATGCGGCCGGTGGAGGAGTCGTAGCCGTAGCTGTCGCTGTCGCCCGAGCCGAAGGTGACCTTGGTCAGGCCCAGCGCCGAAAAGGTGGCTCCGCCGGCCAGGGTGGCGACGCCAGCCTTCGCCCCGGCGGGGCGGCCCTCGCCATCGAGGCTGTAGGTGATGGCCGGCACCGCGCCCGGCATGGTCAGGGTCGAAACAGCTCCGTTCGCGAAGTGCTGGGCGGTGGCGACGGTCCAGCCGCCGGAGTTGGGCGAGGATTGGTAGACGTCCTCCTCGTCCGCGACGGGATTGGGGTAGCTGAAGCCCAGGTCGGTGGCGCGGCTCCCGGTGTAGGCCTCCGCCAGCTTGCCCACCACCTTGGCCATCGCCGTCCCGTCCACCGTGGCCGCGTCGTAGACGAAGGTCTTGGTCGGGGTGGCGCTGGCGTTGGGGCCGCTGGGGTAGCTGATCTGCGTCACCCGGTGGAGGGCGTCGTAGGCGTAGCAGGTGGTGTTGCCGTTGGCGTCCACGCGCTTCACCAAGTCGCCTTCCGAGATCCCGCAGGTCGCATCGCTGTCGAAGGTGTAGGCCGTGGTCCCGCTCTCCGGGTTGGTCTCCGCCGTCAGCCGGCCGAGCTGGTCAAAGCTGAAAGTCCGCGTCTGGGTGGGCGTGGTCTGCGCGTTCTGGGTGACCTGGGTGATCTGGCCCAGGGCGTTGCGGGCATAGACCGTAAGATACCCGCTCTGCGCCACCGCCTGCCCGCAGGCCCCGTCCCCTCCCAGCGTGTTGATCTCGCACACCGAGCGCAACCGCCCCAGTCCATCGAATTCCTCCTGCTTGCGCTTGGTGTTCTCCCCCGCCGGCGCCGGTCCCACCGTCGTCAGCACGTCGTTGTCGGCGTAGCTGTAGCCCACCGTCCCGCCGCCGCCGTCGGTGACCAGCAAGGGGCGCGAGAGGGCGTCGTAGCTGGTGGTGGTGAACACCGTGCCGCCGCCCACGCCGGCCGTCTGGGTGAAGGGCATGCTCACCGACACCACCCGGTCCATGGCGTCGTAGCCGGCCTGCACGGTGTCGAAGTTGGCGCTGCCCGGCCCCTGCCGCTGCTGGGCGAGGATCGGCCGCCCCAGCCCGTCGAGCGTGGTCAGCGTGTCGCTGGTCGAGGCGCCCGAGTTGAATGTCATCGCCCGCTCCACCTGGTTGGCGGAGATGTAGCTGATCGAGGTCACGCTGCCGTCGGGCGCGGTCAACTGCAGCGGGCGCCACTCGTCGGCGCCGGTGTCGTAGGCGATCTGGGTTTCCAGTCCGTTGGCGTCCGTCGAGCTGACCTCGACCCCGCCGGTGCAGTTCCAAACGGCGGTGGCGAAGCCAGCGGCGGCCACCGGGCCCTGGATCTTTGTTGGGAAAATGCCGTTGCCGCTGGCGTCGGTGCAGCCGCCCGCGCCGCTGTTGCCGTAGGTGTAGGCGGTGACTCCGGAATTTGTGTCTGTCGCCGTGGCGATGGTCCCGTTCGGATTGTAGGCAAAGCTCTTGGTGAGGTAGGCGGTGGAGTTGACGTATTCCTGCACGCTCAGCAGGTTGCCGGTGGCGCTGTCGTAATTGTAGTTGGTCTGCGCGATCTGGCCGCCGCTGCCGGTGTACGGGCTGACCGTGGTCTGCGCCGGCAGGTTCATCGCGCCGCCCAAAAGGGTGGTGTAGGAGGTGGTGGCGTTGCGCAGCAAGGCTCCGCAGGAGAGGCACGCGCCCCAGTCGTAGTCGTACTGGTAGAGCGCCTGCCCGAAATCGTTGTAGCTGAAAATCACCTGCCGCCACAGCGCGGGCTGGCCATTCTGATAGAGCTCGTAGGTGAGCCCCTGCCCGGTCACGTAGTTGTTGGTGAGCGTGTTGCTGTAGGCGATGGATTCCAATTTGGTGCGGGAGCCGCCTGTGCCCTGGTAAAAATCGGCCTCGGTCAGGGCACCACCCTCGCCCACCCAGTAGGGGGCGGCGAAGCTGAAGACGCCGTCGTTCTGGTCGGGGCTGGTCTCGGTGGTCTGCACCGCCCCGCCCCCCTGCTGCGACCGCACCCAGCTCCACTCCTCCGCATTGCCGTTGACCGAATCCCACCTCGTAAGCAGGCTGTTGCCAGCGCCCCCACCCGTGCAGTCGACGGTGTAGCTGTAGTGGATGGTGGCGCCGGTCGGCAGCGTCACCGCGTCCACCCGGCCGGTGTTGTCATACGCAAACGTATATCTGCGGCCATCGGGCAGATCCAGCTCGGTGGGCAGCTCGGGGCTGCCGCTGTAGGCGCCGCAACCGGTGCTGGTCACCGACTGCGCCGCGAATTGCTCCGTGATGCTGGCCTGGCTGCCATTGGGACCGGTGTAGGTGAACACCACCGGCGAGCTCTCCGTGCCCGAGCCGCTCTCCGTCAGCGCAGGGTTGTGGTTGGGGTCGTTGCCCAGCGGGTCGTGGAAGTAGGTCGAGCCTCCGCTGGTCGTGGTCGTGACCTCGTTGCCGTTGGGGTCCTCCAGCAGGCCGTCCACCTCGTCGCCGCGGCTGTCGAAGACGTGGGCGTAGGCGCCCGGCTGGTCCAGGTTGTAGACCTCGATGGTGTAGCCCTTGCCATCGGGGATCAGGATGCTGCCGCTGCCGGCCACGCCGGAGCAGTCGTCCTCGTCGCCGCTCTGCCTGGTCCCTCCGCCCAACTCCAGGTACTCGCTGCTGGCGACGGCTCCGCTGGGCACCGTGCCGTCCGGTTCGGTGAACGTGAACGAGTCCTCCACCAGGCTGTACCACTCGTCGTAGGCGCCGAGGTTGTTGTTCCACCAGCCGCAATATTGGTCGTAGACGTCCTCCGAGGAGCTCAGGCTTCCAAATGTCTTGACCAGTGCCCAGCCGAAGCTGCCCGGCGACCCATACAACCAAAAGTTGCTGTTGTAGGCGAGCGCGAGGTGGATTTGCGCGTTTCCGACCGTGGCCCGGGTGTAGATCGGGATCTCGAAATGGTTCGCCAGCATCGAGCGGTCCACGTAGCCGAAGCCGAAGTCCAGGGTGCTGCCCCAGCGGCTGGGGTTGACCTGGGCGCGCGCCGGCGCGAGGCCCATGAGAGCAAACCAGAGGGCGAAAAGCAGCGCGGGCGCGAGGCGTTTCATTGGCCGCCCCCATCACCATGCGTGGCGGGGGCGGGCGGGCCCTGCACGGCAAAATCCGCCTCGGTGAAATCGCTCCGCGCCGTCAGGGCCGTGAACTGCACCGCGAGCCGCACCCTGCCGGCCAGCGACTCGGTCACCTTCGCCGGAAAGGCGACGCCGCCGGAGGACTGATAATCGGCGTATGCCACTTCCACCCTGCCCGCGGGGGACTGCCAAGCCAGGCTGGCCGGCAGCCCGGTCGCCGGGTCCAGGCTGAGCGCCGGCGCCTCGGCCGCCTGGGCGGCCTCGGGCGAGGCCGCGGCCAGGATGGCGCTCTGCGGCAGCAGCGCGCAGCCGTGCACCGGACTGGGCGCGGCCAGCGCCTGCGCCACGCCCTGCGGCCCCGTGACTTGGCTGCGCCGGCCGTCGAGCACCGCCACCCAGCGCCGCGGCTCGCCCGGACGCGAGAGATCCACGGTCACGCGGCAGTGGCTCGCGCCCCAAGCCTCGACCTCGATGGCGCCGCTCTCGCTGCCGCGCGGGCCGTTGAAAGTGGCCGTGCCGCAGGCCACGTAGCCGGCCTGCGGGCTGGCGCCGAGCAGGCTTGCGCCGCGCGCTACCAGCACCGCGGTCGTGGCGTCGAGTCCGGCGGGCGCCGCCGCCTGTCCGAAGGCGGCGCTAGCGAGAGCTAGGAGAGAGAGAGAGAGAGAGAGAGAGAGTGCAAGTACCGTGCCATCCGCATCGCCATCACCCTGTGAGCCACTGCGCGGTTAGGCTACTCGAGCCAGGGAGGCCGATGTCAAGCATAAAATGCGGGGCGGGCGCAAAAGGTCATAACTTGCTACAGAACCGCAGCGAAATTATCCCGAATGCAACCGTCGGAGCAGGATCGGCCGCCGCGCAGGCCCTCACCACCACTTCCCGCGCCAGCCCCTGCGGCAGTTCCTGCCGCCCGCCGCGGCGGCGCTGGCCCGACCGCTCCGCCGGCGCGTCCGGCAGCGGGCTGCGCCCGCCCTCCCGCATGGGCCCGCGCTCAGCCGCTCGCTTTCGGGGCCGTGCTTTTCGATCCGCCGGCAGCCGCAGTCGCTGCCCCAGCAACGCCACCTTGCGCCGCCAGCGCTCCCCGCTGTAGCTCCAGCCGCACCGCCCGCAGCAGGTCCTTACACGCCTTCGCCCACGCCGCGCCCACTGGCGGCAGGTTTGAATCAAGCTGACCAGCACCGATTGCGTGCGCGCGCCGGCGGCGGTGCGGTTGCCGCCCCACACTTTGCGGGCGACCACCATCGGCCGGGTCGCCTGTTCGGCCCGCCAGTTGGCGGCCTCCAGGCCGGGAAAGCGCAAGCAGGGGAAGATGGCGCATCGCTCGCGGCGGAGATGGCGCGCCCGCTTCGCGGGTCCAGCGCCAACTGGTCCCGCATCAGCCTGCCGCCACATAGGTCCGCGTCGCCGCCCCCAGCGCAAACATGGTCAGCTCCGCTCCGCCACCGCCAGCACCTGCACCAGCGTCTCCGCGTCGAAGCCCGGCCGCACCTCGATCCTGCGCCCATTCGCCAGCTCGATCGCCACCCCGGCGCCCGCGCCCCACCCGCCGGGCTTCACCTCCAGCGGCACCAGCCGCTGCGACTCCCGCGCCCGTTGCCGCCATCCGTCCAGCGTCGTCGGCGCCAACCCGATCGCCCCGCAAAACTCCTGCCGCGGCCTCCCGCTCGCCTCAAACGCCCGCACCACCGCCAGCTTCTCCGCCCAACTCCGCTTCTCTTCCATCCCGCCACTTCACCATCGCCGCCTCGCATCCGCAAGCCTGGGTTGCTTTGACGCGTACGGTCAAGCACGTTCTCGGCTTCCGGCGGTTCCGCCTGCGGGACCAAACCAAGGCGCGGGGGGAGCGGCGCCTGGCTTGCAGCGCAGTGAACCTCAAACCCATGCACCGCCTTTGCACCGCCTCAAGACGACGGCCGATCCCTGCCGTCCCGCAGGCTCCGCCCGCCCCTCCCATCACCGCGTGCCCTCCATCCGCCCCGCCCCGGCGACCCGCCGCGCCGGCAACCGGAAGTCGAAACTGGCAGCTGGCGACTGGCCACCCTGCGCGGCGTCTGCCGCGCAGAGTCCTACGGCACATCGATGCTGAGGGCCGCCGACGCCTGCCCTCCCGGATTTGCGACCGTGACGGTGTGCGTCCCAGCGCTGACGCCGCTCGGCAACTCGAAACTAACCAAGGTCGTGTCCAAATAAATGCTCGGCACCGCCGTCCCGTCCAGGCTCACCGTCACCCCCGGAAAGAACGGATTTCCCCTGACGATCGCCCAGGTTCCTGACGGCAGCGCCTTCAGCGCCGCCGCCGCCAGCGTCGGCGTGAACGGCGCCGCCGGCGGAGGCGGGGCAAACAACACCGCCGCGCCCGAAGCCGTCCCCATACCGCCCACCAGCAGCACCGTGCCGTCCTGAAGCAGCGTCGCGCTGTGGCCGAGCAGCGTGCCCGGCAACCCGCCTGTGTACCGGAACTGGTTGAGGCTCGGGTCGAACAGCTCATCGGCGGACAAAAAGCCGTCTAGCGCGTCGAACCCCGAGCCGCCGGCGAACAAGACTTGGCCGTCAGGCAACAGGGTCGCCGATTCCGCAAAGAGCGGCTGTTGCAGCGGGTTCACATCCTCCCACAGCCCAAGGGCGGTCTGGTAGCGCTCGGCGTTGGAGTAGGTCACAGGCTGGCCATAATCGGTGAACCCGCCCGCCACGACGACATCTCCGTTTGGCAATGGTGCTGTGGGGGCGAGGAACTGGATTTCGTCTTGCGATCCGGTGGCGGCGAACGCGTTCTGCTGCGGCTCGTACAGGTCCGCCTCGTACCCCCCATTGGGACTTGAGACCAGCACCTTGCCCGTAGGCAGCAGGTTCTCCCGCGCTCGCCCCAGCTGGTCCGTGGACATGCCGGGCCCGGTCGCGAACGCCCCGCTCGCCTCATCGTAAAGTTCGCTGCCGGCGGTGCCGGTGGTCCCCAGCGTGAATCCACCCGCCACCAGGACATCGCCGCTGGGCAGCAAGGTGGCCATGGCCCCGGCCCGCGCCTGGCCCAGCGATCCCGTCGCCGTGAAGGTTCCGGTGGCCGGGTCATAGAGCTCCGACACGGCGGTGAAGCTGGCCGCCGTCTCCGTCCCGCCGTTCTGCACCATGCCGCCGGCGATCAGCACCTTTCCGTCGGGCAGCAGCGTCGCGGTGTGCAACAAGCGCGCCACCTGGAGGTTGCCCGTCGGCGAAAAGCTTGCCGTCCGCGGATCATAAAGCAGCGCGCTTTGGGTCGCCTGCCCCTGCGCGTCCGCCCCGCCGGCGATCAGAACCCGCCCGTCGGCCAGCAGCGTGGAAGTGAATCCCGTGCGCGTCCCGCCCGGCATGGCCGCCCCCGCCACCGCATACCCGCCCGCCCCGCCGCCGAAGTAGAGCGGCTGCGACACGCCCCCGCCCGGCGCCGGCGTGTCCACGCTCACCGGGTAAACCCCGTCATGCGCCAGCAACGCGGCCGGAATCTGGGCCGTGAGCTCGGTGGCGCCATCGAAGGTGGTCGCGAGCGGCTGCTGGTTGAAATAGACCACGCTCTCCGGCACGAAGTTGCTGCCCGTCAGCGCCACGCTCAGCGCCCCCGCGCCGGCGGCCGCGCCCGCCGGGGTCATGCTGGCCAGCGCCGGTTGCGGGTTGACCACATCCACCTCGACTGTCGCCGTCCCCCCGCCCGGCGCCGGGTTCATCACCGTCAGCGGAAACGTGCCCGTGCTGTTGAGCAGCGTCCCCGGAATCGTAAACCCGATCTCCGTTCCCCAAACCCCGCCGAGACTGACCACTCCCACATCCACGTTGTCGAACCGCACCGCGGAGGACAGATTGAATCCGGCGCCGAACAGGGCATAGGGCGCGTTTCCTCCGTCGCGCACCAGCGGATAAAGTGTCTGCTGCGCATCGAGCACCGGTGCCTGGCTCAACATCGCAAACGGCAGCGCGCTTGAGCTTCCCCCGCCGCTTCCGGGATTGACCACGCTCACCGGCAGGTATCCCCCTGTCCCAGCGGCGAAGCCCGGCACCCTAAGCTGAAGCTGGGTGGCGGTTTGCACCTGAACCGGATACTGAAGGTCGCCCGCGCTCGTGGCGCCGTTGAACATCACGTAGGTGCTGGTGTTGAAGTTGGCCCCGGTCAGCGTCAGCACCAGCTCGCTGTCGCTCGCCGTGGCCTGCGGCGGCGAGATGCTTTGCAGCGACGGCACCGTGTTGCTTACCGTGAGCGTGCCCACGTTCGATGTCCCGCCCCCCGGCCCGGGGTTGAATACCGTCACCGTGTGGTCGCCCACCCTCTGCACGCTCGCCGGCAGGTCCAGTTCAATTTGGGTGGCGCTCACCTGCGTGGGCAGCACGGAAATATTGTCGATGGCAACCGCGCTCCCGGAGAGGAAGCCGCTCCCGCTGATCGTGGCCGGGAGGATGGCGTTGAAGGCCAGCGTCACCCCCGAAACCGAGGTGATGGCCGGTTTCGGATTCGGATTCGGTTGCCCGCCCCCGCCGTTGCCGCCCCCGCCCGCGCCGCCGCCATTGGCCCCGCCGCCCCCGCCCGCGCCGCCGCCGCCGCACGCTATCAGCGCGGCACACAACAGAACCAGACCGGCGCTGCGGGTCGGCATCCTATTGCACCGTCAACCGCACCGTGGTCGTGCGGCTCACCGGATTCACCACGCCCGGTGTGGCGTCGGTCGCCGTGATGGTGATGGTGCTGGTCACCGGCGGCGGCGTGCTTCCGCCGCCGCCGCCCCCGCCTACCGTGCCGCCGCCCCCAGCCCCGCCCCCGCCGCAAGCCACGCTCGCCAGCATCATCAGCCCCGCCAGCGCCCACAGCCGCCGCCGCCGCATCGCCAGCGCCGTGCCCACGAAAAGCAGCCCCAGCAGCCCTGCCACCCCCGCCCACCGCCCCATGCCTGCGCCCCCGGCGCCATCCCGCCTGGCCGGCGCCGCCTGCCCGGCGCTCGTCGCCACCGCCACCCCCGTCGAGCTGCCGTCAAAAAAGCTGGTCGGGTTGTTGTACTGGCAGGCTGCGCCCGCTGGCAATCCCGAGCAACTCCAATTGACCTTGCCGGTCAAGTTGGGCGTGGCGTGGAAAAAGATCGCGTACCCCGCCGTGCCCCCGGCCGCCACCGTCGCCGTCGCCGTCTGCGGCGCGATGTCGAAATCCCCCAGCAGCAGCGGCACCGACACGGTATGGCTCAGGCTGGCGCCGCCCTGGCCCACCATCACCACCACCGGCACTGTCACCGGCCCCGGCCCCGGCAGCCCCGCCACCGTCACCGTCGCCCCCGTTCCCCCCGCCACTCCCGCCACGGTGGCGGGGCTCACGCTGCACGGAAACGTCAGCCCGCTCCCGCACGCCGTGCTGTAGTCTCCCGAAAAGCCATGCAGCGATACCATCGTTATCGGAAACGTCTCTCCATCCCCGGGCAGCACCGGCGTCGTGGTGGTGGGTCCGCTCAGCACAAAGTCCCCGTCGTTGGCCAGCGCCGCCGTCACCGCATGCTGCAGCGCCCCGCTCGTCCCGGTGATCACCAGCGGAATGTTGTTCGAGGCTGCCATGCCCGCCAACCCGCTCACCGTCACCGTGCTGGCTTGGCCCGGCGTGATGGTGGCGGGGTTGAAGGAACAGCTCAAGCCCAGCGCGCTGGTGCAGCCCAGCGCGATGTTCGGAGCGAAATCGGTGAAGCTCGCCATCGCGCTCACGATCAAACCCGCGGTGTCCGATCCCGGAATGGTGGGGATCGCCGCCGTCTGCAAAAAGAAATCGCCGGAATTCACCTGCACCGTCGCCGTTGCCACCGTGTTGCCGCCACTGCCCGTCACCATGGCCGTGTCGCCCAGGTTCCGCCCCAGCCCCGTCACCGTCACCGTGCTGCTCTGGCCCGGGGTGATCGTTGCCGGCTGCGCCGCGCACAGCGCCGCGCCCTCGCCCGTGGCCGCGCAGCTCAGCCCGATCGGCCCCACAAAATGGCTCAGGCTGCTCGCCGCCACCGTGAACGTCTGCGGCGTCCCGTACGCTGTGGTCACCGTCGGCGGCGTGGCGGTCAGCTCGAACTGCGTCACGTTCAGATGGAGCGTCAGGTCGTGGCTCACGCTGCCGCCCGTCGCGCGGATGTCCAGCGCCAGCGCCCCCGGCGGCGCGTTGCCGCCCGCCTGCACCTGCAGCGAAACGCTGGTCAACGCCTTCGGCGCCGGCACCGTCGCCGGGCTGAAGCTGCAGGTCACCCCCGCCGGCGCGTTGGGACAGGAAAAGGCCACCGGCGCGTCGAAGCCCAGCGATCCCAGGCCGCCAACCTTGAAGCCGAACGTCGCCGTCTGGTCCACCTGCAGGTCCGTCGGCGGCGGGTTGGCGCCCCATCCAATTTGGAAATCGTAGGCGTTGAGCTGCAGCCGCACCACCTGCGTGCTGGTCCCATTGCTCGCCGTGATGATGAAGCTGCCTTCGTCCTCGTCGGGCACCGTGAGCGTCGCTGTCCCTCCCGCCGGAATGCTGGCGGGTGTGATCGTGCAATTCGGCAGGTTGTCGCAATCCAGCGCGATCGTGGAGGCGCCATTGGAGGCCGTGGTGCCGAGTGTGTAGGTCGCCGTCTGCCCGGCTTCCAGCGTCACGCTGGTCGGCGAGGCCGTGATCGTGAACCCGGGCGGCGCCTCCGCCGGAATGCTCCACGCCCCCCGCCCGTGCGTGCCCGCCACTAGCGTGGCGATGCCCCCGGCCGAGGTCAGCGCCAGGCTCAGCACCGCCGCCGCCGGCAGGTTGCCCCCCAGCCGCACCCACTGCTCCTGCCCCGTGCCCCCGTCGCCCGCCGCGAAGACCCCCACGTCCGTCGCCACGTAGATGTTGCTGGGCTGGGCCGGGTCCACCACAATCGCATTGATCGGCGTGGACGGCAGGTTCCCCGCAATGTTCGTCGAGCTCGAGCCCCCGTCGGTGCTCTTGAAGAGCAGGGCGCTCCCGCCCACATAACCAAAGCCCCAATACACCGTCTTGGGATCGCTCGGGCTTACCGCCAGGGCGGTCACCGGCGCCGCCACGCCCGAAACCGCCAACTGCGACCAGGTGGGCTTGGCTCCGTCGGCGTTCTGGCTCGCGCTGAGCGAGCCGTCGTACGCCCCCACATACACCGTGTTGGCGTCGCTCGGCGCCACCGCGATTGCGGTGAGTTCGTCGCTGCTGGCATCCACATTCCCCATCGGGTGGGTGAGGTTGCCGCTGATCGCCTGCCAGCCCTGGCCCGCGGCGCTGGGCACGGCCGGGCCCCGCCACACCCGCTGCGTCACCAGGTAGAGGCTCGAGTCGTCCGGCGTGGGCACGTAGGGGGTGTAGAAATCGGGCGCGTCCATGATGGTGTTGCCGTCGACTACAGTGTGGAAGTTGGCGCCCCCGTCGTCGGAACGCTGGATCGAGATGCCGGTGTTCTCCGTGAACAGTTGCTGCGGGTTGGCCGGGTTGATGGCCGTGTGGCCGCCGTCCCCGCCCCAGATCTCCGCCCAGGGTTCGGTGCCCGCGGTCAGCGCCGTGCCGTTGTCCTGCGACCCGCCCAGGTAGCGGCCCACGGTCGCCGGATCGGCGCTGACGCTGTAGAACTGGATGGCGCCGATGCTGGCGTTGAGGTTGCTCCAGTGCGCCCCCGCGTCGGCGGTGTACCACGCCCCCCCGTCGTTGGCCACGATCCAGCGCATGGCGTCCAGGCAAGCGATGCCGTGCTCGTCCATGTGCACCGTGCCGCTGCCGTAGCTGTTGGTCAGGTTGCTCCATGGCAGCGCGCCCGCGCCCAGCGGCGCCGACCACACGTCAATGCCCCCGATCACCAGTTGGCCGCCGCCGGGCGTGGCGGCGATGAACTGGTCGTAGCCGCCTTGGTTGTTGCTGCCGTAGAGGCCGGCGGGCAGGTTCATCGCCGTCCAGGTGCTGCCGCCGTCGCTCGACGCCGCCAGCCCGGTGCAGTTGCCCATGCCGTTGCAATCGCTCGCATCCACCGGCAGGCCTTGCCCGTCCGCCATCAAGGCAAACAGTTGTCCGCCGTTCACCGCCAGCGACACCCTGTAGAAATCGTTGGCGCTGGGGGCGGCGCTGCCCAAGGGATTGCCCGCCTGCACCCAGGTTTGGCCCTGGTCGCTCGAACGGTAAATCCCCCGTGCCCGGATGGCCGCATAGTAGGTCCCCGCGGGCGACGGCGGCGTGGGCGGCACATAGACGAGGTCGGTGGCCGTGGCCCCGCTGTACACCTGCGCCCACGTCGCCCCGCCGTCGCTGGACCGCACAATGCCGATGGCGGGCGCGGAGATCACGTTGTCATCGCTCATATACACGCCCGACTCGGTCACCGCTGCCAGCAGAATCTGCGGATTCGTGGGATCCACCAGCAGCCGCGTAATCCCGCTGCCCAGGAAGTTCACCCCGCTCCCGTTCGTCCAGGTCTGGCCGCCGTCGGTGCTCTTGAGGATGCCCACCCCGTAATAGCTGTCCCCGCTGCCGTTGCCCTCCCCCGTGCCCACGTAAAGCGTGGTGGGTGTGGTCGAGCTGTCCAGCGCGATCGCCCCGATGGAGAGGCTGGGCAGGTTGTCCCCGATCGGCGTGAACGTCGGCTGCGCCGCGAGGGCGTTGGTGGATTTCCACAGCCCGCCGTCGGCCGCGCCCAAATAGACGGTGCTGCCGCTGGCGTCCTTGGCCAAATCCACCGCGACCGAGGTCAAGCGCCCCGCCACCGCCCCGAATTGCGGATCGTTTTCCGGCCGCGGACCCAGTTCCGTCCAATCCCCGCCCAAGCTGGCCGGCGGACTGCCCGCCGCGCCCGCCGGCGCTGCCCGCGCCTGCCGCCGGACATGCAGCACCTGCATCCGCCGCGCCTGCTGCCACGCCTGGTAGCGGTGCGTCGCCGGCGAAAGCTCGTCTCGCGATTGCCGGAAGCGCAGGAACCATTCCGCCCGCGCGCGGTAGTTGTCGCCCGCGGGAAACACCGGCCGCCGCGTGGGCGCCTGCGCCGGCAACCAGCTCAGGGCCACCGCTAAGCAAACCCCCACCACGCACAGTCTTGGGTAGCCCATCTGCCGGCCAGTATATCGAGAGCGGAAACCTATCTCAAGTTGTTATTTGTCCACCGGCGTAACAACGGCCTGCGGCGCCTACCGCAAAGCCACCCATCGGTGATCACGCCAAACTGAGCAGCGCCCCGGACCGTGGCGGCGTCCCCACCGCCGCATCCATGGCCCGCTGCCGCCCCCCCCGCCAGCTCTCCCGCAGCCGGCGCAGCTCCAAGCCTTCCATGCCCCGGGGCAGCCGCCCGCGCCGACGGCCCGGCGACCCCGGCGACAATTCGCACGGCAATCAAAAGCACTTGGTGCGCGCTGGGGCAGGCGGATGCGCCAACAGGCCGCGATTGCGGCCGCCCTCGCCGGCGCATCAGCCGCCGCTTCGCCGCCCTCTAACTCCCCATTACCTACACGCCCGCGGCGGCCGCCTGCGAGGCCTTCAGCTCGGCGTCGAGGTCCGGGTGCTTGAGGTGGAAGCCGGTTTTCTCCTGGTAGGCGCGGGCGAGCACGCACATCTTCTCTTCGCCGCAGAGCTTGCCCAGGAAGGTGATGCTGGTCGGCGTCCCGTCGGAGGCGCGGAAGCCGTTGGGCAGGATCACCGCCGGGTGGCCGGTCAAATTGGTGATGGCGAGCTGCGAGCCGCTGGTGGGCACCACCACCACGTCGTAGGGCTCGAACATCGCCTGCATCTGGTGCATCAGCTCCAGGCGCAGGCGGTCGGCGTTGAGGTAGTCCACCGCCGGGTAGAAGTGGGCCACGCGGAAGGTGTTGGGCCAGGTCGAGGGGTTCGGGACCGGCGCCTCCATCAGCTTGTCGCGCCCGCTGCGGGTGAGCGCGTCGAAGGCGGCCGCGGCCTCGCAGTTCACCGCCGGGCCGTAGCCGGCAAAGGGCGGCATCGGCGGCAGCGTGACCGGGTGGAGCGCGACCCCCATGCCGCGCAGCACCTCCAATACGGCGTTGTCGAATTGGGCCTGCTCCTGGCGGCGGGCGGCGAACTCGGCGCGCTGCGCCGCGGTCATCGCACGGCCCCCGCGCCCGCCGCGGCCGGCGCCGTTGATTCCGCCGCGGGCGGCGGGCGGGGCGCTCTCCTGCTCGAAGGCGGCCTGCACGTAGCCCACCCGCAGCGCGTGCAGCGGCATCATCGCGTCCCAGTTCAGCGGCACGTCGAGCACGGTGCGGTCGGCCTTGGGGTTGCCCTTGTCGGGGCCATAGATGGCCTGCAACACCAGCACGGCGTCCTCGACCGAGCGGCAGAGCGGGCCGAGCTTGTCTTGGGTCCAGGAGAGCGTCATCGCCCCGCTGCGGTCCACCCGGCCGAAGGTCGGGCGCAGGCCGGTGACGCCGCACACGGTCGAGGGGCTGGAGATCGAGCCCTCGGTCTCCGAACCCACCGCGAACCCCACGCAGCCGGCCGAGGTGGCCGAGGCCGGGCCGGCAGAGGAGCCGCTCGAGCCCTGGCTCGGCTTCCAGGGATTGCGCGTCATGCCCCCGAACCAGATGTCGTTTTGCGCCAGCGCTCCCAGCGTGAGCTTGGCGACCAGCACCGCGCCGGCGGCGTCCAGCCGCTTCACCACGGTGGCGTCCTCATGGATCACCTGGTGCTCGTAGGGCTGCGCTCCCCAGGTGGTGGGGTAGCCCTTGGCGGCGAGCAGGTCCTTGGCGCCCCAGGGGATGCCGTGCAGCGGCCCGCGGTGGCGGCCCGCCGCCAAGTCGCGGTCGGCCTCCCTGGCCTGGGCCAGGGCGCGCTCCTCGGTGTAGGTGATGACGAAGTGCAGCATCGGGTCATAGCGCCGCAGCCGCTCCAGGTACATCTGCGTCAGCGCCAGCGACGACACCCGCTTGCTGCGCACCAGCTCGCCCAACTGCCGCACGGTGTAAAAAGCCACCTCCTCCAGGTTCTTGGGGGCGTGGGCGACCCGCACCGGCGCCAGCCGCGTCGGCCGGTGGGCCATCTCGAACTGCATGCCCGGCAGCACCGGGTTGAAGATCTGCGCTGGCGGGTCCCAGTTCTGCAGCGGCATCTGGCGCAGCTCGTCCAGGCTGCGCATCTGGCTCTCGAAGGTGCGCACCATCTCGTCGCGCTCGCTGGGGGTGATGGTCAGGCCGGCGACGTCGGCCATCTGGTCGAGCAGCTCGGGCGTGACCGCGAGCGCCGCGCCCGCCGCCGCGCCGCCCTCGACCATCTTGCCCCACAGCAGCCCCGGCAACAGCGTGGCCGAGAGGCCCAGGGTCGAACAAGCCGCGAGAAAGGCGCGGCGGTTGGCGGCGAGCGTGGGCATGCGGGTCTCCTTAGTTAGAACTGCAGGCGCAGCCCCATCTCCAGGGTGCGGTTGCCGGCCTTGTCGGTCAGCACCCCGAAACTGGCCGGGCTGGTGCCGAACAGCCCCAGCGCCGGCGTGTTCCACAGGGGGTGGTTGAACACATTGAAGACCTGCAAAGTGTAGATCAGGTTCAGTTTCTCTGTCACGGCGGTGGATTTGCCCAGCGCCCCGTTCAAATTCCAGGTGCCGAAGCCGCGCAGCGGGTTGGCGTTGCCGCTGCGGCCGTCGGTGCTGATCTGGATGGTGCGGAAGGCGTTGAAAACCGCCGTGGGGTTGGAGAACATGTTCAGCCCCAGCCCGCCGGCGGCGGTGTTGCCCCGGGTGGCGATGGTGGCCGAGCTGACGTTGTTGTAAATGCCAATCCCGCTGGTGATGGCGTCGGCGCTGGTGGTGGGGATGGCGCTGGCGCCGTTGGTCAGCCCCAGGTTGCCGCCGCCGTAGACCTGGCCGCCCTCGCCCACCGTCAGCGGCGCGCCGCTGGCGTAGGTGAAGACGCCGGAGTGGTACCAGCCCTGGGTCAGCCGCGCCAGCAGGCCGCCCCCGCCCATGCCCGGCAAATTGTAGGTGTAGGTGGCGTTGAAGGTGTTGGTGCGGTCGCTGGCGTCAATGCCATAGGTGCGGAACGGATCGTAGCTGTCGGCGAAGAAGCCGGCGCTGTCCTGGTCGCCCAGGCCGTTGCTCAGCAGCTTGGAGCGGGTGTAGTTGACGTCGAAGTTGAGCCCGTGGGTGGGGTTCATGCGCAGCGTCACCAGCAGCGCCTGGTAGTTCGACATGCCGGCGTGGGTGCGCATGAAGAGCGTCCCCACCTGGTGGTTGTCAAACGTCGGCAGTCCGCTGGCGGTGCGCAGGCTGTCAATCGTCTGGAAGATGTTGCTCACGCTGGCGGAGTTGAACAGGCTGCTGTTCTTGCCCACGAAGGCGTCGGTGCCGCCCGGCACCTGGTGCTCGAACCAGGGCTGGGGCGCGACCGCGCCGCCGGCGGTGCCCTGCTGCAGCTCCGCCTGGATGGCGTCATAGGCCTGGGCGAAGGTCTGGCCGCTGGCGTTGTCGCGGAACATGTAGGGGGCGTTGTTGAAGTTGATCGCCTCCGGCAGGTCGCGGCCGAAGTTGCCGCTCCAGCCGATCTCCAGCAGCATGTTGTGGCTGAGCTGGCGCTGCAGCGTCAGGTCGGCGGTCAGGCTGCGCCCGATCTTGTTCTGCGGATCGAGCTGGAACGACACCTGCTCGCCGTTGATGCCGGGAATGACGCCGCCTTGCGGGTTGGGGGTGGGGGCGAAGGCGGGCAGCGGGATGCTGCCGTCCACCCCCACCCGGAACGAGGCCGCGGCCGGATCGGCGGTGGTGCCGATGCCGGCGTTGCAGCCCGTGCCCGGGGTGCCGCTGGCGTTGCACAGGGGCTTGGCCACCGTCAGCGTCTGGGCAAAGCCCACCCCCAGCATCGGGATCTCGACGTTCTGCACCATGTTGCTGCGGTCATAGACCATGCCCAGCCCGCCGCGCAGCACCGATTTGCGGTCGCCGAAGAGCGTGCCCAGCAGCCCGCCCTGCAGCGCGGGGTTCCAGGCCGCCGCCAGCCGCGGCGCCACGTCGCCGTAGTCGGTGTTGAACACCGGCCGCCCGGCGTATTGCACCGGCACGTACGACAGCGTCGGGTTGTAGATGGTGCCGGCCTCGGCCGCCGCCGCCTTGGCGTTGAGGTAGCCCGCCGCGGTCAGCACCTGCCCGGTGCCGGCCGCCTCCAGCAGCACCTGCTGCTGGTTGCGCTCCACCGGCGGCGTCTGCCAGCCGTAGGAGAGCCCGTAGGTCAGCGTCAGCGAGGGCGTCGCCCGCCAGGTGTCGCTGCCGTAGAAGTTGAAGGCGTGCCAGTTGGCGTTGGCCTGCAGCGTGGTGCCAAACGGCAGCGGCTTCAGGCTGCTGTCGCGCGCCGCCTCGATGTTGACGTTGTCAATCAGGCCCAGCGTGGTGGCATAGAGGCTGTCCCAGGTCGAGGTGCTGCTCTTGGGCAGGCAGTTGGTGGTCAGCGCCGCGGTGCAGGTGGGCGGGGCGTCGGCGGTGGGAATGCTGATGAAGTTGCCGCCGTTGATCACCGCCGCCAGCGAGCTGTTGCCCGCCACCACCTTGTCGTTGCGGGCGTGGGTGGTGGGAAAGGCGCGGATGTCGAAGCCGAATTGGTAGGTGTGGTTGCCGTACAGCCAGGTGGCGTCGTCCACCAACTGCTCGTCGGTGTCCTTGGTCCACTGGTAGCGGGCGCTGCCGGCGCTGTTGTCAATCGGCAGGTTCAGCGCCGACGACTGCAGCGCGATGAAGCCGTCGGCGGTGTTGGTGCCGGGCAGGTTCTCCAGCGCCGCGGCGGCGGTGGGGCTCAGCGGCTGCGAGACGCTGAAATCGCGGGTGAAGCCCAGGGTCAGGGTGTTGAGCAGGTTGGGCGAGAACTGGCCCACCAGGGTCGCCGCCAGCGCGGTGGCGCGCTTGGGCTGCACCAGCGTGCCGGTGACGTTGCCCCCCAGCGTGTTCACCTGGCCGGCGGTGGTCACCAGGTCGCGGTAGTAGGTCTCGCTGGTGTGCAGCTGCCAGCGCGAGTTGAAGTTGTGGTCGTAGCGGAACACCTCGTAGTCGGTGTTCTCCGGCGTCTTCACCGGGGCGGTGAAGCCGGTGGTGTTCAACCCGTCGCCGGCGTTGCTGTTGTTGCCTACCGGGTCCAGCGCGTACAGCGCCGCGACCGCCGGGCTGATGCCCAGCCCGCGCGGATCGCAGGCGGCGTTGCCCGCCGGTCCGCAGTTGGTGGCCGAGGCCAGGTTCCAGGTGTCGGTGTTGCCGGCCGCGTCCTTGAAGGTCAAAATGCCGGCGCGCAGGTTGGCGGTGGGCACGGTGCGGGTGACGGTGGCGGTGGCGGGGAAGCGCCGCCCCTCGTAGTTGAAGAAGTAGAAGTCCTTGTCCTTGCGCAGCGGCCCCCCCAGGCGCGCCCCGAAGCGGTTGTCGGTGAACTTGGTGATGGGGATGTGCTGCCGGTTGTTGGTCCAGGAGTTGCCGTTGAAGTGCTGGTTCTGGTTGTAGTAGTAGGCGGCGCCGTGCAGGTCGTTGCTGCCGCGCCGGCCCACCAGGGTGATGTTGCCGCCGCTGGAGTCGTTGAAGCTGGCGCCGTTGTCGGCCACCCCCACGCGGAACTCCTCCACGCTGTCCACCGGCGTGGGCAGCGCCTCCACCGAGGTCTGGGCCCCGGCGATGACGTGGCCGCTGATGTCCACCCCGTCCAGCTTGATGGTGTTCTGGTCGTCAATCGCCCCGTTGACGCGCGTCGCCGCCCCCGTGCCCAGCACCCCCGGCTGCAAGCCCAGCAGCTCCACCGTGTCGTGCTGCAGCGTGGGCAGCTTGTCAATGCTCTCCCGGTCAATCACGTTGCCCACGGTGGCGTCCTCGGTCTGCAGCTCCGCCTGCGAGTCCGCCGTCACCTCCACCGTCTGCGATTGCTGGCCCACCGTGAGCTGGGGGTTGAGGGTGAGGCTCTTGTTCACCTCCACCGCCAAGCCGGTGATCACCCGCCGCTTGAAGCCGGGCGCGCTGACGGAGAGGGTGTAGGTCCCCGGCTGCACGCTGGTGAAGTTGTAGCCGCCGCTGGCGTTGCTGCCCTGGTTGAGCACCAGGTTGGTGGCGCTGCTTTTCAACTGCAACTGCGCGCCCGGGATGGCGGCGCCGCTGGCGTCGGTGACCGAACCCAGCACCGCGCCGGTGGAAGAGGTTTGGGCCGAGGCGGCCAGGCCCAGCAGAAGGGACAACACCAACAGGGAAAACACGCGCACGCGGCAGACCATAATTTCGCGCCTTTCTGGGGGAGCTCCACACCTTCCAGCCTGGCGCCCAGTGGCGCCACCAGCTCGGGATGGCGGGCAGTATGACATATACGGTCAACCGCCACACAGTCTTTTTTGCCGCCCGTGCTAGATTCGAGGCGTGCCCTCCTTGATCCCCGCGCGCTGGCGCCCCGGGCGGCCCGGGAACTGGCCCTGGAGTTGGCCCTGGAGTTGGATGGACCTGCTCTGGCTCATCTTTCTCGCCGGCCTGGCCGCGCTGCCGCCCATCGGCGAAATCCACAAGCAACTGATCCTGCTGGGCTTGGCGCTGTTCCAACTCTTCGAGGGCCGGCTGCTGGCGGGCTCGGTCCGCTGGGGCAGGCCGCTGGCGGTGGTCATCAAGATTGCCCTGGCCACGCTGCTGATTGCCCACACCGGCCAGGTGGCGATCAATAGCAGCTATTACCCCATTTTTTATGTGCCGGTGGTGACGGCGGCGATGCTCTATGGCCCCTGGGGCACGCTGGGCTGGACCGCGACCGCCTCGGCCGCCTACTGCTCCTATCTCTGGCCGGCGCTGCGGCAGTACAGCCTCAACCCGGCGGCGCTGGAGGAGCTGGCCCTGCGCCTGTTCTTCTTCTTTCTGCTGGCCATGATCATCAACCGCTTCGTGATGGAGACCCGCCGCCAGCGCGACCTCTACCGCCAGACGGCGGAGTCGCTGGCCGGGGCCAACCGCCAGCTCCAGCAGGCCCAGGCGGAGACGCGGCGGGCGGAGCGGCTGGCGGCGCTGGGGCAGCTCTCGGCCGGGCTGGCGCACGAGATCCGCAACCCGCTGGCCGTGATCAAGGGCTCGGCCGAGATGCTGCAGCAGTCGCTGCAGCCGGCCGCGGCGGGAACGCCCGCGGTGGCCCCCGACGCGAACCCGGCGGTAGCCCACGAGCTGGCCGGCTATATCTCCAGCGAGGTCAACCGCGTCAACCTGCTGGTGGCGCGCTTCCTCGACTTTGCCCGGCCGCTGCGGCTGCAGCGCAGCCCGGTCGGGCTGGCCGAGCTGCTCGACCGCGCCCTCGCCGACGCCCAGGAGCGCTGGCCGGCGAGCCCGGTGCGGGTGGAGCGCGACTACGCCCCGGATCTCCCCGCGCCCGCGCTGGACGCCACCCTGTGCGAGCGCGCCTTCGCCAACCTCGCCGCCAACGCCTTCGAGGCCATGGCCGAGCTTCCGCCCGGCGCCGCCCGGCTCACCGTGCGCGCCGCCGCCGCCGCCGAGGGCGGCCGGGCCGGCGTCCATATCGCGTTCGCCGACACCGGCCCCGGCGTCCGCCCCGAGCTGCGCGAGCAGATCTTCAACCCCTTTTTCACCACCAAGCCCAGCGGCGTCGGCCTCGGCCTCGCCATCGTCGCCAAGATCGTGGACCAGCACGGCGGCCGGCTGCGGCTGTGCGAGGATGGCCCCGGCGCCTGCTTCGAGGTCTTTCTTCCGTTGAGCGCATGAGCGACGATTAGGCAAGTATGGCAACCATTCTCCTGGTGGACGACGAGCCCAAGATGCTGCGGCTGCTGGAGCTGCAGTTGGGCCAGGCCGGCTACGCCACCCTGGCCGCCGCCGACGGCGAGCGCGCCCTGGCGCTGCTGGGCGAACACCCGGTGGACCTGGTGGTCACCGACCTGCGCCTGCCCGGCATGGACGGCCTCGCCTTCCTGCACGCCGCCAAGCGCCTCCTGCCCGCCCTGCCGGTGGTGGTGATGACCGCCCACGGCACCGTCGAGACCGCGGTCGAGGCCATGAAGGCCGGCGCCAGCGACTACGTGCTCAAGCCCTTCCCGCTGGAGGAGCTGCGCCTGGTCATTCAGAAGGAGCTGGCGGTGGCCGGCCTGCGGCAGGAGAACCAGTCGCTGCGCGAGGCCCTGGGGCAGCGCTACGACTACCCCAACATCGTCGGCCGCAGCCCGCGCATGCAGGAGGTGCTGGCGCTGGTCGAGCGCGTCGCCCCCTCCAACTCCACCGTGCTGCTGGGGGGCGAGAGCGGCGTGGGCAAGGACCTCATCGCCCGCGCCCTGCACCAGCACTCCCGCCGCGCCGCCGGCCCCTTCGTCAAGATCAACTCCACCGCCATCCCCGAGAGCCTGCTGGAGAGCGAGCTGTTCGGCTACGAGAAGGGCGCCTTCACCGGGGCGGTGCGCAGCAAGCCGGGCAAGTTCGAGCTCGCCGACCAGGGCACGCTCTTCCTCGACGAGATCGGCGATGTGCCCCTCGCCATCCAGGCCAAGCTGCTGCGCGTGCTGCAGGAGCGCGAGTTCGAGCGCCTGGGCGGCACCCGCACCCTCAAGGTGGACGTCCGCCTGATCGCCGCCACCAACCGCAACCTGCGCGCCGCGCTGGAGGAGGGCACCTTCCGCGAAGACCTCTACTACCGCCTCAACGTGGTGCCGATTGACCTGCCGCCGCTGCGCGAGCACAAGCAGGACATCCCCGCCCTGGCCGAATTCTTCCTCGCCAAGTTCGCCGCCGCCGCCGCCAAGCCGCTCGCCGGGCTGCAGCCGGCCGCGCTGGCCAAGCTGATGGAGTTCGACTGGCCCGGCAACGTGCGCGAGCTCGAGAACGTGATCGAGCGCGCGGTGGCGCTGAGCGACAGCGACCGCCTCGGCGCCGACGACATCCGCCTGGAGCCCGACCGCCGGCCCGCCCCCGGCGGCGCCCTGCTGCCCCCCGGCTGGACGCTGGAGAAGTGGGAGCAGGAGGTCATCCGCGACGCCCTGCGCCGCGCCCAGGGCAACAAGAGCCGGGCCGCCCGCCTGCTCGGCCTCTCGCGCAACGCCTTCCGCTACCGCCTCTCCACCCTGGGCGAGGGCGACGACGCCCCCGAAGGCGGGCCCGCCGCCGACTGATGACGGGCCCGCCGCCGGCTGAGAGGGTGGCCGAAATCCACCACCCCCGGTGCATCTCGGCCACGAAACTGCCACCCATTCCCCGCGCATCTCGTTGCTGGGGCAGGCCTTGGGCGATGGCCTTCGGCTTGCATTGGAAAGGGCAGGAGGTGCGTATGCGACGCATCATGGTGCTGGGGTTGGTGGGGCTGTTTAGTGGGGCGCTGCTCCGCGCCCAGGCGCAAGACCCAGGCGGTCAGAGCCAGGCGCCGCCGGTTTCCGATGCCGTGGTCGCCCGGCTCAGCCTCATCCGCGGCGACGTCACCACCGAGCGCGCCGACACCGGCGAGTGGGCCACCGGAGCCATCAACACCCCGCTGGTCAGCGGCGACAAGGTCGCCGCCGGCGCCGGCTCGCGCGCCGAGATCCAGCTCGACTACGCCGACGTGCTCCGCCTCGGCGACAACGCCCAGGCCAACCTGGTCAACCTGAGCCGCAGCCAGTTCCAGATCCAGTTGGCCTCCGGCCTGGCCAACTACACCGTGCTCAAGAACGCCCAGGCCAGCTCGGAAATCGACACCCCCAACATCGCCATCCGGCCCAACGGCCCGGGCGTGTTTCGCATCCTGGTCTCCTCCGACTCCGAGACCCAAGTGATCGTGCGCCGGGGCGAGGCCGACATCAGCACCCCGCAGGGCAGCACCACGCTGCACCGCGGCCAGATCATCACCGTCCAGGGCGTCAACACCCCGCAGTACAAGATCAGCGACGCCCCCGGCACCGACTCCTGGGACCGCTGGAACCAGCGCCGCGACTCCAGCATCGCCGACGCCAAGGCCTACCAGTACACCAACCCCTACTACACCGGCGCGCAGGACCTCGACCAGTACGGCTACTGGACCGACGTGCCCGGCTACGGCCGCGTCTGGGTGCCCAACGACCAGAACAACGGCTGGTCGCCCTACAGCGACGGTTCCTGGACCTGGGAGCCTAGCTGGGGCTGGACCTGGGTGGGGTATGAGCCCTGGGGCTGGGCGCCCTACCACTACGGGCGCTGGTTCTACTACGGCAGCTCGTGGGCGTGGTGGCCGGGCCCGGTGACGCCCTTCTACCAGCCGCTGTGGGCGCCCGCCTATGTCTCCTTCTTCGGCTGGGGCGGCGGCGGCGGCTTCGGCATCGGGGTGGGCTTCGGCAGCATCGGCTGGCTGCCGATCGGCCCTTGCGATCCCTTCCGGCCGTGGTGGGGCGGGCGCGGCTTCCGCCGCATCGGCTACAGCCAGATCAACATCCACGACGTCTACCGCTACGGCGGCGGAGTGGAGCGGCCGCTGGCGCGCCTGGGCGGCGGGCGGGTGGTCTACTCCAACCTGGAGGGGATGCGCACCAACCCGCGCGTGCGGGCCGGGATGGTGCGGGTGCCGGCGGCGGAGTTTGGCCGGGGCGGGGCGCGGGCCCATGAACACGTCTCCGCCAGCGAGCTGCGCCGGGGCGCGATGATCGGCGGCGCGGTGCCGGTGGTGCCGCATCGCCAGAGCCTGAGCGTCGGCCGCGTGGTCAGCCGGCCGGCGGGGCCGCGCAACGTCGCCAACCACTTCTTCGGGCGCGCGGCGGTGGCGCCGCGCACCAGCTTCGTCCAGGAGCAGAGCCGCATCCAGGGCCGCATCGCCGGCCGCGCCCCGGCGCCGGCGGCGCGCGCCGCCGCCCCCGGCGCCCGCTTCTCCGCCGGCAACGCCCGCACCACGGTCCAGCCCGGCATGCGCAGCTTCGGGCCGGCGCGGGTGAGCCCCGCCCCCATCCGCTCCGGCGCCCTGGCGCGCAATACCCACGTGGCCGGGCCCGCGCCCGCCCCCGCCCCGCGCGCCGGCTGGCAGCGCTTCGGCTCCGGCGGCGGCGCCCCGCGCCCCAGCGGCAACCGCGCCGCCCCGCGCAGCTTCAACAACAACCCCGCGCCGCGCGGCGGCGGCTCCAGCCCCCGGACCTTCTCCAGCCCCGCGCCCCGCGCCAGCTCGCCGCGGCCGTCCAACAACGGCTGGCAGCGCTTCCAGCCCCAGCCCCGCGCCCCGTCCAACGGCCGCAGCTACCAGCCCGGCGGCGCCTCCGCGCCCTACCGTTCCCAGCCCAGCTACAACAGCGGACGGCCCAGCTACGGCGGCTCGCGGCCCAGCTATCGCTCGCCCCAGCCCAGCTACCGCGGCGGCGGCGGCGGCTACCGCCCGCCCCTGCAAGTGGGCCATCCCATCGTGCAGGCGCGGCCCAGCTACCGCTCCTCCGCCCCCAGCTACCGCGCCCCCGCGCCCAGCTACCGCCCCGCCCCCAGCTACCGCGGCGGCGGCGGCGCCCCCCGCGGCAACTACGGCGGCGGCGGCCGCGTCAGCGCCCCCAGCCGCGGCGGCGGCGGCGGCGGCCACCCGGCGGTCAGCCGCGGCGGCGGCGGCCGCGGCCACTAGCGGTCGAGCCCAACTCCAGCCCTGGCGAAGCGGCCCCCTGGCGGGGGCCGCTTCGTCGTTCCAGGGCGGCCGCGCGCAGCCGCCGCCTCACGCCTCGATGGCGGTGGGCGATTCGCTGATGGGGCTGGGCTTGTGGCTCATGTGGTAGTACACCGCCGGCGTGATGATGAGCGACAGCACCATGGAGATGACAATGCCGCCGATCACCGCGATCGCCAGCGGCTGCAGCATCTGCGAGCCCGCGCCCAGGGCGAAGGCCAGCGGCAGCATGCCGGCGATGGCGGCCAGGGCAGTCATCACGATGGGGCGCAGGCGCCGCCGCCCGGCCTGCACCATCGCCTCCAGCGGCTCCAGCCCCATGCCGCGGAAGCTCTGGTCGGCGTCGAGCAGCAGGATGCCGTTCTTGGCCACGATGCCCACCACCATGATCAGCCCCATGAAGGAGGCCACGTTGAAGGTGGTGTGGGTGATGAGCAGGGCGAACAGCACCCCGGCGGTCGAGAGCAGGGCGGAAGACAGGATCGCCGTGGGCGCCGAGAACTCGCGGAACTCGAACAGCAGCACGATGAACACCAGCACCACCGCCAGGATGAGCACCATCACCAACTGCCCGAACGACTGCTGCTGCGTCTGGTAGGTGCCGCCGTACTCGACCCGGATGTTGGGCGGCAGCCCCAGCCCCGCCACCACCTTCTGCACCGCCGCCACCCCCGAGCCCAAGTCCACCCCCTCCAGCCGGGCGGAGACGGTCATGCGGCGCTGCAGGTTCTCGCGCAGGATCTCGGTCTGGCTGGGCAGCTCGGTGAGCGTGGCCAGCGAGCCCAGGGTGGCGGTGTGGCCGGAGGCGCTCTCCAACACGGTGTCGCGCAGGTCGCCGAGGGTGGCGCGGTTGGCCTTGGGGAAGCGCACCCGCAGGGTGAAGGGCCGGTCGTTGGCGATCACCGGCACGTCGGCGGGGTCGCCCTGCAGCAGCGCCTTGACGTCGGTGGCCACCTCCTGGGCGGTGAAGCCGGCGTGGGCGGCCAGCACCGGGTCCACGCTGAACACCAGCGCCGGGCCGCTGGCGGCGTCGTCCACGTCGTTGGCCACGTCCACCACGCCCGGCACCTTGCTGATGGCGTCGGCCACGATCGGGGTCCAGTGGTTGAGCAGCTTGCCGTCGGGGTTGAAGAGCTTGATCACCACCGGCTGCGGGGCGTTGGTCAAATCGCCGATCATGTCCTGCAGCACCTGGGGGAAGTCCACGTCGAGCTGGGGGTAGGCCTGGTTGACCTTCTTGCGCACCTCGGCGATGACCTGGTCCACCGAGCGGCTGCGGTGCTGCTTGAGCAGCACCGAGAAGTCGCCGGTGTTGGCCTCGGTCACCGTGGCCAGGCCCAACTGCAGCCCGGTGCGGCGGGAGGTGCCCGCCACCTCCGGAACGCTGTGCAGAATGCGGTCCACCCCCACCAGCACGCGGTTGGTCTCCGACAACGAGGCCCCCGCCGGCATGACGTAGTCGAGGATGAAGCCGCCCTCGTCCATCTGCGGCAGCAGGTCGGTGCCGAGCGACTTGTAGCAGACGTAGGAGCCGGCGATCAGCAGCAGGCTCAGCCCCGCCAGCAGCAGAGGGCGCGCCAGCGCCCGCCGCAGCCATTTCTCGTAGAAGCCGACCACCTTGCGGAAAAAGCCGGTGAGCGAGGCCTCCTCCGCCGCCAGCACCCGCTCCATCTCGCCCAGCTCGGCGAAGTTGGCCGGCAGCGGCCGCTCGGAGCGGTCGCGCAGGAAATACTGGCTCAGCACCGGCGTCCAGGTCAGCGCCAGCGCCAGCGAGGTGAACAGCGCCACCCCCACCGTCACCGCCAGCGCCCGGAAGAACACCCCGGTGACGCCGGTGATGGAGATCAGCGGCACGAACACCACGATGGGGGTGATGGTCGAGCCCACCAGCGGCTTGGTGATCTCGCGCAGCGCCGCCCGGATCGCCTCCGCCCGCCCCTTGCCGGCGTCGCGGTGCATCACGATGTTCTCCACCACCACGATGGCGTCGTCTATCACCAGCCCCACCGCCGCCGCCAGCCCGCCCAGCGTCATCAGGTTGAAGCTCTGCCCCAGCAGCGCCAGGATGACGAAGGTGATGAGGATGGTGGCCGGAATCACCAGCCCCGCCACCAGCGAGCTGCCCCAGTCGCCCAAAAACAGCACCATCACGATCGAGGCCAGGATCAGCCCGATCAGGATGGCGTCGCGCACGCTGCGGATGGAGGCCCCCACGATGGTGGACTGGTCGTAGTAGGGCTGCAGGCTCACCCCCGGCGGCAGCGTCTTCTGCAGGGTGGCGATCTCGGCGTGCACCTCGTCCGCCACCGCCAGGGTGTTGCTCTTGGGCTGGCGGTTGACCGAGAGCAGCACCGCCGGCTGGCCGTTGGCCTCCACCAGGGTGTAGACCGGGCGCACCGAGCGCTGCACCGCCGCGATGTCGGCGATCCGCACCGGCATGCCCGAGGGCGCGGTCTTGACCACGATGTTGCCGATCTGGGCCGGGTCCACCACCTGGCCGTTGACCAGCGTCAGGAAGAGCTGGTGGTTGCGCTCGATCAGCCCGGGCGACTGCACCATGTTGGTGCCCTGCACCGCGTTCAGGATGTCCTGCACCGTCACCCCGGCGGCCAGCAGCTTGGCCGGATCGGGCACGATGTGGAACTCCGGCTCCTGCCCGCCCTGCACCAGCACCGACGACACCCCGGGCAGGCGGTTGAGCCGCGGCTTGAGGTCGTAGGTGGCCATCTCCCATAGGTCGGTCTGCGGCAGCCGGGTCGAGGTCAGGCTGTAGCCGATGATGGGGAAGCTGGAGAACATGAGCCGGTGCGCCTCCAGCGTGGTGGTCGGCGGCAGCTCGGCTTGCGCCTGCGCCATGGCCGCGTCCACCAACTGCAGGGTGGTGACCATGTTCACGTTCCAGTCGAAGAACAGGTCAATCTCGGCCGAGCCGCGGCTGGTGATGGACTGCACGCTTTCCAGCCCGGGCACGGTGTTCACCGCCTCCTCCAGCGGGCGGGTGATGCTGACCAGCATCTGGTCAATCGGCATCACGCCGTTGTCGGCGCCGATCACGATGCGGGGGAAGTCGGTCTGCGGGAACACCGCCACCGGCAGCTTCAGCGCCTCGTAGCCGCCCACCAGCGCCAGCGTGATGATCAGAAACACCATCGGGCGCGAGTAGAGCGCCACCCAGCCCACGTTCTTGCGGGTGGTGGCCCCGTGCTGGACCTGGGTGCTCATGGCTGCGCGTCCTGGGCGGCGGGCGGCGCGGGCGCTTCAATCTTGATCTGGGCGCCGTCGGGCAGGCCGTAGGCGCCCACCGTCACCACGCGCTGGCCCACCGCCACGCCCTCGAGGATCTGGTCGCGGTCGGGCTCCTGCACCCCGAGCGTGACCGCGGTCTGGTGGGCCTTGCCGTCGCCGCCCACCACCATCACCGAGGCGCCGCCGCTGTAGTCAATCAGCACCGCGGCGCTGGGCACGGTCACCGCCTGCGGCAGGGTGCGCGCCAGCATGGCCACCGCTACCGAGGTGCCGGGGCGCAGGCTCTGGTGGGGGTTGGCGGCCTGCACCCACACCTCCACCGTGGTGCTGCCGGGATCGGTGGTGGGGCTGACGACGCTCACCCGGGCGGGCAGCGGCGCGCCGCCGGCCGGGGTCAGCGTGGCCGGGTCGCCCACCTGCAGCAGCGCCGCCTGGCTGGCCGGCAGCGAGGCCCGCGCCACCACCTGGGAGAGGTTCATGATGGTCATCAGCGGCGCGGCGGGCGTGGCCAGCTCGCCGGTGTAGACCGGCCGGTCCGTCACCACCCCGGCGATGGGGCTGGTGAGCCGGCTGTAGGCCAGCATCGCCTGCGCCGCCGCGGCCTGGGCCTGGGCGGTGGTGAGGTTGCCCTGCGCCGCCTTCAGCGCCTGGGCGTGCCCGCCGCCGGCCTCCAGCGCCTGCAACTGCTGCTGCGCCAGGGTGTGGGCGTTCCGGGCGTCGGTGAGCGCCACCCCCGCCTGCTCCAGCGCCAGGCGCGGAATCGCCCCCTGCTGGAACAGCCGCTGGCGGCTGGCATACACCCGCTGGGCGTTGTCCAGCGCCTGCCGGGTGGCGGCGAGGTTGAGCTGCGCCGCCTTCAGTTGCGCCGGAATGGCGCCGGCCACGGCGGTGGCGTAGGCGGCCTGGGCCGCCTGCAACTGCCCCTCCGCCGCCTGCGCCGCCGCCTGCAGGTCGCGGTTCTCCAGCTCCGCCACCAGCTCGCCGGCGCGCACCCGATCGCCGCGTTCCACTTCCAGCCGCGCCACCGGCGCCGAGATCTTGGGGGTGATGACCGCCTGGTGCAGGGGATAGAGCACCGCCTGGGTGCGGATCCACTGCTGCAGCGGCCCTTGCCGCACCGTCGCCACCTGCACCGCCACCACCGGGCTGGGGGCGCTGTCGCTGGCCCCCGAGGAGCAGCCCGCCAGCAGCGCCGCCGCCAGCACCACCCCCGCCGCGCCCGCCGCGCCGGGGCGAATCCACCGTTCCCGTTCGTTCATGGTCAAAAGGCTCCCGTCAGCGTCTGCAGATTCGCCAGCGCCACCCGATAGCGCACCTGGCCGTCATTGTAGGCGTTGCGCGCCAGGGTGTTGCTGTTCTGCGCGTCCACCAGCTCCAGGATGGTGGCGGCGCCGCTCTGGTAGCGCAGTCCCACCAGCCGCAGGCTCTCGGCCGCCAGCACCCGCGAGCTGGCCAGCGTGGCCAGCTCGCCCCGCGCCGCCTGGGCCTCGGCGTAGGCGCCCTGCAGTTGCGCCACCAGCGCCCGCTGCGCATAGCTGAGCTCGACCTGCGCCTGCTGGCGCAGCAGTTGCGACTGCTTGAGCTTGCTGCGGTTGCTGCCCCAGTCGAACAGCGGCACCGAGAGCATGCCCATCACCGAGTTGCCCAGGTTGGTGTGGCCGTACTGGTTGCGCAGCGCGAACTCATGCGCGTCCATGCCGTAGAAGTAGTCCAGCGAGGCCTTGGGCAGCAGGTTGGCGCGGGCGATGCCCACCTCCTGCCGCGCCTGCTCCATCGCCGCCTCCGCCGCCGCCAGTTGGGGGTTGTGCTGCGCCGCCATCGCCTGCACCTGGGCCAGGCCGGGCAGCGGCGGCACCTGGCCGAGGTCGTCCTGCAGGGTGTAGTTCTGGTTGAAGTCGGGGAACAGCAGCACCGCCAGCGCCAGCCGGGCCTGCTCCTGCGCCAGTTGCGCCTCCGCCAAGTCGCGCTGGCGCTGCTCCAACTGGAGCTGGGCCTGGATCACGTCGGCGTGCGCCACCTCGCCGCCCTTTTCCCGGTCCCGGCTGATGCTCAGGTATTTCTCGGCATCCGCCACCGCCCGCCCCGCCGTCGCCTGCTTGCGCTGGCTCGCCACCAGGGTGTAGTAGTCGGCGGTCACCACCGCGGCCAGGCCGCGGGCGGCGATCTCCTGCTGCGCCCGCGCCAGCGCCTCGCCCGCCCGGGCCCACTTCAGCCGCGCCCGCGAGCCGAAGTCCAGGCTCTCGTGCACGTCGCCCAGGCTCATGAACTCGTGCGGCCCGTCGTTGGCCACGTAGATGTTGTCCTGGGTGAAGATGTAGTTCTCATTGAAGGCGAGCGAGGGCAGCAGCGCCGCCCGCGCCTGGGTGCGCGCCCCCTGCGCCACCCCCACCGCCGCCACCGCCGCCAGGAACTGCGGGCTGTTGACCCGCGCCCGCGCCAGCGCCTGCGCCAGGGTCAAGGCCGGCGCCGGCGCCGCTGGCGCGGCCTGCCCCGCCAGCGCGCAGGCGCAGGCCGCCACCACCGCCCAGATCGTGCTGGATCGCCCCACTCGCATCGCCATCAATCGCATAGCCTAGCTCTATTGCACCCGCCGCCACCTGAAAGCAGCATTAAATTCTGGTTAGCCTACCACCATCTTCCCGTTTTCCGGCGGCCGCGGCCTCAGCGCGCCGCCGCCGGGCGCGGGTGGGCGTCCGCCTCCAGCGGCAGCGTTACCGTCAGCGTCGCCCCCGGGGGCGACTGCGGCTCGACCGCGATACTGCCGCCGTAGGCCTCGACGATGGCGCGGGCGATGGCCAGCCCCAGGCCAAACCCGCCCGCCGGGCTGTCCGCCCCGCGGCGGAAGCGCTCGAACAGCAGCGGCGCCTCCTCGGCCCGGATACCCTCGCCCTGGTCGCGCACCTGCACCCGCACTCCGCCGGCGGCGGCGGCGCAGCCCAGCCGCACCGCGGTGTCCGGCGGGCTGTGCTGCACCGCGTTCTCCAGCAGGTTCACCCACACCAGCTCCAAATCGTCGGGATCGGCGCGCAGGCGGTGGCCCGGCTCCAGCCCGGCGCCGCGCAGCTCGACCCCGCGCGCCCGCGCCAGCGGCGCCACCCGCTCCAGCGCCGCCTGGCAGGTGGCGCCCACCTCCACCAGCGGCAGCGGCCGCGCCGCCGCCGCCGCCCAGGGGTCGCTGCTCTGCTCCAGCCGCGCCAGCCGCAGCATGCGCTGCAGCAACTGCTCCAGCCGCTCCACGTCCAGCAGCGAGGCCTGCGCCGCCGCCAGGTACTCCTCCCGCCCGCGCGGGCGCTGCAGCAGCGCCTGCAGCGTGGACTTGAGGATGGCCACCGGCGTCTTCAGATGGTGGGCGGCGTCGGCCATGAAGGCGCGCTGCTGCTCGTGGGAGGCGTGCAGCCGCGCCAGCATGCGCTCCAGCGCCTCGATCAGCGGCCGCAGCTCGGGGGTGGCGGCGGTCGCCGGGCTGGGCTGGAAGCGCCAGTTGCGCGGCGAGATCGCCGCCGCCTGCTGCGCCAGCTCGCGCAGCGGGTCGAGCTCGCGCCGGATGGCCCAGGCCGCCAGCAGCGAGGTCAGCAGCAGCAGCACCAGGCTGGTGGCGCCGATCGCCACCCCCGCCGCCGCCACCTCCTCGTCCAGGTCGAGCAGCGGCGCGGCGTAGTAGACCGTCAACTGCGCCGGCGGCCCGGCCAGGTTCTCCTCGGTGTCGAGGATGGGCTGGTGCGCCTGCACCAGGCCGCGGTAGGCCCGCCCCAGGTAGTGGAAGCGCCACGGGCTGGCCGCCGGGCTGCCCGGCGCGGGCAGCGCCACCGTGGCCGGAAAGTTGTTGGCCACCACCCCCCCGCCCGGCCCCCGCACCTGGTAGAAGGCCGGGTAGCGCGGGTTGCGCGAGGGCGGCACCAGGCTGGCGTTGAAGATCAGCCCCGGCCCCGCCTCCGGGTAGCGCACCAGCGCCGCCACGCTCATCAGCCGCCCCTCCAGGCCGGCGTCGAAGGCGCGCCGCAGTTGCCGCCGGGTGAAGACGATGCCCGCCCACACCAGCCCCGCCGCCAGCAGCAGTTGCGCCAGCACCACCCCGGCCAGCAGCCGCGCCGTCAGCGAGGGCCGGCTCACGCCCCCGCCGGCGGCTCCGCCGCCTCCCCCGCCGCCCGCAGCGCGTAGCCCTGCCCGCGCAGGGTGTGGATCAGCTTCTCCGCGAACGGATCGTCGAGCTTGCGCCGCAGCCCGGAGATATACACCTCGATCACGTTGCTGAACTTCTCCCAGTTGTAGTCATAGAGGTGCTCCAGCAGCTCGGTCTTCGACACCACCGCCCGCGGCCGGTGCGCCAGATACTCCAGCACGCGGTACTCCATCGGCGCCAGCACGATGTCGCGCCCGCCCCGGCGCACGCTGCGCTCCACCGTGTGCACCTCCAGGTCGCCCACCCGCAGCACCGGCGCGCTCTGCCCCTTGCCCCGCCGGATCAGCGCCTTCGCCCGCGCCAGCAGCTCCCCCAGGTCGAAGGGCTTGGCCACGTAGTCGTCGGCGCCGGCGTTGAGCAGCTCCACCACCGACTCCTTGTCGTCGCGCGCGCTCAGGATCAGCACCGGCGTCCGCCCCCCGGCGGCGCGCAGGCGGCGCAGCAGCTCCAGCCCCCCCACCCCCGGCAGCATCAGGTCGAGCACGACCAGGTCGTAGCCCGTGGCCTCCGCCGTCTGCGCCAGGTACAGCCCCTGCTCGCCGTCGGCGGCGATGTCCACCGCATAGCCGGCGTTCTCGCGCAGCGCCTGCGCCACGTTCGCCGCCAGCCGGGGTTCGTCGTCAACTACCAGTACGCGCACGGGGTCAGAAGATGTCCAGGTGGATGGTCAGGTACTTCTTCGGGTTGGTGCGGATCGCCTGGATCAGCCCCCGGGTTTCGTTCGATAGGCTGTTCAGGTTGTTGTACAGCGCCGGGTCGCGCAGCAGCTTGGCGGCCGAGCCCTGGCCGCTCTCCAGCTCGGCCAGCACCGCGTCCAGCCGCCCCAGCGCGTCCTTCAATTTCCCGCTGGTGGGCGAGTTGGTCAGCAGCGCCCCCATCGCCCCCTGCCCGGTGTTCAGCTTCTGCGTGATCTGGCGCAGGCTGGCGATAAGCTGGTTGGCGTTGGTGTACAGGCTGGGATCGTTGATCAGCTTGGCGGCGGTGCCGGGCCCGTGCTGCATCTGCTGCAGCAGGCCGTTGAAGTTGTCCAGCGCCGTGTTGAGCTTGGTGTAGAGCTGGTCGTCGGTGAGCAGCTTGCCCGCCGTGCCCTGCCCCTGGTTGAGCTTGGTGGTGATCTGCTGCAGGTTCAGCGCCACCCCGTTGAAGCGGTCGTAGAGCTGGCTGGAATAGAGCAGTTGCCCGATCGAGCCCTTGCCGTTCTGGATCTGGTCCAGCAACTGCCCCACCCGCTGCTCCAGCACGTTGGCGTTGGCCAGCACGCTGTGGCTGGTGATCAGCAGCTCGTTGATGCCGGTGGAGGCCTCGCCCGGCAGCACCGTGCCGTCGCGCGCCGGCGGCGCGCTCAGCGTCCCCGCGCTGATGTTCACCAGCGTCTCCCCCAGCGGCCCGGCCGTGCCCAGCACCACCGGCGAATCCGTCCGCAGCCAGCGCCCGTGCCCGGTGGAGACCCGCATGTCCACCTCCACCGGCTTCTTCGGGTCGGGCGGGTGCTCGGCCAGGTGGATGGCGGTGACGTTGCCGATGCGCACCCCCTCCAGGTTCACGCTCGCTCCGGCGCGCATCCCCCCCGCGTCGGCGACGTAGGTCAGCAGCCGCAGGCGCGGGCTGAACCAGCTCGACTCGCCGGTGGTGGCAAAGATCGCCAGCACCAGGATGGTGAGCGCCACCGCCACCAGGACCCCAACCTTCAACTGCGACCATTTCAAATCCGCGCGCGCGGGCAAGAATCCTCCTCCGAGCCCCTGGCGTTCAGGCTACCACACCGCTCCAGCGGCGCCGCCCGCCAGCGCGGCGGCAACAACAGGTGGGCGAGCAATATATAGACGGTGAAACACTCCAGCGCGAACGGCGGAAAACCCAGAAATCCCGGCAGCGGCATCTCGAACACGCGGTAGCGGTGCAGGATGGGAAACACGTAGCGCCAGCGCGCCGCCGCCCAGTAATTCCAAAACTCCCAGAGGAAGCCGCACCCCGCCCCCGACAGCAGCAGCGCCACAAACCGCCCCGGCCGCCCAGCGGCCAAGTCTCCCAGCAGCGACGGCCATCCCCGGGCGCGGTGCAGCGGGTCGAGCAGGAATATGAAGCCCGCCCACACCAGCGCGAACAGATAGGGCGCGGCGCTCCGCGGCGCCACCAGCGGCGCCAGCAGCAGCCCCCCGCCCAGCGCCGCCCACGGCCAGCCCGCCGGCCGCCACGGCCGCCAGCGCAGTTCCGCCGCCCAGGCGGTGTGGATCAGGTCGGCGGTCTCGAAGATCCCCGGAAAAATCGTGGCGAAGGCCCACGTCGCCCCCACCGCAAACACCCAGAAGTGGCGCGGCACGCCCACGTACACCCAGTTCTTCAAATGAAAGTTGTAGGCCTCGAAGATCAGCCAGCCCGGCACCGACAGCACCGCCAGCCCCACAAACTTCCCCGGCTGGCGCAGCAGCGAATCCCCCCGCAGCCGGTACACCGCCGCGTCGGCCACCGCCACATAAAAGGTCCAGGCCAGGGCGGTGAAGAACGTGGTGGCGCCCGGCACCCGCAGCCCCAGCAGCAGCTCCATCGTCGCCAGCGCCGCCAGCCCGCACCAGCCGTACCAGGGGTAGGGCTTGACCGCCGGCCGCCGCAGCGCCAGCCACGCCAGCGCCAGCGCCGTCGCCACTGTGGCCACCACTCCCAACGTCAGCAGCACGCTTTATTTTAACGGCACTTCCGCCCCCGCCCGGCGGCGCTACAATGGCCCATGGCCGCCGAGACCCTCTACCGCTCGGTGCTCGACACCCCCATCGGGCCGCTCACCCTGCTGGTCTCCGCCCGCGGCGCCCGCGCCATTCTCTTCGGCGAACTCCCCGGTCCGCCCGCCGCGCTCGACTCCCCCCGCGCCACCGCCGCCCTCGCCCGCCAACTGCGCGAGTACTTCCGCGGCCAGCGCCGCCAGTTCGACCATCCCCTGGATTGGCAGGGCACCCCCTTCCAGCAAAAGGTCTGGCGGGCCCTGCTGCGCGTCCCCTACGGCGCCACCGCCAGCTACGCCGACATCGCCCGCGCCATCCGCCAGCCCCGCGCCTGCCGCGCCGTGGGCGGCGCCAACCGCCGCAACCCGCTGCCGATTGTGGTGCCCTGTCACCGCATCCTGGGCAGCGACGGCAGCCTCACCGGCTATGCCGGCCCCACCCGCCTGGACATCAAAGCCGCCTTGCTGGCTCTGGAAAAATAATTCTTGCCACGATCTTCCACCTGTGCAAGACTGTACTTGCAATCAATTGACTGACCAGTCAGTCTCATGACCCTGCAAGGCAAAACCCGCCGCCAAGCCCTCACCGAGTTCCGCGAGGCCGAGATCCTCGAGGCCGCCCGCCAGGTCTTCGGCGAGCACGGCTACGCCGCCGCCACCGTGGATCTGATCGCCGCCGCCGCCGGCGTGGCCAAGGGCACGCTCTACCTCTACTACCCCAGCAAGGACGAGATCTTCTGGGCGGCGCTGAGCTCGCGCTTCCGCGAAATGCTCGACCGCACCCGGCGCGAGATGGAGGCGGCGGTGGGGGCGCGCGCCAAGATCCGCGCCGCGCTGCGGGTGCGCTTCGACTTCCTGCGCTCCGACGAGCAGTTCGTGCGCATGTACGTCACCGAATTCGGGGCCATGTGCCGCGCCCCGGGCGGGTGCATGCGGGCCCTCTACCAGGAGGCGGTGGAGTGCATCGCCGCGGCGCTGGCCGAGGGGGTGCGCAGCGGCGAGCTGCGCCCGCTGGACACGCTGGAGGCGGCGATGGCGCTGTTGGAGCTGGTCAAGGGGGTGTTCGCCATGCGCTTCACCGGCATGCCGGGGCAGAACCCGGGCTTCGACGGGGAGAAGTTCGTCTTCGATCTGTATTGGAACGGGGTGGCGGCGCGCGCCCCCGAGGAGAAAGGCGAGGAGCAAGTCCATGCATAGCCACCGTTGGCTGCTATTGGCGGGGTTGGCAACCACCCTGGCGGGGGCGCAAGGGCTCCCGCCGGCGCAGATGACGCCGCCGGCGCAGGTGCAACTGCCCTTGCCGCCGGCGAGCGCGGCGGATGCGGCCGGGGGGGTGGCGCCCGCCGCGCCGGCAGCCGCGCCGCTGGCGCTCAGCCTGGACGAGGCCATCGCCCGCGGGCTGCGCCAGAACCTGGCCCCGCTGCTGGCGCAGAGCATGACCCAGCAGGCGCGGGCGCAGCGGCTGGAGGCGATCGCGGCGCTGCTGCCGCGCGTGGACGCCAGCGCCGGCGAGCTGCGGCAGAAGGTCAACCTCGCCGCGTTCGGCCTGAGCGTGCCCGGCATTCCCCAGATCGTGGGCCCCTTCAATGTGTTCCAGGCCAGCGCCACCGCCAGCGTGCCGCTGCTGAACCTGAGCGCGGTGCAGCAGGCGCGGGCGGCGCGCGGGGTGGAGTCGGCCGCGCACGACGACTACCAAGCCACCCGCAACCTGGTGGTGCTGGCGGTGGCCAACCAGTACCTGCTGAGCGTGGCCGACCAGAGCCGGGTGCAGGCGGCGCAGGCGGAGCTGGCCACCGCCCAGAGCGCCCTCACCCAGGCGCAGGACATGTTGCGCGCCGGCACGGTGGACCGGCTGGCTGTGGTGCGCGCCCAGGTGCAGCGCGACCGCCAGCAGCAGCAGCTCACCGCCGCCGTCAATACGCTGGCCAAGCAGCGGCTGCAGTTGGCGCGCGCCATCGGCCTGCCCCTCGACCAGGCCTTCACCCTGGCCAGCACCACCCCCTTCGCCGCGCTGGCCCCGCCCACCCCGGCCGCCGCCGTGGCCGAGGCGCTGGCCACCCGCCCCGACTTCCGCGCCGCCCAGACGCTGGTGCGCTCGGCGCAACTGCTGGTCGCCGCCGCCCGCGACCAGCACCTGCCCACCGTCTCGGTCAACGGCGGCTACGGCACCATCGGCCACGAGCTCGATTCCAACCACCCCGTCTTCAGCGTGGGCGCCACCATTGACCTGCCCGTCTTCGCCGGCGGCCTCACCACCGCGCACGTGATCGCCGCCCAGGCCCAGCTCCACGACGCCCAGAACCGCGCCGCCGACCTGCGCGCCGCCATCGCGGTGCAGGTGCGCTCGGCCCTGCTCGACCTGGAGAACAACCGCGCCCAAGTGGGCGTCGCCCGCGACGCCCGCGACCTCGCCCAGCAGGAGCTCACCCTCTCCCAGGACCGCTTCCGCGCCGGGGTGGCCGACAACCTCGAGGTGGTGCAGGCGCAGCAGGCGGTCGCCGACGCCAACGAAAGCTACATCGCCAGCCTCTACGGCTACAACCTGGCCAAAGCCAGCCTGGCGCAGGCGCTGGGCGTGGCCGCCAGCCAATACCGCAATTATTTGCCGATTCTCTAAGGATTGACCATGTCCACCCCGACACCGCCCGCGACGCCCGAAACCGAGGCCCCGCCCTCCCGCCGCCCGCGCACCAAAATCATCCTGACGCTGGTGGTGCTGGTGGTGGTGGCCGCCGCCGCCGCCATGTACCTCTACTACCGCTATCGCGAGGGCACCGACGATGCCCAGATCCAGGGCCACATCGAGGCGGTGGCGCCGCGCGTCGGCGGCACCGTGGTCGCCGTCGAGGTGGACGACAACCAGCTCGTCCACGCCGGCCAGGTGCTGTTCCGCCTCGACGACCGCGACTTCCGCACCGCCCTGGCCCAGGCCCAGGCCAACCTGCGCGCCGCCCAGGCGGCCGCCGCCAGCGCCTCCATCGGCGTGCCCATCACCGCCGCCGCCAGCGGCGGCACCCTGACCGGCGCCCGCGCCGCCCTGCGCCAAGCCCAGTCCGGCGCCACCCTGGCCGAGCACCAGGTCGCGGTGGCCCAGGCCCAGTTCAACGCCGCCCAGGCCGAGCTCCGCCTTGCCCAGGCCAACGCCCAAAACGCCGCCACCACCGAGCGCCGCTACGCCCAACTGGTGGCCAAGCAAGAGGTCAGCCGCCTGCAATACGACCAGGTGGCCACCGCCGCCAAGGCCGCCGCCGCCAGCGTCGCCGCCGCCCAGGCGCGCGCCGCCGCCGCCGACCAGCAGGTCGCCAGCGCCACCGCCTCGGTGCAGGTGGCCCGCGACAAGGTCGCCCAGGCCGCCGCCAACGAGAGCGCCGCCGCCACCGCCCCCCAACAAATGGCGGTCAGCCGTTCCGACGCCCAGCTCGCCCAAGCCAAGGTCGCCCAAGCCGAGGCCGCCCTCGCCCAGGCCCAGTTGAACCTCGACTACACCGTGGTCACCGCCGCCACCTCCGGCCAGGTCGGCGACAAGAACGTCGAGCTTGGCCAGACCTTCGCCCGCGGCCAGACCGCCCTGGTGATCGTGCCCATCAACGATGTCTGGGTGATCGCCAACTATAAGGAAACCCAACTCACCGACATGCACCCCGGCCAGCGCGCCGAGGTTGATGTGGATGCCTTCGGCACCACGCTCAAGGCCAAGGTGGATTCCCTCGGCGCCGGCACCGGCGCCATCTTCAGCCTGCTGCCGCCGGAAAACGCCACCGGCAACTACGTCAAGGTGGTGCAGCGCGTGCCGGTCAAGCTGGTGTTCGACCCCGGCCAGGACCTCAGCCGCCTGCGCCCCGGCATGTCGGTCGAGGCCACCGTCTTCATCCACAAGTAGCCGCGCGCTCGGCCCCCGCCGGCAGCAAGCCGCCAGCCCTTTGCCGCCTCCCGCATGAGCCCCCAGGAAACATCCTCGCGACCCCTGGTCAACCCCTGGATCATCGCCATCACGGTGATGCTCAGCACCTTCCTCGAGGTGCTGGACACCTCGGTGGTCAACGTCAGCCTGCCGCACATCGCCGGCAGCCTCTCGGCCACCATTGACGAGGCCACCTGGGTGTTGACCAGCTACCTGGTGGCCAACGCCATCGTGCTGCCCATCACCGGCTGGCTGGCCAACCAGTTTGGCCGCAAGAGGCTGCTGATCCTCGCCGTCGCCGGCTTCACCACCACCAGCTTCCTGTGCGGCATCGCGCCCACCTTGCCGATGCTGGTGCTTTTCCGCGTGCTGCAGGGCGCCACCGGCGGCGCGCTGCAGCCCATCTCGCAGGCCATCCTGCTCGAGACCTTCCCGCCCCAGGACCGCGGCAAGGCCATGGCCTTCTGGGGCCTGGGCATCGTGGTGGCGCCCATCCTCGGGCCCACCCTGGGCGGATGGCTCACCGACGCCTACTCCTGGCGCTGGGTCTTCTACATCAACCTGCCCATCGGCATCGCCAGCATCCTGATGACCAAGTGGTTCATCTTCGATCCCAAATACATCCGGCCCCGCGGCGGCAAGGTGGATTTCTGGGGGCTGGGCATGCTGGCGGTGGGCATCTCGGCGCTGCAGATCATGCTCGACAAGGGCCAGGAGGCCGACTGGTTCAGCTCCAACTACATCATCGTCCTCTGCGGCGTGGCGGTGGTGCTGCTCACCGCCTTCGTCATCTGGGAGCTGCGGGTCAAGGATCCGATCGTGCATCTCAGCGTCTTCAAGGACCGCACCTACGCCACCGGCGTCTTCCTGATGACGCTGCTGGGCTTTGTCCTCTACGGCAGCCTGGTGCTGCTGCCCATCTTCCTGCAGACGCTGCTGGGCTACACCGCGGTGGCGGCCGGCATCTGGACGGCGCCGCGCGGCCTGGGCGCCATGCTGTTCATGCCCATCACCGGCCTGCTGCTGTCGCGCAAATGGGACCCCCGCATTCTGCTGGCGATCGGGCTGCTAACCGGCGCCTGGAGCCTCTATGCCTTCTCCGGCTTCAACCTGAGCTCCGGCACCTGGGACATCTTCTGGCCGCAGATCATCCAGGGCATGGGCATGGCCTTCATCTTCGTGCCGCTGACCACGGTCACCATGGACCCGGTGCCCAACAGCGAGATGGGCAACGCCACCAGCCTGTTCAACCTGATGCGCAATCTCGGCGCCGGCGCCGGCATCAGCTCGGTGACCACCTTCGTGGCGCGCCGGGGGCAGTTCCACCAGAGCCGGCTGGGCGAGCAGATCACCGCCTCCAGCCCGGGCGCGCGCCACACCCTGGCGGGCATGCAGGCGCTGCTGATGCGGCACGGCGCCGACGCCGCCACCGCCGCCCGCCAGGCGATGGGCATGCTCTACGGGCTGGTGCAGCAGCAGGCCGCGCTGCTCAGCTTCATCGAGGCCTTCTGGCTGCTGGCCACAATCTTTTTGCTGATGGCGCCGCTGGTGGTGATCATGCGGCGCCCCAAGCACGGCCGCGCCATGGCGGCGCACTAGGCCCCGATGCCACGCCCCGCCGTCAACCCGTGGCTGGTGGCCGTGGCGGTGATGTCCAGCGCCGTGATGGAGGTGCTGGACACGTCGGTGGTCAACGTCAGCCTGCCCCACATCGCCGGCAGCCTGGCCTCCACCGTGGACCAGGCCACCTGGGTGCTGACCAGCTACCTGGTCGCCAACGCCATCATCCTCCCCATCACCGGCTGGCTGTCGAACCACATCGGGCGCAAGCGACTGCTGCTCACCGTGGTCAGCGGCTTCACCCTCTCCAGCCTGCTCTGCGGCCTCGCCCCCAACCTCCCCTTCCTCATCCTCTGCCGCATCCTGCAGGGCACCACCGGCGGCGGCCTGCAGCCGCTCTCGCAGGCGGTGCTGCTGGAGGAGTTTCCCCCCGAGCGCCGTGGCACCGCCATGGCGGTGTGGGGCATGGGCATCGTGGTCATGCCCATCCTCGGCCCCATCGTCGGCGGCTGGATCACCGACAACTACACCTGGCGCTGGGTGTTCTTCATCAACTTGCCCATCGGCATCATGAGCCTGGTGCTGATCCACCTGTTCATCTACGACCCCAGCTACATCCGCCGCCGCTCGCAGAGCATTGACTTCTGGGGCCTGGGGCTGCTGGCGGTGTGGGTGGCGGCGCTGCAGATCATGCTCGACAAGGGCCAGCAGGACGACTGGTTCGGCTCCCGCTTCATCGTCTTCCTGGCCCTCACCGCCGGGGTGGGGCTGGTGGCGTTTGTGCTGCGCGAGCTCTGGACGCGCGAGCCCATCGTCCACCTGCGCCTGCTCACCTACCGCACCTACGCCACCGGCGTCGGCCTGATCGCGGTGCTGGGGCTGGTGCTCTACGGCGGGCTGGTGGTGCTGCCGCTGTTCATGCAGGAGATGCTGGGCTACGACGCCTCCACCGCCGGCCTGCTCACCTCGCCGCGCGGCCTGGGCACGCTGGTGCTCATGCCGGTGGCCGGCTTCCTGCTCGGCCGCCGCTTCGACTCGCGCAAGATGATGACCGTCGGCATGGTCGTCGCCGGGGTCTCGCTGCTGGGCTTTGCCCGCATGACGCTCGACGTGCCCAACGCCTACGTGGCCTGGGTGGGCATCATCCAGGGCGCCGGCATGGGCCTGCTCTTCGTGCCGCTCACCACCACCACCATGGACCCCATCCCGCTGTCGGAGATGGGCTTCGCCACCAGCATCTACAGCCTCACCCGCAATCTCGGCGGCAGCATCGGCATCGCCTTCGCCACCACCCTGCTCGCCCGCCGCGCCCAGTTCCACCAGAACGTGCTGGTCGCCCACCTCACCCCCAGCTCGCCCGCCTACCAGCACATGCTGCAACAGGCGCAGGCCCTGCTCGCCCGCCACGGCCTCAACCCCGCCAACACCGGCCCCGCCTCCCTCGGCCTGCTCTACCGCCTGCTGCTGCAGCAGGCCAACTACGCCAGCTATATGGATGTCTTCTGGGTCTTCGGCTGGATCTTCATCGTCGCCATCCCCCTGCTCTGGCTGATGAAAAAGCCCCGCACCGGCGGCAAGCGCGCCAGCGCCGCCGCGGCCCACTGAGGGCTACTCCGCCACCCGCCGCAGCCGCTCCAGAAACTCCGCCTCGGCCGCCGACATCTTTTTCGCTGCGGCCTCCAGGCTGAAGAACGCCGCCCGGTCCACCTCGGGGAAGCCCTGGCGGCGGCCCGAGCGCGGCGGCCACTCCAACTCGAAGCTGTTGCTGCGCAGCGCGGCAGGATCGCAGTCGCCCTCGACCGCAAAGGCTACGACGGCCTTGCCGCTCTTCAGGCGAATTTCGCCCAGCGGCAGGGCCTCGCCCTCCGGCGATTCGAACCCGGTCTCTTCGTGGAACTCGCGCCGCGCGCCGTCGAGGTCGCCTTCGCCCGCCGCCAACTCGCCCTTGGGCAGGAACCAGGTGTCTTTTTTCGCCCAGAAAGGCCCGCCCAAGTGCACCAGCAGCACCTCGAGCGTGGCGCCGCGGCGGCGATACAGCAACAGCCCGGCACTACGCTTGGCCATGGCGGCCGACCTTACTTAATCGAGGGCTAGTCGAGGAAGTCGAGCTTGGGTTGCAGCGGGATGACGCCGGTGGCGTAGCCGCGCTGCAGCAGCTCGGCGATCGCGCGCTTGTCGTCGTCGCCGTAGCGCAGCGTGCGCTCGTTGACGTACATGCCGACGAACTGGTCGGCCAGGTGCGCGTCCATGTCGCGGGCGAACTGGTGGGCGTAGGCCAGCGCCTCCTCGCGGTGGTCGAGGCCGTACTGGATGGAGGCCTTCAGCACCGCCGACAGCTTGGCCGCGAACTCCTCCGGCAGGTCGCGCCGCACCACGTTGCCGCCCAGCGGCAGCGGCAGCTTGGTCTCGTCCAGCCACCACCGCCCCAGGTCGAGGATCTTGTGCAGCCCGCTGGCGGCGTAGGTCAACTGCCCCTCGTGGATGAGCAGCCCCGCCTCCACCTTGCCCTCGACAATGGCCGGGATGATCTGGTCGAACGGCATCACCACCGTCTTCACCTGGGGCGCGCACAGCCGCAGCACCAGCGCCGAGGTGGTGCGCTCGCCCGCGATCGCCACCGTCTTGCCCAGCGCCTCCTCCACCGCCATCGGCCGGTTGGCCACGATCATGGGCCCGTAGCCGTAGCCCACGCTGCCGCCGTGGTTGAGCAGGCGGTAGCGGTCCTGGAGGTAGGGGTAGGCGTGGAAACTCACCGCCGTGACCTCGAACTCGCCCGCCAGCGCCCGCCGGTTGAGGTCCTCGATGTCGCTCAGCACGTGGGTGAACTTCACCCCCGGCAGGCCCACCTTGTTGGTGGCCAGGGCGTAGAACATGAAGGCGTCGTCCGAATCGGGACTGTGCGCCACGGTCACTGCTTGCAATGGCTTTTTCATACCGCACGGTCCTTGGCGCGTCGGCCGAGCCGGCCCGGGGTGCTGCCGGCGATGCCACGGCTGCGCTCACTTCCGGGGTGGAGCGCGACGCCGCAACCAAGGCGAGATTCCAAGCTACCACGCGGAGGCCAGCCCTGACAACCGCGAACGGCGCGGCGGCGCACCGGCCGCCACCGACGGGCCCCGAAAGCGGTCCGCAGCCTGCCCTGCGGGCTACGCCTTGCCCGCAGATCGGGTCGGACGTAGACTGGAAGTTGAGGGGCAGCAGTCCGCCTATACTAGGCCGGGCCCCAACCCCCAACCGGAGACGACCATGGCCGCCCGCAAGTCGCTTTTGCATCGCGCCCCCGCCCGCCCGGAGTTGGACGCGCTCCTCGAAAAAGCGCACCAGCAGGGTGTGTCCGACGAGCAACTGCGAGACCAGCGCGTCAGCTTCGCCTACGGCAACGCACCGTTTGACAAGGCGGGCATCACCAAGCAGTCCGCGGAAACCTCGTCAAGGCGCAATCGGCTGGTGCTGCCGTAGCCGCTCCCGCCCGCCATGGTGGCCCCGCTTCGACGACGTTCCTGAGCTTATGGACCGGTTCATCTCCACCGTGCAGGAGAACTGGTTCGAGTGGTCACCCACGGAGTTGGCCGCCTACGCGCTCTGGCGCCTTCTTTGGATCCACCCCTTTGTGGAAGGCAACGGAAGGACGGCCCGAGCCGCATGCTACTATCTCCTCTGCGTGAGGGCTGGTACGCTCCTGCCTGGTAAAAAGATTATTCCCGAGCGCATTCGGGAGAACCGGCAGCCCTACTCTAACGCCCTGCAGTCCGCCGACAAAGCTTGGCGACAGGGCAATCTGGACACCTCCGAACTCGAGGCCTACCTCGCCGGCCTGCTAGCCGCGCAACTCCGCGACGCCGACTGAATTTCCGCCCGCCTACGCCTTCGACAACTCGGCGATCAGCGTCTCCCGCCGCCCCTGGGCGATGGGCTCGACCGCGCCCAGCACGGCCAGGTAGCCCAGCCCGGCCGCCACCACCAGCAGCGCCAGGATCAGCACCGCCAGCCAGGGGTGGCCGTAGGCCCGGCCGCCGACCACGGCGATGGCCGCCAGCCCGATCACCAGCCCCTGCACCGCCAGCGCCGCCAAGCCGCTGGTGCCGCGCCCGCCCTGGCGCCCCAGGCGGCTGAGGTCAATCTTCTTGGGCATATAGAGCGAGAGCAGGTTGCCGCAGGCAAAATCGCACAGCGCCCCGAAGCCCAGCCCCAGCACCGTGGCCGCCAGCACCCAGGCCGCCGGAGGGCCGTCCAGCACCGTCGCCGCCAGGTAGAGGGCCACCGCCTCGGCCGCCAGAATCAGCCCGCTGGCCAAATTCTTGCCCAGCAGAATCTGGCGGAAGGCCACCGGCGAGACGAAATAGAACTGCACCCCGGCGGCATCGGTGCCAAAACAGTTGAAGATCAAGTTGCTCATCACCAGCAGGGCGTAGGCGACGCCGATGGGAAAGCCCAACCCGGCCAGGTGGGGCGGGTGCCGTCCCGGCCGCGCCGCGGCGAAGAACTGGAAGTGGAACAGCACCAGCAGCACCACCGGCATCACCAGCGAGAAAAACATCATCGGGCTGCGCGCCAAGTAGCGCAGCTCCTTGCGCGCCACCGCGCCCACCGGGCCGCCCACGCCCGGCAGCCCGAAGTCCGCCGCCGCGGCCGGAGCGGCCCCGGCCCCGGCCGCGCCCACCGGAGGGAGCGCCGCCGGGGCCCGCCCGGCGGCTTCCATCAAGGTCTCCCCCCGGTACTCCGCCCGCAGCCGCAGGTGCAGCAGCGCCAGCGCCGCCAAGCCCCAGGCGGCCAGCAGCAGCAGCCCGGCCGCGCCCACCCCGTACCGTCCGCTCGCGGCGGCGGCCAGCGCGTGCGCCGGCAGCCCCGGCGGCAGCCAGCGCGCCAGCGGCAGCAGCCGCGCCAGCGGGCTGGCCCCGGCCTCCGCCCTGGCGCCGCCCAGCCGCTCGATGAGCGGACGGATGAAGTTGATGCTAAACAGCAGCAGCAACACCCCCAGCGCCAATATCTCGCGCGTGCGCCGCCGCGCCAGCCAGCGCTCCAGCCAGGCGAAGATCATCTGCGCCAACAGAATATTGAAGGCGGCGAACAGCAGCGCCGCCAGCGCCGCCCCCGCCAGCAGCCCCGGACGCGCGATGCCGATCCCGATCACCATCCCCAGCAGGCAAAACCCGCCCACCAGCGTCTCCACCCCCACCGCCCCGAAGACGATCCGCACCAGCACGTAGGCGGGGTAGCGCAGCGGAAAGCGCAGCAGGTTGGAGGTGTCGGTTTGCTCGGTGAAGGCGCTGGCGGCCAGCGGAAACCCCTGCCAGAACAGGAACAGCACCCACAGCAGCACCGCCAGCCACTCCAGCTCGCCGTGCGTGGCGAAGTACCAGCCCGCCGCGCCCGCCCCCACCGCCGCGCCTAGCCCCAGCAGCCCGAACCAGAAGCCCACCCAGAGGTGCGAGACCAGCTCCAGCGCCCCGCGCGTGGTGCGCATCGAGTTGGCCAGCAGCCGCCAGCGCACCCCGGCGATGGCGCGCAACTGCTGCCCGGTCAGGCTCGCCGGCGCCCGCGGCGTCAGCTCAGCCACGACAGCTCCTGCGGCGCCGCCGCCGCCGCGCCGCCGCCCACGATGCGCAAAAAGATCTGCTCCAGCGTCAGCTTCTCCGCCGCCGCCGCGCCCTCCGCCCCGGCGGCGGCGCCCACCCCGGCCTCGACCCCCTGCCGCAGCTCGTCCAGCGAGCCCTGCGCCACCAGCCGCCCGCGGTGGATGATGGCCACGTGGCTGCACAGCCGCTCCACGATCTCCAGCACGTGCGAGGTCAAGAAGATGGTGGCGCCGCGCGCGATCATGCTCTGCAGCATGTTCTTTAGCGTGACCGCCGCCACCGCGTCCACCCCCTCGAAGGGCTCGTCCAAAAACAGCACCCGCGGCCCGTGGATCACCGCCGCCGCCAGCGCCAGCTTCTTCTGCATGCCGTGGGAGTAGTCGGTGACCAGCTTCTTCCTCTGGTCGCCGAGCTGCATGAACTCCAGCAGCTCGCCCGTCCGGCGCGCGGCGGTGGGGCGGTCGAGGCCGTACATCTGGCCCACGAAGTTGAGATACTCGGCCCCGGTGAGCCGGCCAAACAGCGCCATGCCCTCCGGCACCACGCCGATCTGCCGCTTCACCTCGGCCGGATGCGCCATCAGGTCGAGCCCGAGCACCTCCATGCGCCCGCTGGTCGGCGCCAACAGCCCGGTCAGCATCTTGATGGTGGTGCTTTTGCCCGCCCCGTTCGGCCCCAGGAACCCAAAAAACTGCCCCGGAGCGACGCGCAGCGTCACGCTGTCCACAGCGGTGAAGCTGCCAAACCGGCGCGTCAGCGCCTCGGTGGCCACGGCGGGGGTGTCCATCCGCCTATTAGAGCAGGGTTTTGAGGCCCGAGCGGACGTCATCCGCGAAATGATGAAATCATTCACTCTTGAAGAATGAATGTATTATACTATTCGCGGGGACCTAGGATGATTTTCGAGCCGCCAAACCTCGAGGAGCGCGACCTCGATGTGATCGAGCAAATTGACGTTCTGCGGAAGCGGCTCCGGCACGTCCTGGGGACATCCCCGCCGGCGCGGTGGCAGGGCAACCTGCGGCGAGCCACGCTGGCGCGCAACCTTCGCCATTCCAATAGCATTGAGGGCATAAACGTCACCAGGGACGACGCCATGGCCGCGGTGGAAAACGACGAACCGCTGCAGGCGGACAAGCCCACCTGGGAGGCGGTGCGCGGCTATCGGGACGCGATGACCTACGTCCTGCAGCTCGCCAGCGCGGAGGATTTCCGCTACGACGAGAACCTCATCCGCAGCCTGCACTTCATGATCGCGCAATACGACTTGACCAAGCATCCGGGCAGGTGGCGCCCAGGCATGGTGTTTGTTCGGGACGAAAGAAGGCAGGCGGTCGTCTACGAGGCGCCCGACGCCAGTCTGGTTCCCGGGCTGATGGCAGAACTCGTCCAAAGCCTGAACCAGCTGGACGACACCCCGCTGATGGTGCGGGCGGCGATGGGCCATCTGAATCTGGTGATGATCCATCCCTTCTCGGACGGCAACGGAAGAATGGCCCGCTGCCTGCAGACCCTGATCCTCGCCCGGCAGCAATTCGTCGAGCCGCCCTTTTGCAGCATCGAGGAGTACCTGGGGAGGTTCACGCAGGAGTACTACGACGTGCTGGCGCAGGTGGGCCAGGGCTCGTGGCACCCGGGCAACGACTGCCATCCCTGGCTCCGGTTCAACCTGGTGGCGCACTACCGCCAAGGAACTTGGCTGTTGCAGCGCACGCGGATCACGCAAAGGGTTTGGGATGAGATCGAGGGCATCGCCGGCAAAATGGGATTGCCGGAGCGCTCCACACCCTCGCTGGCCGATGCCGCCTTCGGCTATCGCGTCAGAAACTCGACCTACCGAATTTCCGCCGACGTCTCCCTGTTGGTCGCCACCCGCGATCTGAAGCGGCTGGTGGAAGCCGGATTGCTGGTCGGCGCGGGCGAGCGAAGAGCGAGGGTGTACGCCGCCTCCGCCCGCTTGCGGGAGATTTATCTCAAGAGCTACGAACCGCGGACGGAGGAGGACCCCTACTCCAAGCCGATCACCCCAAGGCAGCCGGGGTTCTCGTTTCCCGCCTGACGGCCACTATCCCTTGGCCCCGGCGATCTTGCCCGGCTCGATCCCCAGCCCCTGGGCCACGCCCGCGCCATAGGCGGGGTCGGCCTTGAGGAAGTGCTGGATCTGCAGCTCCTGAATCCGCCGCGGCACCGTGCCCATGGCGGCCACGATGTTGCCAATCAACCGCTCGCGCTCGGCCGCGGTCATCAGCCGGAAAAGGTTGCCGGGCTGGGTGTAGTAGTCGCCGTCGGCGCGGTGGTCGTGGCGGGCGACCGTGCCCGCCACCGCCACCGGGCGCTCGCGGTAGGCGGGGTCCTGCACCGGCCCGCCGAAGCTGTTGGGCTCGTAGTTGGGGCTGGCGCCGCCGTTGCCGTCGAAGCGCATCGCCCCGTCGCGGTGGTAGGTGTGGTAGGGGCACTGCGGCCGGTTCACCGGCAGGCTGTCGTAGTTCGCCCCCAGGCGGTAGCGGTGGGCGTCGGGGTAGGAGATCAGCCGCCCCTGCAGCATCTTGTCGGGCGAGTAGCCCATCCCCGGCACGAGATTGCGCGGCTCGAACGCCGCCTGCTCCACCTCGGCGAAGTAGTTCTCCGGATTCCGGTTCAGCTCCAGCTCGCCCACCTCGTGCAGCGGGTAGTCCCGGTGCGGCCACACCTTGGTCAAATCGAAGGGGTTGATGGCGTAGCTCTCCGCCTCCTTCTCGGGCATGATCTGCACCGCCACCTGCCACTTGGGGAACTCGCCGCGCGCGATCGCCTGGAACAGGTCGCGCTGGGCGTAGTCCGGGTCCTGGCCGCGCATGGCGTCGGCCGCCTCGCGGGTGAAGTTCTTGATCCCCTGCTTGGTCTTGAAGTGCCACTTGACGTAGAACAGCTCGTTGCCGGCGTTGATCAGGCTGAAGGTGTGGCTGCTGAAGCCGTCCATGTGGCGGTAGCCGTCGGGCGTGCCGCGGTCGCTGAACAGAATGGTCACCTGGTGCAGCGACTCGGGCGAGAGCGACCAGAAGTCCCACATCATGGTGGGGCTCTTGAGGTTGGTCTGCGGGTCGCGCTTCTGGGTGTGGATGAAATCGCCGAACTTGAGCGGGTCGCGGATGAAGAACACCGGGGTGTTGTTGCCCACCATGTCCCAGTTGCCCTCTTCGGTGTAGAACTTCAGGGCAAAGCCGCGGGGGTCGCGCTCGGTGTCGGCCGAGCCCTTCTCCCCGCCCACGGTGGAGAAGCGCAGGAAGGTCGGCGTCTGCTTGCCCACCGCGCCGAACAGCTTGGCGGTGGTGTAGCGCGGCATCTCTCCGCTGGTGCAGGTGAAGGTGCCGTGGGCGCCCGAGCCCTTGGCGTGGACCACGCGCTCGGGGATGCGCTCGCGGTTGAAGTGCGCCATCTTCTCGAACAGCAGATAGTCCTCGTAGACCACCGGGCCGCGCGGGCCCACCGTGAGGGAGTTCTGGTTGTCGCCCACCGGGCGGCCGGCGTCGCTGGTCAGGGTGGCGGGTTGCTTCGGGTCGGACATGGAAGGCACCTCCACTCCAGGGTAGCCCCCGCCCCGGCCAGTGGTCCAATATATGGATTGAATCCCGAGGATAGGCTGCGCCTATGGAACTGCACCAGCTCCGCTACTTCTGCGCCGTGGCCGAGGGCGGCAACTTCAGCCGCGCCGCCGAGCGCAGCCACGTCTCCCAGCCCTCGCTCTCGCAGCAGATCGGCAAGCTGGAGCAGGAGCTGGGGGTGCGCCTCTTCGACCGCCTGCGCGCCGGGGCCCGGCTCACCGCCGCCGGCCGGGCGCTGCTGCCGCGGGCGCGCGCCGCCCTGGCCGAGTTGGAAACGGCCCGCGGCGAGGTGGCCGAGCGCAGCGCCTCCCTGCGCGGCCCGCTGGCGGTGGGAGTAATCCCCACCATCGCCCCCTACCTGTTGCCGGCGCCGCTCCGGGCCTTCACCCGCCGCTACCCCGAGGCCCGGCTGAGCGTGGTCGAGGAGATCACCCCGCTGCTGCTCGACCGCCTGCGCGCCGGCAGCCTGGATCTCGCCGTGGTGGCGCTGCCCCTGCCCGGGCGCGGCCGCGAGTTCGCGGTGGCGCCGCTGCTGGAAGAATCCGCCAGCGCCGTGCTACCCGCCCACCACCGCCTGGCGGGGCGCGCCCGCCTCCGCCTGCGCGAGCTGCGCCAGGAACCGTTCCTGCTGCTGCGCGACGGCCACTGCTTCCGCGACACCGCCGTCGCGGCCTGCCGCCGCGCGCGCTGGCAGCCGCAGGTGGTGTTCGAGAGCGGCCAGTTCCGCAGCATCCTCAGCCTGGTCGGCGCCGGCCTGGGCGTCTCGCTGGTGCCCGCCATGGCGGTCGAGCCCCATCCCGGCTGCTGCTTTGTGCCGCTGGCCGACCACGCCGGCCGCCGCACCATCGCCGCCGCCCACCTGCGCGGCCGCCAGCTCCCCCGCTTGGCCGAGGCGTTCCTCGAAGCGTTGCGCCAGGCCGCCGCCCCTGTATCCTGAGGTTGCCCATGCGCGTGCTCTTCGTCAGCGACGACCCCGACGACATCCGCATCGGCGCGGTCAAGGCGCCGCGCCGGCTGGCGGAGGCGCTGCGCGCCCAGGGCTGCCACTGCGACCTGCTCTTCCACGACGACCTCGGCCCGCGCCCGCGGCACGACCGCCTGCGCCTGGGCGCCTCGCCCTGGCTGGCCTGGCGGGCGGTGGTGCGCGCCTGGCGCGAGCGCGGCCCCTACGACGTGATTGACGCCGCCGGACCCGAGGGCTTTGCCCTCGGCCTGCTGCGCCGCTTCGGCCCCTACCGCCGCGCCCGTTTAATCGTCCGCAGCCACGGCCTGGAGCGCCTCTTCTTCCGCGGCTTGATCGAAGACCACGAGGCCGGCTTTGTCCGCAAGCAATGGTACCGCCGGCTGCTGTTTCCCCTCACCCGCTGCACCCAGGAGGCCGGCGCCTACCGCCTCGCCGACGCCGCCATCGTGCTCAACCGCGAGGAGCTCGACCTGGTGGTCCAGCGCGGCTGGAAGCGCCCGGCCCAAGTGCACCTCATCCCCCACGGCGTGCTGCGCCAGCGCTGGGCGGAGGCGCCCCCGCCCGGCGCCCCGCGCGGCGCCGGGGTGCTGTTCTCCGGCCACTGGACGACCGGCAAGGGCGTCCCCTATCTCGCCCAAGCCCACCGCTTGCTGCTGGCCCAAGGCCTGTCGCTGCCGCTCACTCTGCTCAGCGGCATGGAAGACCCGCCCGACTTCGCCGCCGAGGAGGCCGCCATCCGCCGCGCCTTCGCCCCCGAGTGCCAGCCCCTGCTCACCGTGCTGCCCCGCTTCCACGACCAGGACGCCGTCTTCGACCTCTACCGCCGCCACGACCTGCTGGTCTTCCCCTCCTCGGTCGAGGCCTTCGGCCTGGTGGTGCTCGAGGCCCTCAGCCAGCGCCTGCCCATCATCTGCAGCCGCAGCGTCGGCGCCAGCGCGTTCCTGCGCGAGGAGCTGGACGCGGTCTTCGTCCCGCCGCGCGACGCCGCCGCCCTCGCCCGGGCCCTGCGCCGCCTCTGGTCCGACCCCGCCCTCCGCCGCCGCCTCGCCGAAGCGGGCTACCGCACCGCCGCCGCCCTCACCTGGGACCGCGCCGCCCAGGCCACCCTCGCCGCCTACGCCGCCGCCGGCGCCCAGCCCGGCCGCGACTACGCACCCGAGCCGGTGCGCTCCACCTGACCCACCCGATCTACCGCGCCCTCGCGATGACTTGGTCGAGGAAATCGGTCAGCACCCCAAAGTGCGGGCACCGCGCGCGCACATGCTGCGGGTCAAGGCTCCCCAACAGCTTGCTATCGTCCCGACCCTTCTTGTATTCCTTCTTCTGCGTTTGCCGGGTGGCCCGCTCCAGCGCCGCCATAATGTCAACCTTCCGTTCCTCCTCGAGGTTCTGGCGGCGCGGCAGGGCATTGCCATGGAAGCCCTGCTGGTAATATCGGGTCAGGGCGTCGGGATCGGCAACGAGCCAGGCCTCCATGCACTGAATCATCAAGTGCACGTGATCTGCCGGGACTTCATTCAGGCGCCAATGGCCCTCGCGGCCCATGAGATATTCCCGGCAGAGCCTTCCCGCCGGAACAGGATCCTCTGAATCCACCAACAGGATGTTGACCGCCTGCGGCTCGGCCCGCAGTTCGGCCAGGAAGGCGTCGTGGGTTCTGTCGCGGCCGCCGCAACAGACCGACTTCCACCCCATCCTCCGCTCCCGGGCGCGCTGCTTTTGCTGGTCCAAGAGCGCGTCGAACCCCTGGCGCAGCGCGGCGCGCTGCTCGGCGCTCTCGCCGCCCTCGATGTAGAGGGCAATCCGCATCACGGGTTGCCGGCCAGTTCGCCCATGCGCCAGATCTCGCCCAGCCGATACTTCTCCAGCCAGGAGGCCAGCTTCTCCGACTCGAGTCGGCGCATGGAGGTCCCCCCCAGGTAATCGCAGACCAGCACCGATTCGGTCTGGTCGGTCAGGGCCGAGACAAAGGCGTCGGAGTGGGTGGTGACGATCAGTTGCGTGCGCGCGCTCGCCTCCACCATCACCTCGGCCAGGATGCTCAGCGCGTCGGGGTGCAGCCCGAGCTCGGGCTCCTCGATGCAAATGACCGGCGGCGGCGCCGAGGTCAGGAGCAGCGCCAGGAGTGCGACGAAACGGATGGTTCCGTCCGAAAGCCGGGTGGAAGGAATCGGACGACCCAGACCGGCCTCGTGGAGGTAGAACTGCACGGCGCCGGCCTCGACTGGGGTGGCCAGCCGGTTAAACCGCGGCAGGAATCTGTGGAGCAAATGATTGAATCGCGCCGATTCACTGGAGTTGTCCAGACGGCTCAGGATCAGCCAGAGGTTGCCGGAGTCGGGCAAGAGAGAGGCGGAGGGCAGATCCGCTTTCTGCGGCTGGCGCAAGGGTGCGTACCTACCAAACGTCCATTCGCGGAAGGTCTGCACGCGCCCGAACTCGCGCCCCACCCAAGTCACCTCCGGGTAGAGCTCGGGGTCCTTGACCTGCGACAGCACCGACTCATCCGCGGCCAGGCTGGTCCTCTGCAGGGTTCGGTGCTGCCCCGCGGTGTTGAGCGCCGGATTACCACCCTGGAAGCGATAGTAAAAATAGACGTCTCGGTAGTGGGGGAGGTCCGGATCGAACTTTTCGATCGCCTCGTCCGTGACTTCCGTTTGCAGCCCCGCAGCGGCAAAGCGCAGCCGGTAGCGCAGATCGGGCCCCCCTTTGGGGCCCACGATGCGCGCCTCGATCTCGGCTTCCGGGGCTCCCGCCGCGCCAGCACCCTTCCAAAGCCACTCCCTGGCCCCGCCGCCGTCCCGGATAGCCGAGGCAAAGGCGGTGGGGGTGGCGTGCAAAAGCTCGATCGCCTCGAGGAAATTCGACTTCCCGGAGGCGTTGGGGCCGATCAGCACGTTCAGCGGGGTCAGCGGGACCGCCGGGCTGTCCGGCGGAAACGAGAGGAGCCCGCCCAGGCGCAGAGATTTTAGAAATGGCACGCCGCCTCCCCGGGGGCAGCCGGCCGACCGGAAGCCCGCTGCGACCGATTTTACCCCATCGCCGCGGGTTTCCGATCTAGAGCAGAGCCATGCCCGGGCCGGAGGCCATCACTCCCCGCCCAGCGTCCAGCGCAGCCCGATCGAGTAGGTCGGCTGGTAGTACTCCCGCTGGATCATGAACTGCGGGCTGCCCTGGTAGAAGCCGAACACCGCGTTGTTCAGGTTCAGCCCCGACAGCGTCAGCCGCAGCGTGGGGCTGAGGGCGAGGTCGGCCTGCGCGTCCACTTGGAAGTGGGTGTACTCGTAGACGTCGCCCGAGGGCCCGCTGATCCCGCCCGGCGCGCCGGCCACGTAGTTGTACTGGTAGATGTTGCTGCCGTTGTAGGCCAGCCCCACGCGCCCGGAAAACCAGCCCAGGTCGTAGGTGGGGCTGAAGTTCCAGGTGTTGGGCGCCTGCCGCAGCAGCCGCGGCGCGTCGCTGCGGTTGCCCGGATTGACGTCGCTGGCCTGCGAGGTGGTGTAGCTGTAGTTGCCCGACAGCCCCAGCCCGCGCAGCGGCCCGGGCAGGTAGGTGAGCTGCTGCAGGAAGGCGAACTCGAACCCGGCGATGTGGGCGTTGCCGGCGTTGGCCGGCTGCGTCACCCGGAAGCCGGCGTAGGGCCCGCTGCTCGGCGTGGTCTGGATGGAGACGATGGGGTCGGTCAGGCTCTTGTAGAAGAAGCCCGCCCGCACATCGCCCAGCGGGGTGAAGTAGCGCTCGTAGAGCAAGTCGTAGTCGTTGCCGTGCTCCGGCTGCAGCGCCGGGTTGCCGAGGTTGGCCAGGTGCGGGTTCACCGACAGGTCCACCGAGGTGGCGGCGGTGAGGTCGGCCGGCACCGGGCGCGAGATGCCCCGGCCAAACACCAGCCGCACATCCGAGCTGTTGTCCAGCCGGTACTGCAGCGACGCGCTCGGCATCCAGTCCAGGTAGGAATACGTGCCCGGCACGGTGAGGGCGTTGTTGGCGTCCGGGCTGAGCGTGGCCACGTGGGTCTGCTCCAGCCGCAGCCCGCCGGAGAGGCGGAAGTTGCCCACCTGGTTGGTGTCCATCACGTAGGCGGCGGGGATGCGCTCGGTCAGCGCGTAGTTCTCCCCGTCCTGCCCCTGGGTGCTGCTCAGCACGAACTGGCTGGCGTGCCCCAGCACGTAGTTCTGGATGGCGCTGTAGTTGACGAACGGGCTGGCCGGGTAGTTGCCGTTGTAGTAGTGGGCGTTGGCGTAGCTGGTGTCCAGGAACAGGCTCATGGGCACGGCGTAGGGGTTGCCCGTCGCCGGATCCAGCGCCGGGGTGTAGTCGGTCTGCCAGGAGTCGTCGAACTGGTGGGAGTTGTCGAAGGCCACGCCCAACTTCAGCATCCCGCTCCCGCCCGACAGGTAGCTCTTGCTGATGTCCAGCTTGCCGCCCAGATCCAGCTTCGCCGACTGTCCGTGGTTGCCCAGCTTCAGCCTGGCGAACTGGAAGTTGGCCGAGTTGTTGGTCTCCTGGAAGCACACCGGCGAGAATTGCGGCAGGTAGACGTTGCTGGTGGCGGCGGAGTTGAAGCTGCACTGGCTGGGCGGACCGGTGTAGGCGAACGCGGCGTTGTCGTCGAACTGCGGATAGAGCATGCGCGAGCGCGCCGCCGAAATCTGCCAGTCGATCCACAGGTTGTCGCTCGGCAGCATGTGGTTGCCGCCCAGCGCCAGCGAGGAGATCAGGTAGTTGCCGATGCGGTGCTCCGAGCCCGCCGAGGGCCCGTTGCCGGTGGCGTCCACGTTGTACACCGTCCGCACCCCCGAGTCGGTGAAGTCGGCATACAGCCCGTGCAGGTAAAGGGTCGAGTTGGGGCTGACGATGTAGTCCAGGCTGCCGCCCAGGCCGTAGCGCGAGCGGTTGTAGAGGTACTGGCGGAAGTCGGCGTTGTCCATCAGCGGCGTGCTGGCGGTGGCCAGCGCGTCCGGCACCGGCTCGACGTCGTCAATGCCGCGGTCGTTGTGGTCGTAGGAGGCGCTCAGGATGGCCCCGAACTGCTGCCGGCTGCCAAAGCGCCGCCCCGCGGTCCCGCCCCCCTCGCCCGAGTAGCGCTGGTTGTCGATCGGCGCCAGGCCGCCGTTGCTGTAGAGCGTCAGCGTCGGCTCCTTGCCCGCCGTCTTGGTCTGCAGGTTCACCGAGCCGCCGATGGCGTCCCCGCTCTGGTCGGGTTCGAGCGTCTTGTTCAGCTCCACCGAGCCCACCAGGTCGGCCGGGATCACGTCCAGCTTCACCTGCCGCACCCCGCTCTCGGGCGCCTCCAGCTCCACCCCGTCCACGGTGACGTTGCTCAGCCGCGGCTCGGTGCCGCGGATCTGCAGGTACTTGCCCTCGCCCTCGTCCCGCTCCAGCGTCACCCCCGGCAGCCGCCCCACCGCGTCCGCCACGTTGGCGTTGGGCAGGCTGGTGATCACCGACTCCGGCAGCGCGTCCACGATGTTGTCGGCGGTGCGCTGCAGGTTGATCGCCTCCGCCTCGCCATAGGGCCGGGGCGCGGTCACCACCACCGATTGGCTGCTCGAGGCCACCGCCAGCACCAGCGCCGCCCGCGCCGTGGCGTTGGCCGCCACCGTCACCGCCGCGCTCGCCGTCTTCAGGCCCACGAAGCTCACCCGCACGGTGTAGCTGCCCGGCGCCAGATCCACAAAGCCAAACTGCCCCTGGGCGTCGGTGCTGGTGGTGCGGTTGCCCGGCGCCAAGCTCACCGCCGCCCCCGGCAGCACGGCGTGGGTCGAGTCGGTGGCCGTGCCGGCGATCCGCCCCAACTGCTGGGCCGCCGCCGGCTGGGTGGAAAGCGGAAGGGCGAGCAGCAGCGCGCCGAGAAAGAGCAGCGCCCGCGTAGGCAATAAATATCTCAGTGTCATCAGAGTCTCCTGGGTAGCCTCGCCCTTAGCTTAGGCACCCGGCGGCGGAAATCTGATGACGCCTGGGTTAAGGAACGATGACGCCGGGGTTACGCGCGCTCCCCGGTTGGGCACAGAATGATGACATGCACACCCCCATCGCCCCCGGCGTGCGCGTCGGCCACCTGCACCTCAAGGTCGCCCAACTCGACCGCGCCCTCGAGTTCTATCACGGCGTGCTGGGCCTCGCGATCACCCAGCGCCTGGGCGGGCAGGCCGCCTTCCTGGCCGCGGGCAGCTACCACCACCACCTCGCCCTCAACACCTGGGAGAGCCGCGGCGGCGCGCCGCCCCCGCCCGGCTCGACCGGCCTCTACCATCTCGCCCTGCTCTACCCCACCCGCGCCCTGCTCGCCGACGCCCTGTGCCGCCTCGTCGCCGCCCAAATCCCGCTCGACGGCGCCGCCGACCACGGCGTCAGCGAGGCCCTCTACTTGCGCGACCCCGACCAGAACGGCGTCGAGCTCTATTGGGACCGCCCCCGCGAGCAGTGGCCGCGCGATGCCCAGGGCGGCCTGGCCATGTTCACCCGCCCGCTCGACCTGCACCACCTGCTGCGCGAGCTCCCGCCGGACGCCGCCGCCGCGCCCGGCCCCGGCCCCGGCCCCCGCGACCTGTGACACTAAAATGAACCTACTTGGCGTTGACGTCGGATTTTCGGCCAAGCGCGCAACCACTGGGATCGCGTGGCTCGACGGCGATTGCCTCGGCGTGGCAACAGCGCGAACGGATAAGGACGACCGCCGAAGACAGTTGCCGCCGGATTTTCACCCCTCCCACATCGCCCTGGACGGCCCCCTTCCCCCTCCACCTTTCGGCGACGCTCGCCGCCCCTGCGAGCAAGCATTGATTTATGCGCCATTTCACAACCGCTGCAAACCGGGGTTGAGCGACTTCGGTCTGGGATTGAAGCTACGCCGGGCTTCCCTGGAAGTCTTTCAGCAGTTCGGAAGCGCCTTGGCACCATCCGTCTCCCGCGAAGGCCCTGTGGTGGAGGCGTTTCCGAATGCGTTCCTGGGCGTGATGACACCTCCGCAGGAGTACGAGGATGCGCCCAAAGAGAAGCGCGGGAGCCGTTTTGATTGGCTTTACGACAGGGTGGCAGTCAGCGGCAAGATGGAGGAAAAAGTGTCGGGCCGGTTGGGCCTGCCGACCGAGCTTTGGCTCCGACTGCGGAGCGAGAAGAACCATGAAAAGCGTGCCGCCCTCATCTGTCTGGTTACAGCCGCGTTTGCTGCTCGGCGGATCGCCACTACCGTTGGCGATGAGGTCGGCGGCTGGTTCTGGCTTCCACCTAAATCGCTCTGGCAGCCGTGGGCGGTCGCTGGCCTCGACCATGTGTTGACGCGGGTGCAAGGCGCTTCGGTCGTCTGGGGAGGCTAGTCGCGCCGCAGTGCTACCATAGTCATCTATGGGAACGGACGCCTTGCAGGGGGCGCTGGCGCTGCTGGTGCTCAACTCGCTCAGCCGCGGGCCGCAAGCCGGCATGCACGGCTTCGGCATCGCCGAACATATCCAGCAGGTCTCGCAAGAGCACCTGCGCGTCGAGGAGGGCTCGCTCTACCCGGCGCTGCACCGCATGGAGCAGGCGGGCTGGGTCCAGGCGAGCTGGGGGCTCACCGAGAACCGCCGCCGCGCCCGCTACTACCGCCTCACCGCCGCCGGCCGCAAGCAGCTCGCGCGGGAAGAGAAGACCTGGCGCCACGTCACCGCCGCCGTCGCCGGCGTGCTCGAGGCCTAGCCCGCCGATCGCGGGGGTCGCGCCGCTTTGCCAGCTGGCAAAATCGGCGCGAAAGGCTGCGGAATTCCGCAGGGCGGCCCGCCCCCGGGAAGCGAAGTCGGCGCGGCCCCAGCGACGCGCAGCGCCGACTTGGGGCCCTGGGGCCCCCGAGTCGGCGTGAGCACAAGCGGGACGCGCGCCGTAGGCGCGCTGGGGCCCGCGCCCACCGAGGCGCTGCGCCCCCAGTAGGGGTATACTCGCCGCGAGGTGGGTTGCCATGGCGGTGATCAAGCGCGTTGGCCTGGGCTCGGCGTTCAAAATTACGCTGTGCCTCTATTTCCTGATCGGCATCATCATGGCGGTGCTCGCGTTCCTGACCGCGCAACTGGTGGGCACGAGCCCGCTGCTGGGCACGGCGGGCCCCTACATCTACCTGGTTTTGCCCCTCGCCTACGGCCTGTTCGGCGCGGTGGCGGCGGTGATCGTGGGCTTCTTCTACAACCTGGTGGCCGGCTGGGTGGGCGGGCTGAAGATCGAGCTGGAGTGAGCGGCCCCCGCCTAGTCAGAATGGGGCGAGCCGCCGCAATGCAGCCTGGGCTTCCTTTGCTCTAGTCGCGGCGGCAGGGTCGGCCGCGCGAGGCCCAGCCGCCCAGCGCAAAGCCCAACAGCAGCAACACGTAATGCAACGGCATGCAACCACGGTAGCCCCGCCCGCCGCACCTGCCCATCGGGCGATCCCCTCAGGCCGCGCGGTCGACCGCGCGGTTTGCTCTAGACTGTTGGGATGGCTCCGGCGGGCACCAAGGCGGACCGCTTTGCCTCCCAGCGCTCGGCGGCGCTGGTGGGCTCCGGCATCCTCTTCAGCCGCCTGACCGGGCTGGTGCGCGAGCGCGTGTTCGCCCATTTCTTCGGCAACTCCGACGCCGCCGACGCCTTCAAAGCCGCCTTCCGCATCCCCAACCTGCTGCAGAACCTGTTCGGCGAGGGGGTGCTGTCGGCCTCCTTTATCCCCGTCTACGCCGCGCTGCTGGCCCAGGACCAGGACGAGGAGGCGAACCGCACCGCCGGCGCCGTGCTGGCCTTGCTGGCGCTGTGCGCGGCCACCCTGGTCTTGCTCGGCGTGCTCGCCACCCCCTACCTGATCGAGGTCATCGCCCCCGGCTTCCACGGCGCCAAGCGTCAGCTCACCATCCGCCTGGTGCGCATCCTCTTTCCCGGCGCCGGCCTCTTGGTCCTCTCCGCCTGGTGCCTGGGCATCCTCAACAGCCACCGCCGCTTCTTCCTCTCCTACGTCGCCCCGGTGGCCTGGAACGGCGCCATGATCACCACCCTGCTGGTGTTTGGCCGCCACTACCCGCAGTATCCGCTCGCCACCCTCCTCGCCCTGGGCTCGGTCGTCGGCAGCCTGCTGCAGGTGGGGGTGCAGTGGCCGGCGGTGCGCAAGCTGGTCGGCCGCCTGCGGCTCTCGCTCGACCACCGCAGCGCCCACGTGCGCACCGTCATCAAAAACTTCGTCCCGGTCTTCTTCAGCCGCGGCGTGGTGCAGATCAGCGGCTATATGGACGCGCTGCTCGCCAGCCTGCTGCCCACCGGCGCGGTCGCCACCCTGGCCTATGCCCAGACCCTCTACATGCTGCCCATCAGCCTGTTTGGCATGTCGGTCTCGGCGGCCGAGCTGCCGGCAATGGCGGGCACGGTGGGCGCCATGGCGGAGGTGGCCCCCATCCTGCAGCGCCGCCTCAACGCCGGCCTGCGCCAGATCACTTTTTTCGTGCTGCCCTCGGTGGCCGCCTTCCTCGCCGTTGGCGACGTGGTGGTGGCAGCCGTCTACCAGGGCGGCGCCTTCCACCGCCAGGACGTGCTCTACGTCTGGGGCACGCTGGCGGGCGCGGCGGTGGGGCTGCTGGCCTCGGCCCTGGGGCGGCTGTACTCGTCCACCTACTACGCCCTGCGCGACACCCGCAACCCGCTGCGCTACGCCGCCATCCGCGTGGCCCTGACCATTGCCCTCGGCATCGTCGCCGCCTTCTGGCTCCCCGGCTGGCTGGGCCTCGCCCCGCGCTGGGGCGTGGCCGGGCTGACGCTCTCGGCCGGCCTCGCCGCCTGGGTCGAGTTCACCCTGCTGCTGCGCGGCCTGCGCAGCCGCATCGGCTCGACCGGCCTGCCCCTCGGCTTCCTGCTGCAAGTGGGCGGGGCGGCCCTGGCCGCCGCCTTCGCCGCCCGCGCCACCCTGCGCGCGCTCGGACCCCACGGTCCCTGGCTCACCGCGCTGCTGGTGCTCGGCGCCTACGGCGCCGTCTACTTTGCCGCCGCTTGGGCGCTCCGCCTGCCCGAGCTCCACGCCCTCGGCCGCCTGGCGCGCCGCTAGGCTGCTTCCTAGGCTACTTCACCTGAAGGAGGAAGGAAGAGGTGCTGATGGCGGTGCCCACCGCGGCGACGACCTTGACGTTATAGCTGCCGCTGGGCGTGTAGTTGACGCCGCTGCCGCTCAGCGCCACGCTCTGCGGCGAGTTGGGGGCGTTGTCCGCGATCACCAGCGTGCCCGCCTCCGCGCCGAGGTGGCTGGGGGTGAGGGTTACGGCGATGTCGCAATGGGTCCGCGGCGCCAAGCTCGGGCCGCAGGCGTTGCTTTGGCCAAAGTCCTGGGAGGCGCCCCCGGAAGTGGTAGTGGAGATGGAACCGATGGCTAGGCTGGCGAGGCTGTTGTTGTACAGGGTGACGGTCTGGGGAAGCGTGGGGGTGCCGACCGCCTGCCCGCCCAGGTTCAGCGAAGGTACCGAAAGATAGGCTGAGGGCGGCGGCCCGGTGCCCCCGCCGCCTCCATTGGGCGGCGGCGGTGCCGCCCCACCGCCTCCGCCGCAAGCCACGGCCGCGCCTAGCAATAGACCCAAGCCCAGTTCGGGCAAGAGCCTTTTCCGCCTGCGGGCTGCCGCCCCGGTGCCCAGCAGCAGGGCGAAAGCCCAAAGTCCGTCCCACCAGAAGCGCCCGCGGCCGCCACCCGTTCCACCTTGCACCGGAGCGGCGGTGGTGGCCACGATTGCCTTCACACCCACCGTGATGTCCCTGCCAGCCAGCACCAGCGCCGGGGGGAGAAAGCTGCAGGTCGCCAGGGGCGGCAGGTCGGCGCAACTCAGGCTCACTGCCCCCTGGAAGCCACCATCCGGAACGATCAGGAATTGGGCGCTGGCGCTCTGCCCGCCAATCACGGGCGCGAGGGGGCCGAAGCTTAGCTCGAGCGTGAAGCCGGAGCTCGTGCCGGAGAGCGTCAGGTACGCCCCCGTGTTGGCCGAAAGCTCGCCGCCCTCGAGGCCGGCCTGGCTTGGGGTGTAGGTCACCGAAACCGTGCAACTGGCACCAGGGGCGATCGAGAGGCCGCAGGTATTGGCCTGCGCAAAGTCCGGCGGGTAGGGCATGCCGAAGGCGAGCCCGTTCAGGGCCGTGCCCCCCACATTGGTGAGGGTGGAGGTGAGCGGGGCCGAGGCGGTGCCCATCACCGTCACGGGAAACGTCAGGCGGGCGGGATTAAACACCAGCTTGGCCGGCGTGTTGACGGTCAGCGGGGCGGAGGTGCTGGGCAGATAGTAGCCATCGCCAGGGAACGATGCCGTCAGCGCGGCCTGGGCGCCCGTCAGGGGCGGCAGCGTGAAGCTGGCCTGCACGCTGCGGTAGTTGGTCGTGGCATCAAACGTGCCCGCTCCCGATTCGGAGACACTGCCCACCTGGGTGCTGCCCTCGTCAACGTAGACGATCTGATTGATATAGGCTTTGCCATAGAGCGACAACACCACATTGACGGCGCCAGGCTGGGTCGAGGGGCTGAGGGCCACGCGCGAGGGCGCCGGCTGGATGGTCAGCGTCTGCGGCGCGGAGGCGGCGGGCTGGAAACTGGCGTCGCCGGAATAGGTTGCGGTCAGCGCGTTGGCGCCGGGAGGCAGGTTCAAATTGGCAAAATCGGTCTTGCCGGCGTTGTCCAGCCCCTGCGCGCCGGGGAGGCTGAAGGGTCCGGCCAGCGTGTCATGCAAGCTGACCGTGCCGCTGGGGAGGCCATGGCCGGAGGTGCCCGCGACCTGTATGGCGATTTGGTAGGCGTCGCTGTAGGTCAGGGTGCTCACCGGCACCTGCTGGCCGGAGGCGTTCAACTGGTAGGGGCTGAGTTGCACCGTGGCGGGCTCGGGCGCGACGGTGAGGGGCACGGCGGCGGAGACGCTGCCGCCATCGTGGCCGTCGCCCCCATAGTGCGCCACCAGATTGTAGCTGCCGCCGGGCAGCAGCACCGTGGCGGCATTGACCGCGCCGCTGGCATCCAGCGGAAACGATTGCACCAGCGTGGCGCCGCCGCCATTCTCGGCCAACAGTGCGACCTGGCCGGTGGGCGTGCCTGCGGCCGCGCTCACCTGCACCGAAAACGCCACGCTTTGCCCGTGCACCAGGTTGGCCGGCGGGGTCAGGCTCAACTGCGTGGTGGTGGCGGCGAAACTCACCGTCTGCCATTGGTCCACTAAATTGGCGGCGTTGACCGATCCCCAACCCGTGGCCAAGTCGTAGCCCGGGGCGGCGGCGAAGCCGAGCGTGCCGTTGGCGCAGTCGGGGCTGCCGGCCACGCACGGCACCTGGTTGCTGCCCTGGGTGACGTCGAGAAAGACGCAGTTGGGGCCCGGCACGGCCGAGCCGTTGCAGGCCGCCAGATCCTCCGCCGCCGCCAGCCGATACAGAATCGGGTTCACCAAGCCCTGCGGCGAGCCGGTGGCCTGGTCCACCATCGCCATCACCCCCGCCCACGACGGCGCCGCCGCCGAGGTGCCGCTGAAGGCGAAGTACTCGAAAGACTGGGCATTGCCGCTGCAGCTCTGGGCCATGCAGACCACATAGCCATCGTGGCCGGCGGCGGCCAAGGCCACGTCGGGCAAATCCCGATGCTGGTCCCCGGTCACGCCCGCGCCGGTTTGCCAAATCGGCTTGGCGTAGATCTGGCTGCTGCCCCCCGAGCCCGACCACAGGCTGGGGCCCTGCCCGCCGCTGGACGCCGATTCATTCCAGGGCCGCTCCGGAATGTGGCCCTGCGCCGTGACGTAGGTGTTGCCGCTGGACGGCGCCGAAGACCAGTAGCTGGCGTCGGCGCCGCCCTCGTCGAATTGCGTGCCCCCCACCGCGGTGTCATAGGGGGTGGAGGCAATCCCGCTCACCGCCAAGCCGTGCGCGGCGGCGGCGCTGGTGGCCGCATCGCAACCCGCCGGCCCATCGTCGCCGGAGGCGACCAGGGCGGTGATGCCCTCCGCCGCCGCCTGCTCCCACAGGTTGTTCCAAAAGCTGTTTTCCGCCGCCCCCAGGTTGGCTTCGCACATCCCAAAGCTGGTGTTCATCACCGCAGCGACATCATGGTCCACCGCGTACAGGGCGGCCAGGTCCACCCCGTCGGTGGTGGCGGTGCCGCCGGAGACCACCAAATAGATGTTCGCCAACGGCGCCACCGCCCCCGCCCACTCCACATCCAGCGTGGCTTCGGCTTGGTCGTCGTTGTTCGTCATCCCCGGATCGGGGCCCGCGAGCACGGTGGCGGGCAGCTTGTTGGCCAGGATGGCGGGCAGAAACAATTGCCGGAACGAGGCCACGTCGCCGCTGTCCACGTCCGAGCGCCCCACCACCGCAATGCTCTCGCCCGCGCCGTTGAGATGGTTGCCATACAGCGGGTTGAGGTTGTAGATGTTGGCCAAGTCGCCCGGCACCATCGCATGCATCAACACGCCGCCGCTGGTGAAGGTGAGGCTGGGGCTGGCTTGGCCCAACTGCGCGCGCGCTTCCCGCCCCCGGCCGACAATGTGCCCGGCGGCGGCTTTGCGCACATCGTTGAGCGAAACCACCCCCGCCACCACCGGCGCCAGCGCCGCCGGAATCGCCGGATCCTCGGCGTTGGCCCAGTGCAGCGCCCCGCCCATGCGGTAGCGGTGGATGGCGGTGTGCAGCGCCGCCGCCACCTGCCCGGCGCTGCCGGAAAACTCGATCACCCCCCGCCCCGCCGACACCTGCTCCACCTGGAAGCCGGAACGCACCAGCCAGGCCTCCACCGCCGCCACATCGGCCGGGGCAGGGCCATAGCGCTGGCCAAATTGCTGGGGGGTGAGCCAATGGTGGTACTGGGGCGCGTCGCGCTCGCCCAACTCGCTCAGCTCTTGCTGCAAGGCAAGTTCTTGCTGCGGGCTGCGCCGCAGCGCCAGCAGCATATGCTGCAGCGGCAGCGTGGCGGGCGCGGGGCCTTGGTCATTGCGGGCCTGCGCCTGGGGCAGGCGATTGCCCCCCAAGCGCACCCAGCGGGAGTCGTTGACGGCGCGCACCACCCGCGCCGGCGCCTGCGCCGCCACCACCCCGCACAGCAAACTGCCCATCACGACCGACGCTCGCCGCCAAAGCACGGCTCATAACATACCATACCGTCGCCATCGCCGACCCCGCCCGGCGCTATCTCGCCCGCAGTGCTATTCCCCATTTACGACCCGCCGCGCCGCAGGCAAGGCTACACTGGCGGTCATGCGCTTGCTCTTCACCCTCCTGGCCGCCGCCGCGCTGGCTTGGCCCCAAGCCGTTCGCGGGGATCGCGCCGCTTTGCCTGCTAGCAAATTCGGCGCGAAACGCTGCGAAATTCCGCAGGGCGGCCCGCCCCCGGGAAACGAATTCGGCGCGGCCCCTGCGAAGCGCAGCGCCGGCTTGGGGCCGCGGGGCCCCCAAGTCCGCGCGAGCATGCCGCCCCGCGCCGTTACAGCGGGGCGGCCCACAAGCGGGACGCGCGCCGCAGGCGCGCTGGGGCCCGCGCCCACCAAAGCCCCCGCCGCCCCGCCCAACGCCCCCGCCGCGCTGCAATACGACGCCACCAGCGGCGCCGTGCGGCTGGTCTACAACGGGGCGGCGATCTTTTCCGGCCAGCTCTCCGGCCGCGCCCGGGCCACGGTCGAGATCGGCCGCGGCGACCGCGGCGCCCTGTTGGAAAAGATCCGCTTCACCGCCCCCGCCGGCGCCAGCCTGCGCTTGCTCGGCACCGTCGCCGCCAGCCCCGAGGCCTTCGCCGCCGAGACCGACGGCCGCGCCCAGCGCCGCTTTCCCCTGATCCGCACCAGCTCCGGGCCCGACCACAACCTGCGCAACCACGCCGTCTACGACCGCCGCTTCGACTGGCTGCTGGCCGGCCCCGCCCGCACCACGGTCCAGCCCCTCGCCAACGCCGCCGGCGGCGACACCCGCTTCCAGCTCGCCGCCCGCGGCAACCTGCTGCTCTTCCGCTTTCAGCCGCGCTTCTACCAGAAGTTCCGCGGCCTCGCTTTCTACCGCCCCTGGACCTACGCCGTCTGGCCCAAGCCGGTGGCCGGCTGGAGCTCGTGGTGGGCTTACCAGGACAAGGTCACCGAGGCCGACGTGCGCCAAGTCGCGACCCTCTTCGCCCGCAAGCTGCGCGACTTCGGCTACCAGTACATCCAGCTCGACGACGGCTACCGCCCGCGCGACGGCTATCCCTCCGACTGGACCGCAACCAACGCCAAGTTCCCCAGCGGCCTGGGTGGGTTGGCAAAGTTCGAGCGCGGCCTGGGGCTGAAGCCGGCCATCTGGCAGAACGTCGGCATTGACGACAGCGCGCTCGCGGCCACCCATCCCGCCTGGTTCCTGCCCGGGCCGGGCGGCGCGCCCCGCCGCGCCCCCTGGGTGGACTTCGGCCTCAACGGCAACAACCCCGCCGCCGTGGACGCCCTCATCCGCCCCGCTTTCCGCCAGCTCCACCGTTGGGGCTACGACTACGTCAAGGTGGATACCCTCCGCCACCTGCTCTACGACGCCAGCTATCCCGACCGCGGCTTTCTAGAGAAACAAGGCTCGAGCCCCGAATTGGCCTTCCGCCAGGTGCTGCGGGCGGTGCGGCAGGAGCTCGGCCCCTCCACCTATATCCTGGCCTGCTGGGGGGTGCTGCCCGAGGCCATCGGCCTCGCCAACGCCGACCGCCTCGGCACTGACGGCTTTGGCCCGGCCACCCTGCAGCAGTACAACTCCTTCAACAACGTGGTCTGGCGCAACGATCCCGACCACGTGGACATCGGCCCCCCCGGCGCCGACCTCATCCGCCCGGTCGAGGTCTCGATGGCGGGTGCCCAACTTCTGCTCTCCGACCCCGCCGCCGTCTATGCCAACGACGCCAAGCTCGAGGGCGCCAAGCGCTCGGCCCCGGTGCTCTTCACTCTCCCCGGCCAGCTCTACGACTACGACCCCCGCGCCAGCGACAACCTGCGCGCTGGGCTGCGCAATTCCGACGGCGGCGCCAACCCCGGCCCGATTGACGCCGAGCGCCTGGGCGCGCTCTGCCCCTGGTGGCTGATGGATCTCAGCCGCCCCTTTGAGAACTGGTCGGTGCTGGCGCGGCTGGGCGATCACCCCCTGCCCGCGGCCACGGTGCGCTTCCGCGACCTCGGGCTCGCGCCCCAGCCGACCTACCTGGTCTACGAGTTCTGGACCCAGCGTTTCCTCGGCGCCTTCCGCGGCAGCTTTGTCGCCCCGGCGCAGCCCGCCAACACCGCCCGCGTCTACGCCATCCGCCAGCTCCTTGACCACCCTCAGATCGTCTCCACCAGCCGCCACATCACCCAGGGCGGCGTGGATCTCCAGCGCGTCGCCTGGTCGGCGGCCTCCCGCCAGCTCACCGGCGCCAGCGCCGTCGTCGCCGGCGATCCCTACCGCCTCGTCCTCCACCTGCCCGCCGGCTACTTCCTCGCCAGCGCCCGCATGGATGGCCGCCCCGCCCAAGTCACCACCGCCCCCGGCGTCACCGTGGTCGGCATCGTCCCCGCCCGCACCGGAACCATCACCTGGCTCCTGCGCTTCCGCTAGCCCATGCTATAATGTGACTACAAAGAGTTGATTATGGCTACCATGGGCGAAAAGCGTGTCGGCATTCGCGAGCTCAAGAGCAAACTCAGCGAGTACCTCCGTCGGGTCAAGGCGGGCGAGGTGGTGGTGGTGACCGACCATGGCCGAGCGGTGGCGCGCATCGTGCCCGAATCTAGCTCCACACCGGAACGCCTCGACCAGTTGGTAAAGGCTGGTGTTCTGCGCTGGAGCGGACGCAAACTCCGGCTTGGCAAGCCGCTGGTGCGGACCCTGGACGGAGGCAGCGTCGCCGATCTGGTCAGCGAGGGGCGGGATTGATCGCCTACTTCGATTCCAGCGCGCTGGTGAAGATGCTGGTCTCGGAAGAAGAGTCCGCCGCCACCCTGGCGCTGGCGTCTTCGGTCGAGCAGGTCGCGACCGTGGCCATCAGTCGCGCCGAGGTCGCGGCAGCGCTGGCGCAAGCCGCACGCGTCGGTCGCCTGGGGCGGGCCGCCGCCCTGGGGGCGCACCGTCGGTTCCTGCGCGACCGCCCGGACCTGATCGAGGTCCCGGTGGACGCTGCCTTGATCGCCCGGGCCGAGCAGCTCGTTTGGGACCACGAACTGCGCGCCTACGACGCCGTGCAGTTGGCCGCGGCACTGAGCCTGCAGGCGGCTCTGCAGGGCAAGGTTGTGCTGGCCAGCTTCGATCGTCGGCTGCTCCAGGCGGGCGCGCGCGCCGGCCTGGAGGTTTGGCCGACCCGCCTCTTGCCTACTTCCCCCCCTCCGAGCCGGTGATGAAGGTCCGCACGTCGCTCTCCAGGCTCTTGCGCGCCGTTTGGTCCTGATAGATCATGTGCCCCACCTCGTAGTGGGTGACGGTGATGTTCTTCTGGAGGTTGGGCGGCAGGAACAGGTGGTGCATGCTGTACTCCGCCTCGTAGAAGGGGCAGGCGAGGTCGTAGTAGCCGGTGGCCAGCAGCAGCTTCATATAAGGGTTCTTGGCGAAGGCGCTCTCCAGCAGCTGGCTCATGTTGTCGCTCACGTCGAAGGCCCAGCCGTCAATGCCGCCGCCGTAGACCTCGTCGGTCTTGTAGCCCAGATCGTCGCGCACGTACTGGGTGAACATCTGGGTGTAGACCGGGCGCTGCACCCAACTGGCGTCGAAGTCCGGCCGCTGCACCCCGGGGGTGCGGTTGAAGCTGGTCATGCGCCCGTCCAGCCGCCCCACGATTTCCTTCTGCCCCTGCAGCAGGGTGGCGTCGAACACCGAGCTGCTGATGCGCAGGTTGTAGTCGTCAATCAACTGCGGGCTCAGGCCGGTGAAGCGCGCCATGGCGGCGATCGCCGTCTGCCGCGCCGCTCCCTGCAGCGCATCCCCCTTCTCCAAATCGAGCAGATAATCATGCGAGGCCCACGCCTCGCTCTGCTGCTCCACCTGCGCCAGCGGCAGCTTCTCCAGGTCGGCGGGCAGCTTCTTGTGGTACCAGGCAATGGCGGTGTAGCTGGGCAGGAAGAGCACGTTGGGCAGGTCGTTGTCGGGCGATTCCTGCAGGGTATGCATGTCGAGCACGCTGGAGAGCAGGATCACCCCGTTGAGCGCGATGCCGCGCTGGGTCAGGTAGCCCGCCAGCCCGGCCGAGCGGAACGTCCCGTAGCTCTCGCCCGCCAGGTACAGCGGCGAGCTGTAGCGGTCGTAGCGGGTCAGGTACAGGCGGATGAACTCGCCCAGCGACTGCAGGTCGCCGCTCACGCGCGAGGTGGCGCGCAGCGCCTTGGCCGAGACCGCGCGGCTGTAGCCGGTGCCGTCCGGATCAATGAACACCATGTCGGTGAACGGCAACCAGGTCTGCTGGTTGTCCACCATCCGGTAGGGCGGCGGCGGCAGCGTGCCGTCGGGGTTGAGCACGATGCGCCGCGGACCGAAGCCGCCCACGTGCACCCAGATGGCGGGCTCGCCCGGGCCGCCATTGTAGATGAAGCTGAGCGGGCGGTGGCTGGCCTGCTGGCCATCGAGCGTATAGGCCACAAAGAAGATGTGCGCCTCGGTCTTGCCGGTGGCATCCGGCACCGGCAGCCGCCCGGCGGTCGCGGTGTAGGACAGCGTCTGCCCGTTTACCTGGATCTGATGGTGGGTGACGATCGGCGGCGGGTCGGTGGGGCTGGGATCGTAGGGGTGGCCCTGGGGCGGAAACCCGCCGCGGCCGCGGCCCTGCGCTGCCAACGGTAGCGCGGCCAAGAGGAGCATCGGCACGAGCGCCGCAGCAAAACGCCAATAGCGAGAGGTCATGGCATGGGATTATGCCACCCTACCACCGGCCAAGGCAACGCGCGCGCCGTTGTCATCTCGCATACCATTAATACCGGTGCGCGTTTCCATCGCCATCGTGGGCGCCGGCATTGCCGGCCTGAGCGCCGCCTGGGAGCTCGCCCGGGCCGGCCGCCGCGACTTCGTCCTGCTCGAGGCCAGCCCGCGGGCCGGCGGGGTGATCGCCACCGAGTCCCACGACGGCTTTGTCTTCGAGGCCGGGCCCGACTCCTTCCTCACCTCCAAGCCCGCCGGCGCCACCCTCTGCCGCGAGCTCGGGCTGGAGGCGGAGATGATCCCCACCCTGCCCAACCCCGGCGGCGCCCGCATCTGGCACCGCGGCCGCTTCCATCCCCTGCCCGCCGGCTGGCAGATGCTGGCGCCCACCCGCCTGCGGCCGCTGCTCGCCTCGGGCGTCTCCACCGGGCTGCTGCGCCCGGGGGTGAAGCTGGGGCTGGCGGCGCGCTGGTGGCGCACCCCGCCGCCCCCGCCCGGGGAGGAGTCGGTCGCCCAGTACCTGCGCCGCCGCTTTGGGCGCGTGGCCGGACAGGCCTTGGCCGACACCATCGCCGGGCCGCTGCTGGCCGGCGTCTACGGCGGCAACTGCGAACAGCTCAGCGCCGCCGGCTTCCTGGCCGCCTCCGCGCCCCGGCCCCCGGCCGCCCACGCCCGACCGCCCGGCGCCAGCCTGTTCACCAGCCTCCAGGGCGGCATGGGCAGCCTGATCGAGGCGCTGGTGGCCCACCTGCCCCCGGGCGCGCTGCGGCTGGCCAGCCCGGTGGCCGGGCTCCGCCCCGCCCCCGGCGGCGGCTACCGCCTCGAACTGGCCAGCGGCGAAGCCCTCGAGGCCGCGGCCGTCATCGTCGCCACCCCCGCCTGGGCCGCTGCCCAACTGCTCGGCCCCCTCGACCCCGCTCTGGCCGAGCCCTTGGCCGCCATTCCCTACGCCTCCTCGGTCAACGTCAACCTCGCCTACGCCGCCGCGCCCGCCCTGCCCGCTGGCCACGGCTTTCTGGCCAGCCGCGGCCAGGGCGTGCGCCTGCTGGCCTGCACCTTCGCCCATCAGAAGTTCGCCCATCGCGCCCCGCCCGGCGGCGCCGTGCTGCGCGTCTTCTATGGTGGCGAACTGGCGCAGGCGCCCGAGGCCGAGGTCGCCGCCCTGGCCCAGGCCGAGCTGCGCCAGCTCCTGGGGCTGGCCACCAGCCCGCTGCGCCTCGCCGTCCGCCGCTGCTCCCGCGCCATGGCCCAAGTCACCGTCGGCCACCAAGCCCGGCTGGCCGCCCTCGCCGCCGCCGCCGCCCGCCACCCCCGCCTGCGCCTCGCCGGCAACGCCTACCAGGGCATCGGCGTGCCCGACTGCATCGCCACCGGCCGCGCCGCCGCCGCCGGACTGCCCTAAGCCCGCCCCCGCCATGCCTCCCGCCCCGCGCCTGCTGCAGGTTATAGACAACGCCTTCCCGCCCTGCCCGCGCGCAGCGGCGCTCTACACCCAAGAGGTGGCGCACGCCTGCGGCGGGGCGGTCTTCAGCCTGGCGCCGGCGGCGGCTCCAGCGCCCGATCCCCCGCTCTTCAGCCCCCGCCCCGACGAGAGCCTGCGCGCCGCCTGGCACCGCGCCCTGGACCAGGCGCAGCCCCATGCCGTCTTCGTGCAGCACCTGGGCGCGGCCAACCCCGCCCTGCTGCTCGACCTGCGCGAGCGCGGCATCCCCTACGCCGTCTTCCTGCACGACTTCACCCCCTTGTGCCCGGTCCAGCGTCTCTGGCACCGCCGCCAGGAGCGCTGCAGCGGCCCCGGCCGCACCGGCTGGAAGTGCGCCTGGTGCGTCAGCGGCCGTTGGCAGAGGTGGCCGGAGCTGCCCCTGCGCACCCTGCGCTACCGCCATCGCCCCCGGGACTGGAGGACCGCCCTGGTGCGCGCCGATGCCCTGGTCGCCGCCTCACGCTACCTGCGCGAGTTCTGGATGGACCAGGGCGCGCCGCCGGAACGCATCGCCGTCATTCCCCCGCTGCTGTCGGCGCCCCCGCCTCCCGCCCCTCACCCCCTCGGCGCGCCCCCCCGCCTGCTCTATGCCGGCGGCACCGGGCAAGACGCCGGCATCGAGGTGCTGGCCGGCGCCCTCGAGCTTTTGCACCAGCCGGTGCAGGTGGAGGCCATCGGCTGCCTCGACCTGGTCCGCCGCGACGCCCTGCGCGCCGCCATCGCCCCGCGCCACGCCGTGGTGTTCCATGGCGTGGTCGCGCCCGCCGACCTGCCCGCCCTGCTGGCCGCCTGCGACGCCGTCGCGGTGCCCGCGCGCTGGGAGGCCGCCTTCGTCTGCCTCGCCGCCCAGGCCCAGGCCGCCGGCACCCCCGTGGTCGCCACCGCCGTCGGCGGCCTCACCGAGCGCATCATCCACGGCGTCAACGGCTACTTGGCCGCCCCCGACGACCCCCACGCCTTCGCCGCCGGCCTGCGCGAGGCCTTCCGGCGCGAGCCCCCCGCCTGGGCGGACGCGCCCATGCGCCAGCAGGCCGCCGCCGAAGCCGACGCCGCCCGCGCCCAGTTGCGCCGCCTGCTGCAGCGCCTCGCCAGCGGCGCCACCGAGCCCGACCCCGCCCTCATGCTGGAACATGGCGGTTGGCTGGAAGCGGCGGCGCGCACCCACGCCATCGCCCTCCCCGAGGCGGCGCAACGCCTGGTCACCGCCCTGCGCCAAGTCGAGCCCCCCGATCCCTCCGCCCCCGCCAGCCCCCTGCAAAGCGACTGCCGCGCGCGCGCCCACGCCGCCAGCCGCCAGCGCCAAGTGGACCTGAACCACGCCATCGCCTTCTTCCGCGCCTGCGGCTGCCGGCGCATCGCCCATTGGCCCGCTGCCACCCCGCCCGCCGCCGATGCCGTCGCCTGCTTCCAGGCTTGGGGGTTGCAGACCGTGCCCAGCGGTGAGCTGCCCGACGGCATCTTTGCCCCCACCCCTCCCTGGGAGCCCCCCGCCGAACTCGACTCGGCTTGGCTCCGCCACCGCTTTCCCCAAGCCCGTGCCCTGGTCACCGTCTCCGCCGCCGGGGTCGAGACCACCGCCTGGACGGTGGAGGGGGAGGATTAAATTTCCCGCCTCCCTGTAACTTCCCCGCTGGCCATCCGTTGTCAGAGTAGGCGCTCCTTTTGGGCCTCCACCCATAGGCTCCGCCGGAGCAACGGCATGGAACATTCCGAGTATCGCGAATTTTTTTCTACCCTGGCGAACCTCTCCCGCTTGGCCATCGTGCAGATGCTGCGCCGGCGGGGCGCCACGGTCACCCAGATCGCGGAAACCTTGGGCTACGAGCAGAGCCGGGTCTCCCACTCCCTGGCGCGCCTGCAACGCGCCGGGATCGTAGCCTGTCGCTGGGAGGATAAGCGGAAGATGTTCCACTTGGTGGAAGACGTCTCGCCGCTCTTGCGCGACATCGAGGTCTATCTCGAGCGCCATCCCAAGGCGGCCCGCCACGGCGTCGAGCGCAACTGGAACGGCAACTGGGCGGCGGCCGCCTCCGACTAGAGCCCTCAGGCGGCCTTGGCGAACAGCGGCTGCGAGATCTCGGTGAGCAGTTCGTCCGCCCGGCGCTCCTCGGCTTGGTTGTCGGCCAGCAGCCGCGCCACCCGCGACTCGCCGATGCGCTCGGCCAGCGTGCGCAGCGACCCGTAGGCGGAGATCTCGTAGTGCTCCAGGCGCTGGGCGGAGATGATCAGGTTGAGGTCGGCGGCGGCCGCCTCCATCCCCTTGCCGTCGCCGATGCTCTCCTCCGCCTCGTCCACCAGCCCCTGCATGCCCTTGCAGGGCTTGGCTTTGCCCTTCATCCCGAGCAGGCCGAAGGCCTGCTGTAGGCGCTCGGTGTGGCCGCGCGTCTGGTCCAGGTGGTCGGTGAAGCATTGCCGCAGTTGCGGCGCGTGCGCCGCCTTGGCCATCTTGGCCAGCAACTTGGTCTCCTGATTCTCGGCGTGCAGCAGGTCCTCCATCTCATCCACCAGCAGCGCTTTCAGTTCCGGTACGTTTTCGGGCATGGCGCTCTCCTTTTCTGTGCGGGGCAACAGGTGCGATGCCCCCCGGCCCGGCATCGTTGCACCTGCCCCGCCTGCCAGGCAGTCGGATCAGGCCTGCCGCGCCGAGGTGGGGGGATTGCAGGCCGACAACCGGAGCCCCCCGCCCCGGGGCGACGTGCCCGCGCCAGGGAACGATCTGCTTGGACCGAACCTGCTCAGGCGCCCTGTCCTGCCCTCGGGCTCCCCCGCCGCAATGCGCCGCCTACGGGGGCGAAATCTCTAGGCGCGCATCCCTCGCGAAGGAGCGGCAAACGCTTTTCGGCTTCGGGCCACAAACCTGCGCGTGCGCGGGCTCTCGCGGCAGCGGAGCCGCGCAGACGGTCTGCTGCTTCGCTCGGAACTGTGCCGCAGTGAGCCCGGCGAGCCCGTAACCTTCATGGCCGGCCATAATCCGGCAGACGCTCCCGCCCCCGTCATGGATCACCGCTTTCCTGTAAACGGACATCGGGTCGCCGTCGTCGTCATCCTCAAACGCGGCCGAAGAGAGACGCTTGCGCCCCAACCTCTGGTCAAAAACGAAGTGCCTGGATGGTATGCGGCGCAGTAGCTCCTCACCGTCTGCAATCGACGGGGTGTCTGGAAAATCGCGTGCGCAATCAGCAATGGTCGTCAACTTCCCGCTTCCAAATTACGCGAGGCGCCCCAACCAGCCCAAAAGCTCGGGCTCGTTCCCGGAGAGCGGACCCTCGAAGGGCGCCCCCCCGCCTTGCCCACCCACGGTCCCGGCGTAGAAATCGACAACGCCTTGTTCCGAAATGTAGATCTCGATTTCCACCTCGGAGCCATGCCACTCAAATTGAATCCCGCCCCTGACCCTCGGGACGACCGCAGGGGCCGGCGTACTCGCCCCTAGGATCTGTCCCAGTAGCGCGATGGCTCGCTTCGCGACTGCGGGTTCGATCTGCCTCGCCCGGTAGGAGTTCCAGCCCTCGTTAAGGTGCAGCAAGTCGATCACGGCTAGCGTGCCTTGTTCGAACGCTCTGGGAACGGGCCCGCCCGGCCCCGTCACGACCCGCACCCCCGTATGGGCCGCGGCCTCTGTGGCGAATGTTGACGGGCCTGTGATGGCACTAGGCCACGTCGTGGTCCAGGCATTGGGGACGTAGGTCGCCTCCCCGGCCGATAGCGTGTACGCGCTAGCCATGAACGATCCCCCATTTCTGGTGCATTTCCTCGGTTGTCAGATCTTCAAACCCCTTCACGATCCAGCGGCGGCCTAGATCAAGAAACGCAAAGGCCCCGTCAACCCCCTCGCCCAGGGGCGCACCCCTCGCGGTCAGCGTCAGAATCAAAATCGGGGAATGATCCTCGCGCCTCCATGCGGGCTGCGCAGTGACGTGCAACCTCCCGACCTCAGCCCCGTCCGTCCCCCGCATAACGAACCGAAATTGGGGCGCAGTATCCTCAGGATTCGGAAGGAAGGCCGTCGCTGTCCAAGCGTAGCCTACCCTCAAAAGCCGCGCAACATCCGCATGCGGATTAAAGCCTGCAAACGGGCGAATATGATTGATATAGCTCACCTCGCACTGGTTGATGCGCAGGGGCCCGAGCCCGTGAGTCTCCAGGAACCCCAGGAGCTCCCCGACCTCCCGGCGGAACGCATCCCGAACCAGTTCGTAACGTGGATAGGAGTTTGCCCCCTGCTTCCGCCAATTGTGGATCAGGCGGTCCGCCTGGATCTGGATCAACTCGGCCTGGTCGGCACCAACGAGCCAAATCCGGTTGGCCGGAGGCCGCTGCTCGAAAGTGACCTCGACAGCCGGCGGCTGCGGCGGCCCAAACCGCTCCAGAACTGTCGGCAACGGCGGGTGCTCTTCAATCGCAAACTCGCGGTTGCCAAGATCATCTCTCAGCATTCCCGCGTGGGCCGTGGTCCAGCCGAGGACGCGCTCGAATTGAATTCCGAGAACCGTCTCTACGACAGGCGGGTCGGCGAAGTCGGGCAAATCCTCGGGACGCACGCTGGGCATGATGGCGAAACTATAAAGTCAATCTAGCACAATCATCGAAAAGCTCGTCTGCCCCCTCCGGAAAACCTTGGTGCCGCAGAAGGGACTCGAACCCCCACTCCCTTGCGAGAACGTGGACCTGAACCACGCGCGTCTGCCAGTTCCGCCACTGCGGCACGTTTTTTTATTTTACACCATCGACGGGCAAGCGGACGCCCTCCACCCTCCGGCGCGTCCCCGCGCGTCCGGCCTAGGCGATCTCCCGCCGGGGAGGCTCGGCCGCCACCGGCGCCGCCGCCTCGGTCCGCGCCGGCAGCTCCAGCAAAAAGCGGGTGCCGGTGCCGGGCTCGCTCACCAGCCGCAGCGTCCCGCCGTGCGCCAGGGCGATCTTCTGCGCGCCAAACAGCCCCATGCCCATGCCGTGCGGCTTGGTGGTGTAGTAGGGCTGGAACAGCTTGCGCTGCGCCTCCGGCGCAATCCCGGGCCCAGTGTCTTCGACCCAAGCCACCGCCCAGGCCGGACCCGCCCCCGGTCGCGGCCCGGTGTGCACCTGGATCCGCCCCGGCATTGTCCCCAGCGCCTCGATGGCGTTGAAGATCAGGTTGATGAGTATGCGGCGCAGGTCGTTGGCGCTGCCGTGCACCGGCGGCGCCGGCTGCAGGTCTTCCACCACCTCCAGCCCGGCGCGGGCCCGCCACAGCGGCCGGGTCAGCTCCACCGCCTCGTGCGCCACCGCCGCCAGGTCCACCGGCCCCATCGCCCCCACCCCCCCCGCCAGATAATCGCGCAGCCGGCGCACGATCTGGCTGCCATCCACCGCCGCCCGGTCAATCATCTCCCGGTACTTGCGCCGCTCCGCCGCCGGCGCATCTTCCTGCAGTTCCAGCACCGCCAGCCCCCGCCGCACAATGTCCAGCACGTGGTTGAAGTCGTGGCTCAGCCCGCTCACCATCTGCGCGATGGCCAAGTGGCGGGCGTTGTCCAGGGTGCGGCGCTGCAGCTCCTTGAGCGCGGTGATGTCGGTGAGCAGCACCAGCGAGCCCTCGATCTGGTTGCGGGCGTTGCGCAGCGGCGCCGCCGACACCAGCACGTGGATCTCGCGCTTGGAGTCCACCTCCACGATGGTGCCCTCCGCCCGCACCACCACCCCGGCGCGGGTGGCCTCCTGCAGGCTGGGCGGCTCGCCCTGCTCGCTGACAAAATGGAAGCGCTGCAGCAGCGCGTCCACGTGCTCGCCCACCAGCCCCTGGTCGGGACGCTCCAGCAGCGCCCGCGCCGCCGGGTTCACCGACACCACCCGCAGCGTGCGGTCGAAGATCACCACCGCGTCCGCCACGTTCTCCAGCAGCGCCGCCATCTGCTGCGCCCCGGTGGCGGCGCGCAGCCCGCTGCGCCGGCGCAGCTCCATCAGCGCCACCACGAACATCCCCACCACCAGCAGGATCATTTCCTCTTCCCAGGTGGCATAAAAGCCCGGAATGCCGTGCTGCACCTGGCTGGGAAAGTACCAGAGGCGGTAGAGCGCGCTCCCCGCCACGCTCAGCAACACCGCCGCCATCCCGCCCCACACCCCGAAGAGCGCCTCCACCACGGTGATGCCGGGTAGATAGATCAGCAGCGTGATCGCCCGATCGGGCTGCAGGTAGATGAGCAGCGCGGTGGCGGCGAAGGAGAGGCCCATCGCCGCCAGCGCCGTCAACCCATAGCGAATGACCCGCACCGCTGCCTTCCCCGTGGCCCCGGATACAGTCCCTCCACTTCCTTCTCCCCTGCGGGGGACGGTCGCGCACTACCGCGGTATGGCCACTACGGAATTAGATGCCGCCCCGGCAGGGGCGGCTCAGCCCGCAAAGGCGCGCGCCACCACGGTCGAGGCCTGGTCGCCGGCGTGGTAGGAACTGCGCACCAGCGGCCCTGCCTCCACGTGTCCAAAGCCCATCGCCTCGCCCGCCCGCTTGAGCTCGGCGAACTCGGCCGGTGTATAGAGCCGCTTCACCGGCAGGTGGTCGCGCGAGGGCTGCAGGTACTGGCCCAGGGTCAAGATATCGCAGCCAGTGGCGGCCAGCGCCGCCATCGCCGCCAGCAGCTCCGCCTGCCCCTCCCCCAGCCCCAGCATCAGCCCGGTCTTGCTCACCATCCCCGGAGCGAAGCGCTTGACGTTGCGCAGCAGCTCCAGCGAGCGCTCGAACTTGGCCCCCGGGCGGACGAAGCGGTAGAGGCTGGGCACGGTCTCGGTGTTGTGGTTGAGCAGGTGGGGCCGCGCCGCCAGCACAATCTGCAGCGCCTCGGCGCTGCCACGAAAGTCCGGGATGAGCACCTCCACCGAACACTCCGGCACGCGCTCGCGCACCGCCTGGATGGTGGCGGCGAAGATGCGCGCCCCCCCCAGGTTGTCGTCGTCGCGGTTGACCGAGGTGATCACCGCATGCCGCAGCCGCAGCCGCGCCACCGCCTCGCCCACCCGCCGCGGCTCATCCTGGTCAATCGGCAGCGGACGCCCCTTCGGCACCGCGCAAAACCCGCAGCGCCGCGTGCACAGGTCGCCCAGGATCATGAAGGTCGCCGTGCCCTGGTTCCAACACTCGCCGATATTGGGGCAGCGCGCCGACTCGCACACCGTGTGCAGTTCCAACTGCCGCGCCATCTGCTGCAGGCGGTGAAAGTTCTCCCCGCCCGGCACCCGCACCCGCAGCCACTCCGGCCGCGGCGCCCGCGCCGCGCCGGCGGGGGCGATCTGGACCAAATCCGGCAGCGGGGGCGGCGTCAGGGTCGGCATGGCAGGCAGCGCTGATTTTATTTTAGCGCCGAAAAGCTATACTGCTTGCAGAGAGGTACTCCGGTGACCGATCACGCTTGTCGCGAGCGGGTGCGTTGGCTGGCTGGCCAAGTCGGGCTGGAGGTGTTCTTCATCGCCCCCGGCGAGCTCGAGCCCGGCACCGCCCTGGGCGCGGTCTTCACCCTGGAGGACCTCGACTCCTCGCTGGAGCGCTTCGATCCCGCCAGCGCCGACGAGGAGGCCATCCGCGCCGCGGTCGAGCGCGCCCGCCAGGACCTTGCCCGCCGCAGCGGCTGCGAGATCGTGCACGACGGCGCCGGCGTGTTCCGCTGCCTCCGCCACCAGGTCGAGTGCGACACCGGCGAGGAACAGGACCCGGTCATCCGCCAGACCCTGCGCTGGACCGCCGCCTGCCCGGTGGGCGGCGTCACCCAGGCCTTCTTCTTGATGGGCCACAAGCCCCCGGAGAGCAAGCCCTAACCGCCCTGGAGGATTTCCTATGCGTCGTTCCGCCTCGTTGCTCGCCGCCGGCTGTGCCGCCGCCGCCCTCTTCGCCGCCCCCGCCGCCCAGGCGCAAAAGGCCCTGCAGCGCCTGCAGGCCTCCGCCAAGGTCTTCCACGAGATCATGGACGCCCCCGACGGCGGCATCCCCGACGTCATCCTCAAGCACGCCCAGTGCGTCATGATCGTGCCCGGCTACAAGAAGGCCGGCTTCGGCTTCGGCGGCGAGATGGGCCGTGGCGTGGTCACCTGCCGCCTCCACGGCGGCGGCTGGTCCGCCCCCCTCTTCGTCAGCCTCGGCGGCGCCAGCTTCGGCCTGCAGATCGGCGCCCAGGAGAGCGACGTGGTCATGCTCATCATGAACCGCAAGGGCGAAGACTCCCTGCTCAAGGACCAGGTCTCGCTCGGCGGCGACATGGCCGCCACCGCCGGCCCCGTCGGCCGCGACGCCGACGCCCAGACCGACCTGCGCATGCGCGCCAAAATGCTGGCCTACTCCCGCAGCCGCGGCCTCTTCGGCGGCCTCACCATCAAGGGCGGCGTCATCAAGCAGGACCACGACAGCAACCGGTGGCTCTATAAGAACGCCACCGCCGAGCAGATCCTCGACGGCAAGACCGCCCGCCCCGAGGCCGCCAGCTCCCTGCTCCAGGAACTCGACCACCGCGCCGGCTGAGCCCCGACCCCGCTACACCCATTCCACCGCAACCGCGCCGACGCTGGCAGGCACGCCGGCGAAGCCCCGGTCTCGTGTCACCAGCGGGCAGCCTAGCGTCTCCGCCAGCGCGAAATAGGCTGCGTCGTAGGCAGTGAGGTGGTGGCGCAACTCCCATATGCGCGGCACCAAGGCAAGCGTCGGGTGCCGATCCACCGGCAGCACCTCCAGGTCGGCGACTGCCTCCGCTGCGCGCTGCGCGCTCAACTTCCCCGCCGTCACCAGTCGGCGCAGCGCCTGCAGGACCTCGAGGTCAAGTAGGTGGGGCGCGCATAGCACCCCGCCCCGGACGAGCACGCGCTCGAGCAAGATTTCCTCCTGTTGCCGCAACAGCAGCTCGACCACCACCGAGGCGTCCACCACGATCAACGCCGGTCCCGCTCCTCCCGGATGATCGCTGCCGCCGAGAAGTCTCCGGTCACCGGGGCTCGCAGGCGCAGCCGCTCCATCATCTCCTCCGGTGTCGGCACCTCGGCCTGCTGCCGGATCTGGCGCAGCAGGTAGTCGCTGAGCGACATTCCCGCCTTGGCGGCCCGCGCGGCCAGGGTGCGATGCAGGGCCTCCGGCACGTGCCGGATTTGAATCATCTTGGCCATGTGCTCAGCATGCATTGCATGTGCAGCACATGTCAATTGCTTGGCGCGGGCCCCTGCGCGGCTATGCCGCGCATCCCGCTTCTGCTCGCGCCGGCTCGGGAACCCCGTGCGCCCCCACCCGGCGCCGCGCGGCACGGGCTGGCTGGCATTCTGCTAGCGCGGGTCCAGCTTGCGGCCGGCGTTGAGGTGGTCGAAGTTGACGATGGTGTTCAGCACCAGCGCATAGTCGCCGCGCGTCTCGCCGCGGTAGACCGGGTTGTCGGAGAACATCACCACGTGGCCCTGGTCCACGGGCACGTCCACCACGGCGGCGTGGTCGGCGATGGTCTGCGCCCCCTGCACCAGGCCGGAGACCAGCAACTGCCGGGCGTCGGCGTAGCGCAGCACCACCCGCGGACGGAACCGGGGCGGGATCACGGCGCTGCTGTTGCGCGCCTGCTCGGCGGTGACCGGGGCGGCCTGCCAGGGCCGCACCGTCGGCGTCGGCGGGGGCGGGGTGTTCACGCGGCCGACCACGTCGTCGTTCTGCTGGGCGGTGCCCCGGCCGGTGACGCGCCCGGCGCTGTCCGGACCCAGGCGGCGCCCGCCGCGGCCACCCTCCAGGCTGCTGACGCCGAAGGCCGGGCACTGGTAGCAGTACAGCGACAGGCTGGGGCCGTAGCCGTAGGCAATCGGGCTGGACGCATCCACCATCTGGCTGCGCACCACGCTGCCGATGATGCGCTCGCCCGCCGGCTGGGCCACGGAGACGCCGTGCGTCAGCCCCAGCGCCACCGCCAAGTTGGCCGTGTCCATCACCGTCACCAGCACGCCGCCCTGGCGCACGAAGGCCTGCAAGTGCGCGACGCCATTCCAGCCCATGCCGGGGCGCATGTCGGGGGTGGAGTCGATCTTGCCCAAGTTGGGGGTCTCGGGGGTGTTCTGCCAGGGCAGGGGATTGCCCCAGTCGGTGGGCATGCCGTTGACCGCCTGGTCCACGCTCAGCCCCCGGCCCACCGGCGGGAACAGGATCACGTCGTACTGGGCGCGCAGATCCTGCGTCGCCAGCGCCTGCGTGCTGATGTAGGCGTAGGGGATCTTCATCATGTCCAGCGCCTCCCGCCACCAGCCCTCGGTCTGGGTGCTGGTCCAGGTGTGCAGGATGGCGATGCGGGCGGCGCGGGCGGGGTGGGTGGCCACCGCCGGCGCGGCCGCTAGGCTGTAGGCCTCCAGGTGCAACCCGGCGGCGCCGGTGCGCAGCGCCGCCGCCGTCAGCCCCTGGACCAGGAAGCTGCCGCGCTCGAAGTGGTGGCCGGCGGCGTCGAAGGCTTGCTCGGCGACCGCCATGCTGGCCTGCGGCAGGCGATAGCGCAGCCGCGCCAGCGTGGTGTCGGCGGTGGCATTGATGGCGAACACCGGCCCGGCGCCCTCCACCTCGGCGTTCCCCGCCAGCGACGTCACCGCTTGCATCGGCACCTTCAGCACGCTGGTGTCGGTCACCCGCGCCACGCTGGTGTTGAACAGCTCGCCAAAGGTCCAGCCGGTGTCGTCGTAGGGCGTGCGCTGCGGATCCTTGGGCGCCCAGTACTGGTAGTCGAGCAGCGTATCGGCGATGCGCGAATAGGGCTGGTCCATCCGCAGGATGTAGCTGCCGGCGGGAAATTGCTGCCGCGGCGCCCCCGGCTTGGCTCCGGCCACGCTGAAGGCCACCGTCGCCCGCGAGATGGCGACATGCTGCAACTGCATCACCCGCAGCAGCTCCGACTGCAATTGCGGGCGCGGGTCGCTGGCCGAGAGCACGTAGGCGGCCGGCCCCTCCTCCTCCGGCTTCTCCACCGAGCGCTTGGCTTTGAGGTAGTAATTCTTGAGGAAGCTCACCCGGTTCCTGGCGAAAAAGTGGAGCGCGGTCAGCAGCCCGGTCTCCTCGTAGTTGTTGTTGTCGCGCTGCGACCACATCACCTGCGGCAGCGGCGGGTTCTGCCGGTACCAGGTGCGGGAGTACTCCCCCGGGCTGAGGGTGCGCATCTCGGTGTCGGCGCCGCCGTTGCCGAAGGTCTCGTAGAGCCGGCTGATGCCGTTGTGCATCGCCGCCAGGAACATCAAATACCCCGGCGACCAAGTGTCGAAGTCCCCATGGGTGAACACCCCCGGCATGCCGTACTCGGTCATGTCCTGCACGTTGCGCCAAGCCAGGATCTCCCACTCGTTGGCCAGGATCGGGTCCACCCAGGCGTTGAAGGGGCCGTCGCCGGCGGTGTTGTCGTAGAGGTACGGCACCGATTCGTGCAGGTCGTGCAGCACCTGCGCGTGCCAGCTCAACATGGTGTTGAGCACGTTGCGGGTCAGCGCCAGCGTCATCCCCATGGCGTCGCGGTTGTTGTCGTGGGCGACGTAGTGGCCCCAATACACCAGCGGCGGCACCTTCTCGCCGGGATGATCCAGGTGCCACCTATAGAGGTCAGCCATGCGGTCGCGCCCGTCCACCTCGACGATGGGCGTGATCAAGGTGATCTCGTGGTCGCGGATGTACTGGATGTAGGGGCTCTGGTCCACCGCCAGGCGGTAGGCCAGCTCCATCAAGGCGGTGGGGGCCCCGGTCTCGGTGGAGTGGATGGTGCCGGTGATGTAGTACACCGGCACCGCCTGCGCGGCGATCTGGTCGGCGCGGGCGTCATTGAGCTGGATGGTGCGCGGATCGGCAAGCTGCCCCAGCAGCGCCCGGTTGGCGTCCAGACGGGCGAAGTTGCGCTGCGAGGTCACCGCCACCGCAATCATCTCCCGCCCCTCTTCGCTGTGGCCGATGGTGTACACCCGCACCCGCGGCGTCGCCGCCGCCAGCATCCGCATGTAGCGGTACACCTTGGCCGAGTGCGGCAGAATGTTGGGCGCGCCGGCGATGTCGCCCAGCACCGCCTCCGGCGTCGGCACCGTGGCCGAGGCCGGCAGGTAGTTCACCAGCGGCGAGGTGAAATAGGGCTCGGTCGTGTCCTTTCGGATCTTGGCTGTATAGGCCTGATCCACCGCTTGCCCCGCGGCCGGATGGGGAACGGTCTGCTGCGCCAGCAGCGCCGGCGCCAGAATCGCGCCCAGCGCCAGCCCACAAAGCCAGGATTTCAACATGGAACCTCCGCACACGGTCGCCGGGCCACTGTATGCAATGCCCCTTCGGGTGTCAAGGCGGCCCGGGCGGAGACCCCGGTTTTCAGCGCGCCGTGTCGGCCAGTACCGTGACTTGCCCGCCCAGCACCTCGAAGAAGCCGCCGCTGACCTCGACCTGCTGCTCGCCGCCGGCGACCGCCTCGTAGCGCACCGCGCCCGCGCCCAGCACCCCCAGCGTGGGGGCGTGCTCGGGCAGCGCCCGCATCTGCCCGCTCTCGGCCGGCAGCTCCACCCAGCGCGCCTCCGCCTCCAGCACTTGCCGCTGCGGGGTCACGATCTTGAGCGCCATGCGGTCGGCGCTCACTGCTTGAACTCCTCCGCCTTCTTCAGCACGTCTTCGATCGTGCCCTGCATATAGAAGGCCTGCTCGGGGACGTGGTCGAGCTCGCCCTCCACGATCTTCTTGAAGCCGCTGATGGTGTCGGCCAGCTTGACGTATTTGCCCTCGAAGCCGGTGAACTGCTCCGCCACGAAGAAGGGTTGCGACAGGAACTGTTGCACCTTGCGCGCCCGGCTCACCGTCAGCCGGTCCTCTTCGCTCAGCTCCTCGATGCCGAGGATGGCGATGATGTCCTGCAGGTCCTTGTACTTCTGCAGCACCCGCTTCACCGTCTGCGCCACGTCGTAGTGCTCCTTGCCCACAATGCGCGGGTCCAGGATGCGCGAGCTCGAGGCCAGCGGATCCACCGCCGGGTAGATGCCCATCTCCGAGATGGCGCGCGACAGGTTGGTGGTGGCGTCGAGGTGGGCGAAGGTGGTGGCCGGCGCCGGATCGGTGTAGTCGTCCGCCGGCACGTAGATGGCCTGCACCGAGGTGATCGAACCGTTCTTGGTGGAGGTGATGCGCTCCTCCAGCTCGCCCATCTCGGTGGCCAGGTTGGGCTGGTAGCCCACCGCCGAGGGCATGCGCCCCAGCAGCGCCGAGACCTCCGAGCCCGCCTGGGTGAAGCGGAAGATGTTGTCAATGAACAGCAGCACGTCCTGGTTCTCGACGTCGCGGAAGTACTCCGCCACCGTGAGCCCGGTCAGCCCCACCCGCAGGCGCGCCCCGGGAGGCTCGGTCATCTGGCCGTAGATCAGCGCCGCCTTGCTCTTGGTGGAATCGCCGGGCACGATCACCCCCGACTCCGACATCTCCAGCCACAAGTCGTTGCCCTCGCGGGTGCGCTCCCCCACCCCGGTGAACACCGACACCCCGCCGTGCTTGGTGGCGATGTTGTTGATCAGCTCCATGATGATGACCGTCTTGCCCACGCCGGCGCCGCCGAACAGGCCGATCTTGCCGCCGCGCAGGTAGGGCTCGAGCAGGTCAATCACCTTGATGCCGGTCTCGAACATCTGCAGCTCGGTGGACTGCTCCTCCAGGCTCGGCGCCGGCCGCCGGATGGGCGAACGCAGTTCGGTCTGGATCGGCCCCAGCTTGTCCACCGGCTCCCCCACCACGTTCATCACCCGCCCCAGGCAGGCGTTGCCCACCGGCACCATGATCGGCCCGCCGGTGTCTATCGCCTGCATGCCGCGCACCAGGCCGTCGGTGGCCTGCATGGCGATGCACTTCACCCGCCCCTCGCCCAGGTGCTGCTGCACCTCGACGATCACCTCCATCGGCTCGGGCAGGTCGAACCCGGTCGAGACCACCCGCAGCGCCTGGTTGATGGGGGGCAGGCTCTGCTCGGGAAACTTGCAGACAAGGACGGGGCCGGTGATCTCGATCACCCGGCCAAGATTGCTGGTGGGGGTTGCTGTCGCCATGATGATTTATCCCAGCGCGGACGCGCCGCTGACTACTTCGATGATCTCCTTGGTGATGGCGGCCTGGCGGACGCGGTTCATGTTGAGCGTGAGCGAATCAATCAGCTCGCCGGCGTTGCTGGTGGCCGCCTCCATGGCGTTCATGCGGGCGGCGTGCTCGGCCGCCAGCGACTCCAGCAGGGCGCGGTAGACCTGGGTCTCGATCGCCCGCGGCAGCAGCTCCGCCATCAGGCGCGCCGGCACCGTCTCGAAAATGTAGTCGCGCGCCTCGCCCTTCTGCTCGGGCGCCTCCAGCGGCAGCAGCCGCCGGGTGACGATGCGCTGCTGGATCACCGACTTGAACTCGTTGCCCGCCACCACCACCTCGTCCACCGCATGGGTGGCGTAGAGGCGCATGGCCTCGGCGGCGATCTGGCGGGCAGCTTCGTAATCAATGGTGCGCGCAAACAGCCCGACGCGCTCGAAGGCCAACTTCTCGCCCCGGCGCCGGAAAAAGTCGCGCGCCTTGCGCCCGACCGCGGCGAATTGTGTCTGGGCCCCAGTGGCCGCCGCCTGCGCCGCCTTGAGCGCGTTGGCGTTGAAGGCGCCCACCAGCCCGGAATCCGTGGAGATGGCGATCACCAGCCGGCGGGCCACCGGGCGCCGGACCAACAACTCGCCCAGCACCCACTCCGCGCCCTCGAGCTTGGTGTCGGCCAGCTCCTGCGGATCCAAATACGCTGCCAGCCCGCCCATCAGCTCGCCCAGCCGCTGGGCATAGGGGCGCGCCGCCAGCGCCTGCTCCTGCGCCCGCCGCAGCTTGGCCGCCGAGACCATCTTCATGGCCTGGGTGATCTGCTGGGTGTTCTTCACCGAGCGGATGCGCCGCCGGATGTCGAGTAGGTTGGGCATGAAGTTCCCGGCCCGGGCCCGCGGCCCTAGCCCCGCGCCGCCTCCCCGGCTAGGAAGCGCGCCTTGGCCTCCTCCAGCACCCGCTTGAGCTGGGCGCGCAGATCGTCGTCCAGCGCCTTCTTCTGCTGCAGCTCGGCCAGCAGCCCGGGGTGGGCGCTGTCCAAAAATTGATAGAGCGAGGCCTCGAAGGCCCGCACCTGCCCCACCGCCAGATCGTCCAGGTACCCGTTGGTCGCCCCGAAGATGGCGATGATCTGCTTCTCCACCGCCAGCGGCGAGTACTGATCCTGCTTCAGCAGCTCGACCAATCGTTGCCCGCGGTTGAGCTGGGCTGCGGTGGTCTTGTCCAAATCGCTGCCGAACTGGGCAAAGGCCGCCAGCGAGCGGTACTGCGCCATCGCCAGCCGGAGCGAGCCCGCCACCTGCTTCATCGCCTTCACCTGGGCGTTGCCGCCCACCCGGCTCACCGAGATGCCGACGTTGATCGCCGGCCGCACCCCGCTGTTGAACAAGTCGCTGTCCAAGAAGATCTGGCCGTCGGTGATGGAGATGACGTTGGTGGGGATGTAGGCGCTGACGTCGCCCGCCTGCGTCTCGATCACCGGCAGCGAGGTCAGCGAGCCCCCGCCCAGCGCCGGGCTCAGCTTCGATGCCCGCTCCAGCAGCCGCGAGTGCAAATAGAACACGTCGCCGGGATAGGCCTCCCGCCCCGGCGGCCGCCGCAGCAGCAGCGAGATCTCGCGGTAGGCGGCGGCGTGCTTCGAGAGGTCGTCGTAGATGGTCAGCGCGTGCCGCTTGCTGTCGCGGAAATACTCGCCCAGCGCGCAGCCGGCGTAGGGCGCCAGATACAGCATCGGTGCCGGGTCGCTGGCGGTCGCCGCCACCACGATGGTGTACTCCATCGCCCCGTAGCGCTCCAGCGTCGCCACCACCTGCGCCACCGTCGAGCGCTTCTGCCCGATGGCGACGTAGATGCAGATCAGGTCCTTGCCCTTGGAGTTGAGGATGGTGTCCAGCGCCACCTGCGTCTTGCCCGTCTGCCGGTCGCCGATGATCAGCTCGCGCTGCCCGCGCCCGATCGGCACCATGGCGTCAATCGCCTTCAGCCCGGTCTGCATCGGGTCCTTCACCGGCGAGCGGTCGAGCACGCCCGGGGCGATGCGCTCGATCGGGTTGAACTGCTCGGTGACGATCGGCCCCTTGCCGTCAATCGGCTGCCCCAGCGCGTTCACCACCCGCCCCACCATCGCCTCGCCCACCGGGATGGACATGATGCGGTGGGTGCGCTTCACCTGGTCGCCCTCGCGGATCTCGGTGTAGTCGCCCAGCATCACCGTGCCCACCTGGTCTTCCTCCAGGTTCATGGCGATGCCCGCCACCCCGTGCGGGAACTCCAGCAGCTCGCCCGCCATGACCTTCTCCAGGCCATAGACGCGGGCGATGCCGTCGCCCACCGAGACCACCGTGCCCACCTCGTCCACCGCCAGCACGCGGTCGTAGTTCTCGATCTGGGCGCGCAGAATTTCCGAAATTTCGTCCGTGCGAAGAATTGCCATATCCGTTGCCCGGGGCTAGTTGCCCGCCTTCTTGTCTTCCTTTGCCCTCACGCCGTCAGCAGATGCTGCCGCAGCCGCTGCAGGCGGCCGCGCAGGCTGCCGTCGAACACCTGGTCGCCGACGCGGGCGACGAAGCCGCCCACCAGATCCGGATCGGTGCGGTAGCGGGTGTCGAGCTTGCGCCCCAACTGCCGCGCCAGCGCCGCCTCCAGCGCGGCGCGCTCGCCCGCCGCCAACGCCCGCGCGCTGCTCACCTCGGCCTGCACCACGCCCTGCTGCTGCAGCAGCAATTGCTCGAAGGCGCGCTCCATCTCCGGCAGCATCGCGATGCGGCCGCGCTGCGCCGCCACCAGCACGAAGTTGCTGGCCAGGGTCGACACCTGCGCCCGCGCCGCCAACTGCTGCAGCAGCGCCCGCTTCTGTTCCCAGGCCACCGCCGGGCTGGCCAGCACTTGGCGCAGCGGCGCCGATGCCGCCAGCAGGTCGGCCAGCTCGCGCAGTTCCCGCCGCAGCGTCTCGGCCGGCGCGGCCCCGCGCGCCACCAAATCGGCCAGCGCCTGGGCGTAGCGTTGTGCAATCACTGCCATAGATTCAGTTGGGCCGCCCCAGCTTGAGGCTGGCCACCGCCTGCTCCACCACCGCCGCGTCCTGCTCCGGCGTCAGCCGCTCGCGGATGCGCTGGCCGGCCAGCTCCACCGCCAGCGTCGCCGCCAGCCCCTTCAACTCCTTCTGCGCCAGCTTGGCCGCCGCCTCGATCTCCTGCCGCCCCAAGTTCAAAATGCGCTCGGCGTCGCGCTCGCTGGCCTCGACCAGGCGCCGGTACTCGCCGGCCGCCTCGGCCTCCGCTTCCCGCGCCAGCCCGGCCAGCTCCTGCGGCAGCCCGGCGATGCGCGCCTCGATCGCTTGCAGCCGCGCCTGCGCCTCCTGCTGCGCCCGCTCCGCCGCCTGCATCTGCGCCCGGATGCCCTCGCCGCGCTCGCGCAGCGCCTGCGGCACGCTCCAGCCGGCGCCGCGGAACAGCAGCTTGTGCAGCAACCACGCCAGCACCGCCACGTTCAGCACCAGCACCAGCGTCCACACCGTGTCGCGCGCCGGGCCGTGCGGCAGCCACCAGCTCACGTTGCGGATATCCGGCGTGGCTTGCAGCCAGGCCGCCAGCAGCAGCTTCATGCCCCCGCCCCCGGCGCCGTCCGCGGCGTGGCCCCGCCGCCCAGCATCTGCTGCACGATCTGCCCCGCCAGCGCCTCCGCCCCGGCCTGCAACTGCACCCGCCCCACCGCGGTCTCGGCCGCCAACTGCTGCCGCGCCTCCACCAGCGCGTGCGCCGATTGCTTGCGCGCCTCGGTCAACTTCGTCTGGCTCAACGCCAACCCCTCCTGGCGCTGGCCCTCGATGCGCTGATAGTTCTGCTGCCGCTGCTGCCGGAGCGCCGCCTCATAGCCCGCCAGCTTCGCCTCCGCCTGCGCCAACATCTGCCGCGCCGCCTCCTGCCGCCCCTCGGTGCGCTCGCGGCGCGCCGCCAGCACCCGCCGCAGGGGCTTGTACAGCACCGCGCGCAGGTAGAAGTGCAGCAGCACGAAGACCAGGATCGTCGGCACGCTGCTGAGCAGTAATTGACCTAGCTGGTGGAAAATCGGTCCCATATTCTCGGCACAATTGGGGCCCGGGCGCCTTGGACGGGGCGGCGACCGGTTCCGCGGCGGGCACTGGAAATGATTATTTTACTGGAGCGCCGGGGATGGGTCAAGCCCAGCACCCAATGGCGGCGCGCCCCAGCCCCGACCGAGGGGTCAGTCCAGCCGCTCGCCGCCCCAGGCCAGCCGCGCCCCGCGCGCGAACTCCATCCCCGCCAGCGCCTGCCGCCCCTCCAGCCGCACCTCCTCCAGCGCCAGCCAGCCCTGCCGCGTGGCGGCGCAGAGCACGCCCCCGCGCTGCTGCAACACCCCCGGCGCCGCGCCGCCCTCTTCCGCCGGCAAGGCCCGGCAGCGCAGCAGCGCCAACTGCTGGCCCCGGAAGCGCGCCTGCACCCCCGGCCAGGGCTGAAACCCGCGCCAGCGGTCGTAGATCTCCCGCGCCGTCCAGTGCCAGTCAATCTGCCCGTCGGCCCGCGTCAGCCGCGGCGCCAGCGAGCCCGCCGCCGGCTGCGGCCGCGCCACCACCGCGCCCGCGGCCAGCCCCGCCAGCGTCTCGTCCATCAACTCGGCCGCCAGCTCCGCCAACCGCCCGCTCAGCTCGGGCGCGGTGGCGTCGGGCGGTATGGGGATGGCCCGCTGCAGCAGCATGTCGCCGGTGTCCAGCCCGGCGTTGATGCGCATGGTGGTCACCCCGGTCTCGCGCTCGCCCCGCGCGATCGCCCACTGGATGGGCGCCGCCCCGCGGTAGGCGGGCAGCAGCGAGGCGTGGGCGTTGATCGCCCCCCAGCGCGGCCGCTCGAACACCGCCCGCGGCAAGAGCTGGCCATACGCCACCACCGCCAGCACCTCCGGGTCCTCCGCCGCCAGCCACGCCTCCGCCGCCGCCCCGCGCAGGCGCTCGGGCTGGTAGACCTTCAGCCCCAGCGCCTCCGCCGCCCGCTTCACCGCCGGCGCCTGCAGCCGCTGCGCCCGCCCCACCGGACGGTCGGGCTGGCACACCACCGCCGACACCGTCCAGCCCGCATGCCGCGCCAACCGCTGCAGCGTGGGCACGGCAAACCCCGGCGTTCCCATGAACACAATGCGCACGTGGACTATGATAGACGCATGCCGCGAATGGTCTATTGCGTGAAGTTCGGCAAGGAGCTGCCGGGATTGGAAGAGCCGCCCTGGCCGGGCGAGCTCGGTCAGCGCGTCTTCGAGAACGTCTCCGCCGAGGCCTGGGGCTTGTGGAAGGAACACGCCAAGATGCTGATGAACGAGTACCGCCTCGCCCCCTGGACCCCCGAGGCGCAAAAGCTCATCCACGAGCAGCTCGAGCAGTTCTTCTTCGGCCAGGGCGCCCAGCTCCCGCCCGGCTACGTCCCGCAGCGCTCCAAGTAGGCGGCGCTGGCGCGCGCGGCTGCCGGCCTGGAACTGCCGGCGCCGCAATCGGAACCGCGTTGTCGGCTCGCGGGGGTCGCGCCGCTTTGCCTGCCGGCAAAATCGGCGCGAAAGGCTGCGAGCCGGGGTCCCCAGAACCCGCCTCGGGTTCTGGGGTGGTCGTAATTCCGCAGGGGCAGACGCGCCAGTGGCGCGTCTGCGCCCCCGGGAAACGAATTCGGCGCGGCCCCACCAGGCCGGGAAGCAGCGCAGCGCTGGGCCGCGGGGCCCCAAGCCGGCGTGAGCATGCCGCCCCGCGCTGTTACAGCGGGGCGGCTCACAAGCGGGACCCGCGGCGCACCGGCCCGGCGCTGCTACAGCCGTGGCCGGGCAGCCGCGCAGGGGCCCGCGCCATCCATCGATTGACGCCATTTTGGGATAGACCGGCGCTCAGTCTCGCTGCAGGAGTGCAAGCGGATTCTTGAGCGCACGCTGGACGGCTGACAGCGTGGCGAAGACGGCAGCGAGCGCGGCGCCCGCCAGCGCGGCCAACACTCCCAAGGCAACACCTGCGCCGTCGCGCGAGGACACCTGGGGAAAACTGGCGGCCAGCAGATGCGCGGCGAGCAGCGCCACACCGAGGCCCGCAAGTGCCCCTGGCCAGAGAAGCCGAAGCGCGTCCGCCAGAACCTCGCTTCGGATGCGGTTGGGCGTGGCGCCGAGCGAAACGCGGATTGCATAGTCTCGCCTGCGCAGCGTCGCGGCGGCGGCGAGAACGGAAAACACACCGAGAGCGGCAAGCAGGACCGCAGCAAGACCGAGAGCGGAAAACAGTGACGCCTGAAAGCGGGATATGGCCTGAGCTTGGCGCAGCAGGCGCGGCAGGCGCTGGACCCCGTATACCTCGGCGTCGGGCGCGATCCGCGTTGCCAGAGCCTGCAGCTCGTCCTGCAAAGCGCGCGGAGGCAGGTTGGAACGGACGAGGACCCTCGCAATGGGCGCGGGATCGGTCATGTAGGGGCGGTATATCTGCGGGGATGTGTGCGGCGCACCGGCGAGCGCGTGCGCGGTCGCCACCACCCCCACCACACGCGCGTCAGTGCCCAAAACCTGGACAGTCGCCCCCAAGGCCCGGGACAAATTGGCGTCGGGGCCGATGATCTCTCGTGCCATGCGCTGGTCGATTACCGCCTCGTCGGACCGGCTGCCACCGGCGAAGATGCGACCCGCAAGCAGCGGGATTCTGAGCAGCGAGAAATACGAGGGTGATACCGCCGCATAATCGGCGCCCTCCAGGCCGGGGCCGGGCGGAGGCGCTGGACCGTGAGCGGCAAAGGAGAACCGAACCGGCGTACTTGTGAGCGGCACCAGCGCGCTGAGCACTGCCGTTGGTACGCCCAGTTGCCGCGTAACGGCAAGGATGCGAGCGTTGGGGGGGAGCTTGATGGTGCAGAGGTCGAGGCCGCCCGGGGAGTAATTTCTGGGCCGCGCCAGCAGGTTGCCGTACCCGCGCGCGGTGAGCACGCCCGCGGTGGCCAAACCAAGCGCCAAGGTCAACTCGATAACGACCGCGGCTCGCAGGAAACGCGCGCGTCCCTGCGGCGGCGCGGCCTCACGCCCGCCGGCGGAGGCCAGAACGGCGGCGGGCTCGGTGCGGAGACTGGTGCCGATGGCGGCAAGCGCCGCGGGGGCGGCGGCAACCAAAGCGCAGCCGACGGCGACCGCGGCGAACCACCCGCCTACGCCGGGGCGCGCAAAGAGCGGCAACCCCGGCGGAAGCAGGGCGGTAATCGCGCGCGCGCCGAGCAGCCCGCCGGCCACGCCCAGGGCCGCGCCACAGAAGCTCACCCCCAGTGCCCGTGCGAGCAGGCTGCGGGCGATGCGGCCGTGGCCGGCGCCCAGTGCCAATCGCACCGCCAGCTCACGGCGGCGCCGCTCGCAATCGAGCATAAATAGTGCGGCGGCGTTCGTGCAGGCCAGCGCCAGCACCAGCATCGCCGCCGCCGCCGCCAGACTCAATTCCGTCCCCACGGGCTCGATCGCAAGATCGCGCAAACTGGTCACGGCAACCCGGGCCTTGAGTTTTCGCCAAATCGGAGGCAGTCGCGCGGTAAGCACCGCTGCTGCCCGCTCGGCGCTGACTCCGTTGCGCAGGCGCCCGATGCCGAGATAGTTGCCGATCTTCTGAGGAACGCGATCGAGATCGAGCCCTGGCCACGCCTCGACAGATTCAGATAGAGAGGGATGGATCCGCTGTGGAAACGCGAAGCCCGGCGGCATGACCCCCGCCACCGTGTACGGCTTACCCGAGAGTTCGACCACGCGCCCGACCACGCTGCTATCGGCCCCGAAGGCCGATCGCCAAAGCGCATCGCTGAGCAGGACCTCGGGGCCAGCACGCAGTCCCAGGCCCGGGCCGAGTTCCGGTCGAACGCCTAGCGTGGCGAGCAACCCCGGGGTGATCGCCGAAACGTTGAGCTGGCGGCTGCCGTGCGGGAGGTGGAGGAATTGCGTGCGTTCGGGCGCAAAAGTCGCGAAGGCGGCAAAGAGCTCCCGGCGCGAAGTCCACTCCCGAATCAGCCCGGGTGTGGCTGGAACCTGCCCTAGGAAGGTGGAAAGGCGAACGGCCACCAGCCGATCGGGCTGGCGATAGGGGAACGGGTTCAGCACCGACGCCCGCAGCACCGAGAGCAGAGCTAACCCCGGCGCGAAGCCCAGCGCCAACACCAGCGCCGCGAGCAGCAGTCCCCGTCGGCGCGGGCCCAGCACTCGCCAAAGGGGTGCCCGGTAAGCCCGGAGCCGGCCTGCGGGCGCCCCGGCAGCTCTCAGCAAGCGCATCCCCGCGCGGGCTCGCCCCCAATACCGCCGACCGGGCGGGCACCCGTAAACAAAACCCGCACGCACATCACAGGTCCTCCGCCGGAGCTATTCGACTAAGCAGGTGGAGCACGAAGTCGAGCAGCCGTTCGAGCAGGTGCCAATACACGTGCCCTGGAACGAGTCGCACTTGATCGGATTAGCGGGCCGGCTGGCCGCCTCCGCCTGTAGAGCCGCGGCAGCAAACCCTGCGAGCATAGCTACTACCAGCGCCGCTTGGATTAGTGTTTTCATGTCAATTGCCTCCTCTTCCTACCGGCCGCACTGCGCGCGCCGCGGCGGGCCGGTGCGCCGCCATAAAAGTTGCAATCTCTTGAGCCCTCGTGTCTGTGACTGCACCGTGCCACGCCTTCTGAACCACCCCGCCGGGGCCCAGCAGGATGATTTGGGGAACGGCGGTGAGCCCCAGGTCGTTGTAGGTGACGTACGACGGGTCGGCAATCCAGTCAGTACCGCGCAACAGCTGGGTCTTGACGAATGCCGCTGTGTCCTGCGGCCGGCCGTGGCTGACCACGAGGGCCCTCCAGCCATACCCCGGCGCACTCCCAAGAAGCAGCTTAAGCTGTGGGCCCTCGTCCGTGCACGAAAGACAGCCGGGTGATAGCGTGGCCACGACCATGCTCGATCCAACGCCGGGGAGGGCCACCCGCTCATAGCGTCCCTGGCGACCAACCCCGGCGAGCTCGCCGACCACCTCGCCTGGGGCAACAAACAGGCTTCCGAGCGACGGGGGAGGAGGGGCCATCTTCAGCCGCTCGTTTTGGCGAGCTAGTACCAGGGTCTCAGCAAGGAGCCCCAATGCGAGGAGCCAAGCCCCAACTGTGATCGCGGCTTGGAGCCTCGCCCCGGTCTGGCTAACTTTTGGCACGGGCAACTCCACTTCGCGCCGAGTATGATCGGAAGGATCGACCTTGTCAATAGAGAGAGTGGTCCATTGTCAAACTTCGTTCAAAATGTCCCTCCGCGCACCTCGTTATGTCCCCTTATGCTTGCATAAGCCCCTCTTGCGAGAGAAATAAAGCAGAATTGTTCTATTTCTGTGACATTGTGCGCACAAACGGCACCTTGGCGCCCGGCGTGCTTGCGGGCGTCAGGCGACCGGCAGGGCTTCGCGCCAGTGCAGTTCGAGCTTGGCGTGGGCGGCGCGGAGGGCGCTCTCGACGGTGGCCGGGGCGGGCGCACGGGCAAACAGAAAGCCGAGGTAGGAGGAGCCTTCGGGCAGGGCTTGCAAGGGCTCGCCGGGCTTGGCGGTGATCTCGACGGCCTCAATGCCGGCGACGGCACGCGCCGCCTCGACGCCCTCGACGCTGGCCAGGATGCCGCTGCGCGGGATCGGCACCATCATCACCCCCGCCGCCGCCGTCTCGCGCTCCCAAGCGCGCAGCGGCTCGCCCAGCGCGCCCCGCAGCAGCAGCTCTTCCAGCGAGATCAGCCCCGGCTGCCCGGCGCGGCGGAAGCGCAGCGCCCGCCCGCAAAGCCCCCCGATCGAGCGCGCGGCGATCTCCAGCACATAGGCGGTGCCCTCATCCAGCCGAATCTCAGCATGGATGGGCCCCGGCCCCAGGCCCACCGCCCGCGCCGCCGCCTCCACCAGATCCCAGATCAGCGCCCGCTGGTCGGTCTCCAGCCGCGAGGGCGCCACGTACAGGCTCTCCTCGAAATACGGGCCCTCCAGCCGGTCGGGCTTGTCGAACAGCGCGAAGCGCTGCAGCACCCCCGCCGCCATCCACCCCTCCAGCGCCAGCTCCTGGCCGCCGACGTAGCCCTCGATCTGCAGAAAGCGCGCCTTGGGGTCGCGCCATTGCTGGATGGCGGGACTCTCCAAGAGCTGGCGGATGCGCCCAAACGCCGCCGTGAACTCGCCCGCGTGGTTGGCCCGGATCACCCCCCGGCTGGCCGATAGCAACAGCGGCTTGAGCACGCACGGATAGGCCACCTCGCGCGCCAGCGCCGCCGCGTTGGCGTCCAGCTTGACCCGCCGAAACCACGGCGCCGGCAGCCCGGCGTCGGCCAGCACCTGCCGGAAGGCGTACTTGTCGTGGCAGATCTGCGCCGCCGCCGGCGCATGGAAGGGCAGCTTCAGCTTGGCCGCCAACTGCGCCGCCAGCACCGCCGCCCGGTCCCCGCAGGCCACAATCCCCTGGTAGGGCCCACGCCCCCGCACCGCCTCCAGCGCCCCCTTGGCGTCCTCGAAGCGCACCGGCACCGCCTCGTCCCCCCAGGGGTCCGCCAGCCGGCGGCAGCGGTCGCTGGCCAGGGTCAGCCGCACCCCCATCCCCGCCGCCGCCTGGCGGAACTGCAGCGCCTGGTAGCCCGTGGTGCCCGCCACCAGCAGAACATGGGGATCCGCAGCCATACTTCCACCCTAGCACCAGTTCCCGCTGGATCACAGAATCAGGCGGGCAAACTGCTCGCCGGTGGGCTCGGCTCAACAGAACCAGGGCTCGTCCAAATAGGGCACCGTCGCCCGCGGCGGCGCGCCTCCAGGCATGTGCACTCCGCCAACCAGTCCCGCCACCTCGTTGAAGATCTCGACGCGGCCCCGCCGCTCCTTGCTCCCGCCCGCCACCGCCGCCTGCACGCTGGCGCACAGCTCCTCCACCTCCGGCGCCGCCGCCCGCCAGCGGTAGCTCAGCCCCTCCGGGTCGAACTCCCCCAGCCAGCCCGCCGCCTCCTCCAGCTCCAGCAGCCGCGAGCCGCGCGGGATCAGCAAGCGGATGCCGTACTGCACCGGCGCCACCGTCTCCTCCAGCCCCTGCTCGGCGATGGCGCGGCACATCGCCCCGAAGCTCTCGACCGTGGTCCAGGGCGTGAACGCCACCAAGGTGGGGTTGAGCGCCAGCCCCGCCCCCCGCGCCAGCTCCAGCACCTCGAAAATGTCGGCCGCGCTGTGGCCTTTTTCCAGCCGCGCCAGCACCGCGTCGTCGAACGACTCCACCGCGGTGGTGATGAGCGCGCAGCCCGTCGCCCGCAGCCGCGGCAGCAGCGCCCGCTGCCGCAGCAGGTGCTCGACCTTGATGGTCACGTCGTAGGAGAGCTCCGGGAACTCGCGGTGCAGCCCCTCGACCAGGCGCAGCGCGTGCGCCGGCCCGTTGAAAAAATCCGGGTCGCCGAAGGTGATGTGCTCCGCCCCCGCCTCCACCTGCTGCCGGATATCGGCCAGCACCACCTCCGCCGCCACCACCCGGAACTGCCCCCCGTAGACCGGCACGATGGGGCAGTGGCGGCAGCGGTGCTTGCAGCCGCGGCTGGCCTCGGTGTAGCCCACGATGCGGCTTTCGCCCCCGCCCAGTTGCAGCCGGGCGTAGCGCTCGAGCGGCGGCAGCCCGCCGCGCGCCGGCACCTGCCAGACCAGCCGCGGCAGCCCGGTTGCGCTCGCCGGCGGCGCCAGCCCGCCGCGCAGCGCCTGCGCCAGCCCGGTCAACCCCGCCTCGAACTCGCCCCCCAGCACCGTCTCCACCCCGGCCGCGCGTAGCAAGTCGCGGTTGATCTCCGCGTAGAGCCCATAGGCGCAGAAGTGCGCTCCCGGCGCCGCCCGCCGCAGTCCCGGCAGCATCCGCAGCGCCAGCCGGGTGGCGGTGTGCATGGGCAAAAACAGCCCCACCAGCCCCGCCTCCCGCAGCGTCGCCGCCTCCAGCGGCGCCCGCGACACGTCGGCGGCGATCACCTCGAACCCCTCCCGCCCCAGCCAGGCCGCCGGCGAGGCCAGCCCAAACGGCTGCCGCCCCATCTCGTAGGTTGAGATCAGTACCACCCGCACAATCTTGTATCCTAGACCTTCTATGCGAGTCGCGGTGATCACCGGAGCAGCCCAGGGCATTGGCCGCAAGACGGCCGAGGTGCTGGCCGACCGCGGCTACGCCCTGGCCCTGCTCGACCTGCAGGGCTCGGCCGCCACCGCCGCCGCCGTGCGCGGCCTGGGCACGCCCGAGGCCCCGCTCGATTTCATCGGCGACGTCGCCGATGAAGCCCTGGTCGCCGGCTTCGCCGCCGCCGTGCGCCAGCGCTGGGGCCACGCCGACGTGCTGGTCAACAACGCCGGCATCAGCTTCATTCAGCCCTTGGAAACCGTCGCCCCCGCCGACGCCCGCCGCGTGCTCGAGGTCAACCTCATGGGGCCCATCCTGCTCTCGCAGGCGTTTGGCGCCATGATGCTCGAGGCCGCCACCGGCAGCATCGTCAACGTCGCCTCCATCGCCGGCCTCACCGGCATCAGCGACCGCGCCGTCTACAACGCCAGCAAGCACGGCCTCATCGGCCTCACCCGCACCCTGGCGGCGGAGTGGGGCGGCCGCGGCGTGCGCTGCAACGCCGTCTGCCCGGGCTGGGTCAAGACCGAGATGGACCACTCCGCCCAGGGCGCCGGCCTCTATAGCGACTCCGACATCACCGAGCGCGTCCCTATGGGCCGCTTCGCCCTGCCCGACGATGTCGCCCGCGCCATCGCCTTCCTCGCCGACCCGATCGAGAGCAGCTTCATCAACGGCCAAGCCCTGGCCGTGGACGGCGGCTGGACCGCCGACGGCAGTTGGCAATCCCTCCGCCTCTCCAAGCGCTAGCGCCGACGCGGCGCGCCGGCGCAGTTGCTAGCAACCGCGCGCCCCGCGGATCACCCGCCGCCGCGGCCCGCCAACTAGCAACTAGCCACTAGGAACTAGCAACTAGCTAGTCCTCCGCCGGCGCCACCAGCATCGCCACAAACGCCAGCGCCAGCACGTACAGCCCCGCCTGCGGCACTACCCCCAGCGGCCCCCCCAGCCCGGCCTGCAGCGCCTTCCAGTCGAGCCCGCGCAGCAGGCCGCCGAAGCTGTGCTGGGCGCGGGCAAAAAACTGCGCCACCTCGGCCTGCAGCGCCCGCGTCAGCCACCACGCCGCCCCCAGCGCGTAGCCGGTGGCCGCCAGCCCCACCCCGGCGGTGAACAGCCCCAGCCGCGGATGCCGCCACCCCTGCCACAGCAGGCTCAGCAGCGCGCACAGCCCCGCCAGCACCGCCATCACCGGTATCAGCGCCGCCAGCGCCAGGCCCAGCGTCAGCTCGTCCGCGCCGGCGCCGCCTGCCGGCGGGCTCGGACTCCATTGCCGCCGCAGCGCCTGCGCCTGCCGCAGCAGTGCGCGCAGCGAGGGCGAGGGCCCCCCGCCCGGCTGCGCCCGCCCCGGCGTGGCCCGCACCGCCTCCTCCGCCAGCTCCGCCACCGTCCACTGCGCCGGCGCCACCAGCGGCAGCGTCAGCCGCAGCGCGGGCAAGAGAAACACCGCCCCCACCGCCACCGCCGGCGCCAGCCAACGCAGCCACCTCATGGCTCCAAAGCATACAGGAATTGCCCGCCCCCGCCCCGCGATCGCCCCCCGGTTCCTAGGCGGCGGCGTGGCGCTGCTGGTTGCGCTGTTTGATCAACTCGCGCCGGGCGCGGTCCAGCACCGCCATCGCGTCCTGCAGCTTGCGCTCCGCCTCCACCCGCCGCTGCACCGAGTAGACGTGGCGCGCCAACTCGATCTGCAGCGCCTCGACGCGGCGGAAGGCGGAGCGGTAGGCGCGTTCCTGGGGGCTCTCCACGCAATCTCCGATCCTGGTTGGATGCGCTTGCCTCCGCCCCGGTCACCGCCTAGTCTGGAATGGTGAGCGATTCCATTCGATTGAGCCTATGGTTTTCCACCCAGACGGCGGCGCAGATCCTGCCCCACCTGGCCCAGGTGGTCGAGCTCTTGCCCGCCGAGGCGCTGCAGCGCGGCGTCCGCTCGCTCAGCGTCACCGCCCTCGACTGGAGCGAGCCGGCGCTGCTGGAGGAGCGCTACCACACCGGCATCCCCCTCCCCGCCGCCCTCGAGCCGATGCGCCCGCTCGTCCAGGCCGACTGCGCCTGCGAGCTCGAACTCGCCTGGCTGCTGTGGGGCTACCACCCCGACGGCGCCGCCGGCGCGGACGAGGGCTGGCGGCAAACCCCCCACACCCTGCGCTGCTCCAGCCTTGGTCCGCTGTTCGGCGACGGCCTCGCCGCCCAAGAAGGTCACGTCGTTGTGGATTTCGGCCTGGACGAGGCCTTCCTGGCCGAGCTTGCCCCCTGGAACGCCTCCACCCGCCGCCACCTGCAGGCCAACATCCTGCAACTGCTGGCCTTCAGCCGCAAAGTCGAACTGCAACTACGGCCCCAGCGCCGCCGTCTATGGTCAGAGGGGGAGGCCGATTGGACCCAACGCCTGTTGCGCCGCATCGCCGAATGAGCCCCCGTCCCTGGCTCCTGCTCCCGCTTTGCCTGCTGCTGCTGCCGCGGGGTCTGGCCGCCCAGGACCCGGCCTCCAGCTCCGACCACCCCCCCGGCAACGTCAACGAGCTCACCCTGGCCGCCATCCGCCCCGGCCGCGACCGCCTCGCCACCGTGTTGGCCCGCTGGGGCCGCGCCTTCACCCACCCCTCCCCCGACGAGGGCGACGTCTACGTCTGGTGCGATGCCCGCCAGCGCCTCCAGTTCAGCGTGGAGAACTCCGCCCAGGGCGCCCGCCACGACACCATTCAAGCGGTCACCGTCAACCGCCTGCTCGGCCCCCTCCCCCCCCACTGCGCCGCCCACCTCCCCGCCGCCCTCGCCCGCACCGGCCGCGGCGTGCGCCTGGGCGACACCGCCCAACAGCTCAAGCAGGTCTACGGCAAGCCCTTCTTCGACGGCCCCGCCAGTTGGGACGGCCGCGACGTCCACCTCATCGTCTTCAACTTCTCCTGGGCCGGCAGCGACCGGCCCCAGATCCTCGAGTCCAGCTTCGACGCCGCCGGCCGCCTGGTCAAGCTGACCCTCTCCGCCCAGTACTACTGACCCGGCTCGCCCGGGCCGCCCTCCCGCTCGCATCTAACCGCCCATGCCGCCGCCCCTGCCGCCCCTGCTGCCCCACGGCCACGGCTGGCTCGACGGCATCTTCTACTTCTTCGTCGGCCTGGGCGCCCCCGGGCTGGTGCTTTTGGGCGTGCTCGACTCCAGCTTCCTGACCCTGCCCTTCGCCAACGACCTGGCGGTGATCGTGCTGGTCTCGCTGCACCACGAGTGGATGCCCCTCTACGTCGCCGCCGCCACCGCCGGCTCGCTCGCCGGCTGCTGGATCATGTTCGAGATCGGCCACGCCGGCGGCGAGAACTTCATCCGCGCCCACATGTCCGAGTCGCGCTACCGCCGCATCCACGCCACTATCGGGAAAAAGGGCCCGGTGCTGCTGGCCGTGCCGGCCCTCATCCCCCCGCCCTTCCCCTTCTCCGCCTTTGTGCTGGGCGCGGGCGCGCTCGAGGTCCCGCGCAAGCCCTTCCTCGCCATGCTGGCCGCCATGCGCGCCCTCCGCTTCCTGGCCGAGGCGGTGGCGGCGCTGCTCTGGGGCCGCGGCATCGTCCGCCAGATGCAGACCCCCGCCTTCCGCCTGTTTGTCGAGATCCTGATGGCGCTGGCGCTCGCCGCCAGCGCCTACTCCCTGCTCGAGCTGGTGCGCGGTTCCCGCCGCGCCTCGGCTCAGACCGGCGCAAAGTAGAAGCCGATCACCAGAATCGCGTACACCGCCAGCAACTGCGCCCCCTCCAGCCAGTTGGTCTCCCCGTCGGCCGCCACCATGCCCACCATCAGCGTGGAGAGCACCACCGCCACCACCTCGATCCCGGTGAACACCAGCGACATCGGGTGCCCCAGCATCCGCGACACAAACACCATCGCCGGCGCCAGCAGCAGCGCGATCTGCAGGCTCGAGCCCACCCCGATCGCCATCGCCAAGTCCATCTCGTCCCGCCGCGCCGCGGTGATGGCGATGCCGTGCTCGGCGGCGTTGCCGATCAGGGCAAACACCACCCCGCCCCAAAACAGGTCGGTGCCGTGGAAGGCGTGCTCGGCCACCTCCAGCTGGCCCACCAGCAGCTCGCTCAGCACCGCGATCATCGCCACCGTCGCCAGCATGGTGAGAAACGGCGCCAAGTTCCGCCGGTCGCGGTGCGCGTGCGGCGCCCCGGGATGGGCCTTGAGCTGGAAGTAGAGGCTGACCGCGTAGACCGCGATCAGGATGCCGGCGTCCCACAGGCTCAGGCTCTCCAGCACCGGACGATTCGGCGCCAGCTCGCCGTACACCCCCAGCGAAAACACCGCCGGCACCACCAGCCCCACCGCCGCCAAAAACAGCGTGGTGGCGTTGCTGCTGGCCACGGTGCGGTTGAGCAACTGCTTCTCCCGCCCCAGCCCCCCCACCAGCAGCGCCATCCCCAGCACCAGCAGCAGGTTGCTGATGATGCTGCCGGTGAGCGAGGCCTTCACCACCTCCACCAGCCCGGCCCGCAGCGCCACCACCGCCAGAATGAGCTCGCTGGCGTTGCCCAGCGTCGCCTCCAGCACCCCCGCCGCCAGCGGCCCCAGGCTGCCCGCCAGCCGGTGCGTCGCCGTCCCCAGCACCGCCGCCAGCGGGATCAGCCCCAGCGCCGCGAAAATGAACACCCACAGCGGCGACTGCCCCGCCAGCGCCAGCACGATCGCCACCACCCCCAGCGGCAGCATGGCGTCGAACAGGCGCCAGCCCGTCAGCGGCGGGCCAAACAGCCCCGGCCTCGGGGGCGAAGTGGGCGTGGCAGGCACAACAGAATTCACGGTACACTGATTTGCAACCGCTGTGGTTTCCAAGATCACGACATTGCGTTGCGCCCTGGCTCTGGTCTGGGCCCTGGGGCTGGCCGCCACCGCCTGGGGACAACTCGGCTGGCTGGGGCACAAAAGCGCCGATTTCAAGACCTACGGCCGCATCACCAGCTTCCACCTCGACGCCCCCCTCGCCGGCCCCCCCCTCGCCAGCCTCAGCCAGTTCCCCCTGCAAAACTTCACCTACGCCCTCTATCCCACCGCCGACTCCGGCGCCGAGGGCATGGTCCCGGGCAACACCATCACCGGCGCCCCGCTCATGATCACCGTCGTGCGCGGCATCTACGACCACCACCAGGACGCCGACAACCCGCTCGAGTACCAGGTCATCAAATCCGACCCGGCGGTGCTGCCCAAGGCCCCCGGCAAGCAGGGCCTGCTGGTCTATAGCGTCCTCTATACCGGCGACGGCCTGTCCAACTGCACTGGCATCGTCCAACTGCTGGAGCTGCGCCAGGGCCACCTCACCCTCGCCGACCAGTTCAGCTACGACTGCCGCGGCGGCGCCGGCGCCGATTGGAACAACCACAAGCGCCAACTCACCGTCCGCGCCGCCCGCTACACCCTCGGCGACAAGCCCTGCTGCCCCAGCCAGTACGACAGCGTGGTCTTCAAGCTCGACGGCAAGGCCATCAAGACCGGCGACATCACCATCAACAGCCAGTAGCCCCGCCCCGCCGCCGCCGCGCAGGCCTAGCGCCGCCCCGCGCCCCCAGGCTTGCGCTCGGCGAAGTACGCCCACTTGTCCACCTGGGCCGGCACCGCCAGGTCGAAAAATCCCACCATCATCTCGTCGCTGGTCTGGTCGCCCCAGCGCACCGCCACGCTGGGATCGGGGTTGTGCGGGTTGTGCTTGGAATTGTCGTACCAGGCCACCGCCTGCAGCTCCGTGCCCGCCTTCAGCTTCATCGGCTTCGCCAGCTCGTAGCTGCGCTGCCAATAAAAGTTGTAGTTCACCCGCAGCAAGGGCGTGATGCGCCCGCCCCGGCCCACCAGGTTGTACTCGAAGCGCTTGCCGCGCAGGTGCATGTGCGGGAAAAAGCTGAGCAGGGTGGCGTCGCCCGGCAGCGTGCCGTGCACCTCGACGCGGTAATTCCGCACCCCCGGCGGGATGATGAAGCTGTCGTTGGTCAACTGCAGCGTGATCACCCGCTGCCGCGGCGGCCGCGGGTCGAACACCAGCCCCAGCCGGGTCTGGTCGGTGGCGGGGTGGCCGTTGGTGGTGTAGTGCATCTGGAACACCAGGTCCGAGCCCGCCGGTATGTACTTGCCCATCTCCGGCCCGTAGCGCGCCGGCGCGCTCCCAGGCGCGTAGACCAGCAAAATATCGCTGGTGGTCCACAGCGCCGCCGAGCTGTGGTGCCCGCCCAGCAGCGAGTCTGGGGTGAAGGCCTTCCCCAGCGGCGCGTTTTTCAACCAGCTGGACCCCGGCGGCCGCACGTACACCACGGCATGGTGCACATGGGCGCGCGCCGAGGGCCGAATCTCGGCCTGCTCCACCCAGCGCCCATGGCGAAAGCCGGTGGGAACGATCTCGTAGGTGTACTCCACCTGCCCGCTGGCGGGCAGCTTCACCGGCTGCGGCAGGCGGAACACCGCCTGCGGCGGGGAGATGTTCCACCCCCGCGTCCAGTGCGGCGGCGGCGGCGCCTGGCGGGCGTCGCCGGCCGGCGCCCCCGCCTCCGCCCACGCCGCCAGGGTGTGGATCTGCGCCGCCGTCAGCGAAGGATCGTTGGCCCACTGGCCGATGCCGGGCACCGCGAACCAGGGCGGCATCTTCCGCGCCGTGGTCATCTTCTGGATGCGCGCCGCATAGGCTCGCGCCTGGGCGTAGCTCACCAGCGGCATGGGCCCGATCTCGCCCGGGCGGTGGCAGAGCTGGCAGTGCTGCTGCAGGATGGGCAGCACGTCCCGATAAAACGTGGGCGCCGGCGCCGACTTGGGGCCATAGGGCCCCCGAGTCGGCGCGAGCATGCCGCCCCGCGCCGTTACAGCCGGGCGGCTCCCAAGCGGGACGCGCGCCGCAGGCGCGCTGGGGCCCGCGCCCACCAACGCCCGCCCCGCGCACGCCAGGCCCCACACCATCGCCACCACCGCCGCCACCGCCCCCAGCCGTGCGCCGCCCCTTCCTCCCCGCCTCCGCGTTCCGCCGCCCGCGCTTCGCTCACCCCCCACGGTTCACTGTCCACCCGCCGGCGCCGCCCGCGGCAGCTCCAGCGGCTGCTCCAGCCGCAGCGTCAGCGCCTCGCCCTGGCGCAGCGCCAGGTCCTGGCTGTGCGACATCAGCACCCCGGCGGTGCCGGCGGCGGCCCCGGCGATGCCCCCCCGGATCAGCCCCCCGCCTCCGCCAAAAATCCCGCCCAGCACCGCCCCGATGGCCGCCCCGGTGGCGACGTGCTTGCCGGTGTGCGCCCCCTGCCCGTTCACCGTGCCCTCGTTGGGGTCCACCTTCTCCGCCGCCGCCCCCACCGCCGCCGTGGTGGCGTTCAGCGCCAGCGGCGACTGCCCCGGCAGCGTCAGCGTGTTGTACTGCAGTTGCAGTTGCGCGTGCCCGCTGAATTTCCCCCCCCGCTCCACCTGCTGCACCGTGCCCTGGATGGTGCTGCCCGCCGGAATCGCCGCCACCGCCCCCACCCACACCGGCACCGTCACCGTCACCGAGAAGGCCTCCCCGGCGTAGCTGTTCTTGGTGTCCAGCGGCTGGTCCAGGCTGGTCTGCAATTGCGTGCCCTGCGCCACCAGCAAGCCGTTGCCGTACACGCCGCTGGGGCGCGCCCCCGGCTGGGCCGGCAGCTCGCCCCCCGCCGCGCTCGCCGTCCCGCTCGTCGCCACCGCCATGTCGCTCGGCCGCGTCCCTACCGCGGTGTTGTACAGCCGGTGGTGGAAGCCGTCGTCGTAGCCAGTGGAGAAGCCGCTGCGAAACGCCCGCTGGTAGTCCGGGCTCGGCCCCAGCTCCGGCCGGTAGCCCACGTTCGCGTCCTGGTACTCGCGGCTGGCGCTGGCGTTGTACACCGCGTTCGAGTTGGCGTCCGACTGCCCGATGTTGTAGCCCTCCCGGTACCCATTGCCGCGCGCGATCTTCCCCAGCTCGGCCGCCGCCGGCGCCGCCGCGCCCCCGCCCAGCGAGCGCCCGCGCCCGCCGAAGCCGTCGCCGTAGCCATCCGCAAACCCCTCTTGGAAACTGCTGCGGTAGGCGGCGCGCGTGCCGTAGCTGTCCTGGTAGCCCGCCGTGCCGTCCTGGTAGAGGCTGAATTTGTGCGCGTTCGCCAGCCGCCCCGCCTGCTGGTCGTGCTGGCCCAGCGGGTAGCCGGCCTGGTAGCCGGCCGCGTAGGCCGGATCGGTGGCGGCGCTGGCGCCCCCCGCCGGCGCTGCCGGCGCCGCCGCCTGCGCCCACCCCGCCGCGCACGCCAACCCCAACCCCAGCGCCAACGCCAGCGCCATCAAGCTGCCGCGCATCCCCATCGCCGACCCCCTCCCTTTATTCCCCTTCGACGATCCTCCCCGCAAGACGGTTTCCACTTCCCCGGCTTTCCGCAATAATCTAGGACACTGTGCACTATCTTAGGCCGATCCGAAGCTGGCAGATCCAGGGCAAGCCGCGCGAGCTGGGCCGCCGCACCTGGGTGATGGCCATTTTGAATCTCACCCCCGATTCTTTTTACGCACCCAGCCGCGTCGGCCCCGATCTGGAGGCCATCCGCGCCCGCGCCGAGCACGCCCTCGCCGCCGGCGCCGACCTGCTCGACCTCGGCGCCGAGTCCACCCGCCCCGGCGCCACTCCCCTCCCGCCCGACCAGGAACAGGCCCGCCTCCTGCCCGCCCTCGCCGCCCTCCGCCGCGCCCTCCCCGGCGTCCTGCTCTCGGTGGATACCCGCCACGCCGCCACCGCCGCCCGCGCCCTCGCCGCCGGCGCCGACATCATCAACGACGTCTCCGGCCTCGACGACCCCGCCATGGGCCCCCTGCTGGCCGCCTCCACCTGTGGTGTCATCCTCATGCATCATCGCGGTGAGTTTTCCTCCATGCACCGCCTGCCCCCGCTCGCCGATCCCGTCGCCTGCGTCCGCGACGGCCTCGCCTCCCTCGCCCACCGCGCCGCCCGCGCCGGCCTCGCTCCCCTCCGCCTGGTGCTCGACCCCGGCTTCGGCTTCGGCAAGAACCTCGACGAAAACTTTCCCCTGCTCGCCCACCTCGACGAATTCCACGCCCTCGGCTTTCCCCTCCTGGTCGGCATGTCGCGCAAATCCTTCCTGCGCCGCGGCCCGCAATGGCACCCCCTCGCCCTCCCCGGCCCGCTCGCCCCCGGCGCATCCGTCCCCCCTCCCGAGGACCGCCTCGCCGCCAGCCTCGCCGCCACCACCGCCGCCATCCTCGCCGGCGCCCACCTGGTCCGTGTGCACGATGTCGCCCCTACGCTGGAGGCGGCGCGCATTGCCGATCGCGTCATTGAGCTGGGCAATTTGTGAGAAAATGAGGGCTCACCGCCGCCAACCCGCCCCGGAAGGACCCCCCGCGTATGCAGGACTCCGCTACCCCGTCGCCTGATGCCCCCCTGCCGGCCCCCGAGCCCGCCGACGAAGCCTCCTTCGCCCAGCTCCTGGAACAGTTCGAGAGCCAAAGCGAGAGCGCCGGCCCCGCCCTGGGCGAGCGCCGCACCGGCCACGTGGTCAATCTCCGCGACGACGTCGCCCTGGTGGATATCGGCGCCAAGGCCGAGGGCGTGCTCCCGCTCGAACTCTGGCGCTCCCACGGCCCCGCCACCGAGCTCACCCCCGGCGAGGCCATCCAGGTGGTGGTCGAGGGCCGCGACCCCGAGGGCAGCTTCAAGCTCAGCCCCTTCTCCCCCGACCGTCCCCGCAACCTCGACGATGCCCGCGCCGCCTTCGAGCAGGGCGTCGTCCTGCGCGGCAAGGTCACCGGCGCCATCAAGGGCGGCCTCACCGTGGACGTCGGCATGCGCGGCTTCATCCCCCTCTCCAAGACCGGCGTGCGCGACCCCGCCGACCTGCACAAGCTGGTCGGCCAAACCGTCCGCGTCCGCATCGCCCGCTCCCCCGAGGAGAACAGCCTCGTGCTCGACCGCCGCAGCCTGCTCGAGGAGGAGCAGCGCCTCGCCCAGCAGGCCACCCTCGAGCGCCTGCAGGAGGGCGACGAGGTGGACGGCTCCGTCTCCAGCCTCGCCACCTACGGCGCCTTCATTGACGTCGGCGGCGTGGACGCCCTCCTCCACGTCTCCGACATGAGCTGGACCCGCCTGGGCGAGCCCGCCCACCTGCTCACCCTCCACCAGCCGGTGCGCGTCAAGGTGCTCAAGATCGATCGCGACAAGCACCGCATCTCCGTCGGCCTCAAGCAGTTGACCCCCGACCCCTGGGCCGGCATCGCCGACCGCTTCCACACCGGCGACCGCGTCCGCGGCCCGGTCAAGCGCACCTCCGAGTTCGGCGCCTTCGTCGAGCTCGAGCCCGGCGTCGAGGGCATGATCCACATCAGCGAGATGTCCTGGTCGCGCCGCGTGCGCAAGCCCGACGACGCCGTCCAGGTGGGCGAGACGGTCGAAGCCGTCGTGCTCAGCGTGGACCCCAAGCAGCGCCGCCTCGGGCTCGGCCTCAAGCAGGCCCTGGGCGATCCCTGGGCCGATGCCGAGACCCGCTACGCCCCCGGCTCCGTGGTCGAGGGCAAGGTCCGCAACCTGCAGCAGTTCGGCGCCTTCGTCGAGCTCGCCGAGGGCGTGGACGGCATGGTCCACATCGGCGACATCAGCCCCGAACGCCTCAACCACCCCAGCGCCGTGCTCCAGGTCGGCGACCCGGTCCGCGCCCAAGTGCTCGAGCTCGATGTCGCCAAGCGCCGCATCCGCCTCGGCATGAAGCAGTTGATCCCCACCCCGGAGGAGGAGTTCCTCAAGGCCCGCGCCGTCGGCGACGAGCTCAGCGGCCGCGTGGTCAAGGCCTACCCCGGCCGCGTCCAGCTCGACGACGGCATCGAGGCCGCCTGCCCCTCCGCCACCCCCCCGGTGCGCAAGATCGAAGAGGGCACCCTCGCCGCCAAGCTCGCCGCCGTGTGGAAGTCCGCCCCCGCCCCCGTGGTCGAGGCTCCCGCCACCCCCGCCGTCACCCTCAAGTCCGGCGAGGTCCGCCGCTTCCGCATCACCCTGCTCGACCTCGAACGCCGCAAAATCGAGGTCGAGCCCGTCTAAGAAACCAACCTAGCGCCCCCCCGGCACCGCCAACCGCCCCGTCTGCAGCCGGTCCCGGTAGATCGCCCCCGTCTTCGCCACCTCCGCCACCGCGTCCACCCGCACCACATAATCGCCGGGCGGCATCGCCACCGCAAACCGCAGCGCCCGGGTCGCCGCCTCCGTTCCCAACTCCTCGTGGTCGTAGCGCAGGGCGAAGGCCTTGCCGATCTCGTTCACCGCCACCACGATCACCGTCAGCGTGATCCGCTGTCGGCTGTGGTTGGCCACCCGCACCCCCCCCGTCAGCTCCCCCGCCGCCGCCGCCGGCGCCGGGTTCCAATCCACCGCCAGCGGCCCCCCCTCGCTGAAGGGCAATACCCGCGTCTCCACCAGTGGCGGATGGGCCGAGTCCGCCACCTCCACCAGCACCTCCGGCAGCGGCGGCCCGCCCTGCACCGCCACCCCGGTGATCCACCCGCCGGCGTCCATCGCCAGCCCCGCCGGCAGCGGCCGCAGCAGCCGCCAGTGGTAGGGCGGTGTGCCCCCCGCCGCCTGCAACCGCACCCGGTACGGCTGCCCCACCACCGGCAGCGGCAGAAACGTGGTCTCGATCTCGAAGTTCTGCTGCAGGGCGGCGCCCAGCCCCCCGGCCAGCGCCACCAGCCCCAGCAGCGCCCCGGCCTGTCCCATCCGCACCGTCCGCATCCCGCCTCCCTCCGGGCCGCTGCCCTAGCGCAACCCCTCCCGCAGCGCCCGCCGCGCCGCGTGGTAGCCGCACAATCCATGCACCCCCCCGCCCGGCGGCGTCGAGGCCGAACACAAATAGATGCCCGCCATGGGCGTGCTGTAGGCCCGCCACGTCGGCCGCCGCAGCCACTGCCCCATCCCGTTCCGCCCCCCCCCGATGTCGCCGCCCGCCAGGTTGGCGTTGTGCCGCTCCATCTCCCCCGGCCCGCGCGCGCTCCGCGCCAGGATCAACTCCCGGAATCCGGGCGCAAACCGCTCCACCTGCGCCTCGATGCGCCCGGCCATGTCCTCGCCCGAGCCGTTGGGCACGTGGCAGTACGCCCAGGCGGTGTGCCGCCCCGCCGGCGCCCGCGTCGGGTCGAACAAGCTCGGCTGGCTCAGGATCACAAACGGCCGCTCCGCCGTCCGCGCCCCCCGCCGGGCGCAACTCGCCGCCTCCGAGGCCGCGATCTCCTCCAGCGTTCCCCCCAAGTGCACCGTCCCCGCCTGCCCGCACTCCTCCGCCCGCCACGGAATCGGCCCCCGCAGCGCCCAGTCCAGCTTGTACACCCCCGGCCCCGCCTCAAACCGCCGCAGCGCCCGCCGGTAGCCCGCCGGCATGCGTTGGCCACAAACAGCGATCAGACCCCGCGGCGACAAGTCGCACAATACCGCCCGCGCCGCCGGCAACTCCGCCAGCGAGGCGATCCGCCTCCCCGTCACCACCTGCCCCCCCAGCGAACGCAGATAGCCCACCATCGCATCCGCCAGCCGCTGCGTCCCGCCCCGCACCAGCGGCCAGCCCGCCCGGTGCGCCGCCCCCCCCAGGATCAGCCCGATCGCCGCCGTCCCCGGCGCTTCCAGCGGCTGCATCGCATGCGCCGCCAACCCGGCAAACAGCGCCCTCCCCGCCGCCGCGGTGAACACCCCCTCCGCCAACCCCCGCGCCGAGCGCACCGCCCGCAAGCCGAATCTCGACAACGGTAGAAGTTGCCCCGGCCAGTGCGCCGCCGCCAGCGCCCCCGCCTCGATCGCCACCCAGTCCCGCACCACCGGCCCCAGCAGCCGACGGTAGTTCGCGCTATCTTCCCCCAGCCGCTCCGCCGTCACCGCCCCCGAGCGCTGCAGCACCGCCACCGTCCCGTCTTCGAACGGGTGCGCCAGCGCCAGCGGCGGATGCACCCACTCCAGCCCAAACTCCGCCAGCGGCAGCGACGGCAGGAACTGCGTCGCCACCGCCATCGGATGGACCGCCGAGCACACGTCGTGCACGTATCCCGGCAGCGTCAGCTCTTCCGACCTCGCTCCCCCGCCCCAGCGCGCCTCCGCCTCGTAAACTACCACCGCCAGGCCCGCCCGGGCCAACTCGATCGCCGCCCCCAGCCCGTTCGGCCCAGCGCCCACCACCACCGCGTCAAATGCTTTGTTTTCTTCCAATTTGCTTCCCTGTGAAAGACGAGAAGGCTTGGACTCCCTTTGAGTCTCTGTGCCAGCGTCAATCTTTCACGAGTTCTGGAACTCTATTGTTTCCTTCAAATCGGTCTTTCACGGTCAGCGAGTCAGCCGACCATCCGCCGACTCACCGGTATTGCCAGGCTTGGGCTGGGCGATCCCGCTGTGCAAAATCCTGTGCATGTGTGTGTGGCCCCACCGTGCACGGCGTGCAAACCTCCTCCGCCTTCCACCTCCGCCCGCACTCCAGGTCCAATATCCACTTCCCGCTCACCCGGCAAGTTGTTGTGCCAACAATGGTTATATCGCTTTTGCACAAATTCTACCCCCCTACTGCTACTGTTTTTCTTCCTTGTTTTATGCCTGTACCCCCCTAGTAGCCTTGAGCGCAGTGCAAATCCGCCAAGCCCGGACTTCCCGCCGGCGCGATCTGCTTCCAGAGTGCGGCCGCTGCCTGGTAGCGCTGGCAAAGTTCCCCCACCGTCTGTTCCACCTCTTCCCCCGGAGCGGCATCCGCCTGCGTCACCGCCGTCAGCATCCGCGCCTGGTCGCGGTCAATCGCCCCCAGCTCGTTCTTCACCTCGTCCAGCGCCGTCGCCTTGTCGGGCGAGGCCTTCATCGCCGCTTGCGCCAGGTCGTAGCCCGCCACCGTGGCCCTCAGCCCGGCCACTAGCTCCTGCGCAGTGGCGAGTTGGCGCTCCAGGTCGGCCTGGGTGACGTCTCCCAGCCGCGGATCGAGCCCTACCATCAGCGTCCGGGTGTAGGTTCTTCCCTGGACCTCCAGCACCACCCGGTACCTCCCCGGCAACACCATCGGCCCCTGCGGCTCCCGCCAGGGCGTGTTGTGGTCAATGGCGTGGTCCGCCAGCGTGTACTCGTAGTAGTCGGTGTGTACGCCAAAATACGTGTACAGCAAGTAGGGAGGATCGGGGTAGCGCAGGTTCCAGACAAAGCGGTTCAGCCCGGCGTGGTTGGGCAGCAGCGCCGGCGGCGCCAGCCAGTAGTCGGGCACGTTGATCTTGTAGGGCAGCAATTTCGTGCCGGTGCTGGAGAATGTACGCACCAACCCGCCCTTGGCGTCGTAGATCGAGAGCTTCAGCGTCGTCGGTGACGACGATTGTAGGTAATAGTCCAAGATCGCCCCGTCCGGAGGGTTTTCCGAGTGCGGCGTCTCCGGGTTCAGCGGCGTGTCCGTGTAGGTGTCCCACTGCATCCGGATCGCCGGCGTCGGCCGGAAGAGGTGGACACCCTGCGGACCGGGCATTTGATACGACATCTGTCGTAGCGAGCCGATGTCATCCAGGGCCCATAGTCCCCGCCCAAACGTCGCCAGCACCAAGTCGTTCTGCTCGATGGCCAGATCCCGGCAGGAGGCGTTGGGCAGGTTCAGCTCCAGCGACTGCCAGTGCGCCCCGGTGTCGAACGATACCAACACCCCCGAGTCCGCCGCCGCGAACAAAAGGCTGGGCTTAACCGGATCCTCGCGCACCGCGTGCACGCCCGCTGGCAGGCCGGAGGTCAGCGCCCGCCACGTCCTACCATTGTCGGAGGTACGGTAGACCTCGGGCCTGCTGGGCCCGTGGGGCGGCGGCCCGCCGCCCAAAGAGAACCGCCGGGGCCCTGCCACCACGGCGTAGGCCACCGCCGCGTCGTGGTGGCCGGGCTCGATCATGCTGATCCCGCCAGCGATGTCCGGAGGGGTGACGTTGTGCCAGCTCTTGCCGCCGTCCTGGGTGAGCTGCACCAGCCCGTTCGACGTCCCCGCCCAGATCATGCCGGCCTTGAGGGGCGAGGGCGCCAGGGCCGAGATCGCCGGCCCGCCGCCCCGCCCGGCGAGTTCGGCGCCGCCGCCCGTGGTCAGGTCGGGGCTGATCGCCGTCCAGTGCCGCCCCCCGTCGCGGGTGCGCAGCACGTACTGGGTGGCCAAGTACAGGGTGTGCGGGTCCTGGGGCGAGAACGCCATCGCCGGCGAGCCCGCCTCGCGGTAGCGCGGGTTGCGCTCGAAGACGTGCGCCGACTGCCCGGTGGTGTGGTCCACCCGCAGCACGCTGCCGTACCATCCGGTCACAAACAGGAGGTTGGGGTGCAGCGGGTCGGGCGTGATGCGGGCGCTCTCGAAGCCGTTGGTGGTGTACCAGTCGCGGTAGGTGATCTGGCCGTCGTTGGCGCGGATGGGCACCGCCACCGTGCCGCTGTCCTGCTGCGAGGCGTACATAAAAAAGGGAAAGCCGTGGTCGGTGGAGACGTTGTACATCTGCCCGGTGGGCTGGTTGTACCAAGTCGTCCAGGTGCGCCCGCCGTTCATGCTGATCTCGGCGCCCTGGTCCACCGCCAGCGCCATATCGAGCGGCTGGGAGGGGTCCATCCACAGGGCGTTGAAGTCGTCGCCGCTGGGCGCGCCGGTGAACGACTCCCAGGTGGCGCCGCCGTCGCTGGAGCGGTAGCAGGAGGTCTGCATCGCGTAGAGGACGTTGGCGCGGGTCGGGTCCACATAGATCGAGTGGAATTGGCCGCCCCCGATCAGCCGGGGATCGTCGGTGGCCCGCCGCCAGGAGGCGCCGCCATTGTCGGAGCGGTACACGCCCTGCGCCATATAGGCGTAGACGCGCGCGCCGCCGGTGCCCGGCGCCACCGCCAGCCCCACCGTGCCGCGGCCCTGCGCCGGCAGTCCGGCGCCGGCCACCGCCGTCCAAGTGGCGCCGCCGTCCTGCGAGCGGAAGATCGGCGGGTCTTCGGGCGCACCGGCCCCGCGCCCGAAGCCGCCCAACCGGGCGCGCGTCGCGGCATAGACGATGGCGAAATCGTCCGGCGCCGGAGCCACATCCACCGCGCCCCCGCCCGCCGCCGCCGCCGTCAGCACCGCCTGCCAGCTCCGCCCGCCGTCCTGCGAGCGCACCACGCCGGCGCCGGGCGCCGCCGCCAGCGCCAGCGCGGGGTTGGCCGGGTCGAGCGCGATCGAGGCCACCGCCTGCCCGTCGAGCCCCACCAGGGCGAAGCTCGAGCCGCCGTCGGTCGAGCGGTACAGCCCGTTGCGCTCGCCCTGCCCCGCCGCCCCCACCAGCACCAGGCCGGGGCGCCGCGGCGCCACCGCCACCGCCCCGATCCCGGTCAGCCGCTCGCCGTCGGTCACGTTCCGCCAGGTGCGGCCGCCGTCGCGCGTGCGCCAGGCCCCGCCCCCGGCCGTGCCCATGAAATACACCGCCGGGTTGCCGGGCACCCCCGCCAACGCGGTCGCCTTGCCCCCCCGCCACGGCCCGATCAGCCGCCAGCGCAGGCCGGCGTAGAACGCGGGATTGACCTGGGCCACTCGCGGGGGTCGCGCCGCTTTGCCTGCTGGCAAAATCGGCGCGAAAGGCTGCGACATTCCGAAGGGCGGTCCGCCCCCGGGAAGCGAATTCGGCGCGGCCCCAGCGAGGCGCAGTGCCGACTTGGGGCCATGGGGCCCCCGAGTCGGCGCGAGCATGCCGCCCCGCGCGGTTACAGCGGGGCGGCTCACAAGCGGGACGCGCGCCGCAGGCGCGCTGGGGCCCACGCCTACCACCGCCGGCAGCGAGGCCAGCGCCACGAGCAGCAGGCATTGCCTGAAACCGAGCATAGACGGCTTTCCCTCCCGGTACTACACTGTCGGGGTGGCGAACGCACCCATTCCCCGCCAGTCGCTGGCCTCGGCCGTGGCCGACAAGCTGCGCGACAAGATTATCCTAGGCGAGCTGCAGGAGGGCGAACAACTCCGCCAGGATATGATCGCCGCCGAGTTCCAGGTCAGCCGCATCCCGGTGCGCGAGGCCTTCCGCGAGCTGCTGGCCGAGGGCCTGATTGACATCAACCCCAACCGCGGCGCCGTGGTCTCGGTGCTGGCCCCGGCCGAGATCGAGGAGCTGTTCCAGATCCGCGCCGTGCTGGAGTGCGAGATGCTGCGCGCCTCCATCCCCCACCTCGCCGAGGCCGACCTCGCCGCCGCCGCCGCCATCCAGCAGCGCTTCCGCCTGGAGCTGGTCAGCAGCGACGGCGTCAGCGCCTGGGGGCGGCTCAACAGCCAGTTCCACGCCGCCCTCTACGCCGGCGCCCCCCTGCCCCAGTTCAAGGCCATCCTGCGCACCGTCAACAACAACGGCGAACGCTACACCCGCCTGCAATTGTTCCTCACCCGCGGCCGCGAGCGCGCCATCGAGGAGCACCAGCGCCTGCTCGAGCTCAGCCGCCAGCGCCTGATCGAGCCCGCCTGCGCCCTGCTCGACCAGCACGTCCGCCACGCCGGCCGCTCGCTGCGCGAATTGCTGGAAGCCCGCCGCGGCGCCCGCTAGCAGAGCGGCGCTCCAGCAGGCCGTGGCACAGCCACTCTTGGCTGTGCGCCCCAGCAGGTGGTGGCACAGCCACTCTTGGCTGTGCGCCCCAGCAGGTGGTGGCACAGCCACTCTTGGCTGTGCGTCCCTCCAGCAGGCCTTGGCACAGCCACTCTTGGCTGTGCGCCCCTCCAGCAGGTTGCTGTGGCACAGCCACTCTTGGCTGTGCGCCCCTTCAGCAGGTTACTGTGGCACAGCCACTCTTGGCTGTGCGCCCCTCCAGCAGGCGACTGTGGCACAGCCACTCCTGGCTGTGCGCCCCTCCAGCAGGTCACTGTGGCACAGCCACTCTTGGCTGTGCGCCCCTCCAGCAGGTTACTGTGGCACAGCCACTCCTGGCTGTGCGTCCCTCCAGCAGGCCACTGTTGCACAGCCACTCCTGGCTGTGCGCCCCTTCAGCAGGTTACTGTGGCACAGCCACTCTTGGCTGTGCGCCCCTTCAGCAGGTTACTGTGGCACAGCCACTCTTGGCTGTGCGCCCCTGCGAGACGCCGGCGTTAAACCCCGGCCCGCGTCGGCTCGCCGTCCACCAGCCGCCAGATCCCCAGCGGGTTGGCCGCCTGCAGCTCCGGCGGCAGGGCGAAGTCGGGCATGTCCTGATAGCACACCGGGCGCGCAAAGCGCACAATCGCGCGCGTGCCCACCGAGGTCTCGCGGCTCGAGCTGGCCGGGTAGGGCCCGCCGTGCACCATGGCGTGCGTCACCTCCACCCCGGTGGGATAGCCGTTGATCACCACCCGCCCCACCTTCTGCTCCAGGATCTCCAGCAGCTCGGCATACTCCTGCAGGTCTGCCTCGGTGCCGTGCACGGTGGCGGTGAGGTGGCCGCGCAGCGCCCGCGCCACCTGCAGCAGCTCGGCCTTGCCCTGGTGGCGCACCAGCAGCGTCGCCGGCCCAAACAGCTCCTCGCCCAGTTCGGGGTCGGCCAGCAGCGCCGCCGCCTCGGTCTGCAGCAGCAGCGCGCCGTTTGCCGCCGGGCTGGCCGCCAGCGTGCGCACCGCCGCGTGCCCGGCCCGCGCCGCCTTGCCCGCCTGGAAGCTGCGGGCGATGCCGGCGGTGAGCAGGGTAAAGGCCGGCGCGGCCCCCATCAGCTCCGCCAGCTTCGCCGCCAGCGCCTCGCCCGCCTCCCCCGCCGCCGCCACCACCACCCCCGGCTTGGTGCAGAACTGTCCCGCCCCCAGCGTCACCGACGCCTGCAAGCCCTGCGCGATCGCCTCCCCGCGCTCGGCCAGCGCCCGCGGCAGCACAAACACCGGGTTCGAGCTGCCCATCTCCGCATACACCGGTATCGGCTCCGGCCGCGCCGCCGCCAGGTCCATCAGCCGCCGCCCCGCCGCCTGCGAGCCGGTGAAGCCCACCGCCTGCACCAGCGGGTGGCGCACCAGCGCCGCCCCCACCTCGATGCCGTCGTCGAACAGCAGCCCGAACACCCCCGCCGGCATCCCCGTGGCCGCCGCCGCCCGCGCCACCGCCTCCCCCGCCAGCGCGCTCGTCCCCGGATGCGCCGGGTGGGCCTTGACGATCACCGCGTTGCCCGCCGCCAGCGCCGAGGCGGTGTCGCCCCCCGCCACCGAAAACGCCAGCGGAAAATTGCTCGCCCCGAACACCGCCACCGGACCCAGCGGCCGCAGCAGGCTGCGCAGCTCGGGCTTGCGCGGCGCGTTGCTCCGCTCCTGCGCCCGGTCCAGCCGCGCCTCCACCCACGAGCCCTCCTCCACCAGCGCGGCAAACAAACGCAGTTGGTTGGCCGTGCGCGCCGTCTCCCCCTGCAGCCGCGCCGCCGCCAGGCCGGTCTCTTCCCCGGCGCGCGCCACCAGCTCCGGCGCCGCCGCCTCCAGCTCCTGCGCGATCGCCCGCAGGAACGCGCCCCGCTCCCGGCCGCTGCGCCGCCGATAGTCGGCCTGGGCCGCATCCGCCGCCCGCGCCGCCCGCTCCAGGTCCGCCGCGGTGGCGGCGTGGAACCAAGGCTCCAACCCCCGCCCGGTCGCCGCCTCGCGCCCCTGGAATTTCGCGCCGCCCGCTTCGCCCTCGCGCCCCTCGATCAGCGAGCGCGTGATCAACGCGCCCTCCCCGCCGGCGCCCCCGCGCCCTTCCGCTGCCCCAGCGCCGCCCGAATCGTCGCCAGCGCCGCCTCCCGCTCCCCGCCCGCCAGCTCCAGCCGCGGCGGCCGCACCCGCGCGTTCCCCAGCCCCGCCTCTTCCTGGATCAGCTTGATCAACTGCACGAACTTCGGCACCGTGTCCATCCGCAGCAGCGGCAGCAGCCAGCGGTACAGCCCCTCCGCCGTCTTGGCTTCGCCGTCGCGCGCGCTGCGGAACAGCTCCACCGTCTCCTCCGGCAGCGCGTTGGTCACCCCCGCGATCCAGCCCACCGCCCCCATCGCCACCCCCTCCAGCACGCAGTCGTCCACCCCCACCAGGATCTGCAGCCGGTCGCCGCACAGCGCCCGGATCGCCGTCACCCGCCGCGCGTCCGTGCTCGATTCCTTCACCGCGTGCAGGTTCTCGTGCTCGCTCGCCAGCTCCGCGATCTGCTCCGGCAAAAAGTCGGTGCCGTAGGCCACCGGGTTGTTGTACAGCATCCCCGACAGCGGCGTCGCCCGCAGAATGGCGGCCACGTGCGCCTTCGTCTCCCGCCAGTCGCCCTGGTAGACGTAGGGCGGCAGCACCATCAGCCCGCTGCAGCCCGCCTGCTCCGCCGCCCGCGCCAGCTCCACCGCCTCGCGCGTGCCCAGCGCCGAAATGCCCGCCACCAGCGGCGCCTGCTGCCGCACCGCCCCCGCCAGCGTCGCCAGGATGGCGCGCTTCTCCTCTTCGCTCAGCGTCGCCGCCTCGCCCAGCGAGCCCAGCGCCACAATCCCACTGCATCCCGCCGCGAGCAATCGCCGCGCGTGTTCGGACAGAAATCCGTGATCCACCTTGAGGTCGCGGTCAAAGCTGGTGGTGATCGCGGGCAATACGCCTTGCCAAGTCATTAGAGAAGGCTCTCCTTCGCGTTGCGTCATTTTATACAATATACTAAACCTCTCTCCGAGGCTAGCTCCCTATGTCGCAAAAACAGTGGCAGAAGATCCGCGTGCTCGACTCCCACACCGGCGGCGAGCCCACCCGCCTGGTCTTGTCCGGCGGTCCCGACTTGGGCACCGGGCCCTTGGCCGAACGCTTGGCCCGCCTCCGCCGCGACCACGATGACCTCCGCTCCGCCGTGGTCAACGAGCCCCGCGGCTCCGACGTCATCGTGGGCGCGCTGCTGTGCCCGCCCCACGATCCCGCCTGCGCCGCCGGCGTCATCTTCTTTAACAACGTCGGTTACCTGGGCATGTGCGGCCACGGCACCATCGGCCTGATCGCCTCGCTCGCCCACCTCGGCCGCCTGCAGCCGGGCGAGCACCGCATCGAGACGCCGGTGGGCGAGGTGCGCACCGTGCTCCATCCCTCCGGCGAGGTCACCGTCGCCAACGTCGCCAGCTACCGCTACGCCAGCGGTGTCTCCGTCGCCGTGCCCGGCCACGGCGCCGTCACCGGCGATATCGCCTGGGGCGGCAACTGGTTCTTCCTGGTGACCGCGCCCGCCCTTCCTTTTGCGCTTGAGCTTGCCAACGTCGAGGAGCTCACCGCCTACACCTGGGCCATCCGCCAGGCGCTCGGGGCCGCCGGCATCACCGGCGCCGACGGCGCCGAAATAGATCACATCGAGCTCTATGGCCCCCCGCCCCCCGGCGCCGACAGCAAAAACTTCGTGCTCTGCCCCGGCAAGGCCTACGACCGCTCCCCCTGCGGCACCGGCACCAGCGCCAAGCTCGCCTGCCTCCACGCCGACGGCAAGCTGCCGCAAGGCCGCGCCTGGCGCCAGGCCAGCATCCTCGACACCGTCTTCGAGGGCACGATGGAGTTGCGCGACGGCAAGCTGATTCCTTCCATCACCGGCCGCGCCTTCATCACCGCCGAAGCCGAGCTGCTGTTCGACCCGGCCGACCCCTTCCGCCACGGCATCGGCGCAGCGGTCTAAACTCTCCCCATGGGAAGCCAGGAGCCCAGCGCGGCAGCGCCCAGGAAGCGGAGCGCCGGCTTGGGGCCATGGGGCCCCCAAGCCGGCGCGAGCACAAGCGGGGCGCGCGCCGCAGGCGCGCAGGGGCCCGCGCCCATCAACGACGTAATTGTGGTCGGCGCCGGCATCGTTGGCGCCGCCTGCGCCGCGGCCTGCGCCCGCCGCGGCCTGCGCGTGCTGGTGCTCGACGGCGCCGGCATCGGCGGCGGCGCCACCGCCGCCGGCATGGGCCACCTCGTCGTCATGGACGACTCCGAGGCCCAGTTCTCTCTCACCCGCTACTCCCAGCAGTTGTGGCAGCAGCTCGAACCCGAGCTCCCCCCCGACGTCGAGTACACCCCCAGCGGCACCATCTGGGTCGCCGCCGACGAAGAGGAGATGGCCGAGGTCCGCCACAAGCACGCCTTCTACGGCGCCCGCGGCGTCGCCACCGAGATCCTCGATGCCGCCTCCCTCGCCCGGCTGGAACCCAACCTGCGCCCCGGCCTCGCCGGCGGACTCTTGGTCCCCGGCGACGCCGTCATCTATCCCCCCTGCGCCGCCCGCTTCCTGCTGCAGCGCGCCGCCGGCGCCCCCGGCATCGAAGTCCGCCTCGGCGCCCGCGTGGTCGCCATCGGCCAGGGCCGCGTCCGCCTCGCCGACGGCGCCGAGTACGCCGCCGGCGTGGTGGTCAACGCCGCCGGCGCCGCCGCCGTCGTGCTCTCCCCCGGCCTCCCCATCCGCGGCCGCAAAGGCCACTTGGTCATCACCGACCGCTACCCCGGCTGGGTGCGCCACCAACTGGTCGAGCTCGGCTACTTGAAGAGCGCCCACGCCCACGACGCCGACTCGGTCGCCTTCAACGTCCAGCCCCGCGCCACCGGCCAGGTGCTGATCGGCTCTTCCCGCCAATTCCATGCCGCCGACGGCGCCGTGGACCACGCCATGCTGGCGCGCATGCTCCGCCGCGCCCAAGAATACATGCCCTCGCTCGCCGCCCTCTCCGCCCTGCGCACCTGGACCGGCTTCCGCGCCGCCACCCCCGACAGCCTCCCCCTCATCGGCTTGTCCCCCGACGACCCCACCGTCTTCCTCGCCACCGGCCACGAAGGCCTGGGCATCACCACCTCGCTCGGCACCGGCCAGCTCGTCGCCGACCAAATCGTGGGCGAGCAAACGGCCATCCCCGCCCAACCCTACTTCCCCAACCGCTTCAACCGGAGCGACGGTCTGCCCGATGCGCCTCACCATTAACGGCCAACCCGTAGAAGTCCCCGCCGGTTCGTCCGTGGCCGCCGCCCTGGCCGCCGCCGCCATCCCCGCCCGCCGCTCCGTGCTGGGCGAAGCCCGCGGCCCCCTCTGCGCCATGGGCATCTGCTTCGAGTGCCGCGTCACCATCAACGGCCAGCCCCACCAGCGCAGTTGCCAAATCCAAGCGCTCGCCGGCATGACCATCGGCGTATCCCCGCCCCCCGCCGCGGCAGAGCCGCGGCGCCCACTGTCCACTGTTCACTGTCCACTCTCCACTAGTTTGCTAGTCCTCGGCGCCGGCCCCGCCGGCCTCGCCGCCGCCGCCCGCGCCGCCGAAGCCGGCGCCCAGGTCGCCCTAATAGACGACAACCCCGCCCTAGGCGGCCAGATCTGGCGCGGCACGACAACCGATCCCCACTCCGAAGCCGCCCGCTGGGCGCAGCGGGTGCAGGCGGCCCAGGTGACCGTGCTCTGCGCCACCCGCATCGTGGACGCGCCCGCCCCCGGCCGCCTGCTCGCCGAGTCGCCCGACGGCCCGCTCGAGCTCGGCTACCAGCGCCTGCTGCTGGCCACCGGCGCGCGCGAGCGCTTCCTCCCGTTTCCCGGATGGACCCTTCCCCACGTCCTCGGCGCCGGAGGCCTGCAGGCCCTGGTCAAGGCCGGCCTCCCCATCGAGGGCAAGCGCGTCGTGGTCGCCGGCACCGGCCCGCTGCTGCTCGCCGTCGCCGCCTACCTGCGCCAGCACGGCGCCCAAGTCGTCGCCGTCTGCGACCAGGCCTCCTGGTCGGCGCTGCTCGCCTTCTCCGCCCGCCTGCCCCTCGACAAGATCCGCCAGGGCCTGCAGTTGTCCGCCAGCCTGCGCGGCGTCCCGCTCTGGCGCAACGCCTGGCCGCTCTCGACCCGCCCCGGCGCGGTGACCATCTCCCACCGCGGCCGCGCCCGCGAGCTCGCCTGCGACTACCTCGCCTGCGGCTTCCATCTCGTGCCCAACGCCGAGCTCGCCACCCTGCTCGGCTGCGCCACCCAAGACGGATGCGTCGTGGTCAACCCAAGTCAAGAGACCACGGTGGCCGGTGTCTACTGCGCCGGCGAACCCACCGGCGTCGGCGGCGTCGAGCTGGCGGTGGCCGAGGGCGAGATCGCCGGTCTGGCCATGGCCAACCAGACCCCCGAGCCCGCCCTGCTCGCCCGCCGCGCCTACTACCGCCGCTTCGCCCGCCGCCTCGACCGCCTCTGCCAGCTCCGCCCCGCCCTGCGCGCCCTGCCCCAGCCCGACACCCTGGTCTGCCGCTGCGAAGACGTCACGCTAGGCCGCCTGCGAGCCCACGACTCCTGGCGCGCCGCCAAGCTCCACACCCGCTGCGGCATGGGCCCCTGCCAAGGCCGCGTCTGCGGCCCCGCCGCCGAGTTCCTCTTCGGCTGGCAGCCAGACTCCCTCCGCCCCCCCATCTTCCCCGCCAATATCGCCACCCTCTCCGGCCAGGAGTAGCTGCCGTGTAGACCGAAATGGGGCACGCCAGAACCAGCCTGGCGGCCCTGGAAGATCGCATCCTGCTCCTCCGCCCCTGTGAAGATCTGGCAGATGAGCGCTCCCTCCCTGGCTGCTGTGGCACAGCCACTCTTGGCTGTGCGCACCCAGCGCCTCCACCGCCCCAGCCGAAGCCAAACCCAAGCTGCCAGCTGTCAGCCCCCGCCATCAGAAGCGCGTCGCCTTGTGGCAAAGGGTGGCACAGCCACTCTTGGCTGTGCGCACGCAGCGCCGCCCCCGCCCCAGCCGAAGCCAAACCCAAGCTGCCAGCTGCCAGCCGCAAGCTGCCAGCCCCCCGCTATGGCTGTGCGCACCCAGCGCTTCCACCGCCCCAGCCGAAGCCAAACCCAAGCTGCAAGCTGCCAGCTGCAAGCTGCCAGCCCCCGCCCGTCATCGGCGGTACCCTTGGCTAATGGCACCCCTTCGCTATTCCATCAACGTCACCTTGGACGGGTGCTGCGATCATCGTGCCATCGTCCCGGACGAAGACCTGTTTCGCCACGCGGTCGAGAACCTCGCCCAGGCCGACGCCCTGCTCTTTGGCCGGGTGACCTACGAAATGATGGAGGCAGCGTGGCGGCCGCCGGCGCCGGCGGGAGCGAGGCCTGATTGGATGGAACCCTTCGCCCGGACGATCGATGCGGCAAAGAAGTACGTCGTGTCGAGCACCCTGGGCCGGGCCGACTGGAACGCGGAGCTCGTGCGCGGGGATCTGGGCAAGGCCGTCCAGCAGCTCAAGCGGGAGTCGGGTAAGGGACTGTTCGTGGGGGGCGTGAAGCTCCCGCTGGCGTTGGCGGAGCTGGGATTGATCGATGAGTACGAGTTCGTGGTGCAGCCCAGCCTAATCGGCCACGGGCCGACGTTGTTCGCCGGGCTCTCGAAGCCTCTCGATTTGAGGCTCGTGAGCCGGCTGGAGTTCGCCTCAGGCGCGGTGGCGATGCGCTATGAGCCGAAAAGGTAGCGATGGGGCTTGATCTCGACCCGCGCCGGTCGCGCCGCATCCTCCCCGCCAAGATCGCCACCCTCTCCGCCGCCCCTCTCCCCCTGTGAAGATCTGGCAGATCAGCTCTCCCCCCTGGCTGCTGTAGCACAGCCACTCTTGGCTGTGCGCGCCCAGCGCCGCCCCCGCCCGCGCCAAAGCCAAACCCAAGCTGCCAGCTGCAAGCTGCCAGCCTGCGCCTTGGCTGTGCGCACCCAGCGCCTCCACCGCCCCAGCCGAAGCCAAACCCAAGCTGCCAGCTGCCAGCCCCCGCCATCAGAAGCGCGCCGCCTTGTGGCAAAGGGTGGCACAGCCAATCTTGGCTGTGCGCACGCAGCGCCTCCACCGCCCCAGCCGAAGCCAAACCCAAGCTGCCAGCTGCCAGCCGCAAGCTGCCAGCCCCCCGCTATGGCTGTGCGCACGCAGCGCCTCCACCGCCCCAGCCGAAGCCAAACCCAAGCTGCCAGCTGCCAGCCGCAAGCTGCCAGCCCCCCGCTATGGCTGTGCGCACGCAGCGCCTCCACCGCCCCAGCCGAAGCCAAACCCAAGCTGCCAGCTGCCAGCCGCAAGCTGCCAGCCCCCCGCTATGGCTGTGCGCACGCAGCGCCTCCACCGCCCCAGCCGA
>Ga0307373_10000151_pt1 | contig 123088 bp, 115 predicted proteins | sample OX2MG_FD_202534 | JGI IMG/M metagenome (GOLD analysis project Ga0307373, IMG submission 202534) | Soil microbial communities from Risofladan, Vaasa, Finland - OX-2 | ecosystem: Environmental > Terrestrial > Soil > Coastal area > Acid sulfate soil | place: Finland: Risofladan, Vaasa... | reverse complement strand
CGACCAGACAAACCCAACATCACCAACATTGTTGCGCGCAACGCGCTCGAATGAACTCATCTCTCGGTTGCTACTCTGTCTCGTCGAGTTCTTCGGGAGTCATGAGAACCGCACGGGCCTTTGATCCCTCGGAGGGCCCGACTATTCCCCTTCGTTCAAGAAGATCCATCAGGCGGCCGGCACGCGAGAAGCCAACACGGAGTTTGCGCTGGAGCATCGAGGTTGAACCAAGCTGGGAGCGCACGACCAGTTCCTTTGCCTGCTCATAAAACTCGTCGTCGTCATCGTCAACTCCGCGAACTCCGCCGGCGTTGCCCAGTCCATCCTCGCCGACGACGCCATCGATATAGTCCGCCTCTCCCTGACGTTTCCAGTGAGCAACCACTGCACGAATCTCGTCTTCTGAGACCCAAGGGGCCTGAAGGCGGCGAGGAATGCTGGACGACGCGCCGAGCAGCAGAAGGTCACCGCGACCGACGAGTCGCTCCGCACCTCCTTGGTCGAGGATGACCCGGGAGTCCGCGAGCGACGAGACCGAAAAGGCGAGTCGTGAAGGTACATTCGCCTTGATGACCCCGGTGATGACGTCGACTGAGGGTCGCTGGGTCGCGATGACGAGGTGAATTCCTACTGCGCGTGCCATCTGTGCGATCCGACAGATCGAGTCCTCCACGTCACGCGCCGCAACCATCATCAGGTCGTTCAGCTCATCAACCACAATCAGGATGAACTCCATGCGCGCGCGCGCCGGCGTATCGCCCGAGATCCTCACGGGCGCACGATTCTCCGGAGTCATGAGCTCCTCGTCGTCGCCATCGTAGATCTCGACGTCGGCGGACTCATCGTTGTCACCAAACAGAGACGGTGAAAAGTCTCCGCGGTCGAATGCTGCGTTGTACCCGGTGATGTCACGAACACCGACCTCAGCGAGGATGTCGTAACGTCGTTCCATCTCCTTGACCGCCCACTGCAACGCATTCGCGGCTCGCTTTGGATTGACAACGACCGGCGTGATGAGATGCGGGAGGCCGTTGTACTGACCCAGCTCGACTCGTTTTGGATCGATCAGCATCAACCGCACCTGATCTGGCCTCGACCGCATCAGTATCGAGGTGATGATGGAGTTCAAGCATGACGACTTTCCGGCCCCGGTTGCTCCCGCGATCAAAAGATGGGGCATCTCGGCGAGATTGACCATGACCGCCCTGCCCGCGATGTCCCGGCCGAGGGCAACTTCAAGAGGATGTTGCGCTCGCCGCGCCTCCTCGGATAAGAGCACGTCTCCGAGCGAGACCAGCTGGCGATCGACGTTCGGTACCTCTACTCCGATCGCCTGGCGGCCGGGAATCGGGGCAAGGATGCGCACGTCGGGTGAGGCCATCGAATAGGCGATGTCCTTTGCCAAACTCGTCACCCGCGCGACCTTGACGCCCTCGCCGAGTTCGAGTTCAAAGCGCGTCACCGTTGGACCGACGGTGAAACCAACGAGATGGGTCTCGACGCCATGGGCGAGGAGTGCCCTTTCAAGAACCATCCCGCGCTCTTCGACCTCTTTGCGGTCGAGGCCCTGTTGCTTGGTGCGGCCGAGGAGCTTGGGAGCAGGAAGACGCCAGTTCCGTTGTCGCGCGACCAGCGATAGCTGCACACCTGGTCCAGAGCCTGCCGATTGCTCGAGCGATGGCGCATGCACGACTGGTTCTTCGTAGGAATCAACGTCGAACTCGCGGAGGTCTTCCGCGGAGACCTCGGCGAAGCCCGCGGCGAGGTCGTCGATATCGACGTTCCCCTCCACACGAAGCGCCGAAGAATCCGATCGCTCGTCGTGATCAAAGCTAGGCGAGCCGCCGGCAATTGCACCAAAGAGACCGTCGTCGTCGCCAGCCTCTTCATCACCGACAGCTGTGCGCTCACGCAGCGACTGGATGCCGAGATGGAGATGTGATCTTGTTGCACCGGTCACAAGTCGCGTCGTATCGACAACGGAGACTCCGGCGAGTCCACAGACTGCAACCGCGGCGACGATCGCAAATACGATTGTGGCGCCGATCGTTCCCACAAGCGCGTGGATGCCACCACCGATCGCCGAACCCACGATGCCACCTGCCCCGCCGAGGACGTGGAGGGTCGCGTGGAGTGAGGGGAATCCACCCGCGAGGTAAGCCATACCGCTCGACGTCACAACGAGGCATACCAGGGCGACGAGCATTCCAAACGGACCGCGACGAGCGCGTCCAAAGATGAGTGTCAGGCCGGCAGCGACGAGAGCCACCGGAACGACATCCTGGCCCCAGCCAAGCCCGTCGGCTCCGATGCGTCGGGCACCATGGCCGACGAGGCCAAGTACCCCCGCATAGATTCCAAGTCCGCCGAGGAGCCCGAAGACGAGCGCAACCCAACCCCAGACCTCATCGGGCTGTTCAGCCATGAAGATTGCGGTGCGCCGGAGACCCTCTGCCGCGTCCCGGCGGGCTGTCCGCGATTTTTGGCCGCGCGGGCGAGATTTCGCCGATGACGAGACGGTGGGCTTGCGCCGCGTTGCCGGGTGAGAACGCGGGTTCCGTGATTGGCCGTTACGGGAAACGGCTCGATTTCCCGGGGCCTCGCGCTTTGAGGCTGGTCGTCCACTGGCCACAGTGCAACAACGCTAACACCCAAGGCCTGAAAATTTCGACTCTGACAGCGAATTCCAGCCCCCTTGAAACCGCCCACTCAGGCCTCCAACAGCACCGGCACAATCATTGGTCGTCGCTTGGTGCGATCCGCGACGAGGCGCCCAAGCGCGCGCCGCGTGACGCGGCGAATATTTTCGATATCAACGTTCCCGCCGTCCTGTGCCTGTTTGATTGCACTGATCACCGCGAGCCGCGCGTCATCGAGTAGCTCCTCCGCCTCCGGCGCATGTACCCAGCCACGGGTGATTATTTCCGGACCCGTAATGATCTCTCCTGAATGCACATCGATTGCAAGTACAACGACGATCACACCCTCCTCAGCGAGGACCTTGCGATCTCGCAGCACTCCGTCGGAGATATCCCCTACGACGCCATCGACGTAGAGATACCCAGCGGGAACGCTCTCTCCAAAATCGATTCCCTGATCATTCAAAACGATGGAGTCCCCATCTTCACAGAGCAACACCGATTCCGGGTTTACCCCCATCTCGATCGCGAGCCGCGAGTGTCGAAGAAGATGCCGGTACTCGCCGTGAACGGGAACAAAGCTCTTCGGATGTGCGATTGCAAGGAGCGTCGAAAGCTCACCCTGCTTTGCATGACCACTTTCGTGCACGTGCGCAATGCCCGAATGGATGACCTCGGCTCCTCGGCGGGCGAGTCCATCCATCACCTTTGCAACGGCCCACTCATTGCCTGGAATCGCGTGACTCGAAAGCACGACGACATCACCCTCTTGGATCGACAGATAGCGGTTCTCTCCAGCCGCGAGAAGCGCAAGCGCTGACATCGGCTCCCCCTGTGACCCGGTAGAGAGAACAAGCACCTGACCGGGGAGCAGGTCATCGACCATCCCGATATCAATCAACGAAGCCTCGGGGATAGTGAGAAGACCCAGCTCGCGTGCGATTGCCACATTGCGCAGCATCGAGCGACCGACGAGGGCGATACGTCTCCCCTGTGCAATCGCCGCATCGGAGAGCTGTTGCACGCGGTGAATGTGACTCGCAAAACAGGCGACCACAATGCGCCGGGTCCGATACTCGCTGAAGATGGAGCGCAACGTCGCGCCGACACTCCGCTCGCTGGCGGTGTAACCGGGCGACTCGACGTTCGTCGAATCCGAAAGAAGCAATCGAATACCCTTGGAGTCGGCAAGCGCGCCGATTCTCGCAAGGTCGGTCCGACGGTTGTCGACCGGAGTCATATCAAGTTTGAAGTCCCCCGAATGCAAGATGACGCCCTGCGGCGTGTGATATGCGGTCGCAAATCCATTCGGTACAGAATGGGTGACGGGAATGAACTCGACGTCAAATGGACCGATCGTGCGACGCTCCCCATCCTCTACGGCAATGAACTTGGTGCGACTCGCAAGACCTGCCTCCTCGATCCGTCCACGGGCCATCTGGAGACTGAGGCGTGATCCGTAGATTGGGGCAGAGACCTCGCGCAGCAAAAAGGCGAGACCGCCCATGTGGTCTTCGTGACCATGGCTGATCACAATGCCGTCAATCTCATCTGCATGCTCCGCGAGGAAATGGAAATCGGGAAGCACAAGATCGACTCCGGGCATCTCGGGATCAGGAAACATGATCCCGCAGTCAAGAACGAGCATCCGGGAGGAATGTTCGATGACCAGACAGTTCCGACCGATCTCTCCGAGTCCACCAAGGAAGGTGACGCGTACCTCGCTAGGCACGAGAACTTCGGCTCTTGCGCCAGGTTTCAAGATCTCGCAGTACAGCCCTCGCGCGTTCAATGAGGCCCTCAGGAGGATCTCCGAGCGGAAGACGACACGGCCCACCCGGCAGACCGAGGACTTTCAACATCTCTTTCGTCGGAATCGGGTTGGGACCATCATCTCCTGACTCAAAGGCGAATGATTCAACAAGCGCCCTGTTGATCTCGAGCGCCTCGTCGATGTGGCCATCGAGGAAAAGATCGATCATCGCCTTCAACTCCGGGCCGCACCAGTGACTTGCGACTCCAATCAGGCCCACCGCACCAACCGAGAGCAGTGGAAGCGTCAGTCCATCGTCACCGCAGTAACACTCGAAGTACGAGGGGACATGCGACAAAAGACGCGCGGTGCTCGCAGGATCGCCCGACGCGTCCTTGAGGCCGAGGATATTTGGCTCGCTTTCAACCAGACGGAGCACGGTATTGGCGGCGATCTTGCGCCCCGACCGGATCGGAATGTCATAGAGGATCACGGGGAGCGAGGTTGACCTCGCGATCTCACGAAAGTGAGCTTCGATCCCCGACTGCGCAGGACGGTTGTAATACGGTGTCACCGCGAGGATCCCGGCGACTCCAGCTGATTCGGCTCGCTTAGTGAGTTCGACCGAGTGGATCGTGTCATTCGAGGTAGAACCTGCGACGACCGGTACCGAGACCGTCGAGACCACCGTCTCCCAGAGCTCGACGCGCTCGTCATCGGTCAGCACCGAATTCTCTCCAGTTGATCCACAGACGACGAGGCCGTCGTTGCCATGGTCGACGAGATACCGGGCGAGCTCCGCAGCGCCGGACAGATCCAGCATTCCCTCAGCGGTGAAAGGGGTCGCCATCGCCGTCAGCACGCGACCGAAATGGGCCGATCGGGGAGATGGGGTCACGGGAAAACGCTAGCAGTCATCATCGCTCACGCTTCGAGGAGTCGATCGAGCCCAATGGTCAGACCGGGAGTCAGCGCGATTTTGCGTATCGCAAGCAGGACTCCCGGCATGAACGATGTGCGGTCATACGAGTCCTGGCGGATGGTCAAGCTCTGTCCCAGCGTGCCGAAGATGACCTCCTGATGAGCGACGAGTCCTTTCAGGCGGATCGAGTGCACGAAGACATTTGCCTCGGCCCGGGCTCCACGTGCCCCGGGAAGAACCTCTCGGTCTGTCGGGTCTTTCCCGAAATCGCCCGCTCCGCTCAGCTGCCTCGCTTGCGCGATACGCCGGGCACTCTCGAGCGCAGTACCCGAAGGAGCGTCGCGCTTTTGGTCATGGTGAAGCTCAACGATCTCCGCGTTGTCAAAATATGGTGCAGCGATCTCCGCGAGGCGTGCCATCAACACGGCCGAAATCGCAAAATTCGGACAGATTATGGCATTCGGGCGATCTGGCGGCGCGAACTCTGCAACGAAACCCGATGTCTCGATTCCGGTCGTTCCACAGACCACATGGATTCCGTTTGCCGCTCCAAAACGCAGCGTCTTCGCCGCCGCCTCAGCGACGGTGAAATCCACAAGGACGTCGGCACGGGCTTGAACCGCCGCGACGAGCTCTCCCGATATCGTCGGCGAGCCGTCTGGAAAATCACCGACGAAGGACAAAGGCTGTCCGTCTGCCGAGGTATCGATCGCCGCAACGAGTTCGAGATCGTTCGCATCGAGCACCGCGCGACACACGGTCGCGCCCATGCGCCCGGCGGCTCCCACGACTGCAACTCGAATAGTCATTGCTCATGCATCCTAAGGGTGAACCTTGATCGTGTCATGTTGAATTTCGCGACGGACCAAGGCGCCGTGCAGATGACCGTAAAGCCACCTCGAAGGGGCCTCAGTCAAAAAAGCCCGAAAAGTCATCCTGGTCAAAGGGACCGACAACACTGAGGACGCGGGGGCGACCGAACACATCCGCACAGACATGCTCGACATCCTCAAGGGTTACCTCGATCACGCGGCGAATCGCCTCCTGCGGGGTTTGGACCTCGCCCTGGAGCAGCATGCCCGATCCGAGACGCGACATCCGCGCACCCGAGTCCTCGAGTGAAAGCAGGGTATCGGCCTTCACGTGACCTTTTGCAAGTTCAAGTTCCCGATCAGTGATGCCATTGGTCGCGAGATCGGCAAACTCGCCCTTGACGATTGCCAACACCTCTTCGACGTGATCCGGAGAGGTTCCAACCGACACGGAGAGCATTCCTGCATCGGCATAGCCCACCCGTTCGGAGCCGATCGAATAGCAAAGACCACGTTCCTCGCGTACCTTCTGGAAGAGTCGGGAACTCAGACCGCCGCCGAGCGCGTGATTGAGCACCGCGAGTGCGTACCGGGCAGGATCGAGACGCGACAGAGCGCGCATGCCAAAGACCACATGCGCCTGTTCGGTCTCGCGGCGAGTGACATCAACCCGACCGACTGTCTCGCCGGGTGCCACGCGTCCAGGCGACGAACCTCCAGGCTTTCCGGTGAAACGATCTTCGAGCCCCTTTGCCAACAACTCGTGATCGACGTCGCCTGCCGCCGCCACGACAATGTTCCCTGGACGGTAGTGGTGCTCACAGAATCTTCGGATGTCTCCGACCGAAACCGAGGAGATCACATCGGGAAGACCGAGCACCTCCCGACCGAGCGGATGGTCGGCAAAAACGGCCTCCGAAAAGCGCTCGTAGACGACGTCTGCTGGCTCGTCGAGATGCATCAACACCTCTTCGAGAATGACCTGTCGCTCGGCGTCGACCTCTTCCTGGCGAAGTGCAGGGTTCCACATGATGTCGGACAAGATGTCGAGTCCGAGATCGAGATTCTCGCCAAGCAGACGCATGTAGAAGGTGGTGTATTCCTTTGTCGTGTACGCATTCATGTCGCCACCGACCGCGTCGGTGTCTTCGGCGATCGAGCGCGCGGAGCGCGTTGGCGTCCCTTTGAACAAAAGGTGTTCGAGAAAGTGGGAGATCCCAGCCTCCGTGGGACTCTCGTCACGCGATCCAGTACCGACCCAAAAGCCAATGCTTGCAGAACGTACCTCGGGCATGACTTCGGTGATGAGGGTCATGCCCGAGGGAAGCACCGACGATTCAATCATCGATTACTGACATTCTGGGAGATGTTTCGCGTGGTCAGCGACGTGGTCCTCGACGCCGAGGTCCGCGCTCCTCGCGCGGAGCCGGATCTGAAGGTCCAAGATTGCCGAACTCGCCTTCGAGTTCAGCAGAGAATGTCTCTTCGAACGAGACGCGCTTGACTCCGTCATTTGCCACCTGTGCGGAAGGTTCCGCGGGGGCGACGAAGGGGCGCGTGTCGACCTTCGGGGCAGGTGCCTGTCCCGCGATCGAAAGGGAGATCTTGCCCTGGGGGTCGATGTCATCGACGACAACCTCGACGCTCTGGCCAAGCTCAAGTACCTCTTCAACCCGTTCGACGCGCCTGCCCTGACCAAGTCGCGAGATGTGCAACAGGCCATCGCGACCCGGAAGGATATTGATGAAAGCTCCGAACTTCGTGATGTTGACGACCTTGCCCTCATACACCTTGCCAACCTCTGCGGTAGGCGGATCGAGAATGAGTTCAATGCGACGGCGCGCCTCGTTGACTGCGGTCGATTCGGTTGCCCCGATCGTCACCCGGCCGACCATCCCGTCGTCATCGACGGCAACATCTGCACCGGTCTCCTGCTGAATTGCATTGATGACCTTGCCCTTTGGACCGATGATCTCGCCGATCTTGTCGATCGGAACCTCCATACTGACAATCTTCGGCGCGTGGGGCTTCACGTCCGCGTTTGGTGCCTTGATAGCTGAGAGCATGACATCAAGGATCTTGAGTCGAGCCTCGCGCGCCTGGCGAAGCGCCTGAGCGAGAATATCGGCAGGAAGTCCATCGATCTTCGTATCGAGCTGCAATGCGGTGACGAATTCCGAGGTACCTGCAACCTTGAAGTCCATGTCACCGAAGGCATCCTCGGCGCCGGAGATATCGGTCAACGTGGTGTACCGACCCTCTGCATAGACGACGCCCATCGCAATACCCGCGACCGGAGCCTTGATCGGAACTCCGGCATCCATCAGCGAAAGGGTCGAACCGCAGACCGACCCCATCGAGGTCGAGCCGTCCGAACTCAGCACGTCAGAGACGAGACGCAGGGTGTAGGGAAACTCCTCCTCGGCGGGAATCACCGGTAGCAAGGCGCGTTCTGCGAGCATTCCGTGACCAATGTCACGTCGGCGTGGTCCCATCATCCGACCCGGCTCTCCAACGGAGTACGGCGGGAAGTTGTAGTGATGGATGTAGCGCTTGGTGTCGTCGATGCCGATGGTGTCGATCAGCTGGTTCATCCTCGGCATGCCAAGCGTCGCGACATTGAGCACCTGGGTGAGTCCGCGCTGGAACAGCCCCGATCCGTGCGCAGTTGGAAGCAGGCCAACCTCGGCCGAGAGCGCCCTGATGTCCGTCGGTGCCCGGCCATCGATGCGCAGATTCTCATTGACGATACGGCTACGCACCATCTTCTTGGTGAGCGAACGGATCGCGGCGCGCACCTCTCGCTCGCGTTCGCCGAATTCACCGGTCAGTTCAGCAACGATCGCGTCACCCGCATCGTCAAGTGCGTTCGCCCGCTCCTGTTTCGTCGTGATCGCGTTCGCCTTGGCAAGCCTGTCTTCTCCGACACGCTTGACCGCATCGAACACATCATCCGCGTAGTCGACAAACAGCGTGAACGGAATCGTCTCTTTCTTGCCGACCTTGGCAACAAGTGCACGCTGGGCGACAATGGACTCTCTGATCCAGGTCTTCGCTGCCTCGAGCCCCTCGGCGACAACCTCTTCAGTGACCTTTGGTGCGCCCTTTTCGTAGTACTCCCAGGCGCGCTCGGTGCCACCGGCCTCGACCATCATGATCGCAATCTCCGCATCGCTCTCTTCCGAGAGCGCGCGGCCCGCAACCACGAGCTCAAAGGTGCAGTCGTCGCCCTCTTGGTAGGTGGGATGAGGAATCCAGATGCCCTCGACCGAGAACGCGACCCGCACGGCGCCGATCGGTCCATCGAAGGGAACTCCGGAGATCATCAATGCGGCAGAGGCGCCATTGATCACCTGCACATCGTGCGGATTCTTCTGGTCGGCTGCAATCACGGTCCCGACGACATGGACCTCGTTGCGGAACCCCTCTGGGAACGAGGGGCGCAGGGGTCGGTCCGTCAGACGAGCGGTAAGCGTCGCCTGGTCGGTCGCCCTTCCCTCGCGTCGAAAGAACGAGCCGGGAATCTTTCCCGCGGCATACATCCGCTCCTCGATGTCGACCGTGAGGGGGAAAAAGTCAGTACCCTCGCGTACCTTGCGTGCCGCCGTCGCGGTGACGAGCACCATGGTGTCGCCGACCCGGACAACTACTGCGCCGTCGGCAAGTCCGGCGAGCTTTCCTGTTTCAAATTGAATTGTACGATCGGTCCCGCTGATCGGGGCCGAGACAGTGATGGCATCCGCCATGTCACTCCTTGGGGTTGTGACACACGCCCTGCCAGTTCCCAGTTGTCGCGCACCCGAAGATTCGAGTACTCGGCGACTGGCAGCTGACTCTTGCGCGTGTCGATGGTTGGTGGAAGGCGATGAACACGGAGACAAGATGACCTTCACCTTGCGCGTATCGCAGCGCCGCGGTGCGCCGGACACACATCGCGTCCGGTTTCTCTTCCCGGCGACACCGGGAAGAGGAGATTCAGCGGCGAATACCGAGGCGCGCGATCAGCGCACGGTACCGCTCAACATCATTTGCACGGACGTAATCAAGCAGACGACGGCGGTGGCCGATCATCTTCATGAGTCCCCGACGGGTGTGATGATCACCCTTGTGAAGCCGAAGGTGCTCGGTAAGGTGATTGATCCGCTCTGTCAGGATCGCGATCTGGACTTCGGATGAACCGGTATCCGTCTCATGCAGGCGGTACTGGGCGATGGTCGCCGTTTTATCTGGCATACGTTGCGCAAACCTTCATTGGTAGCAAGCGCTAGCCCCGCAGACCGAATGCCCGGAGAGCTAGAAGTCGAGTACCGGCTGAGCGGCTGCTCCGACCGGGACGGCAAAGGCCGACGTAAAAAGCGTAGCAGCCCTGATCCTTCTCCAAGACATCGGCTACTCCTGCTTGGCGCAAAACTCTTAAATGGACGACGGATCGACCTCGATGCGCACCTCGTGGCCCCTCGCCCGAGCCTGTTCGAGCGCGCGACACAGCTCTTCGGTCGTCCTCGCGCGCACCAGAAAGTGCCCCGATACCTCTGTCTTTTTTGCGGGCGATGACCCGGCGTCGGAGAAGACTTCGACATCGGGAATGGCATCGAGCAACGAGCTCACCTCAGCTGCGCGCGCCCCAGAGAGGAGTGCGATCGCGGAGAATGGCGGAAGTCGGGCTTCACTGCGTCGAGCAAGTTCGTCAACGCGGACAAACTCTGGGTCTCCCGCAGTAGCAGACTTCAGCACCACGTGACCCGGCAGGCGACTCTGGATCACCAGCCGACGGGTGAAGCCCGAACCGCTACGGATGCCCCGCGCTCCGACAAGGCGGCCGGCAAGGGCAATCAGAGCGAGCGACTCCTCCGCCGCGACAAATCTCGGTGCGAGCAGATGTTGATCGAAATCGAGCATCACGACCAACGAGGCCGCGCGCGCGCGGTGCAGCACCGCCTCGGTGCCAACGAGAACGCGTGCGCTCAAATGGGAAGGTTCATCGCCTCGTTTGCCCCGGCTCTCCCCCGTCACGAGACGCGTCTCGACACCGACCAGCGCACTCAGCTCCTCAGCAGCGCGCGCCGCCCCGACGCGAAGCGTCTTGAGCACGCTCGAACCGCACAAAAAACAGACGATCGGACGAGTGGCACCACAAGAGGCACAGGTGAGCAATCTTGCTCTGCCCGACTCAGCCAGCTCGCGCTGTTGCATCGCTCCCGAGCACGAGACGCATCTGGCGATCTCCCCGCAAGCGTTGCACGCGAGAAGTCTCAGACGTCCCGTGCGATGCAATACGCACACCACCTGACGCCCGTCATCTGACAATGCCTGCTTGATGATGCGCGCAAGCTCCGGTGAATAGAGTCCCGACCGCGGGTCGTCCATTCGACGATCGATGATCTCTATCGCTGGCCAGTGCGAACGCTGGAAATGTTTTTCGAACTCCACCACCGGCTCCGTGCCTGTCAGCGCGAGTGGCGGACACGGACTCGTCATGATGAGCGGTATCGAACAGAGCCGGGCGCGCTGGCGCGCGATGACAGCTGCATTCCATGTCGGCGCGCGCTGAGCGGTAAATGACTCCGCGTGGATATCGAGCACAAGGATTCCACCGAGATCTGCCACCCGGGCAAACGCAGCATTCCTGGTCCCGATCACGACCGCGACATCATCGAGCGCGATCTGATACTCATCGGGAAGTGTTGCGCAGGGATAGCTGCGTTGTCTGAGATGGCGCGCAAGCGTCTCCACATCGCGATGCTCGGGCACAAGTACGAGCAGGCTCTTGGCAGGTCGCGATCTTGCAACGAGCATCGAGAGGAACGCCTCGACGACCATGAGCCGCGGCGCGTTCGGGGGAAGCGAGAGGAAAACCCGGCCCGATTCGAGCATTGCGATCGTCTCTCGCATGACCGGGTCATCCGCGCCGGCTGGCGCCGCCGGTCGCTCGCGCACCATACGCGGTGCCGGTTCTTCCTGACTTGGGTGATCGCGCTTCACAACCTTGCCTGTCGGTGATCCGGCCAGCAAGAAGGGGCGCAGCCAACCCGAATAGCGAAAAGCACCAAAGTGGGCAAGTTCGACGCCGGCTGCGTCAAGCGCAGGCGCGATGACTCCCTCGATTGGATTGCATTCGATGCCGTCGGGAACCTCGGCTCCGACCTCGATCACCCACGCCCGTACCTTTCGCCCGGCAAGCTTGACGCGCACGATCGTTCCGACTCGGATCTCGCTCGAGACCGCAACGAGATAGAGAAAGGTCCGATCGATTCCCGACACGTCGGGGACAACGCGGACTGCCTCGAATGCACCGTCTGGCGATGCCTGGACCACCGGATCAGAGGTTTAGAGCGCGACGAAGATCATCGGCGCGCGTCGTCGCCTCCCAGGTGAAATCGGGGTGTGACCGGCCAAAGTGGCCATAGGTCGCGGTCTTCTTGTAGATCGGACGACGCAGATCAAGATCCCGGATGATCGCCGCAGGGCGCAGATCGAAGATCTCGCTCACGGCAATAGAGATCTTTTCGGGATCGACCGCCTCGGAACCGAAGGTTTCGACCATAACCGAGACCGGGCGGGCGACGCCGATCGCGTACGCGACCTGGACCTCGCAGCGACGCGCCGCTCCTGATGCAACAACATTTTTTGCCACCCATCGCGCCGCATACGCAGCAGAACGGTCGACCTTCGAAGGGTCCTTACCTGAAAAGGCTCCGCCACCGTGTCGCGCCCAGCCACCATAGGTGTCGACGATGATCTTGCGGCCGGTAAGTCCGGTATCGGCCCGCGGTCCACCGAGCTCAAAGTTGCCCGTCGGATTCGTAAGCACGCGATGCCCCTCGATCTCGAGACTGTCGGGGAGAATCGGGTTGATCACGTACTCAATCAGATCCGGATGCAGCCGTCCGAGGAGATCGACTCCCGGCTTGTGCTGGGTCGAGATCAGCACCGTCTCAAGACGAACCGGTCGACCGTCTTCGTAGCGGATCGACACCTGGGTCTTGCCGTCCGCGCGCAGATATCCAAGAAGCCCGGAATGACGAACCTCGGCGAGTCGCTCGGCGAGTCGGTGCGCGAGCCATATCGGCATCGGCATGAGGTCTGGCGTCTCGTCGCACGCGTAACCGAACATCATTCCCTGATCGCCCGCGCCCTGCTCAGAGAGCCGATCCTCTCCGTCTGATCCAGTGCGGACCTCAAGCGCGCGCGTCACTCCCTGACTGATGTCAGGCGACTGCTCGTCGACCGAGACGATGATTCCACATGAATTGCCGTCAAAGCCCGCTGCATCTCCGTCGTAGCCGATACGGATGATCGTCTCGCGCACGAGCTTTGGGATATCGACATAGGTCGAGGTGCTGATCTCGCCCGCGACACAGACAAGTCCTGTCGTTACCAGCGTCTCGCATGCAACGCGGCCGAATGGATCCTCGGAGAGGATCTGGTCAAGTACGGCATCAGATATCTGGTCCGCAACCTTGTCGGGGTGGCCCTCGGTAACAGACTCTGAGGTAAACGTAAAACTCGCCAACGCTTCATTCCTTTGTTCATCAACGGACAGACTGCCCGCGCGGAGTCCTCGGATCAGTGTTCACCAATTCGCGCGACAACGGCATCGAGCACTGCATGGGCAATCGTAGGCTTTGAGGCAAGGGCTACGTCGGTTCTTTTGCCATCCCGGCTCAGAATCGTCACCGCATTAGTTTCGACATTGAAGCCCGTATTTTCCACCGAGACGTCATTGACGACGAGCAGGTCGACGCCCTTGTCACGCAGTTTCTGCTTCGCATGCGCAATGATGTCGTCTGTTTCGGCCGCAAATCCGACAATCACCTGGCCGTTGCGACGACGTCGGCCAAGCTCGGCAAGTGTGTCGGGCGTCGGCACAAAGGCAATATCTGGAATACCATCGCTCTTTTTGAGCTTGTGCTCCGCGGCATGGACCGGCCGAAAATCGGCAACGGCGGCGGCCATGATCACCACATCTGCCGTCTGCGCGAGTCCAGTCACCGCGCCGAAGAGTTCTTCAGCGCTCTCGACCGTGATCACCTCAACCCCTCGCGGAGCGACGCGATCGGCCGTCGTAACGAGCGTGACCCGAGCACCCCGGCTGCGCGCCGCCTCCGCGAGGGCATATCCCTGCTTTCCCGAGGAACGGTTGGAGAGATAACGCACCGGATCAATTGCCTCACGCGTACCTCCAGCGCTAACGACCACGAAACGCCCTGCCAGGTCGCGTCGCGGAGCAAGTGCGCTCGCACACGCAGCGACAATGGTTTCGGTCTGCGCGAGACGTCCTGCGCCGACATCTCCTCCAGCAAGACGCCCAAGTTCCGGCTCGACGATCTGGACCCCACGACGTTCGAGCGTGGCGACATTTTCCTTGATCGCGGGATGCGCCCACATCTCCGAATGCATCGCCGGGCAGATCACCACAGGTGCCTCGGTTGCCACCAGTGTTGTGGAGAGTAGATCAGAGGCAATACCGTTCGCGTATTCGCCGATCAGGCGTGCCGTCGCAGGAGCAACCACGATGAGATCTGCAGTCTTGCCGAGCCTCGTGTGCAGGATCGGATCTCGATCATCGAACAGCGATGTGCGAGCCGGTTCGGAGGCAAGCGCGGAGAGCGTCGCGGCACCGATGAAACGGGATGCATTCTCGGTCATCACCGGAATGACGTAGGCGCCAAGATCCATCAGATGCCGCAGCAGTTCAACCGACTTGTAGGCCGCTATCCCACCGGTCACTCCTAGCACAATCGTCGCGCCAGCGAGCACGTATGGGTCGGCATTCGACCCTTCGGGCGAGTCCATCATCGTCTTGGTCTCACGTTGTTAGCGCCCCATCAGCGAGGTACGCGCAACCTCGCGCGGACCTACTCCGATGACTCGTCGCCCGACTCTTTGGGCGCGGACGCCTCACCATCTTCGAGTGCGACCTCCTCTTGTGCTAGCGCGGCAAGCACTGCGAGCTCCGCAGCGACCTCGGAATCAAGATCGATCGCCTCATCTTGTTCTGGAACACCGGCTCGCACCTTGCCGGCGGCGATCTCTTCCATCGCGATCGAAAGGGGCTTTCTCGCAAGCGAGGTCACCTGCGGCGGAACGACTGCGCCGAGTCCTTCACCGAGCTGGTTGAAATACGCATTGATCTGGCGCGCGCGCTTTGCCGAAAGAGTGACCAGCGTGAATTTCGACTCCGCCTTGTCGAGCAACTCCTCAATCGGAGGATCGATCATCGTGCTGCGTGGCTCAGCCATGGGACTCCTTTTTGTTCCTGGACGAGATGGTTCCCGGCCTCGGGGGCGAAGACATCGGATAGCCGGATCGTTTTCCTAACCGGATCGTTTTCCCAGCCGGATCGTTTTCCTAGCCGGAGAAGCGCTGCCTTGAGGCCTCAACTATAGCGGCGAGCTCGCGGGTAGCCTGCTCGAGGTTGTCGTTGATGATTATCGCGTCGGCAAAGAGGCGCCCCTCGGCCATTTCCCGCCTCCCCAGAGCGACTCTGGCCTCCACATGGGCCTCATCGTCCCCCCGGCCGCGCAGGCGTTCCTCCTGAACCGTCTGGGAGGGGGCATCAAGCAATACGCAGACCACGTTCTCGGCGCGTTCTATTACCTGGCGCGCGCCCTGGATATCGATCTCAAGCACGAGATCGCGTCCGTCTGCCGCGTCGGGTACGGGAGTTCCGTAAAAATGGGCGAGAACCTGGGCCCATTCAAGAAAGCCGCCCTCTTCGATGTGTCGACGGAATGTCGCCTCGTCGACGAAGGTATAGGCATCCGCTGACTCTCCTGGGCGCCTCGGGCGAGTCGTCCAGGACCTCGAGAGATGGAGCCTTCTGTCCAAGCCGACGAGCCGTTCGATCACCGTTCCCTTGCCGGCCCCTCCCGGGCCGGAGACGATGAGAATCAGGGCCGCTCGATCGCCTCGAGCAGCGCACTGATCTGCTTGGCACCAAGACCCTGGAGGCGGCGGGTCTCCGAGATACCAACCTGATCCATGAGCTTTCGAGCCTTGACCTTGCCGGTACCGGGCAGGGATTCAAGTGCGGCGAGCACCTTCATCTTGCCGATGATCTCATCACTCGAGGCCTTGGAGACGAGTTCCTTGAGCGTCACTCGACCGCTCTTGAGATGATCCTTGACCTCTGCACGTGCCTTCCGGGCAATTGCTGCCTTTGCCAGCGCGGCCTGTCGTTGTTCGGGGGTAAGCATTGGGGGTTGTGGCATGGAAGGTTACGTTAGCGCCGAGAGCGGCGAGTTGCCACAACGACCGCGGGCCACGCTCGACGCCGGGGCTTTCATCGCGCGCCAACGCTGGTTCGATGACGTGGTTTTACAAACTCGCGCCTCACTGAACCACGAGCGGCGCTGTCTCTTTGATCCCAAGAGATCGCGTGCAACGCTCCCATGGCGATGGACCGAGACACCGAGCGGGGCCAGTGAGCCAACCCGAACGTGATCTGGCTCGACAATTCGAGACGGCCGCGATCGCGCTGCCAACAGCTCCGGCAGTTTCGAATGCGTAACCCGAACGCGCCACGGCCATTCGACGACTGGCCGCGGAGCACTGGAGCTTTCGTCCAAACGGTTTCGAATCAGGGGCTTGCATCCATCACTGACCTGACGATCGCCAGCGCGGCCTCTTCAGGAACGTTCGCGCGTGTGATCGGACGGCCAATCACCAAAAGATCCGCGCCTTTCGCAAGCGCCATTGCCGGCGTCATCGTGCGTGACTGGTCATTTTTGGCAGATCCCGGTGGACGGATTCCGGGCACAACGGCGACCAGATGAGGAGCACGGGACCTAACCACAGCGAGATCGGGAGCTGCGCAGACGAAAGCTCCACAGCCACCCTCGACGGCGATGTGCACGCGCCGGATCAATTCTTCAGGCGGCGCGACAAGATCGCTTGTCAGCACCGTCACCCCGACCACAGTCGGGGGTACGCAGCCCGCGTGTTCAGCTCCGGCGGTCGCGCCGTTCAACGCGGCGCGCACCATCTGCGCGCCACCAAGCGTGTGCACCGTAAGAAATCTGGCGCCGAGCCCTCCGACGACGCGGGCACTTCGCTCGACAGTGGTGGGAATATCGTGCAGTTTCAGGTCCAGGAATACCTCGAGCCCGATACTGCGCAACACCGCGACCGAGCGAGGACCCTCTGCGAGATAGAGCTCGAGCCCAATCTTGACCGTGCCCACATAGGCGCGTACGCGCTCGGAAAGTGCAAGCGCCTCGTCGAGTGTGTCGACATCAAGCGCAAGCACGATGCGTTGACGGGCCCGGGCAAACGCCTCGGAGGAATACCGGTCAGATTCAGCCATGGGCAACTCCAGTGAGTTCCCCGACGCGATCAACACCGTGTGCGCGACACCATCTGACAAGCTCTCGCTGGACGAGAAGCGTCGCCCTTGGGCGCTCAAGCGTTGCCGTACCGATCCCAACAGCGCTTGCTCCGGCCATCATCAGCGCCACCGCATGCTCACCAGAACGCACGCCGCCGACTCCGATGATCGGCAGCGTCGGCAGCTGCGCGTAACAGTCATAGACCGCCCGGAGAGCGACGGCGCGCACCGCCGGACCCGAAAGGCCCCCACCGATACCGCCGAGTCTCGGCAGTCGGCGCTCGATATCGACATCGAGACCGGGCACGGTATTGATCAGCGCAACCGCACAGGCGCCACCCTCTTGCGCCGCTGCAGCAATCTCGGCAATATCTGCGACGTTCGGCGAGAGTTTGGCAATACGCGGTCGACCACACACCTGCGTCGCCTCAAGCACCTCGCGCGTCGCACGGGGCGAATGGGCGAACATCCGCGAACGGTCTTCGACATTGGGACACGATATGTTCACCTCGACGGCAACGAGCGCCCCCCGGACGGGACGCAACAGCTCTGCCGCGCGCGCGAAATCCTCGACCCGTCGACCCCAGATGCTGGCGATCACCCTCGCCCCCGCCGCGACGAGCCCGGGGAGGTCGTGTTCAATCCAGGCATTCACTCCCGGTCCTTGCAGGCCAACGCTGTTCAACATGCCCCCCTCGACCGGAACGACGCGCGGCGCGCGATTTCCCGGCCACGGATCCGCGCTGAGTGACTTGACAACCACAGCGCCAAGTTGTGAGAGATCGAAATAGGCGGCCAGTTCGGCACCATGTCCCGACGTACCTGACGCGGTGAGGATGGGGCTCGGCAGCGAAATCTCTCCGAGGGCGACCGCGAGATCGACGGCGCTGGTCATTTCATCGCCGCGTGATGTTCTTGAATCGATATGACGGAGAGTCCGATGGACTTCCAATCCCGGATCCCCTGCGCCGCGGCGCGCGCCGCGGCAACGGTCGTGACAACCGGAACATTGTGCAACGCTGCGGCACGGCGGAGATATACGCCATCCGCGCGCGGCCCGCGACCGCGCGGAGTATTGACGACCAATGTCACCAATCCGCTCGCAATCAGCGAGACGCCGTCAATCCACTCCGGATGTTCATCGAGCGATCCCACGAAGTCGGCTCCATCGCGAACCTCTCCCTCGCTCAACTTGGCGACGCGCGTTGCCACCGTCACGCCGTGCGATTCAAGGTAATTGGCAGTCCCATCGGTTGCGGCGATCGAAAACCCGAGTTCGCTGAAGGCCTCGGCAGCGAGCAGACCCGAGCGCTTGTCGCGATCGGCGAGTGAGAGAAACAGAGAGCCCGATTCGGGGAGCGCGTTGCCCGCCGCGATCTGACTCTTTGCAAAGGCAAGACCAAACGTGCTCGCGATGCCCATCACCTCGCCGGTCGAGCGCATCTCCGGCCCAAGCAGCGCGTCGACCTCGGGAAAGCGATCAAACGGAAGGACGGCCTCTTTCACGCTCACGTATCTTGGCGCTGGCATGTCGACGAGCAGTCCCTCTTGGCGCAGCTCCTTGAGCGAGGCTCCAGCCATGACACGCGCCGCAATCTTGGCGAGCGGAACACCTGTCGCCTTGGCGACAAAAGGAACCGTTCGCGAGGCACGGGGATTCGCCTCGATGACATAGACGCGACCCGACTGCACCGCGTACTGGACATTCATAGGACCGCGCACCTCGAGCGCGGCAGCAATCGCTTGGGTATGGGAGATGATCGTCGCGATCGTCTCCGCGCTGAGCGTCGGTGGAGGAATCACGCACGCCGAGTCGCCGGAGTGGACACCTGCCTCCTCGACGTGCTCCAAAACCCCACCGATGAGCACCTCGCCCTCGCCGTCGCGCACCGCATCGACATCAACCTCGATCGCGTCTTCGAGGAATCGGTCGATCAACACGGGACGTTCAACGGCGAGCCCTCCCTCGCGTCCGAGTGTCCCCGCGACGCTGCGAATGTCCTGATCCTTCGCAGAAAATCCGGCGATTGTCGCCATGGCCTCGGCAAGACCGGCAGCGTCATAGACAATCTCCATCGCCCGACCACCAAGCACGTAACTGGGACGCACCAGCGCCGGATATCCGATCTCGTCGATAATCGAAAGCGCGCTGGCGAGATTGGTCGCCGTCGCTCCCGGTGGTTGGGGGATACGAAGCCGGCGGCAGAGCTGGTTCCACTGCTCGCGGTCCTCGGCGAGGTCAATCGACCTGGCCGAGGTTCCAAGGATGAGTTCCGGAGCAAGCCGCCCCGATAGCTTGAGTGGCGTCTGGCCACCAAGGCCAACGATCACCCCGACGATCTCGGCACCGGCACGGAGCTCCGCGTCGACGATGCCAAGCACGTCCTCCTCGGTGACCGGCTCAAAATAGAGCCGGTCCGAGGTGTCATAGTCGGTCGAGACGGTTTCAGGATTGCAGTTGACCATGATGGTCTCAAAACCTGCCTCGCGAAGCGCCATGGATGCATGCACGCAGCAATAATCGAATTCAATGCCCTGACCGATGCGATTCGGACCCGAGCCGAGGATGATCACCCGGGGGAGTCCCCCGCGGCGCACCTCGTCCTCGTCTTCATAGGTCGAGTAGTAATACGGCGTCTCGGCTTTGAACTCGGCGGCACAGGTGTCGACGGTCTTGAATGTTGCAACGACACCATGACCAAGCCGAGCGGCGCGCACTTGGGACTCCTCGATTCCAAAGCGGTAGGAGATCTGCGCGTCGGAAAATCCGAGCCGCTTGATCTTTCGCCACAGCGGTTCTGTCAGTGCCTCAAGCGGGGCCTCATGGTCGGCAAGATCATCAAGGAAACGGCGCGCCTCGACGATGCGACTCATCTGGTCGATGAACCATGGGTCGATCCGTGTCTCTCGACATACGGTCTCGGGTGATACTCCACGGCGCAACAGCGCCTCGATTTCGAACGGTCGATCCGGAGAGGGCACCGCGACCTTGAAAAGCAGCTCTTCGGTCGAGAGCAGATCGACCGACTCCTCTGCAGGATCACAGTTGAGCCCGAGACGTCCCTGCTCGAGCCCGCGCAACGCCTTTTGCAGGGACTCGGGGAATGTACGGCCAATCGCCATCACCTCTCCAACGCTCTGCATTCGCGTGCCGAGGCGATCCGTCGTCCCAGGAAGCTTCTCGAAGGCCCAGCGGGGTACCTTCGTCACGACGTAATCGATGGAGGGCTCGAAGCTCGCCGGTGTCGCCCTTGTGATGTCGTTGACGATCTCATCAAGGCGATAACCCACGGCAAGGCGCGCGGCAATCTTCGCAATTGGAAACCCAGTCGCCTTCGAGGCAAGTGCCGACGAGCGCGAGACGCGCGGATTCATCTCGATGACGATGCGCTCTCCGGTGGCGGGATTCACCGCGAACTGGATGTTCGATCCACCCGTTTCGACACCGACGCGGCGAATCACCTTGAACGCGTCGTCGCGCATCATCTGGTACTCGACATCGGAAAGCGTCTGGGCTGGCGCGACGGTAATCGAGTCTCCGGTATGTACGCCCATCGCGTCGAAGTTCTCGATCGAGCAGACGATCACGCAGTTGTCCGCGTGGTCGCGCATCACTTCGAGTTCGTACTCCTTCCAACCGGCAATCGAGCGCTCGACGAGGATCTCGCTCACCGGACTCGCCTCGATTCCTTCGCGCGCTAACCGGTCGAACGTCTCGGCATCATTGGCGATCCCGGTTCCCTTGCCTCCGAGGATGAACGAGGGACGGACCATCAGCGGATATCCGATGCGCGTTGCGATTGCGATCGCCTCGTCGATGTCATGGGCGAATCCCGACTCCGGGGTCTTCAACCCGATCTCGGTCATCGCCTCCTTGAAACGCTCCCGGTCCTCTGCAGTCGCGATCGCCTCGGTACTCGCGCCGATGAGTTCGACGCCGTACTCGTCGAGCACGCCATCCTCGCGCAGTGCCATCGCAAGGTTGAGCGCCGTCTGCCCTCCCATCGTCGGCAACAGCGCGTCAGGGCGCTCGCGGATGATGATCGCCTTCAGCACCTCGCGATCGAGTGGCTCGATATAGGTGCGGTCCGCAAGTTCTGGATCGGTCATGATCGTCGCCGGATTCGAGTTGGCGAGAATCACCCGATACCCCTCCTCGCGCAGCACACGGCAGGCCTGCGTCCCCGAGTAATCGAACTCACAGGCCTGTCCGATGACGATCGGGCCCGAGCCGATCACGAGTATCGATTGAATGTCCGTGCGCCTTGGCATCTCAGGAGTTCCTCACGGGGGCGCTGGCGCGTCCCATCAGGCGGGCAAATTCTGCAAAGAGATACCGTGAATCATGCGGGCCAGGGCCCGCCTCGGGGTGATACTGCACGGAGAATGCGGCGATCTTTTCCGAGGCAATTCCTTCGATCACACCGTCATTGAGGTTTCGATGCGTGACGATCGCATCGCGCAGGGAATCCTCGCCCACCGCGTACCCGTGATTTTGTGCGGTGACCTCTACGATGCCGCTCTCGAGCCGGAGTACGGGGTGGTTTCCACCATGATGGCCAAAGGGGAGCTTGAATGTCATCGCACCGAGCGCGGTGGCGAGAAGCTGATGTCCAAGGCAGATACCAAAAATCGGAACGGCATCGAGCAAAGTGGTGATCTCGCGCACGAGATGCGACAGTGCAGCAGGATCTCCCGGGCCGTTCGAGAGCAAGACCCCGTCGGGGTTGCGGGCGAGCACCTCAGCAGCCGGCGTATTCGCCGGGACCACTTCAATCGTGGCGAGTTCGGAGAGACAGCGCAACATCGTCCGCTTGACACCAAAGTCATAGACAACCACACGCCGGGGTCCACCCTCGATGAAATAGGGTTCCTCCGTTGTCACCTCATCGACAAGATTCATGCCGGTTGTACCGACCTCGCGTCTCGCCGCAGCGAGGAGCTCTTCGATCGGTGCAGAGCCAAATGCACACGACATCGCCCCGGCCTCGCGGATGTGTCGCGTGAGACGCCGAGTGTCGACACCCGTGATCCCCCCGACGCCGTGCGATGTCAGAAACTCCTCGAGATCCCCGGTCGCGCGCCAGCTACTCGGCAACGTCGCGAGTTCACGTACGATGATGCCGCGACAGAATGGTCGAATACTCTCGTCATCAAGCTGAGTGATGCCGTAGTTCCCGATATGTGGGTAGGTGAACGCGATGACCTGTCCGGCATATGAGGGATCGGTGATGATCTCCTGATAGCCAGAGAGCGAGGTGTTAAAGACAACCTCACCGGTGGCAATCGAACGTTCGGAGCGCGCGATAGCGCCGATTGCCTCACCAGAGAACACGGTCCCATCCGCAAGCACGAGAGCTGCACCGGTGCGGGTATCGAGAAAACTCATCGCGGTCGGTTCCACCTCTCGTGTCCGGGGTCGTCAAACTCAGCGCTGGGCCGTTGCATCTATCACCACCGGCTCCCCGCGATAGAGGGTATGGCGCACTCTCCCGGTGAGGTCAAGGTGCGCGAACGGGGTGTTCTGGGATCGGCTGGCAATATCTTCAAGGCGGACGTTCCACCGCTCGCTCGGGTCGAACACGACGAGGTCTGCCCGGTTTCCCGTCGCGATCAACGGCGGGCCCGCACTTGCGACCCCGGCGATGCGCGCCGGATTCGTGCTGAACAGCGCGACGAGATCGGCAATCTTGATTGTTGGCGATTCAAGATCACCAGGCACTCTGAGGTTGGCGCGCGCGACGAGCTCTCCGTATGCGACGCTGAACGCGGTCTCGAGTCCGATCATCCCAGGGGGAGCACATTCAAAGGGCTCGTCCTTGGTCTCTGGCGAATGTGGCGCGTGATCCGTTGCGATCGCGTCGATCGTGTGATCGGCAACTCCCGCGCGTACCGCGAGCACGTCGCGAGCGGTGCGCAGCGGGGGGTTCACCTTGAAACGTGCATCGAAGGTGGCGACCTCGGCATGGGTAAGCGATAGATGATGCGGAGTCGCCTCAGCAGTGATGAGAAGCCCGTCGGCCTTCGCGCGACGAACAAGTTCGATCGCACCCTCTGTCGATAGGTGCAAAAAGTGCATCGATGCGTCAAGATCTCGCACCAGAGCCAGGTCTCGCGCGACCATGACCTCCTCGGCACTCGAGGGCTGGCCGGGGATCCCGAGCGCCGAAGACCACCTGCCCTCATGCATCTGCCCTCCATGGGCGTGGACCTCGTTCTCGCAGTGCTGGGCGATCACCACGCCGAGTTCGCGCCCGACACGCAGAGCCTCCGCCATGAGCTCGTCGTCTTGAACGCCTCTCCCGTCATCGGTGAATATCCGAACGCCATGCTCGGCGATTTCGCGAATTGGGACAAGGCGTTCACCGAGCCGTCCGACCGTAATCGCGGCGGAGATCCCGACTTCACACAGCGTGTCGATACACAGCGCACGCAGATATTCGACCATCGCCGCCGAATCGATCGCGGGAATCGTATTCGGCATCGCAACAACACAGCGATATCCGCCAAGCGCGGCGGCGCGTGAACCACTCGTCACGGTTTCGGCACGCTCTCCGCCGGGCTCTCTGAGATGGGTGTGCAGATCAACGAACGCCGGCATGAGATAGCAACCCGACCCGTCAAGAACGAGGACTCGCGAAGGAACCTCAAGGTCGACAGCGACATTGGCAATGTGTTCACCGACGACATGCACATCTGCCCGCCTCTCGAGATTGCTCTCGACGAGAGTCGCACCCTTGATGATGATCTCGCGAGGTTCAGCCACGACGGTTACCGATATCCTCGGTTGCCTCTCGCGAAGCGCCCAGCAGATGAAACAGCACCGCCATGCGCACCGGCACTCCGTTACGCACCTGGGCGCGAATCAGCGAATTGGGACCATCGGCAACTTGCGAGTCGATCTCGACTCCCCGATTGAGCGGACCGGGATGCATGATCAAAGCATGCGGTGCAAGCCTTTGCGCGCGCTCAACCGTGAGACCAAAGGTACGCCGGTATTCCCGGAGATCGGAGAGCCCCGCGTCAGCCATTCGTTCGCGCTGGATACGCAGCAGATAACAGACATCGGCACTTTCGAGCACTGAATCGAGATCCTCGGTCACCTTTTCGATCGGCCAGCCCTCGACGCTCACCGGGAGGAAATCGCGCGGTGCGACGAGAGTGATGCGTGCGCCGAGCGCGGAGAGGGCAAGTACATTCGACCGAGCAACCCGCGAATGGCGGATGTCTCCGACAATGGTCACCTGAGAGCCGCTCAAGTCCTCGGCGGATACTCCTCGTGAACGGCGGATCGCGTCGCGCAACGTGAATGCATCAAGGAGCGCCTGAGTCGGGTGTTCGTGCTGTCCGTCGCCAGCATTGACAACACACGCCTGGACCCACCTGCTCGCAAGCACCGCGGCGCCTGAGGATTGGTGCCGGATGACGATCGCGTCAACTCCCAACGCGTCGACCGTCTCAAGCGTGTCGCGCAGCGACTCGCCCTTTGATACCGAAGAGGATGAAATATCAACGCTCAGCGTGTCCGCGCTGAGGCGCTTCGCTGCCATCTCGAACGAGAGTCTTGTACGCGTGGACTTCTCGAAGAACACGGTCGCGATCGTCTTGCCGCGCAGTGCGGGTACCTTTGGCATCCGACGTGACGCGACTTCGACGAATGTCTCCGATTCGTGCAAGATCTCGAGGATGCCATCTCGGCCGAGGTCTTCAATGGAAAGGAGATTGCGCTGTGTCAGCATCTCTCCAGTCATCGCGGATCATCTCCGCTTCGCTCGGACACGGAGGTCTCGACAGCGGGTTCAACATCGCCGATCACGACGCCCTCCTCGCTCACCTTGACCATCTCGTTAAGACGCGTCGGAAGGTTCTTTCCGACGTAGTCGGGACGAATCGGGAGTTCTCGATGCCCGCGATCGACGATGACCGCGAGCTGAACCGCTCGCGCACGTCCATGATCTGCCAGCGCGTCGAGCGCGGCACGTACCGTGCGACCGGTAAAGAGGACGTCATCAACGATCACGACGACGCGGTTATTGAGATCGATGGGTATCTCGGTACGCGACTGTGCGATTACCGGACGGATTCCGATGTCGTCGCGATACATCGCCACATCGAGCAGACCAAGGGGAATCGCAATTCCACTGATCTCGCGCAAGAGACCGACAAGGCGACGCGCCAAGGGCGCACCGCCGGCCTGAAGTCCGATGACGACAAGATCCTCTGCGCCGCGATTGCGTTCTGCGATCTCATGTGCGATCCGCACCAGAGCGCGCCGCAGATCATCGGAATTCATCACAATAGAGCGCGGAACAAAGGAACACCGAGATGGGCGTGCGGCTGCGCGCGCATCTTCAGTCACGGTTCCTCCATGTCCGTACAGGCCTCACAGGACCCGTTTCACGTACCGCTCCATGCTAGCGACTCTCCGGGAGGACCGGCAAGGAGATTGGACGCGAGCCCCATCTGGCTCGAGATCTCGAAATGGACGAATTCGTCAGACTCTGCCGCCTGGACGACCAGATCCGACGCGAGGCACCGGCTCCACTGCCACAACCCGCGAAGGAGGGGGTTCTGGCGCGAGGGCTCGGCTTAGCTACAAAGGCGCAGATCAAAAGGGGAGGGGGCGGGATCTGGATCCGTCACAGAAACGTCATAATTGAGCTACCAGGCGATAGGCTGGGGAAACTTGCAGAGGTTGCGCGGTCTTCGGGTTTGCCGAGGGGGTGGACCCACAAAGACAGGAGAGATATATGAATATTATGTGCAGACGCAGCAGGCTCCGCGCCGGAGCCGCATTTGTAGCTGCGGGGGTGACTGCGCTCGCGATGACCCTGAGCGCCGTCGCAACCGCCGGTGCGACAACAAAATCCCATCTCGTCGCGAAGAGCGCGGGTTCGAGCGTCGTCAATGTCGCACTCGATGAGACGTTCCCAGGGTTCAACGTCCTCACCTCGGCAGACAACAACTTTGACCTTGCCCAGATCATTGAGAATGTCTGGCCCGAGACGTTCATCACGACGAACAAACTTGCCCTGGTGATGAACAGCGACCTTTTGGTCAGTGCAAAGCAGACAAGCGCGAAACCTCAGACGATCGTCTACCAGATCAATCCCAAGGCGAAGTGGTCCGACGGGGTGCCGATCAGCATTGCAGACTTCATCTACAACTGGCAGGCCCAGAGCGGCCTACCGCAATACAAGGATGTCGGCGGAAAGCCCTTCGACGTCGCTACGACCGCTGGATACAGCCAGATCAAGTCCATCACCGGTCATGGCAAATACGTCAAGGTCGTCTTCTCGACACCGTTCGCTGACTGGAAGAGTCTCTTTGGTCCGATGGTGCCTGCGCACATCGCAAAGAAAGTCAGCTGGAACACTGGCTTCAACACCATCTCGAATGTCATCTCGGGCAGCTGGTACAAGATCGCAAGCTACTCGACGAACCAGTTCCTCGTTCTGAAGCGGAACCCGAAGTACTGGGGCGTCAACCCAGCGCTCTCGACGGTGGACTTCACCTGGGTCTCGACGGATGATTCGATGCCGACGGGTCTACAAAACGGTGAGCTGAAGGTGATCAACCCAGCGTCGGTTACCCAGTCACTCATCGCCCAGGCCAACGCGGTGAAAAATACCGTGCACAAGACGATCGCCGGCCTAGAGTTCGAGCACTTTGACTTCAACGAGGCCAACCCGTATCTCGCGAAGGTGCAGGTTCGTCAGGCGATTGCCTATGGCACAGACCGCAAGCAGATCATTGCGGACACAGTCGGATCGATCCTCCCGAGCACCCAGCCCCTCGGCAACCGAATGCTCATGCCGAACCAGCCGGGGTACGTCGACAACGGTGTGGCCTACACGAATGTGAATGTCGCGAAGGCCCGTTCACTTCTCGCAGGCCTTGGATTCAAGCTCGTCAACGGCTACTACGAGCCGAACTACGGGCCAGAGGCTGGACAGCCACTCACCCTGACGATCTCGTCGACGACGGGCAACTCGCTCCGCTCCGAGACCGAGCAGCTCTTCCAGGCGCAGATGGCGAAGGTCGGGATCAAGATCAACATCCAGAACTACGACGCGGCGACGTTCTTTGGGACCAACCTCCCAACCGGACAGTTCGACATCGCTGAGTTTGCCTGGGTCGACACACCATTCCTCTCTGGAAACCAGAGCATCTACTGCAGCTACAACCTCGGCACCCAGTGCGGATCCAACTGGAACCACTTCGCAAACGCGGCGGTTACCGCGCTTGTCACAGCTGGTTCGGCGGCGATCCATCCCCGGTCGGAGATCATCGACTACAACCGTGCCGACGCGATCCTGTGGAACGACATGGTGACATTGCCGTTGTACCAGCGACCGCAGTACTTCGCCTGGTCCAAAAAGTACACCAACCTGCTCCCGAACCCATCGAGCGTGGGCATCACCTGGAACCTCAACCAGTGGGCGTTCCGCTAAAAGGACAGAATGCCCTCTCGGCGTGAACCCCGAGGGCATGGCAGGCTGACGAGAGGGGGGCTTTCGCCCCCCTCTCACGCTGTAACCAGGCTCCGTCATATCTCAACTGTGTAAGGTTTTGCCGTGCTCTCTTATCTTTTGAGACGACTCCTCGCGAGCGTCATCATCTTGATCTTGTCGAGCATCCTCGTCTTCACCATGGTCGCCTACTCGGGTGACCCCCTCGCCTCGTTGCGACTCAATCCCCGCACTCCCGCGGCTGTCTACGCGCTGCGACGCGACGAACTTCACCTGAACTATCCGCTGCCACAGCGCTACTGGATCTGGGTCACCCATGCCATCCACGGAGATTTTGGATTGACGATCGGAAACCAGCCGGTCGCCCCCCAGCTCTGGTCACACCTGCTGGTCACCTGCGAGATGGTGATCATCGCCACAATCATCGCGATCTTCGTCGCGATCGCCGTCGGCGTCTTCTCCGCGATCCGCCAGGGGCGTGCGTTTGACAGTGCGGCGGCATTCACGAACTATCTCTTCATCTCTGTCCCGGTCTTTGTGCTCGGCCTCCTCCTCAAAGAGTTCGCGGCGATCCCCATGAACAACGCGATCGGACACACCGTCATCTACACGATCGGCCAGCAGTCTTCGAACCTGAATGGAAATTTCCTCCAGCGATTACCCAACTACGCCGGACACACCATCTTGCCGGTACTCGCGCTGATCCTCGTCACCTACCCATCCTGGGCGATCTATCAACGCTCATCGATGCTCGAGGCACTTGACAGTGACTATGTCCGCCTCGCGCGCGCAAAAGGACTCAGTCCGACTCGCGTGCTGATCCGCCATACGCTGCGCAACGCGCTGATCCCGATCACGACGGTGATCGCCCTCGATTTCGCCGGCGTGCTCGGTGGAGCGATCCTCGTCGAACAGGTCTTCTCCTGGCAGGGCATCGGCCAGTGGTTCTTGCAGGGCATTCTCGTCCTGGATTTCAATGTGGTCCAGGCCTACCTGCTTGTCACGGCATTCTTTGTCGTTGCCTTCAACTTCATCGCAGATGTCCTCTATGGCGTACTCGACCCGCGGATTCGCTATGGCTAGGCGCTGGAAAAAAGCTGCCGTCGGTAACGAATCTTCGAATCCAACTGCTGCGGGCCGCGACTTCAAGAGACGCCGCCTTGGCCGCCTGCCAAGAGCCGGCTCGGAGACGCGCCACATCGGTGACGAACACGGCCTTTCGGGAGATGTCCGCAAGCAGTGGCAGATCGTGCTCGGCCGGTTCGTCCGTCAACCGCGGGCGATGGTCAGTCTCGGTCTCTTCGCGTTGCTCGGCATCGGGTCGACTCTGGCCGGCCTCTTCTGGCACTACAGCTACCTCGACCTCACCAACCAGATCGCGACATTCGGCCACGGCGGTCCCTCCTTCCAGCACCCGTTCGGCGTCGACACAATCGGTCATGACCTATTCGCGCAGGTCATGGAGGGAACCAAGGAGGACGTCCAGACCGCGCTGTTGGTCGCCGCGATCTCGTCATTGATCGGAACAACGATCGGTGCCCTTGCCGGTTATTTCCGCAGCTGGGTCGACACGATTCTCATGCGCTTCACAGACTTCATCCTCGCCGTGCCGTTGCTCGCGATACTGGCGGTGCTCGGCAACCTCGCCGCCAGGCAGTCGGGAAGCTGGTTCTGGGTTGCGATCATCATTGGAGTTCTCGCCTGGACCTATGTCGCCCGCCTCGTACGGGCGGACTTCCTCTCACTTCGCGAGCGCGACTTTGTCGAGGCTGCCAGGGCGATCGGGGCCTCCAACCGACGGATCATCATCCGCCACCTGCTTCCCAACGCGCTCGGTCCGATCATCGTCAACGCGACCCTCACCGTGGCAAATGCCATCATCCTCGAATCGACGCTCTCCTATCTTGGCCTTGGCATCCAGCCACCGGAGGTCTCGCTCGGTTCGCTCATCGCCGCTGGCGAAGGCGACACGACGACATTCTGGTGGCTGTTCGTCTTCCCGGCGGCATTCATCGTCGTCATGATCCTCTGTGTCAATTTCATCGGTGACGGCCTGCGTGAGGCCTTCGATCCGCGCAAGACCCGGGTGCGCGTCTGATGAACCCGATTCATGCCCAGAACGCACGGGATCCCTACGCACCACTCCTCGCCATCGATGGTCTCGAGGTGGAGTTTCGCACCGCCGAGGGAACGGTCAATGCCGTGCGCGGCGTCGACCTCGAGCTTCGGCCGGGGGAGGTGCTGGGGATCGTCGGCGAATCGGGTTCGGGCAAATCGGTGACGGCGATGGCAGCGATGGGCCTGTTGCCGCGTTCCGCGAGCGTCCGGGGATCGGTGCGCTTTCGGGGCGAGGAGCTGTTGCACCTTCGCGAGAGGCAGCTGATGCCCTTTCGCGGCAAGGCGATCTCCATGATCTTCCAGGACCCGATGACCTCTCTCAATCCGGTCTACTCCGTCGGCTGGCAGATCGTCGAGGCGATCCGCGCACACCAGGACGTCTCCAAAGAGGAGGCCCTGCAGATCTCGATCGAGCTACTGCGTAAGGTTGGCATCCCCAATCCCGAGGACCGTGTCGCCAACTACCCCCACGAATTCTCCGGCGGCATGCGCCAACGCGTCGTCATCGCCATTGCAATTGCCAATAATCCCGAGGTGATTCTCGCCGACGAGCCGACCACGGCGCTCGACGTCACCGTTCAGGCGCAGGTGCTCGACACATTGCGTACTGCGCTTGAAATGACACACGCGGCGCTGCTCCTGATTACCCACGACCTCGGCGTGATTGCGGGGATTGCGGATCGTGTCCTCGTCATGTACGCGGGACGTCCGGTCGAGATCGGCACGGTGGATGAGATCTTCTACAACCCCTCGATGCCCTACACCCTCGGACTGCTCGGATCGCTACCTCGCGTTGACACCGATGGGAGCGAGAAGCTCCGACCGATTCCCGGCTCGCCACCATCAATGATCGGAAAGCCGACCGGATGCCCCTTTGCGCCGCGCTGCCCACTCGCTGCCGATGTGTGTCAAGAGCGCGAACCTGAGCTCGCGCCGGTCAATGCTCAGACACCCAGCCATCTCGCGGCGTGCCATTTCACCAAACAGGCGCACGACCGGGGCATTTCACTGTTCATCGCGACCTCGGTCGACCTCGACTCCGCGAGCGAGAACCTGGCGACGACGGCTCCGGGATCTGCGAGTTCAAAGGCTCCGGGATCAGAAGAGCTGCGCGCCCCAGGGCCTGGAAACTACGTCCTTGCCGAGGGTCTCTCGCCGGCTGGCCCCGGGGGCTACGAGACCGCGCCCGACGGACATGAGGGATCTGGTGCCACCGGGCCAGCCGACGGGGAGGAGACGACACCGTGATCTCTAGCTCTGGCTTCGATGCGGTGACAAAGGTGAAAGAACCTCTCCTCGCGGTCAAAGACCTCGTCAAGCACTTTCCGGTGCGCGGTGGAAAGATCTTCCGGCATACCATCGGCGAGGTGCACGCGGTATGCGGTGTGTCATTCACGATCGAATCTGGGGAGACGCTTGGTCTCGTCGGCGAGTCCGGATGTGGAAAATCGACGACGGCCCGATCAATCTTGCAGCTCGTGGAACCGACATCAGGATCGGTGCGCTTCGAGGGCCGGGAACTCACGACGCTTGATGCTGAGGAGATGCGTGGTGTGCGGCGCGAACTCCAGGTCGTCTTTCAGGACCCCTACGCCTCGCTCGACCCGAAGATCCCGGTCGGCGAGACCATCGCTGAGCCACTCAAGGTGCACGGCATGTGGCGCGCCAAAGACGGAAATGCAATGGTCGCGGAGGCGCTCCGCCGCGTCGGACTCTCCCCTTCGCACGCTGGACGCTTTCCGAACGAGTTCTCGGGCGGTCAGCGTCAGCGCATCGGAATTGCTCGGGCGCTGATCATGGAGCCACACCTGCTCGTGCTCGATGAGCCGGTTTCCGCGCTCGACGTCTCCATCCAGGCTGGCGTTGTGAATCTGCTTGAGGACCTTCAGGCACAGCTCGGACTCGCCTACCTCTTCGTCGCGCACGACCTCTCGGTGGTGCGCCACATCTCTGACCGTGTCGCGGTGATGTACCTCGGAAAGATCGTCGAGATGGGCAGCAGACAGCAGATCTATGGATTTCCGGCACATCCCTACACTCAGGCGCTGCTCTCCGCGGTACCGGTTCCCGACCCCCTGGTCGAAAGGGCGCGCAAGCGCATTGTGCTTCCCGGCGATGTTCCAAGTCCTATCGATCCCCCGAGCGGATGCAGGTTCCGCACGAGGTGCTGGAAGGCGCAGGATATCTGCACGGTTGAAGAGCCAAAACTTGATCCGTTCGCGGATGACCACACCGTCGCCTGCCACTTCGCCTCGGTGGATCACGAGGTCATACGACCAAAGGGCGGTTAGCGCAGTTCGAGCTCGGAGCCGGAAAAACGCACCGCGACCGGTTCGAGGATGACCTCTCTCGGCCCCTCCTCAACGACGCCGGCAAGAATCGCCTTGAGGCCACAGTCTTTGGCAGCCGAGACGACCCGCTCTCCCGAACCCTTCGCCACATAGACCGCAAATCCGGCGCCCATGTTCAGTGTCCCGTACGCCTCGTGCGCACCGAGACCCGCCTGGGCGACGAGGAACGAGAGCGCCTCGGGCACCTCGGGGAGTGCGGTCAGACGATAGGTCACCTCGGCATTCGCACGCATCAGCTTGCGAAGACCATGCCCGGTGACGTGACTGAGATAGTGCACGTCGACCGATCCCAAGAGCAGCGTCTCGACGAGGCGGACGTAGATCAGCGCGGGATCGAGGATCACCTCCCCGAAGGAGCGCCCGGAGGGCAAAAGGGTACCAAGCCCGTCGGGTAACTCGTCCGCAACCATGCGCACCAGCGATGCGCCGTTCGCATGCAGTCCGGAGGACGAGACGATGACAATCTCGTCGGTGGCAACGAGCCGTTCCCCAAGGATTGGCGCGACACCATAAGGGATCCGTCCGATTGCGCTCGCAGCGAGGTCGATCTCGTCTGCTTCGATGAGCCCGGAGAGAGTCGGCGACTCCCCCCCACCCCAGGCAGCGCCCGCATCGTCACATCCTTGCCGAAACCCTTCGACAAGACTCGCATGACGAGACCCGGCATAGAAACCCGCCGCGCCAGTCGCGAAGTAGGCATTGACGACAAACGGAAGCGCCCCGACACAGACACAGTCATTGACGGCCGCCGCGACCGTGTCATATCCGATCGAATCAAAGCGGTCAACTCCCGTCTCTTTGAGAAAGCGCGAGGCGACCATCGACTTCGTGCCGAGGCATTCGAGGACAAAGCCAAGTTGTTCCTCCCCAAGCTTCACAACGACGGCGGATTCGCCACGCGATCGGTCATCGACGAGAGCCCCGAGGCGCTCGGCATTCAATGAGGTGTTTGTCGCCGCGCCGATCGCCGCCCGCTTGGCGGCGTCGAGAATCGCGTAATCGACACCCGCGCCCTCGTAACTTGCGTGGGGAGCCTCACTCATTTGCCAAGCGCCCGTCCGTCAAGGGCCACGTGCGCGACCTCCTCCGGGCGCAGCTCGCGACCCAACGCGGCGAGGATCCCGTTCACAAAGCGACTCGAATCCTCCGTCGAATACTCCTTGGCGAGCTCCACCGCCTCATCGATCACAACGGCATAGGGAATATCGGGACGGCACATCAGTTCGAAGGTGGCAAGCCGGAGGAGCTGTCGATCGATGACCGGCATCCGGTTCACGGACCACGAGCGGGCCTTTTCGCCGACCAGGGTGTCGATCTCGCGCTCGTTCGCCATGACTCCCTCGAACAACTCCATAGCGTATCGCTCCGGGAGTACCGGAAGTCCTCCAAGGACCTTGTCGGCCGTCTCACCTTTGGACTCCGCCTCGTACAACAAGCTGAGTGCTCGCTCGCGACCCCGTCGTCGCGCGCCGGCAGCGGGAGCGCCAGCGTCGCGACTAGGCCCGCGTGAGGTATTCACCGGACCGTGTATCGACCTTGATCTTGTCACCCGGGTTGACAAACAGCGGAACCTGCACAACGAGACCGGTCTCGAGTGTCGCCGGTTTGCGCGCCCCGGAGACACGATCTCCCTGCAGGCCGGGTTCGGTCTCGGCGATGGTGAGTTCAACGGCGGCCGGCAGATCGACGTCGACAATCTCATCTCCGTACTGCTGCATGACAGCAGAGTCCCCCTCTTTCAGGTACAAGGGCGCCTCTCCAAGCGACCTTGCCGGAATCGAGAGCTGGTCATAGGAGACATTGTCCATGAACACATAGCCGTCACCGTCTTTGTAGAGGTACTGCATCTCCCGCTTGTCGATGATCGCCTGATCGACCGACTCACCGGCGCGAAAGGTCTTTTCGATCACCGCCTTGGTTCTCAGGTTGCGCAGCTTGGTGCGGACAAATGCGCCGCCCTTGCCGGGCTTGACATGCTGGAACTCGACGACGGAAAACAGGCCGTCGGGAAGATTGAGCGCCATTCCGTTCTTGATGTCGTTCGTCGAAAATGCCATCAGAGCTGGTAATCCTTCGTAGATCTCGTCAGTGGTCGTGCACCATCTTCGGTGACTTCGAGTGTGTCTTCGATGCGCACTCCGCCAGACTCGGGGAGGTACGCGCCCGGTTCAACCGTCACGACCATTCCTTTCCTCAGGATATCAGTCGCTCTCGCCCCCACCGATGGGGCCTCGTGGATCTCGCGACCGACGCCGTGGCCCGTGCCATGGATGAAGCTTTCGCCAAAACCCCTCGATTCGAGCACACGCCGACAGATCCCATCCACCTCGGCACCGCTCACACCTGGTGCGAGCGCGTCCACTCCCGCCTGCTGTGCGAGCGCGACTGCGTGGATCTGCTCGAACTGGAGGGCATTTGGTTCGCCGATGACAAAGGTACGCGTCATGTCCGAGTGATACCCGTCGACGATCGCACCGAAATCGATGACGACAAAATCCCCGTCGCCGATCTTCCGATTGGTCGGTCGCATATGCGGAAGAGCGGAGTTCGGACCCGAGGCAACTATGGTTTCGAACGAGGCTCCCGACGCGCCATGGACGCGCATCGCGTACTCAAGTTCGGCGGCAAACTCGGACTCGCTGGGACGTTCGAGCAGACGCGGCTTCACCTCGTCGAGCGCACAGTCGGCGATGGCACACGCCTGTGCGATGCGCGCGACCTCGCCGACATCCTTGATCGCGCGCATCGACTCGACCAGACCGCTCGTGGCCACAGGCTCGAGTGAGCGTGTACCCGATATCTGACAAAAAAAAGCCCATGACACATCAGAGGCCTCGAGCCCAAGCCGGTCGGTCGATGAGGCCGCTCGCGTGATCGCGTCAATCTGGGATTCAAGGTTGCCGATCGTGACACTCGCCTCCACGCCCGCGAGCGCGAGCTCCGAACACGACTGATCGCGATAACGGCCGTCGGTCGTGAACACCACCTCGTCTCGAGTGATGAGCAAGAGCGAGGAAGATCCCGAGAATCCCGTGAGATAGGAGATGTTCTCGCGCTTGGTCACCAACAGCGCGTCACAGCCGGATTCATCAAACAACGCGATCGCCCGCCCGATACGCGAAGGAGTCTCCATTTCCGGCAGTGGGATCTCGGGCAACGGGGCCTGCTCGCTCGAAAGATGAATGCTCACGGGATGGGTTACCTTGCGCCGATGAGTTGCGCGGCAGCTTCGATGGCAAGTTCGTAACCAAATCCGCCAAATCCGGCGATGGTACCCGCCGCAACCGGAGCGATGACCGACTGGTGCCGAAATGATTCGCGCGCTCCGGGATTCGAGAGATGCAGTTCGATGACCGGACCCGAAAAGCTCGCGAGCGCATCGTGCAACGACCATCCGTAGTGCGTCAACGCGCCGGCGTTGATGATGATCGCTGCGACCCGCCCACGCGCCCGATGGACCTCGAGAACGAGATCAGCCTCCGCCTCGCTCTGGAAGTGCTCCAGCGTCAACGCGTATTGAAGCGCCGCGGCGCGAGCCCGTCCTACGTAGTCCTTTAGCGTGGCGCTCCCATAGATCTCGGGCTCTCGCTCTCCAAGCAGCGCGAGATTGGGCCCAGAGAGCAACAGCACGGTGGGTTCTGCCATGGCCAATTCTCCTCACGAGAGCACGTCCGCTCCACCGCGAAATGCTAATCGGCGAATACCTTCCGGCAGACCTCAGACTGTCGCACTGACACAATCGAGCGCGTGGAGAACGGCTTCGACAGAGACATCCCGCACCACCTCCACGCCAATTGGCCCATCGAGGAGAAAGACAATCCCGCCGGTCGCCTTCTTGTCCCGGCGCATGAGCGACACGATCTCTTCATGGTCAATACCGATTGGCAATGCCTCCGGGAGACCATAGGATCGCACAACCTCGTAATGACGTTCGAGGCGCTCTCTGTCGATACGTCCGAGATGGTGCGCCAGATGGGCAGCGTAGACGAGGCCGATCGCCACCGCCTCGCCGTGTCGAAGATCGACCCCCTCGCGCCCGGGACCATCGGCAAATCCCGCGGTCTCGAGTGCGTGCGCAAGCGTGTGCCCATAGTTGAGGAGCATTCGACCGTCCCTCTCGCGCTCGTCCGCGGATACCACCTCGGCCTTGCGCTTCACACAGGCACTCACCTGTTGTTCGAGTGTCAGCCTCTCAAGGTCGTCCACGCCGAGGAAGGCATACTTTGCCATTTCGCCACACCCCGAACGCCTCTCGCGCCACGGAAGCGTGCCGAGCACCTCGGTGTCACACAACACCGCGCGCGGCTGCCAGAATGCGCCGACGAGATTCTTTCCCTCGGGCAGATTCACCGCTGTCTTGCCACCGATCGCCGCGTCGACCTGACCCAGCAACGTCGTCGGAACGTTGATCAGATCGACCCCGCGGTGATAGGAGGCGGCGACAAAACCCGCACAGTCGGTGACAACTCCCCCACCGACGGCGATCACGACGTCAGCTCGCGTCAGTCCAAATTCAACGAACTCGCGGCACAGCCGTTCGACGGTTGCGAGGGATTTTTCCCCCTCGCCGTCGCCCATGTAGAACACCCGTGACTCGATCCCCGGATCAACCTCGACACCGATATTGCGCTGGGTGACGATCGCCGCGCGGAGCGCGCGCGTTGGCACATATTCACCGATCAATCGACGAGCTCCAGGACCAACAACAACCTCATAGGAACGGTCTCCGAGCGCGACCCGCACGCGACCGAATTTCACATCACTGACATCGCTCGGATCGGTCACACCTGGCACGTGGAGAATCTACTCTTTTGGTCCATCCGATCCGACCCCACAGCCGCTCGAACGACGAGCGATTCCCGAGCAACTAGTGATGGTGCCCGGATGCGGCGTAGTAGGGATTCGCTCCCTCGGCATGTGCGGTGACGTCGATGACCTCGGTGATCTCGGGAACGGCGGCCTGGATCGCGGTCACGATGCCCTGGCTCAGCGTTGCGGCAGCCTGTCCGCATCCCTGACATCCCCCCATCAGTCGCAGGTAGGCGACGTTGTCGACAACGGCGACGAGATCTGCGCGGCCCCCATGGGCGGCAATCTGTGGATTCACTCCGTGTTCGAGCACCTCGAGAACTGCGACCTCGATCGGACTGGTGAGGTCGCTCTGCGCGATCGGGGATATCGCGACAACTGGGGGTGGACTGTTCGGATTGATCATCACGAGATCGCCGTTGCCAAGGTCAAGCGTCGCCCCCTGGATCTGGTCCACGCTGTTACCGAGCACCACCACACAAAGATCATCACGCTCGATCACAACATCGGTCGGAGTGGCATCAGTCGTCGCCTGAAACCACATGTCATAGGAATAGCTCGCACCGTTGACGCCGTTGACCTCGAGATAGAGCGACAGTGTCGTCGGTTCGTCTTCGCCTGATCGAGCCTCGGCGATAAAGGTGCGTGCTGCATCGGTCACGTTGAGGACGGAGGAGGTTGTCATGCTCCCACTCTACGGTGAACCTCGCGCGAAGGCGACGGCGCCTCGATTTCGGCGACCAAGATTCCAAGTCCCCCCGATTAGGCTCTCCTTTCATGGACCGCGTCGAACCGGAGTCGATCGACCTCGGAGCGCTCTCGACGCGTCCAATCGTGCTCTGCGGCTTCATGGGAGTCGGCAAATCCACCATCGGCAGGAGACTCTCCCGGCGTCTCGGACGGCCCTTTTTCGACCTCGACGCACAGATCGTCGCCAGACTCGGCGCCTCAGTCCCCGAGCTGTTCAATACGGGTCGGGAGCTCGAGTTTCGTGAGACCGAGGCATCGATCCTTCGCGAACTCGCCCTGCGCGATCCGCCGTCGGTGATCGCCCTCGGGGGAGGCGCGTATGACGATCCCTCGTCGCGAGAGCTCTTGCGTGTACACGCCTTCGTCGTCCATCTCGACCAGAATTGGCAGGCGCTCTATCCTGCGCTCGCCAGGCTCCGTGAGAGTCGTCCACTTCTCTCCTCTCGGTCAAACGCCGAGATCGAGGCGCTCTATTACCAGCGGCGCGCGAACTATCTCCTCGCGGATCTCACCGTTGCGATTCCAAGGGCAGGAGTCGCCCGGGCAACGCGCGAAGTTGTTCACGCATTGTTGACATACTCGAGGACAATCACGAACTAGCGTTCAATCGGTGACACTTCCCAACGACAGCCACGAATGGTTCAGCTTCGAAGACCCGGACGAACTCCGACTCTGGATGTTTGACGTCACCTTCTTGCTCAGCTCATGGACATGCATCTACGGCCGAGGCTGCAAGGGAGTGCTTGATGCAGACGCGACCGAGATGATGCAGGGGTGTTGCAGCTACGGCGCACATTTTTCCGACAAGGCAGATATCGCGCGCGTCAAGAAGGCCGCGAAGACCCTTACCAAGGAGCAGTGGCAGTTCAAAGGTGTCGGCACCAAAAGTGGTATCACCCGTAAAGAAGACGGAGAGACCCTCACCGCGCTTGTCGACGACGCCTGCATCTTCTTGAACCGTCCGGGCTTCGAAGGGGGTCCCGGTTGTGCGCTACATCGCGCGGCGATGGAACGCAACATTCCGCACCTGCTTCTCAAGCCGGACGTCTGCTGGCAGCTCCCCCTGCGTCAGATCGACCTCGTGGACGAGAACAACGGCTATGTCACCTCAATGATCACCGAATGGGAGCGCAAGCACTGGGGAGCAGCTGGTGAGGAATTTCACTGGTGGTGCACCGATGCACCCGACGCGTTCGTCGGCTCGGTTCCCGCCTACGAAGGGCTGCGTGAAGAGCTCCGCGCAATGACGACGGCGAAGGTCTTCGAGGCGCTCATCACCTATCTCGACCAACGACGGGACACGACGATGCTTCCCCATCCAGCGTTGCGCAAAAAGCTCGACGACGCGTGATCGGCACGCGTGCTACTCGGCCTCTTCGAGCTCATCCGAGTCATACAGACACCACGCCGAGTGGTCATCTTCAGGATCTGCTCCGCATTCGGGACACGGCTCGGGAATGACTTCAACTGCCCGCTTGAGGCTACGCGCCTCTTCGAAACGACGATGACGACCTTTTTTCACGATCTACTCCCTGCTGGGAGGCACCCTTTCCTCGCACATCACACACTTGAACTGCGACGTCGCCGAGCGAACTGGCCTCACCGGGTTTATCTGTAGGCGCTCCAGCATAACCGTATCGAGCCTCGGACTGACAGCAGTGCGCCAGCCGAACCCGTGGCCCAGGGTGATGCGCTCCGGCGGTTTCACGCAACCAGAGGAGGCACCTCGGCGCTAGCTTTGGCTCATGGCCGAGACCTTTGACCCGCAGGCAATGATCATCCGTTTCCAAGAACGCGCCGCCGCAGTGCGCCGCAGGGGACTCCCGCCGGTGGAGGGTGCTGAGCGGCAGATGATCAAGGAACAGATGCAACTTGACTACATGGACTTTGCGATGCTCGGAGACGCCGATGCGTCGCTCGACGAGGGGATCCTGACGCTCACCGTCGACCTGCGCCCGGACGAGGATCAGAGAGGTTCCTGACCCGGTCGTCACGCAACCAGCCGGGATATTCAGGCATTTTCTTGAGCGTGGCCAAAGAGGGCGACAATCGCCTCGTCGACGGAGCTGAACAGGTGAGTCTCTCCGAGTCTTGCAAGTAGCCCACTGCGCTCGAGCCCGACACGCACCCTTTTGCTCGTACGCGCAAGGGCGAAGGTAATGTGTCGCTCTTCGAATTCATCCATGATCTCGCGAAGCGCCCTCGCTCCCGTGTAATCGAGGTCGCTCATCCCGATCACGTCGAGCACGAAGAGCGATGGCGGACTCCCGATCTCCGGGTCGAGCGCACTGCGCACCTCCGAGGAGAATTTCGAGGCGTTCGCATACCACAACGGAGTTGCAAAGAGCGCAACGAGCACACCTTCGAGCGGCTCGACACCTGAGCGGGCATCGACGGGGATCCAGCTGGTCGTCCCCGGTACACGGCCAAGCACATGAAGGCGTGGCTGGATCGAGAGACGCGTTCGGTCGAGTACCGCCAGGCCAATCGCAACCGCGATGCCCTGTTGCACCCCGATGAACGCGACCGCGAACAAGGTGATCAGGGAGAGACCAAGTTCGAACAGGTCAAAATGCGCGATCGCGATGAAATCCTTGATGTGCGCAATACGCGTCGCGATATAGACAAGCACCGCGGCGAGCGCGGCGAGCGGAAGGTTGCGAAGCAGTCCGGCCGCGGGGACGATCGCAATCATCGCACCCGCCGCGATGAGACCGGTCAACTGCGTCTTGCCCCCCGCTCCGGCAACCGCCGCGGTTCGCGCCGGGCTCGCGTCCACGGGAAAAGAACCGGCGAGTCCTGTCGCGATCGATCCTGCGCCGACGCCAATGAAGTCACGTCCAATGTCAACCTGGTAGTGACCGGCCCCGGCGAACGCACGCGAGGTGGCAGCGCTCTGGCTGATTACCACGAGCGCAACGACGCCCGCAATTGGAAGGAGATGCTCAAGGGCGACGAGGGAAAACCCGTGGATCCCGAGACGTGGGGCGCCATGGGCCACGTTCCCGAGCACCGCCACACCATGGTCTTTGAGCCCGGCGAGCCCAACGAGCAAGGTGGAACCGACAACGCCGAAAAGCGCGCCCGGTATCTGGCGTTCGAACCTCTCGGTCAGAACGACGATGGCAAGAACCGCCGCGGCGATGCAAATTGGCCAGATCTTGGCCGACCCCAGATGGGCGACGACCTCGGAGACGCGATGCAAATTTGAACCACTTACCGAGGCAAGACCAAATAGGTCGGGCAGCTGGTGGATGATGATAATGATTGAGACACCGCCCATAAAACCACTGATGATCGGCGCGGAGAGAAATTCGGCGACCCAGCCCATGTGCAACAGCCCGACGAGCATCACGAGGACTCCGACCAAGAGAGAGAGGATCCCAATCAGGTCGATGTAGCTCGTCGTCACCGTAGTCGCAAGATGGCCGACAGCAATCGCAAAGAGAGGAGCGATGGTGGAGTCGGCACCGACAGACATCTGGCGGTTTGATCCCAAAAGAGCAAAGAGGATGCTCCCCCCGATGAACGCGTAGAGGCCAGTGATCACGGGCATACCCGCGAGACGTGCCGTTGCGAGCTGTTCAGGTACGGCTATCGCGAGCAGCGTCAGCGATGCAGCAAGATCAAACCTAAGGTCCGAGCGCCGATAGCTCGCGAGGTCGCGATAGAGCACCGCACCCTTTGTTACCTCTCCGACCCGCCGTGGAAGATCGAGTCCCTTTGCAAGAATTCTCGACCACTGACCGCGAATTCCGTCCTTTAACGCGGCCACGTAGCCAGCCGGCAGGGAATCTCCACGTTCTCGTCAATCCAGTAGCTCGCGCAGATGCGGTGAAACCCGTCGGCGACGACCAATGGCAGGTCTGTCATCGCCTCACCACGCACCAACAACACCGGAGAGAGTTTCTCCCCTTTTTCCACCTTCTTTAGATCGCCGGCGACATATTTGTTGTCTCGATTGAGCAGTGCAAGCCTGCTCGCGCGCAAAAGATCCTTTGCCTTGTAGGTCACCGTCGGTTTGACGCGAAGTTCTACAACAACATCTTTCGCGACATCGTCTCCGACGATCAGGCTGAGATAGTTCATCGCCGCGGGGAAATCGTGCTCTTCTGGTACGGACTGCCAGTGCGCGTGTGGCATGTGAAACCCCCTGTGAGATATTCGCCGGTCCCAATGTATCCCCGGAAGGTTGTGGCTCCCAGAAATCTCTTCGCGCAGCTACAACCCCATTATGAGCCGCCCTCTCAATCGAGGGAGAAGGGAACTCTCGAGCGCTCCTCAAGCACAAGCGAGGAACCCTCGAGCACGATAGCTACGTCACCGGCGAAGAGCCGACGTATTGGTTCGCCGATCAACTTGTTACGCCACGAGGTCTGCAACCGCCCAGCGGGCGGATCCTGAAAGAACGCGACGATGTCAGCCCGCGTCGCAAGGATCGCCGTATCGATATCGAGCTGGTTGGCGCGCTCCGATATCCATGCCGCTGCAATCGCGATCGCGGGCTTGGCGATCGACTCGCCCTGTGGCCCCGGCGGAAGATGGAGTTCGCTCTGGGCAAGGTTTCGCCCGCGCGCGATCGCTGCCAGGATCTCGTCGGCCGCGCCACCGCCAAGGTGTCGAGATTCGATCGAACGCACCTGTTCGAGTTCAGCCCGACTCCTTGGAGGACGATGGACGATCGAAGCGATGGCGAGATCGGAGATGAGAAAACGTACCGGCTGGTCGTTCGATCTCGCACGTCGCTCCCGCCAGGCGCACAGCTCCTGGGCAATTGCGCGCTCTTGGTTCCTTAGCTGGCGCGCCTGGCGGAGTTTCCACCACAACTGCTCGGGAACAGCGGGTTGACGGGAGCGTTCGAGCATGATGGTGCACTCCTCCAACGCCCATTCATAACGATTGCGCGCCTCAAGACGCCCTTTGATCACATCGTAGAGATCGAGCAGGTGGGCAACATCGCTCGCGCCGTATCGCAGCTGCGCCGTGGTCAGTGGTCGTCTCGTCCAGTCCGTGAGCTGGTCACCCTTTTCTAGCTTGCGGCCGAGGAATCTCTCGACAATATTGAGCAGCGACGGTGTGGACTGGCCGAGAAACCCCGCCGCGATCTGGGTGTCGAACAGGCGATCCGGGACGCATCCACACGCGCGTTCAAGCACTTCGAGATCCTGGTCGGCGGCGTGAAGGATCGCCAGGGCTGGACCGCGCATGACCTCACCGAATGGCTCGACATCCACGCGCAAAGGATCGATCAGCGCGATGCCACCGGACCAGGCGACCTGCAAAAGCGCGAGTTTGGCGTAGTACGTACGCTCACGGTGAAACTCTGTATCGATGCCATACAGCGGCTCATCGATGAGGCGCGTCACGAGCTCCTTGAGTGCGTCCGCAGAATCAACCAGTGTTGCATCACGGATCTGATCTTCGGCGCGTCGCGCATCAAGAGAGTCACTCACGTTCAGCCGCCATAGTTCATCCGGGTATCGCGCATCGACAGCACGTCAGGCTCCTCTCCTCCAGCGATACCGGGGCTGACAGAGACATCAACCACCTCGCCGACAAAAAATGTGTGTGAAACAAAGGGCATGCGAGCTCTGACCTCGCACTCAAAATACCCAAGCGCACCTGCCAATACCGGTAATCCCGTCGATCGTGCATCGAGATACGCAATGCCATTGAGCGTCATCGAGGCGCGATCATCGATGCACGGCTTGACGAACTTTCGCACGACAGCCCGGTCGGCGCGCGAGACGACCGAAAGCGCGAAGAGACCACTCGTCTCGACCAGGTTATGGGTGAGCGCGGAATTTTCCACCGAAACCCCGATCAGTTTTGGCTCGGCTGAGACCTGCGTGGCCCAGCTGAGAGTCATCAAGTTGCGCGCCTCGCCCGAGCACGATCCAAGGAGATAGAGACCGCTTGGCATCGTCCAGAACAGACGACGACGCTGATGATCGAACTGTTCATTGTCTCTCTCCGGTGATGGCGCGCGCGCCTCACCCGATTGACGCTTGAGAGGATCGGCTGGCGACTGGGAACTCATCTCGGGTCAGTGAACTCCATAACTGGCAATTCTCGATTCCGCTTTGGCATAGATGGCCCTTCCCAGCACGAGATACCGCTCGAAGGTAGCCATCTTCGCACTCGAGAAAGAACGCGCGCCATAACACAGTTGCGCTCCCGGACCCCAGTATTTCGTAAACGCGACGTTCAGCTCATTGGTCACCGTCACATCCGGCGATGGAAGTGTCGAGTAGATCTGGTCGGCATCGGCACTCAGGCCAACACAATCTGTTCTCAGTCCGGCAAGATCGCGTAGTCGAATTCCGGCATCGATGCCGACGAGATCCGATCTGATCGATGCATCGTCGCTGACGAAGTTCTGTTGCGTCGCCCACGACTGCATCTTTGTACGCATCGAAACCGGCGGGCTCGAACAACTACCGAATGTGAGTGCGATTGCAATCGCGATCGGTGCAGAACCAAGCGTCGTGCGCAACATTGCCTCTCGTACCTCTAATCGAAGTCAAGCAGATGGAGATCTCGACGTCCACGTCGGATCAATAGGTATCGACCTGCTATCAACGCATCTGGCGAGAGCACCGACGTGTTTGCGTCAACGCGGCGATTGTTGACATAGGCACCGCCCTGAGCAAGTGTCTGACGCGCGATGTTCTTGGAGTTGACAAGTCCGGATTGGACGAGAACGTCGACCATGTCAATCTTGCCCGCGTCGAGGTCTGACCTCTTGAGCGTGGATGAGGGTGCGCCGTCAAGAGCGAGCAGCAGAGTCTTTGCATCAAGCTCGCAAATCGACTCACCATAGAGCGCCTCTACGGCACGTTCGACGCGAACGCGTTCATCCTCTCCATGCACGAGTTCGACAATCTCACGCGCCAGCTCGCGTTGTGCGACCCGATCCTGGGGACGAATCTTCGTCTGTCGGTCGAGTTCAAGAATCGTATCGTGGGACATGAAGGTGAAAAAACGGAGATAGGTCCCGACAACTTCGTCCTCAAGACGGACAAAGTATTGGTACAACTCGAACGGACTTGTCAGATTCGCGTCAAGATAAAGTGCACCGTCTTCGCTCTTACCGAATTTTGTGCCATCGGATTTGAGCACAAGCGGCGAGGTCAGCGCGAACACGCTTTCCGCTCGCGTCCTGCGGACAAGATCGATGCCCATCGTGATATTGCCCCACTGATCGCTCGCCCCCATCTGCAAGGTGCAGCCGTATTCGTCAAACAGGTGCAGAAAGTCATACGCCTGTATGAGCATGTAACTGAACTCCGTATAGGAGATGCCCTGTTCCTGACGCTCTAGTCGGGAGCGCACCGACTCCTTCGCGACCATTTGATTGACGGTGAAATGCTTGCCCACATCGCGTAGAAAATCGATGAAGGATAGTGACGCGATCCAATCTGCATTGTTCACCAACACCGCGCGACGTTCGCCAGCCTCCTCGGAGAAATCGAGGAATCGTTGGAGTTGGGGGGTAATTCCCGCAAGATTGTGCGCGAGTTGTTCTTGATCGAGCAGGTGGCGCTCCTCGCGCCTTCCACCCGGGTCGCCAATCATCCCGGTCGCGCCCCCGGCCAGGACGATCGGCCGGTGGCCGCCCTCTTGGAATCGTCTCAGATTGCACAGCTGCAAGAGATTGCCCATGTGAAGGGATGTAAAAGAGGGATCAAAGCCGATATAGACCGTCAGGCCGCCCGCATCAAGGGCATCCAGAAGCGAATCGTCACTGATCTGGTGAATGAGTCCGCGAAACCGCAGGTCCTCAGAGAGCGTTGCCATCTCCCTAGCGTGCCACAGGACGACTCCGGGGCGAAATCGTCTCGGGCCTCAACACATACGGTATGCCGAGATCACACATCGACAGCGACGCCGTTTTTGTGCTGGTATTGAGGGATGCCTGAGGGTCAAATCACCCCCTCAGGAGCGTCAGGAGAGGGAGCAGGCAATTTCGTGGATAGCACGAGCGAGCGTGGTCACGTGATTGACATGACGCCTCCGGCTCACGAACCGGCCGCGTCCACGATGACAGACCCACGGAGCTGGCCGGTTCATGAACTCGTCGAAGACCTCCGCACCGCCTTTGTCTCTCGCGCAATCAACGACCGCGAGATCTCCCTCCAGAAACAGAGCAGGGTCTTCTTTCAGGTCTCGGGCGCGGGCCACGAGACGCTGCTCCTCGCCTTGGCGCGCTATCTTCGTGTCGGCTACGACTGGTTCTATCCGTACTATCGCGACCAGGCGTTGATGCTGGGACTCGGCGAGACTCCCGAACAGATCTTCCTCGCCTCCACCGGGTCTGCAGATGATCCCTCTTCCGGTGGCCGCCAGATGCCGTCGCACTGGGGCTTTCCGAACAGTCATGTGATGACGGTGTCGAGCGCAACCGGGAGCCAGTGCATCCCGGCAGTCGGATGCGCGGAGGCAACGACCTATTTCACCCATCATCGCGACATTGCGCCCGAGGACTTCCACGAAGACGAGGTGACGGTCGTCGCGCTGGGCGATGGCGCGTGCTCACAGGGAGAGTTCTGGGAGGCGATCAACGCTGCCTGCATGTTGAGGCTTCCCCTGCTCTTTCTCATCGAGGACAACGGTTGGGCAATCTCGGTCGCCACCGAAGAACAGACTCCGGCGCCGGTCAGCCAACTCGTCTCATCTTGGCCCGATCTCAAGATCATCGAGGTCGACGGATGCGACTACTTCTCATGTCGTTCGGAATTCGAAACGGTGATCGCGCAGCTGCGCGCGGGGAATGGACCATACCTCGTCCATGCGAAGGTGACGCGCCCATACGCACACTCGAGCGCCGATGTACAGACCAAATACCAGACGCCGGACGAGATCGTCACAGAACTCGAGGCTGACCCAATCAAGCGTTTTGCGAAGTCGCTTGTTGACGCGGGGGTTCTCGATGAGGACGGGGTCGCCAGGTTGAAGAAGGCCGCGTTCGACCTCGTTGCGCTCGCTGCCCAGGAGGCGCTTGGCGCCCGCAGACCAGATCCGGCGACGATAACCGACCATGTCGTCAACCTCCCGGCCTTCGAAGAGGATCGCTCCATGCTGCACGGTGGTGGTGAGAATGTCGCGATGGGAGAGGCAATCCGCCGTACGCTCGATGAACAACTCGCGCTTGACGAGCGCATCCGGGTGTTCGGCGAAGACGTCGCCGATGCCAGACCGCGCTATCTCGATATCTTGCCCGGCAAGGGCGGAGTGTTCGGCACGACCTCGGGCCTGCAGCGCAACCACGGCTCTGACCGCGTATTCAACACGCCGCTGAGTGAGGCCAATATCGTCGGGCGCGCCGTGGGGATGGGAATGCGCGGCCTCCGCCCGGTTCCCGAAATTCAGTTCTTTGACTACATCTGGACGGCCATGCAGCAGATCAAGTCCCAGGCGGCAACGGTCCGCTGGCGCTCCAACGGAGCATTCAGCTGTCCGATGGTTCTGCGTGTTCCGATCGGGGGATACCTCACGGGAGGAGCCATCTGGCACTCTCAGTCGGGAGAGTCGATCTTTGCCCACGTCCCCGGCCTGACCATCGTCTTCCCATCACGCGCTCAAGATGCCGCGGGGCTGTTGCGCACGGCGTTGACCTGCGAAGATCCGGTCTTGTTTCTCGAACACAAGCACCTGCTCCGCCAGCGCTACACCGAAGACCCATTTCCTCCGGCAAGCTACATGATTCCCTTTGGCAAAGGCTCAATCGTCCAGAGCGGGACGGATCTGACGATCGTCACCTATGGAGCGATGGTCGAAAAGTCCCGCCGCGCCGCCTCCTCGCTCGCCCTCGAGGGCATCTCGGTGGAGATCATCGACCTTCGGACGATCATCCCGTGGGATCAAGAGCTCGTGATGGACTCCATCGCCCGCACGGGCCGGGCTCTGATCGTGCACGAGGACTCCATCACCTGTGGGTTCGGTGCGGAGATCGCGGCGATCATCAGCGAGAGGGGATTCGAGCTCCTCGACGCTCCCGTCCGCCGAGTTGCAGCGATCGACACCCACGTCGCCTACGAACCGACCCTCGAGCATGCAGTCTTGCCACAGACAGATCAGATCACCGCGGCGGCACGCGAGCTCGCCAAATACTGAACTCCGCGTCGCGTACCCTCGCACAAGATCCATTCGCTTGGGGGGTGTCTCCGCTATAGCGTCATGACAGCGCGCAGTCGCAGGGCGACGGAAAGGCGGTTTCGATGCCGACCGATTTTCGATGAACAAGGTCATTTCCTCGGCAAAAAATGCAGTTGCCGATATCGCGAACGGCTCGTCGATTGCCGTTGGCGGCTTTGGCATGTGTGGAGTACCGACCGTGCTCATCGACGCGCTGACCGAATCGGGAGTTGACGATCTCACGGTTGTCTCGAACAACTGTGGTACTGACGCGTTCGGTCTTGGGATTTTGCTCCGCGAACACCGCATCTCGCGCGTTGTTGCCTCCTATGTCGGAGAAAACGAGGAGTTTGCCAGACAGTACCTTACGGGCGAGATCGAGCTCGAACTCACTCCACAGGGTTCACTCGCCGAGCGCCTGCGCGCGGGGGGCTGTGGAATCCCGGCCTTCTTCACGCTTGCCGGAGTCGGAACGCTGGTTGGAGACGGTGGACTCCCGCTTCGGTACTCCGCGGACGGCAACGTGCTCAAGGCTTCGATGGCCAAGGAGCAGCGCACCTTTTCCGAGAGAACGTACCTCCTCGAGAAATCGATCACCACTGACTTCGCGTTCGTACGCGCTCGCGTCGCTGATGAGATGGGAAACGCTATCTTCCATGCAAGCGCACGAAACTTCAACCCGCTGTGCGCTATGGCCGCCCGAACGACAATCGTCGAGGCCGAGCAGATCGTGCCGCCGGGCGAGCTCGATCCCGATCTGATCCACCTACCCGGAATCTTTGTCCAACGCGTCGTCGCCGTCCCGGAGGGAACCGAAAAGCCGATCGAGAAACTCACCCTCACCCGGTCCGCCAAAGATATCCGCTCGTGACCATGTCGCGCGAGGAGATCGCGAAACGCTGTGCTCGAGAGCTCCGTGACGGAGAATATGTCAATCTCGGCATCGGGCTTCCCACCCTCATTCCGAACCATGTCAGCCCGGACATCACCGTGATGCTCCAGGCCGAAAATGGAGTACTTGGCGTCGGTCCTTACCCCGTTGAGGGCGAACAGGATCCCGACCTGATCAATGCGGGCAAGGAGACGGTCACGCTCCGTCACGGTGGCGCGTTCTTTGACTCGTCGCTCTCGTTCGGAATGATCCGGGGCGGCCATATCGACTGCGCAGTGCTCGGGGCGATGGAGGTGAGCGAGCACGGCGACCTCGCGAACTGGGTGATACCGAACAAGATGGTCAAGGGCATGGGCGGGGCGATGGATCTCGTGCATGGCGCGAAACGGGTCATCATCACCATGGAACACGCGACCAGATCAGGGGACTACAAGATCGTCAACGAGTGCTCCCTCCCACTCACCGGACGGAACGTCGTCGACCTCATCATCACCGATCTCGCCGTGATCCGCGTGACTCCTGCAGGTCTCGTTCTTGAAGAGACCGCGCCCGGAATAACGGTCGAGGAGATTCAAAGACTCACAGAGCCCGTACTGATCATCTCCGAGGCGCTGCGCGTCATCGATCTGTCTCCCAACTGACTCGAGCACCACGCAAACGAACGGCCCGGCGAGATGAGCTGATCACAGGACCGATGTTGCTGCCTCGATCGATGCCCGCGCGAGTTCTCGATGAACCTCGACGTTCTCGTCGCGATCCGTCGCGACGATGACGATGCTGATTCCCGAAACCAATGCACTGCGCTCAAGCGCGCCAGATAGCGCTCCGGGATCTTCGATGCTTTGTACATGACAGCCAAGCGCCCGCGCGACCTGTGCAATCGAACTGCCCTGGGGGGTGCCGAATCCACGCTCGAAGGTCGCTGGTTCGACAGCCGACGGATAGTCGAGAAAGGAAAAGATCCCGCCCCCTTGATTGTCGATGACGACGAAGGTCGCCGACGGAACCTCCTCGTTGCGCCCCCAGACCAATCCTGAGAGGTCATGGAGGAATGCGAGATCGCCGACAAACCCTACGGTGCGCCCCGAGGATGTCTTTGCGGCTCCGAGGACGCTCGAGACGACACCGTCGATGCCATTCGCCCCACGGTTTGCGAGCACACGCGGAGCGCCCGTTTGAGGACCAGCGAACCACTCGATGTCTCGGACCGGCATCGATGACGAACAGAACAACGTATCTGAGGCATTTAATGCGCGAAACAGCGCCCTCGCAACCGCCGGCTCGCTCCGAGGCATCCGTTCGAGCGCCTTTTCGATCTCGCGGTCAACTGCGTCATCACAACGCCTCCATTTTTCGAGCCACTCGGAGGGAGCATCATCGCTCCGTGCGTCCGAGGCAAGCAGGGAGCGAAACAGTCTGCCCGGCGCGACCGTAGCGAAGATCGCTCCGACGCGTTCAGGATCGGCAAAACCGCCGGTCTGATCGACAAAGACATGAATCACGCTTTCGTCTGACCAGCGTTCGTTCCATCCCATCAGTGTCTTCGAGGCGTGTGGAGTTCCAACGTGAACGATGAGTTCGGGGCGGAGTGCTTCGGTGACTCCAGGGGAGCGGAGAAACTGGTCTGCATGGCCGATGAGTACGCGATTTGGCGTCCGCCGAATCGCACGCGCATCACCAATGATCGGCCAGGCGCGTCGTTCGGCATATTCAACGATCGGTGCGGGATCGGCAAGTTGCGCTCCACCGACAATAAGGACCCCGCGTTGTTTGGAATCAAACAGGTCAACGATGCGCTGTGGAGGTGGAGTGATGCTTTCGTCATCGCGGATCACCTCATGCCAGGGCGCTCCGTCCGGACGTCCCTCGGGAACCGATTCCACCGTGCCGACGATAGGTTCCCGAAAGGCGATATTGACCTGAACCGGTCCTGCCCCCTTGGCACCCTTGGTTGCCTCTGCGACAAGTCGCGAGGCGAAAGAGCGCCAGTACGGTCGCGTCTCCTCGCTCGGAACAGCAAGATCGAGGAAATATCGAAGAGCATTGGCAAACAGATTGGACTGGCGAACTGTCTGGGGCGCATGAACGTCATGAAGTTCGACGGGACGATCGGCCGTCGCAATGATCAATGGCACCTGGGCAAGATCGGACTCGATGACCGCCGCGTGAACCTCCGCGGCGGCCGTACCGCTGGTGGTGAGCATGACAACTGGTGTCATCGTCGAGAGCGCGATACCGAGCGCAAAAAAAGCAGCCGAACGCTCGTCAAGACGCATAGAGACGTCGATACGCGCGTCGGTCAGCAGCGCGAGTGCAAGCGCACTCGAGCGAGATCCTGGCGCGATGACCGCATGGCGCACGCCGGAGCGAACCCACTCATCGACAAACGCGGCTGAGAACTCCATCTGGATTGAGGACGGCGATAGCGTCATAGATAATGCAATCTATCGACCAAAGCGGCACCGACGGGGAAAGGCTGGCCACCAAGGAGTGGGGCGACCCTGACGATCCCCGGCTCGTCCTCGTTCATGGCTTTACCCAGAGCGCACAGTCCTGGTCGAGGCTCGCCGCTGATCTTGCAGCTGACTATGCCGTTGTAGCGGTCGACCTTCCTGGACATGGCAGATCTGCGCACATCTCGCCGGAGAATCTCGCCACGGCTGCGCACCTTGTCGGCGCGAGCGGAGGTCGAGGCATCTATATCGGATATTCACTTGGCGCGAGAGTGGCCCTGACACTTGCACTGAATCGGCCCGAACTCGTCGATGCGTTGGTCCTGATCAGCTCGTCCCCAGGAATCGTCGACCTCCAAGAGCGCTCTCGCAGGCGGGAGGCCGATTGGGCGCTTGCTGAACGTCTCGATCCAAGCGACGGTTCCAAGCCAAGGATCTCGATCGAGCAGTTCCTCGAGGAATGGCTGGCCCAGCCGCTGTTTTGCGATCTCGACGAGCTCGCCCAGGACCGCGGATCACGCGTCCACAACTCGACGTGCGCGCTCGGTCGCTCGCTGCGCGCAACCAGCGTCGGAGAGATGGAACCGCTCCATCAACGCCTTGCAGAACTCAAGATGCCCGTGCTCTGTCTCGCCGGCGAACGTGATCTGCTCTATGTCGGGCGGGCGAGGGAGACCGCCTCGATGATTGGACGAAACGCTGCCGCTCGCATCATCAGCGGAGCCGGGCACGCCCTCTGTTTTGAACGACCGAGAGAGTTCTTGCGCGTCCTCGGTGACTTCTTGGAGAATCTCCCGGGTTGAGAGCCGACGCAGCTGGGCGGTTCAGATCGCCAACGCGGGCGCGCCGCGACAACGACCGCTCGTCACCATTGTGTACGCCCAGCCCTGGCAGACCAAAGGAGGGGCGCAGTAGGCCCCGGCGTCCATGCAGCTCTTCGTTGCCGCTGGACAACAAGGAGCAGACGGTTGGAGTCAGGACGTGCGAATAAGACTCTTGACCTGTGCGATCGTCTCTGGCGTGAGCTCCATATCAGGGTGAGCAACCGCCGCGTGAGCTGCAACGTGCTGCATCAGTTCATCCTCTGTCGAAGTGGTGACCGAGAAAGAACAGTCCTGACCAGAATCCGAGCAACTGAGAGAATATGCCACTTTGGCCTCCTTGAGACCTACGGATGAGAAGAACGGATCTCGCCCCTCGCTCAACCTAAGGCAACGCAAACCTGTCGGCAATGGGAAATTGTTGACAATCTTCCGCTATTTGGCCCAGGTCGTACCATGACCTGTCGCAGCGCACAGATGTTGGCGTGGACTGGCGACCTGCGCGGATTGGCGCGGATCTTTGACGTCGGCGGTTGCGCTCTTCGATGGGCTCTGCGGTGAATACAAAGACCACCACCCGTTGAGCGGGTCGGTGAATGACTCCGCGAGCGGAGTCGCGACAACGCCCACGTTGGATTCCAGCGGAATCGAACGCTCGCGATGACAATCTCTCGAATCCGGATTGGCCAGAACATCCCTCAGAACGGGTGTTCAACGTCACCTCCGAGAGGCAGCGCCTTCGCTACAAGGTGGCCAGATAGGCATCAAACTTGACGAAGCTCGTCTTCAAGCCGGTCTGGGCCTCTGGGCTCATCAGCATCGGCGGCACATTGGTCTGGTGGGTGACCGTTTCTGTGCGGCCGTCACCGAGGTCATTGAAGACGATCGCCGTCATCATGGCGCCTTCGACGCCAGCTTCTGTGAACGAGAACGCGCGCGGTGGATCGAACTCCACAAACACACCTCGCACCGGGTACTCCTCCCCGGTCTCGTCGTTGACCATCAGCGTCTCGAAGCGCCCCCCGGGACGCGGCTCGATCACGATCCCCTCAAGCGGCGTGCTCACGCCGATCGGACCCCAGAAGTGGGTCAGATGGGAGGGAGTGGTCATGCACTCGAAGACAACCTCCGGCCGGGCCTCGAAGATCCGAGTGATGGTCAGTTCATCCAGTTCGGTCGGTGCATCGCTCATGGTTCCCTCTCCTTGTCGCGCGTCATGCGCCACAGGTGCTGGTCGAGCTGGTCGAATCGCTCCGTCCAGATCTGTCGATTCCTCGCAATCCAGTCAGTGACAGCCTCGAGTGGTGCCGGTTCGAAATGACAGGGTCGGTACTGCGCGTCCCGACCCCGTGAGACCAATCCGGCCGTTTCGAGCACCTTGAGGTGTTTGGACACCGCCTGCAGGCTCACATCGAAGGGCTCGGCGAGCTCGGGCACGGTCGCTTCACCCTTGGCCAGACGGACCAGAATTGCCCGCCGGGTTGGGTCGGCCAGGGCGGCGAAAGTCTGACTCAGCGGATCGTTCGCCATATGTATTCAACTGATGAGATAATCAACTCAATAGTTGATTATAAACCGCCGCGTACCGGATATCAATTGGGGGAGATATTGGGCATCGGCCGGAAAGAGCTCGAGGCGGACCGTACGAGCATCGTCTCGAAACAGAACGAGTCCGTCATTCTCGACCGATGGTAACGAAGCGAATGATCATCGCCGGCCGTTGATGCTGGCCGTTGAGAAACAGACCTGCGGCTGTCACAAAGACAGCGTCAGGCACTCCAAAATCAAGTACTCGCACCGCGGCCTGGACCTGCATTGGTCGTTGGTGCTCGAGAACGCCCAACATCACGGCCCAAACAACACAACAACGAATGGATGGTGGTATTTAGCGCCCATCCTTGGAATCTAGAGCACGATCCCGACCGCGAGGAGCACACCAAAACTCATCATGAGTGCTCCCGTCACCGCAAGCGCGGGAATGAGATCGCGTCCTGACGTTCCATTACGAACCAGTTGCCAGGGGCGTCGTGCGACAATCGCGGCGATGAGCGCGATGAGCGCCACAGGACGCGCAACGGCGATCGGAATGAGCAGCGCAAACGAGACGATGATCAGTGCGAGATACAGTCGTCGGGTGTTCGCGTCCCCGATCTTGACCGCGAGAGTCCGTTTTGATGACTTGAGATCCGTCGGAATGTCACGAAGGTTGTTGATCACCAAGAGGGCAACCGTAAGAAGACCAACTGGTACCGAAGCGAGATAGGCGAGCGGGGGGATGTGACCCGAGCTGACGTACGTTGTTCCGACGACTGAGACCAACCCAAAGAAGACGAAGACGAAGACCTCGCCATATCCCGCGTATCCGTAGGGGTGCTTGCCTCCGGTGTAGAACCAACCGGCCGCGATCGACGCAGCACCGACCAGCAGGATCCACCACGAGGTTCTCGCCGCGACGACGAGCCCAAGCACGCCGGCAAGAAAGAACGCAGAGAGCGCCATCGCGAGCACCGATTTTGCCGAGGCGAGACCACCTGCAACAAGACGGGTCGGGCCGACCCGCCCAGTGTCCGTGCCACGGATCCCATCGGAGTAGTCATTTGCGTAATTGGTACCGATCTGGATCAACAAAGAGACCATCAGCGCAAGGGAGGCCTCGAGCCAATGCACCGCGGCGTAGACATGGGCAACTGCGACGCCAACCGCTACGGGGACGACCGCGGCAGGGAGGGTACGCCAACGCGACGCGGCAAGCCAATCTTGCAAAGTTGCCACGTCGAGTTCCTACGGACGCTTGGGGAAGCGACGAAAGTCCGGCGGGCGTCGTTCGACATACGCATCGCGCCCCTCCTGTCCCTCCTCGCTCATGTAAAACAGCATCGTCGCGTCTCCCGCAAGTTGCTGAATCCCTGCAAGACCGTCTTCGGCAGCGTTGAATCCAGCCTTCAACATACGTAACGCGAACGGCGAGAGCGCGAGCATCTCGCGGCACCACGCGACGGTCTCTATCTCGAGGCGGTCAAGTGGCACGACCGCGTTCACAAGCCCCCAGTCAAGCGCCTGGGCAGCGTCATACTGACGACAGAGGAACCAGATCTCCTTGGCACGTTTGACTCCAATCGTCTTTGCCAGAAGACCCGCTCCGTAACCGGCATCAAAACTCCCGACGCGCGGTCCGGTCTGTCCGAATCGAGCGTTATCGGCTGCGATCGTCAGATCACAGACGAGATGAAGCACGTGACCACCGCCGATCGCATAGCCCGCGACCATAGCGACTACCGGCTTTGGGAGCCTGCGGATCTGCATCTGCAGATCGAGCACATTCAGCCGCCCTATACCCTTTCGCGCAACCTCATCACCACCGATGTAGCCGTCATCGCCGCGGATGCGTTGATCTCCACCGGAACAGAATGCGAGTGGACCCTCACCCGTCAAAATAATCACTCCGACGTCGGGATCGTCCCGCGCAACGTTGAACGCGTCCGCAAGTTCAAACAGCGTCTGTGGGCGAAAGGCGTTGCGGACCTCGGGTCGACAGATCGTGATCTTGGCGATTCCTTCGCCATGCTCATAGGAGACATCGGTGTAGTCACCGCTGCGGAGGTAGCTCGGGAGATTAGATGAGGAGTTCGACATCTCGGCCTGTAGGCTACCCTTCGTGCGTCGCCTCGTCGCCCTTGACCTCCCGGCCGGCCCTGACTTTGTCCGGTACATGACGGAGTGCTTCAACAAGAACGAAGCAATCTCCCCTATTGACCAGCGACTTGAAGGTCGCGCGAGGGAGCGGGTGCTCAGTGCGCTGCGACCGACTGACGTCATCGACAGGTTCGGAGAACACCACGTTCTCAACAACGGCGAGATGGTTGAAGATAAGGACCTCGTCGTCGTCGCGACCTCGGGAACGACCGGCGAACCCAAAGGAGTCGTGCTTACCGAAGCGGCCGTGCGCGCCTCTGCGATTGCGACGAGTTCACGACTCGGAGTAGATCCCGACTCAGATCACTGGCTCGGGTGCCTGCCGCTCAACCACGTCGGTGGACTCTCGGTCGCACTTCGATCTGTGCTGACCGGTACGGCAGTGACACTGCTCGAGCGGTTCGATATTGAGCGGATCGATCAGGCGCTCGACGAGGGAGCAACACTCACCTCACTCGTTCCCACAACGCTCTCTCGACTCGGGAGTTCCCGTCAGGAGCGCTTTCGGAAGATCCTCCTCGGTGGATCGACAATCATCCACGAACCAGGTCCGAACACGGTCGCCACCTACGGAATGACAGAGACAGGGAGCGGTGTCATCTACGACGGATACCCCCTCGACCAGGTCGAAATCGAGATCGGCGAGGGCGGCGAGATTGCGCTTCGCTGCCCGATGCTGTTGCGTTGCTACCGCGATGGTACCGACCCGCGCGACTCGCGCGGATTCTTTCACACCGGAGACATCGGGACTCTCGATGATGTGGGAAGACTTCAGGTCTTTGGACGTATCAGTGAGCTCATCATCTCTGGCGGAGAACACGTGTGGCCGGTCGCGTTAGAACAGCTGCTGATCGACATGCCGGGCGTCGAAGAGATCGGAATCGTGGGTATCGACGACAAAGAGTGGGGACAGCGCGTCGTGGGGGTCGTCGTACCCCAATCACACAGATCCCCGGATATCGAACTGCTCAACGAGGTCTGTCGCAGGGAGATCGGCCCCTGGGCGATGCTCAAGGAACTCCATCTCGTTGGCGCATTGCCAAGAACGTCAATTGGAAAGCTCGATCGGAGCGCGCTCGTCTCGTTTGTCAAAGACTCCGCCTGATCGCCTGCCCGCCAATCGCGATCCCTGCGGACAAAAGGGACCCAATGGCGTCCTCGATCAAGGATGCGATGCCATTGGTACTCTTCATGGTGATGACGACATTGACCAAATTGGCTGGCACGACCCACATGGTGGATCTCACGATCGATACTCGCGGGCGGGTCAATTCGCTGCCCGGCGCATTCGTAGGGACCGCGCCAACGCCTCCCGGACGGAATCGGGCTGTGATCAGACAGACGAGAACCGGACCCGTGCGATGCATCGGCTACCGAGTCACCCTGGACACCGAGAAAATGAACGGATCTGGAGACGAGACCCCGAGGACCTTTCGGCGTGGGGGAAACGCCTCGGATACCGATGGAGCCCATCTGCTTGACGGGTGCATAAAGGACAATCGTGACCGTCCATGCGCCCTTTGACGTTGGCGATCGAGCATCGATGACACGCGTCGGGAAAATCAGCTTGCGCGCGTTTGATTGGGGAATCGACCAAAGCGATGCAGGCGAGTCCATATTCGATCAGAACGTGAATCGCCCTTTTCACCACGTTGATCCCACCAAGGGCAATTGAACCGATGCCAAAGATCCGCCTTGCCAAAGATCAGATCAGCTCTCCCTACCTACTCTCCCACGCCGATAATCCCGTCGATTGGTACACATTTGACGACGATGCCTTCAACGAGGCGGCGCGCCTTGACCGACCGATATTCATCTCGATCGGTTATTCGGCCTGCCACTGGTGTCACGTCATGGCCCATGAGTCTTTCGAGGATGCGCCGACTGCGGCGGTACTCAACGACCAATTCATCTCGATCAAGGTCGACCGCGAGGAACGACCTGATGTGGACGCGATCTACATGGAGGCGGTACATGCGCTCGGCGGTCAGGGAGGATGGCCTCTTAGTGTCTTTACAACTCCAGGGGGTCGACCATTCTTTGGTGGCACCTACTTCCCAAAGGTCGCCCGCGACCAGATTCCAGCGTTTGTCGGACTGCTCGACGCGATCAACTCGGCATGGCACGAACGGCGCGAATCCATCGAAGAACAGGCAGCCGAGCTGACCGACGCGATCAAACGTCGCCTCGCGCCACCAGACCATCTGGAGAGGGATCGTCCATCGGCAGATCTTCTCGTCGCGCGCTCGGTCTCGCGCGTTCGCGAGATGTTCGACGAGGAATTCGGTGGCATCGGAAATGCGCCGAAGTTCCCCCAGGGCCCGATGCTCGAGCTTCTCCTCGTCGCCGATCAAATGGGAGATGACCGAGCGCTTCAAATGGTCGAGAAAAGCCTTGCAGCTATGGCATCAGGCGGGATCTATGACCATCTCGGAGGAGGTTTTGCACGCTACAGCGTGGATCGCGAATGGCTCGTACCGCACTTTGAAAAGATGCTCTATGACCAGGCAACCCTCGCACGGCTCTATCTGCATGCCTACCAACGCACGGGGGATGAGCGCTGGCGTCAGATCGTAACCGAGACAATCACCTACGTGCTTCGCGATCTGCGCGATCCCAATGGAGGCATCAATTCGGCAGAGGATGCCGATTCAGAGGGTGAAGAGGGCCGTTTCTACACCTGGACGAGGGAAGAGATCCTCTCCGCTCTCGACGATGATGACGCAAGCGCGATCTTCTCCTGGTACGGCGACATGACACATGCCAATTTCGAGCATGGGCGCTCAATCCTCTACCGACCATCTCGCGGCGACATCATCCGCCCCGCCACCGTCGAGCAAGCTCGCCAACGACTTTTCGATTACCGATCGCAACGCATCCGTCCGAACCTCGACGACAAGGTGATCACGGAATGGAATGCGATGTTCGCCTCGGCACTGTGTGAGGCGGCTGGCACCATCGAGAACGCGAGCTGGCGCCAGGCCGCAATCGAGATCGGTGACTTCATCCTTACTGATTTACGAAGGGACGACGGACGACTTCTCCGCGCCTACAGAGGCCACAGGGCGCAACACCTCGCGATGGCGAGCGACTACGCGTGGTCCGTTGATCTTTTCACCCGACTGAACGAGATCACCGGCAGGTCGCACTATCTCGATGTAGCGACAGAACTTGCGGAACAACTCATTGACCTGTTCCGCGCCGAGAACGGAGGCTGGTTCCTCACGGGACGAGACGCAATCGGACTCGTCGTTCGTCCAATCGATTCCTACGACGGGGTGACGCCTGCTGCAGGGTCGATTGCGACCACGGCGCTCCTGCGGCTCGGCGCGTTGACCGGCAGGACCCGGTTCACCGAGATCGCCGGCGAGACCCTTCGCGCGGCGACCGCAGGACTCATCGCCTCTCCAGTTGCCCTCTCTCATCTCGTACTGGGAGCATGCATCTTTGACCATGGAACGATGGAAATCGTGATCGGTCCCGGACTCGAACAGCTTGTCGGAGATGTTCAGCGGCAATATCTTCCTGAATCTGTCCTCGCATGGGGTGAGCAGACCTCAAGTCCACTCTGGGAGGGCCGCAACGACGCGCGTGCCTATGTCTGTCGAAATGGCACATGCCAGCTCCCCGCGGCAGACCTCGATGAACTCATGACCCAGATCGACCGGGCGCGCGCAACCTGATGCCAAAACCTGCGGGGAAGGGACCGGGGGCGCGGGTCAAGGTACCGAGAAAGTTCGTTCCCGGATCCCCGATCGACACGACGCCGGGGAACGCCCTTAACGTCGCACTACTGGGCTTCGATGCCGGCGAACTCTACGGGGTCGATCTCGCCTCCCGGGCATTCCTGAGGCTCAGATTACGCGAGAACGAGCCGCGTCCGGTTCCCGATGACGCCGCCAACCAAGGGCACGATATCCGTCAGCACCGTATCGGAGACGTCTATCGAATCGTGCTCGAACCGGGTGAGCCGCTCGACGCGGGAAGACCCGAAGCGCTGTGGGCCAATGAACTCCCGGCGCGCATCGGCAACGTCACCCGTCGAGGGCTGCGCCGCATTTGTTCCCAGGTCATGTTCCGTGAACGTGCAGGAGCGCTCGTGCTCGGCTCGCGGGCGAGGTCAATCTCCTATGCCGATCTTGACGCCTCCGACCCTTCGATGATGCTGGTCGCACTTCATTCAAAGAGCTGTCGCCTCTTTGTCGACAACTCGGGCAAGACCTTGCTCAGCTTCACCTGGGGAGGGCTCGAACAGAGCCTTACGGTGCGCGATCCGCGTACCTGTGCAATCGCACGCGCCCACCAAGGCCATCCCTTGGAGCGGGAAGAGCTCAAGCGCGCGCTCGGATTCAAGATTGGCTTCGCGCTGTTTGGCTACACCCGAGTCAAGGATCGTTACGTTGAAAAGGTTGTCATCAGCCTGCTCGGCCACTAGCGCTGGCCGACCCACGCTGGACGGGCTACTTGGGTAGCTTGGCCCCGGCGAGCTCTTCAGCCATTGCCCAGCCAAACACCACCAGCGAATCATTGCGCTTCGCGTTGACGCCCTTGAACTGACCCGCCACCTCTTCGGGCTGGACGACGGGCTTGCGTGGTGAGTAATCGAGGAACGGGATCGGCTCACCCTCACCTTTCAAGATGAAGGTCCGGTCATCGAGACGTCCGTCAGCCTGAAATTCCTTGGCAAGTCGACGACCCCACGCGCGCTCCTCGCCAGAGGTCTTGCGCTCCGGGAAGGGAACTATCTCCGACAACCCCTTGAAGGCGCGATACGCGCCAGAGTCCTTGAGGCGGGTGCCGACGAGAACATCCTCATCAGGGAAGGCAAGAACGGCGCGGTGGTACAGCTCGCGCATGACGGCTTTGAGCGCCTGCTCTGCGGCATTTGTCTGCACAAATGCGGCGAGTCCGATCAACATGCTCGGAGTCCCGCCGACACGCTTGAGCGTCGTCCAGGCAAAGCCGCGTAACTTGTCGCCCTCATAGGCACGCGTAACCAAGACCCAGGTCTTCGTCTCTTTCTCCTTGGAGAGAAAACCAATCTCAAAACCATTCCCCTGTTCGGAACAGAGATCCGCCATCTTCTCCATGTCCGAGTCGGAGAGGTTCGCGCAATCAATCGTTTTGGCGTCCATCACGACCAAATTCCCTTCCTAGCCAAGTTGCTCGAATCAGACGCACTACGCATACGTCGAACCGAGAGGTCGGGACGGTCCGCGACCCGAGAAATGGGCACGACAACATCGACCCGACCAATGCTGCGTGTGATCTATTCTATGGGAGAATTTCGACCCTTAAGTAACCGCTCTGAGCAGGGACTACGCAAGGCCAAGGCTAGGCACTCACCGATTGAGGGCCAAACAGCTCCTTGCAGGCGCCCACAAACCCACCACCCGCGTCCACGTTGAACTCGGCGGGCAGCCTGATCACCTTTTCGCCGAGCCGGAGATGCAATGGACAGGCCCCGGGATGGTCAACGACGAGCTCTTTGAGCTGAGAGACGAGCTTTTCGGTCAGCGAGGTGACCGGCACCGCGACCTCGATCGGCAGCGTCTCCTCATCGCCGGAGAGTTCGGGTCGCGCGACCTCCATGCAGATGAACTTTGCCTCGTCATCTCGCACATCGAGTCGACCGCGAACCGTCACAATCGCGTCATCTTCGAGACGCATTGCGTAATCGGCCATCGTCTTTGGAAAGACAAAAACCTCAATCGCAGCCTCGAGATCTTCGAGGATGAACGTGGCCATGAGATCCCCCCGCTTCGTATGACGCCGCGAGAGGTTTGTCACCACACCGCCGATGCGTCGCGAGGCACTGTAGTCAGTCATCCCCGTGCCCACAGCGGCACTTTGATCGAGCAACTCGCGAATTGAGAGATCGACATGACGACGCAGCGACATCTCTCGGCCCATCAGCGGATGGTCGCTGACATACAAGCCAAGCATCTCCTTTTCGTGTGCGAGTCGCTCTGACTTCTCGAACTCGAAATTTGGAACCTCGCGACGCGCCTCGTTGAAATTGGCGACTCCTGACGGACCCTGCACATCACCAAGCAGTGAGAAAAGCGTTGAGATTCCCTGATCGAAATCACGCCGAAGCGCGAGCACGTGATCGATCACCTCTTCGAAGACCAGACAGAGTCCCTTGCGCTGGTACCCAAGTGAATCAAACGCTCCCGCCTTGATCATCGATTCGATCGAGCGTTTGTTCAGAACACTGGTATCGACGCGACAGCAGAAATCATGGAAATCCGTGAACGCACCGTTCGCTGTCCGCTCCCCAACGATCAAGGAGACGAGACCCTCCCCAACGTTTCGCACTGCAGAAAGACCAAACACAATTGCATTCGCACGAGAGCCATCGGCGTTCGGCCTCGGTGCGAAGTTCACGAGTGAGGAGTTGACATCCGGGACGACGACCTCGATACCAATATTGCGACACTCCGAGAGGTAGACCGCCATCTTGTCCTTGTCGTCTTTCACCGAAGACATCAGCGCGGCGAGGTACTCAACTGGATAATTCGCCTTCAGCCACGCTGTTTGATACGCGACGAGACCATAGCCATAAGAATGTGACTTATTGAATGCGTAGTCGGCAAAGGGCTCAATGATGTCAAAGAGTTCCTTCCCGAGTTTTGCCCCGTAACCCGCGTCCGCGCACCCGGAGATGAAGCGCTCACGCTCTTTTGCAATAAGCTCCGGCAGCTTCTTGCCACAGGCCTTGCGGAGTTCATCGGCCTCGGCCAGGGTGTATCCCGCGAACTTCTGTGCGACGCGCATCACCGACTCCTGATAGATCATCAGCCCATAGGTCTCAGCGAGAATCGGCTCAAGATCCGGATGAAGATAGGTGACGGGCTTCCTGCCGTTCTTCCGGTCTGCATAGTCGCGATGCATGTTGGTCGCCATCGGACCCGGTCGATACAGAGCGACGAGCGCCGCGATGTCGTCGAAACTCGTCGGCGCGAGCGAGCGCATGAGCGAGCGCACCGGGCCGCCTTCAAGTTGGAAAACGCCGATCGAATCACCGCGACGCAACATCTCGAATGTCTTCGGATCATCCAGCGCGACATTGTCAATATCAGGACGTTCTCCCGAGCTTCGCTCGATAAGGTCGAGTGCGGTCTCAATCACCGAGAGGTTCCTCAGGCCGAGGAAGTCCATCTTGAGAAGTCCCAACTCCTCGACACCATGCATCTCGTACTGGGTCACGATCGGAGCCGAAGATACGTCTCCTCCGGCCTCTGGCTTGCGCTGGATCGGGAGGTATTCGGTAAGTGGTTCGTGGGTGATCACCACGGCCGCAGCGTGGATACCGTCTTGGCGACGGAGTCCTTCGAGCCCCCGGGCGACATCAATGACGCGTTTCGCGTCTGGATCACTCGCGTACATCTCGCGCAGCGATTGGGCTGCGGCGAAACCATCGGGGTTCTTCGGATTCTTCTCGAAACAGTCACTGAGATCGGTATCTCTTCCCATGACAAGCGGTGGCATAGCCTTCGCGACGCGGTCGCCGAGCGCGTAGGGAAGGCCAAGCACACGAGCCGCATCACGCACCGCGGCACGTGCCTTAATCGTCGAAAAGGTGACGATCTGTGCGACGTGATCCCAACCGTAGCGCTCGGAGGCATACCGGATCATCTCCGCGCGATAGCGTTCATCAAAATCCATGTCAATGTCTGGCATCTGTTTACGACCAGGATTCAAAAAGCGCTCAAAGATTAGGTCATAGCGGATAGGGTCGATATCGACAATTCCGAGGCAGTATGCGACGCAGCAGCCCGCGGCCGAACCGCGGCCCGGTCCGACCCGGATATTTGATTTACGCGCATGCTCGATGAGATCCCACACGACGAGGAAATACGCGGGAAAACCCATGTCCTCGATAACGCCAATTTCGTAGTCGAGCCGTTCCGTAACTGCTGCGGGAAGCGATGACCCGTAACGGCGATGAGCGCCCTCATAGCTCAGGTGTCGAAGGTAACGCGCCGCAGACTCCTCATAGGAATCTTGAAGGAACTCATGCGGGACCGGGAACTGCGGGAGTGTCGGGTTCCCAAGTTCAATCTCAACCTCGGCGCGTTCAGCGATCCAAAGTGTGTTGTCACAGGCTTCAGGAATCTCTGAAAAAAGGTCGCGCATCTCCTTGGCACTCTTGAGATAGTGCTCTTGACCCTCGAACTTGAAGCGCTTTGGATCGTCGATGGTCGCACCAGTCTGTACGCACAACAATGCGTCATGCGAGATCGCGTCCGCGCGTGCACAATAATGCGAATCGTTGGTTGCAACGACAGGAGCACCAATTCTTTTCGCGATGTCAACCAATTTGGGATTCGTTCGGCGCTGTTCGACAAGGCCATGATCTTGCATCTCGATGAAAAGGTTGTCCCTGCCAAAGACATCCTGAAGACGTGCCGCGAGCAAAACCGCCTCTTCAAAGCGATCTTCCAGTAACGCCTGGAGAACCACGCCGCCGAGGCACCCTGTTGTCGCGACAAGTCCCTCGTGGTAGCGCTCAAGCAACTCCCAGTCGACCCGGGGCTTGTAGTAATACCCCTCGAGATACGCATCCGAGGAGAGCTTCATCAGATTTGCATATCCAGTCGAGTTCTCCGCAAGGACCGTGAGGTGATAGTAAAGCTTCTCGCCTCGGTCACCCTCGCCTCCGGTGTCGTCGACGCGTCCTCGGCGCACCGGCCGATCAAAACGGGAATTTGCCGCCATGTAGGCCTCCGTGCCGATGATCGGTTTGATGCCCTGATCGACACACTGCCTATAGAAATCGAGAACGCCATACATATTGCCGTGATCAGTGATTGCGATCGCTGGCTGTCCGTCCCGTATCGCGGTCGCAATGACATCGCTCACACGGGCCGCTCCATCGAGCATGGAGTATTCCGTATGTTGATGCAGATGGGTAAACGATTTACCCGAACCGGATGATGTCATCCGCGCGCCTCCACAGGTCTTGGCACCGCCGCTGCCCACACCGAGTGGACGGAGTTACAGAGATGTTATTTATCAAGGTCAACTTACCCCACAGTCAACCTACGGGGGAGAGAAATTGTCAGCGACCATCTGCCAGAGATCGCGCGCCACGGGTGAACCGTGCCCCGTGATCCGTGCCCCGCACGCCACTGGCGAAGCTGGGCCGGATTAGAGGTAGTTGCCCCCACCGCGGAGGCGCTGCTGCGGTGAATCTCCAGGTGGCAGCGAACGACGCCGCATCTCTTCAAGCTGGTTTTGCGCGGCGACCTGCTGTGCAAAGAGTGTCGCCTGAATTCCGTGGAAGAGTCCCTCGAGCCATCCGACGAGCTGCGCCTGAGCGATACGGAGTTCCGCGTCAGTAGGCGTCGGAGACTCGAAGGGGAGAGCGAGGCGGTCGAGTTCTTCGGCAAGCGCCGGGGAGAGCGTATCTGCGAGTTCGCGCACGGAAAGTTCGTAGATTTCCTTCAATCGCAGTCGGCTCGGCTCATCAAGTTCTGCCTGGCGAACCTCGTCCAGGAGTTGCTTGATCATCGACCCGATCCGCATCACCTTCGCCGGTCGCTCGACGGATTCCGCCGACTCGGAACCATCAAGGCCCAATTCATCCTGAGGACCCGTCACGACAACTGCTGGTTCCGCGGGCGTCGCGCCATCGCCGCTGATTCGTTCAAGAGGAATATTGAGCTCGCTCATTGTTTGTTCCGTCGCATTTTCATCTATTCACTCGAATCGAGTTCGAGGCTTGTCGAGTTGATACACCATCGCTGGCCAGTCTCTGCCGGGCCATCATCAAAGAGATGACCAAGGTGACCCCCGCACGAACGGCACGTCACCTCAATGCGAACCATGTTATGGCTGCGGTCTTCTTCGAGTACGACGCTATCGGGGTCCAGAGGCGCGGAGAAACTCGGCCACCCCGAGCCAGAATCAAACTGCCTCTCAGAGGAAAAAAGCGCAGCACCGCAGCCCGCGCAACGAAACATCCCCGAATACACCGGGTGGGTGTACTCCCCTTCAAACGGTCGGTCCGTCCCCTTTTCCCGCAGTACGCGAAACTGCTGCGGGGTGAGCAGCTGGCGCCACTGATCATCACCCAACGTCGCTCGAGACTCTTCCATAGCCATATATGACAGGGTAGCGAGTCCACGCGAACGCCGCACACAGGTTAATTGCCAGAAGAAATCGCCGAAAAGCCAGCGGGTCGGATTCCATCAGACAAGTGGCCAGGGATAGGCACGGTAATCATCATCAGGATGGGGGTATTGCGGTCTTCCAAGATAGAACCGTGCCCGTTCAACCAGCGCCTCCACCTCGACACCGTCAAGGAGATCGACCAGACACGACAGAGGCTCGCGCACGATGAACTCACACGCCTGCAAAATCGGTATCGGAAGTTCCTCACCCGCAAAATCCCACATTACCGTCCGCAGTTTGTTGTAAATGTGAAAGCACAGACCGTTGTCGATTCCCCAAATTCTGCCGCCTCTATCGATCAAGAGATGCCCTCCCTTGCGATCGGCGTTGTTCGCGAGGAGATCGAATCCAGCGATCAACCTCATCGCGAGCTCATGTCCGCCCGCCTCCATAAGCGTGAAGTAGTGCGCGGCAAAATCTGCATCGATGAAGCGCTGCAGCGAGCCTGGCCCAAGCGGTGCATCGTCACGCTCGACCGTCTCGGGGATGATCTCAAGCCCGGTTGCATAAGACAGCTCATAGGCTGCGACCTCTCGGCGAAACAGGCCTTCGGGAAAGTCCCGCAAAGGCCTTTCGCCCTGCCTTGGCTTGTAGATTGCCCTTCCGTTGAGATCATCGACGCACAACTCGACAAGATACGTGGCGTTCGAACTCCAGGGCATCTGCCCGAGGATGGTGACCTCGCCAGTCAAAAGCAACCTCAGCCAGTCATCGGACTCGCGCACCGCCCGACTCACGTGCGAGGAGCGCCAAAACCGTTGGTGCGCGGACAGTCATGTCCACGAGGGTCGAGCGGAAAGCCACAGAGTGGACACGGTGGTCTTCCCGACTCGACAAGGCGGGTGCCAAGGATCGCGAGACCAGCCGCCTGCTCCCTCGTCAGGGAGAACCGAGCCTCAGCGCGCGCCTCGGCGTCACCCTCTCGCGAGATCTCCTGGGCCATGAGGAGAACCCGATCCTGATCCGTGTCATATGCAACACCGAGACCACCGACGACAAACGACGGCTCGATGAATACCTCAAGGTCCACCACTCCCTCATCATCGATATGGCCCGGCCGGATGAGATCCTGAAGAAGCTCGCCGAGATGGATCGCGAGCGCGGCAACCTGTTGCTTTTCCACCTTGAGTGTCACGACCACCTCTCCCTCGCGCGCCTGAAGATAGAACTCGCGCTGCCCAGGTTCACCGACCGTACCGACAATCATCCGTGAGGGTTGTTCAAAATCAAAAAAATTCGCCATTAATAAATTCTTGTCCCCTTCATCATTTTCGGTCGCCAGACACTCGATTCCTTGGCCGCGCTGCCCGTTCGGTTGGTGGGGCGACTCCAATTCCGAGCTGAGAGAGCTCGCCGGTCGAATTCACCGCCAGAACCGTTGGTGCCCCGCTCCCGTAGGCGACGACGGTAATCGAACACGGAGAGATCACCGTTCGCTGCATGAGGTCTAATGGAACCCCGAGCGCGTCCGTCACCGCAACCTTGATCGGATCGGCGTGACTCACAGCGACAACCACCTCGCCCGGATGTTTTGCGCAGAGCTTTTCGATTGTTCCTGCAATCCGCGCCTGCATTTCGACGAACGATTCACCGCCGGGGAAGCGAAAACCCGATGGATGCCTTTGCACACTCTGCCACTCGGGAAGTTTCGAAAGTTTGATCAGCGCCTCTCCGGTCCACTCGCCAAAGTCACATTCCAGCAGGCCGCGATCGATTCGAATCAAATGTCCAACGTGCCGAGCGATCGCCGAGGCAGTCTCGCGGGCACGTTCAAGTGGCGAGGAATAGATCGCCCGCACTGATCCGATTCCAGCAAGGCGTCTACCGGCCAGATCGGCCTCGGCGAGACCGCGTTCAGACAGGTGCAGTCCCTTCGCGCGCCCTGGAAGAACCTTTCCCGTCGTCGGGGTCATGCCATGACGCACAAAACAGACGACAGTCGGCTTTGTCGATGCTGGCGGGGTCCGTTTCATTGTGCTCACACTTTCATCGTTGAAACATCGGCCTCGCAACGACGCAGGGCCGAGTACCCGCAGTTCCTATGACTGCAGCGCCGCGAGCACCTTCTCCGCGTGTCCATCGGCCTTCACGTGGTACCAGGCTCGCTTGACCATCTGGTCCGGACCGATCAAGAAGGTTGACCGAATCACCCCAATGCTTTTCTTTCCGTAGAGAACCTTCTCGCCATAGGCGCCATAGGACTCCATTACCGCATGGTCTTTGTCGATCAAGAGCTGGAACTTGAGACCATATTTGTCACGAAACTTGCCGTGCGAATCGGCAGAATCTGCCGATATACCAAGGACAACGGCGTCATCGGTGGCGAAGTCAGGGAGGAGGTCATTGAACTGACATGCCTCTTTCGTGCAGCCCGGCGTGTCATCTTTTGGATAGAAGTAAATTATGACGTTCTTGCCTGCAAGGTCGCGAAGTGCGACGGTGTTTCCCCCTTGATCTGGAAGTGAAAACTCTGGAGCCAGATCTCCCTCGACGAGCTTTGCCATCTCTCTCCTTCGCGATACAGATTTTGTGGGAGGTAAACCATATTCGGCGTTGCTAACCATGAGATTAGTGGTCATGCCCCTCTCGGTGACCGCGAATAGCCTCCGCGACGGCCGCGGCGCTCACTTCGGGCCCGCGACACGATCAAGCCGGGACGAACCGGTCGCCGATGGGGCCCGAGAGATGAGAGACTTCGGGGGTGACCAGCAAACGAACCTTCGCGGAGCTCGGCGTCGATCCCGCACTGGTCGAGGTACTTGCAAATCAGGGCATCACCACTGCGTTTTCGATCCAGGCGATGACACTGCGCGAGGCGCTCGCTGGTCACGACATCTGCGGAAAGGCCAAGACTGGATCTGGCAAGACCCTTGCCTTTGGTATTCCTATGCTGATGCGGACCCCGCGAGCTCACGATCGCTTTCCCGCCTCTCTTGTTCTCGTACCGACCCGGGAGCTGGCGACTCAGGTGACCGAGGTGCTCGAACCGCTCGGGAAAGCAATTAAGCGTCGGATAGGAGCGGTCTATGGCGGCGCCGATCTCGACGCACAGGTACGCCAGATCGCCAAGGGCCTCGATGTCGTCGTCGCAACGCCCGGAAGGCTGATCGATCTCGTCGACAAGGGAGCCATCAACCTCGAACAGATCACCACACTGGTGCTCGACGAGGCCGACCGAATGGCCGACATGGGTTTCATGCCCCAGGTCGAATGGCTTTTGCGCCACATGCACGTCGAACGCCAGACGCTGCTCTTTTCCGCGACACTCGATTCGGCGGTCAACCAGCTCGTCAACCGATACCTCAAGACACCAACCTTCTTCGAGGTCGAGTCCCCTCAGGTGACCGTCGACCAGATGGAGCACCGCTTCTTGAAAGTGCACCAAATGGACAAGGCAAGTGTCGCCGCCGCGATAATCCGAGGCGCCGAGAAGACGTTGATTTTCGTCAAGACGAAACGTGGCGCGGACAAACTAACCGAACAACTCCTGGTCCAGAGCGTGAAAATCGCCGCGATCCACGGGGACCTCCACCAGGGATCGCGCGAGCGGGCACTCGCGAACTTCACCGACGGAAAACTTCAGGGACTCGTCGCAACCGATGTCGCGGCCCGTGGACTTGATATCGAGGGTGTCGATGTGGTTATCCATTACGATCCGCCAGAGGACCACAAGGCCTACCTGCATCGTTCCGGTCGCACCGCTCGGGCTGGCGGCTCGGGAGTTGTCTACACCTTCTTGCTGTGGAACGAAGAACTCGCGATCGAGCGACTCCAGCGCAGACTCGGTCTCACGATCAAGCCCGTCGAGGTCTTCTCAAACGATCCGAGGCTATCCTCACCAACCGCGTGGCATGAGAACGTAGCGTCGAACTCGTAGCCATGGGGCCCTTCGAACACTGCTTCACGATGTCGTGACCTCGCCGATCTATCTGCGTCAGCTGCTCTCGGGTCGTGACTTTGCGAACGGTGATCAGGTCGCAATGCAGATGCAGAACTATGTCTATCTGATCGGCGACCGCGAGTCGCGCAAGGCCGTCGTGATAGATGCCGCATACGCCCCAGCTGAAATCGTCGGAATCTGCGAGAACGACGGGATGGAATTGACCGGAGCAATCGTTACGCACTACCACGCCGATCATGCCGGCGGAATGCTCGGTGGTTTCGCAACGATCGCGGGTGTAATCGAACTTCTCGATTGCCGGGATGTTCCCGTACACACGCAGAGTACCGAACTCTCCTGGCTCGCCGAACGCACCGGAATCGGAGAGGACTCCGTCATCGCCCACGAAACCGGCGACAAGATCGTCATCGGAGCACTCGAACTCGTCCTCATCCACACCCCCGGTCACACTGAGGGCAGTCAGTGCATCTTGTTCGAGGGAAACCTCATTACCGGCGACACTCTGTTTCTCGAAGGTTGTGGACGCACAGACCTCCCTGGAGGTGATGCAGGCGAGCTCTTCGAAAGCCTCACTGTGAGACTCTCAAAGATTCCCGATTCCGCTCCGGTTTACCCCGGACACGCGTACGCTCGCCTGCCCTCTCAGTCGATGGGTGAGATCCGTAGGCACAACCCTGTCCTCGCGCCACATGACCGCGAGAGTTGGCTGGCGAGATTCGCCGGTTAAGAACATTCAAGAAAATCCTCGTCTGATCGCATCTTCGCCACAGAGGTCGACGCGAGATATCCTCATAGACGAATCGAGAATGCACCAAGCACGTTGGAGCCAAACCTCACCCGGGCGGTGTCTCAAGGCGCCACCAAAGGAGCAATCATGCAAACCGAGATCGTTCCCGAAGAGGGTGATCGAGCAACTGGTCGAGCAACCGATGGTCAGCTACGCTCCGACCTGCCAGGGACGAAAACACAGAAGATCGCTCCGGTGGGATTCGACCACATCGTATTGTCGGTCAACGACGTGGAACGCTCTCTCGCCTTTTACTGCGGAACGCTTGGGCTTGAACCCGTCAAGGTAGATGAATGGCGAGCGAACAGGGTCCGCTTCCCCTCTGCCCGAGTCAACGCGGAGACGATCATTGACCTCGTGCACGGAGAACACAGCGGAATGAATCTCGATCACTTCTGCCTGGTCATCGAGCCGATGGACTTTGACGAACTGATCTCATCCGGCAATCTTGAGATCGAAAGGGGTCCCGCGATGAGAAGCGGAGCACAGGGAACCGGCCTTTCGATCTATCTGCGCGATCCGGACCACAATCTCGTCGAACTTCGGTATTACGCGTAGCGCTCATCGAGAGTTGGCATCCAGCCAACGCGTACGAATATCCGGCCAGCCAGAAAGCGGCAGTTGAGACTGCCAGCGATCTCAACTGCGAAGCCCAAGTGCCCACAGAAAATGCCGCCGCGAACACAACTCGACGAAGTCAACGATCATGAAACACCTTGTTTTTCTGGGATTTTCACAGACTGATTTGCGCCGCTGCTGTGCTACGGTCACGTTCAACTAATTTCTCGGTTGGTCTCTTTCGTCGTTTGAGCGCATGACCCGGACGGAGAGCCGGTAGATGGAGTTTGCAGTGCTCGGGGGGATATGAACATCTTTTGGATCAGCGTCGGATCTGGTATCGCGATCGCGGCAATCCTCGCACTGTCGGCGGTCGCTTTCACCCTTGAATACGCGGTCAGTCGCGTCGTCAACCTCGCCCACGGCGAGACACTCACGATCGGCGCCTACTCTGCCTACGTGGCGGAAAACAATTTCCACCAAGACCTCTACATCTGTGCATTGATTGCAACGGCATTTGGCGCGCTTGCCGCAATGGCACTGAATTTCAGCCTTATCGAGAGGTTCCGCAATCAGAAACCACTCGCGACGCTGATCGCGACCCTCGGCGCCTCACTGATATTGCAAAACGCCGTGCTCATCGGATTCGGCGGTGCGAGCGTCTCCTACACCTTCTCGCAGGGAAACCTCTTTCACATTGGCCCGTTCCTTTGGACGGCCCTGACAATCAAAGTGATCATTTCTGCCGTAGTTGTGGCAGTGTTGATCTACCTCCTTTTGCAGAGAACTCGCCTCGGGAAGGCATTACGTGCCATCTCACAGAACCGCGAGCTCGCACAGGTGAGTGGCATTCCCGCGAGACGGGTCGTCATGCAGACGTGGGCGGTCGCAGGTGCTATTTCGGGGTTCGCAGGGTTCCTCTATGGCGAAACCATCGGGACAATCACTCCAACGGTCGGAAATGGATTCCTCCTCCTCTCGATCACCGCAGCCGTCGGCGGAGGACTCGGTCGTCCCTATCCCACCCTTGGTGGGGCCGTGGTTCTCGGGCTCGTGATGTCAATCGCAAGCACCTATACCTCCTCTGCCTACCAATTGGTTATCGCCTTTGGATTCCTTGTCGTCATGTTGCTCGTAAAACCAAACGGACTGTTCGTACGCGGACGTATCAGCACGGTGCGCGCCTGATGCTCCAATACTGGATCGCGATTCTCACCGAGGCAGCGATCTTTGGCGTGCTCGCACTCGGAATAGACATGATCTGGGGTTGGTCGGGTGATTTCGATCTCTCGGCCTACGCCTATTTCGCGCTCGGCGTCTACATGACAATGGTTCTGACGATCGGAAAACCATCGCCGCCGGTGGAATACATTCTGGGTTGGCATCTCCCCTACCTGCTTGCCGTGCCGATAACGATCATCGTCGTCATCGCGTTCGCGTCTATCATCGGAGCGATCGCACTTCGTACGTTGCGAGAGGTTTACTTTTCGATCACCACCCTGGGCGCGGTTTGGGCGATCTACTATCTTGTCGAGAATTTCACCCCGCTTTTCAACGGCTACAACGGGCTATCGGGACTCTTCGATCCCATGGGCGGCGGTTTGTCGTACAACGCTTATCACTATCTCTTCTTCGCGTTCTGTCTCATTGTGCTCTTTTGCGTCTATCTTCTCGTGATGCGGCTCTCGAGAAGTCCCTTTGGAAGAATGGTGCGCGCGGTACGCGACGACGAGCGCGCGGCCTCGGTGTACGGACGTAACGTGTTCTGGACGAAATACCGCACCTATCTCACCGGTGCCGCACTCGCTGGACTGTCCGGCAGCCTCTTTGCTGCCTACATCGGAGCGTTTAACTCGCTCGACTGGGCACCGACCGAGATCTTTGTCCTCTATGCAGCGATCCTCGTCGGCGGACGCGGCAATCCGCGCGGTGTCGTACTTGGCTCATTCATTGTCTACGTGGGATTTGTCGAGATGACGCGATACATTCCTTCGCCGGCGGCCCGCCCCGAACTCGGCCCCGCGCTGAGGCAGATCCTCATCGGACTTCTGATCATCCTGATGCTGCGTTTTCGCCCTGGTGGACTGATACCCGAACGCCTCGGAACTGACGGTTCCCAGGGACGGAGATCACGTATGCGATCAATGTTCCAAGCACAACAAGACGGCCACGACGAAAGCGTGGCTACTGCACACGCAGACGATGGTTCGGATTCATGAGCGGCGAGGTCCTGCTCGAGGTCGCGGACCTAACGAAGTCCTTCGGCGGTGTCGTCGCAGTGGACCACTGCTCGATGACCGTGCGCGAGGGAACGGTTGTGGGTCTGATTGGGCCAAACGGAGCTGGCAAGAGTAGCCTCATCGACCTGGTCACGGGATTCGAGCACCCCGATTCGGGAAGCGTGCGCTTTGATGGAGCCGAGCTGATCGGACTTCGTCCTGATGTGATCTCACGCATGGGACTCATCCGGACCTTCCAGACACCGCGGGAGTGGCGAGACCTCTCGGTAATCGACAACGTCAGAGTAGGAAGATCGAAACTTGCCCGCGAGTCGCTCTTTCGATCCCTGGTGTTTGCCGGAAGCATGCGCCGCGACGAAGCGGTGGAAACCAGTGAAATCCGCCAGATACTCAAGGACTACCGACTCGATGACCTTCGCAATGACCGGGCGATCAATCTCAGCGGAGGCCAGAAACGTCTTCTCGAGTTCGCGAGGATTACCGCCGCACGGCCGCGACTCACGATTCTTGACGAACCGATGGGGGGCGTCAACCCAGTACTCGGAGAGCGCATCGGGGAGGCGATCCGTGACCTGAAGCGGGCCGGAAGTACCGTCATTGTCGTCGAACACAACCTGCCATTCATCGAAAAGACCTGCGACGAGGTCGTCGTCATGGATGTCGGAACGGTGATTGCCGAAGGCGACTTCCATGATCTGCGCGACAACGCTCGAGTCGTCGATGCCTATCTCGGGAATGATGACGAATGAGCGAAACCGGACTCGACACCCCCGCCGTTCTCAGAGTCGACGGCGTCACAGCCGGTTACGGCGGACCACCGATTATCGAGAACGTATCGCTCGAGGTGCACCCGGGCAAGATCACCGCGATCGTCGGCCCGAATGGTGCGGGCAAATCGACGTTGCTCAAAGCGATCGCGGGCGTCATCAAGACGAGCAAAGGACACGTTTACGTGCTCGATAAAGAGAGCACCAACCTCGCGCCGGAGAAACTCGTGCGCTTGAAGCTCTCCTATGTCCCCCAGGTTGCCAACACCTTTCCGGACCTCACCGTGCGCGAAAATCTCGATATGGGTGGTTACACACTCAAACGCGGCGTCGCTGAACGCATTGACGAGCTATGCGAACTCTTCCCCGATATCAAGAAGTCGCTCCGACGAAAGGCCGGAGCGCTCAGTGGAGGCCAACGGACGATGCTGGCAATGGCGCGGGCCCTGATGCTCCAGCCTGCGGTTATGTTGCTCGACGAGCCCAGCGCAGGTCTTTCGCCCATGTTTCAAAGCGCAATTTGGCAACAGATCGAAAAGGTAGCATCAACGGGTGTCGGGATCTGTGTTGTCGAACAGAACACCCGCCGGTCGTTGCGCCATTCGCATTGGGGATATGTGCTCGTACTCGGAAAAAACCGTCTCGACGGTCCGGCGGAGCAACTTCTTCACGATGAGGAGGTGATTGACCTTTACGTCGGAAGAATGTCGTAATAGACAAGGGTGAGGAATTTATTCAATGATGTATCTACGAGAGGGGGAATGCTGTGAGAAAGAAAACCAAGTTGTTCTCCGTCCGTGCAGCCGCGAGCGCCTTGGCGGCGTCGACGGTACTGAGCGGCGGAGCAGCTTTCATGACAGGCGCCATGGCTGCGGCCGCAACGAAAACCGTGTCCTATGGCGTTTTGTCATGTTTCACCGGACCACTAGCGAGCCTTGGCGAGGGTATCTTTCAAGGAGCCCAGGTCGCTCAGGAACAGGTCAATGCGGCCGGAGGGATACTCGGCAAGAGGCTCTTAATCCCGACTGGAGACACCGGATGTGACCCAGTAGAGGGAAAGACCGCGCTGCTCAAGCTCCTCTCCGGAGGAGGTATCGCTGGGATCATCGGGCCAACAACCCAGGAGATCAACGCGGTTGAGCCGGTCCTCAGGGCCAACAAGATCATCGATGAGTTCCAAGGAGGAGACACTGGGCGGGACCACCAGACGGACCCTTTCCTCTTCCGCGACAGCCCATCAGACAGTCAGCTTGGCGTGGCAATGGCGACATACGCACACATCAAGGGCTACAAGAAGGCCGACCTGCTCTTTTACTCCGACGCCGCAGCACAGACCATCGTGGCACCGGTAAAGACGACCTGGCTCAAACTGGGTGGAAAGATTATCCACGTCTACAACGTCCAGGCAGATCAATCGTCCTATACCAACACCGTGGCTCAGGTAATCGCGGACAAGCCTGACGTCATCTTCTCCCAGACTGATGCGCCGACGGTTGCCGTATTGTCAACCGAATTTGCGCAACTTGGATCGAAGATCCCATGGATTGGCACCGACGTGACGACAAGCAGTGACTTCATCAAGGCGTTCGGTACCGCCCGGGCGCATTCTTACCTGACGTCGGTAATGGGCACCTCGGTCACAGGCACGGCAAACAACGTCTTCATGGCTCAGTTCACTAAGATGTTCCCGAGCCAGACCGCAGCTGGACCTTTGTCGGGCGCGAACTACGCCTATGACGCCGTTGTCTCCCTGGCACTCGCCGACACGTACGCACACACCTTCAGTGGCGCAACGGTCGCGAAAGACATGTTGAAGGTGACCAATCCGCCAGGAGTGGCGTGCTACTCATACAAGACGTGCGTCGCGCTGTTGAAGGCGCACAAGAAGATCAACTATGAGGGAGCGAGTGGAGCAATCGACTACAACGCATACCACAACACGTTCGGACCCTATGCGCCGTTCATCGCGAACGCTACGACCGGGAACGAAGTCCAGGGATCTCCGCTTTCGGCAAAGGTCCTCGGAGATGTAACAAACTGCACGACAACGAGCGCGTGCCTCGCGGCGCTCAAGAGAGACGGAATCAAGTAACAGTTCGGAAACATTGAAAGGCTCAACCAAGACGGCCGTGCAGACAGAGCAATCAAACTGCACGGCCGTCTGAGCTTTGCGAACTCACCTTGATCATCTTGCGAGACCATTGCGGAACAAGATGCTGTCGTAGGAAGTACGAGAGGGACTGCGCACTCGACGACAGCATCTCTGGATCCTCGAAACAAATCGCTGAATCTGTTCTCGGCGACATTTTCGAACGGATCGTCTGCTGGGGAACTCAGATGCCTCGCGTTCGTGACCCGTCGGAAGATATCGGCCAGTCAGTACCCCGATTCGGTCATCACGACGATACCCGAACGCGCTTCGCGCGGGTTCGGTTCATTCAGAGGCGTCATGAGCCCACGTCATCAATCGTCAACCGAACCGGACTCATGCGATGCAATACGGGGTGGACGCGAGATATGGGTTGAATTTCGCCGCCATCTGCATGTCGACGGGTTTTTTCGTGCGAGACCCTACGTCGCTGACGCGACCGAACAATTCCGATCATGAGGTCGTCGCAAACACGGGTAATTCGACATTTTCCACCGCTACCAAGGTCTCAAACTCCATGACCGATATCACCGGGCCCGACGTTTCTTGAATGCGCTGGAGACCTTTGACTCTTCAACCTTTGACCGACCCGAATTTCTACAAAATGAGCTGCTAAATGCCTAAAGTGCACTACATGAATATTGTCATCTCCAACGTCAAAGGTGGCGTCGGCAAATCGACTACTGCCATATACCTATCGGCTGCTGCAGTGGCAAAAGGGTACGACCCGGTTCTACTCATCGACGCCGACCGACAGGCATCCTCGGCTGAGTGGCTCGAGGCCCGTCCCATTGAGGGCGTGACGATTGTCGAGGCACCTTCAGAGCGAACGGTGAACCGTGCAATGACTCGTCACGAAGGTCTTGGTATCGTCGACACTCCCCCTGGAGATGAACGAATCGTGCAAGCCGCTCTCGGCTTAGCCGATGCCGTGGTCATTCCGACCAGAGCGGGAGGAGTCGAGTTTTCACGGGTCCTTGCAACGCTTGAAATGATCGGCACCAAGACGCCACACGGCATTGTCATCTGTGCGGCTCGTCTCGGCACGAACGATCTCGAGGAGACGATCGCGTGGTGGGGTGAACAAAGGGTACCAATCTGGGGTGTCATACCAGAACGCGTTGGTATCGCTGCTGGGCCGGAGGCCCGCCTCCTCCGGGAGGGCCTGGAGCAATATGACGTCATTCTCCGACGTGCCTTACGAGGGAAAAAATAACCGATTACTAAATTGTCAGCCGTAGCTGGCTGGGAGAAAGTTTTTGAACACTCATTGAGCGCGTACTGAGCGGTCTGCGACCATCAGGTTCAGCGGTCGCGGCGCGCCGGACTGGTGAGGCATCTCATCTACAGAGCAGACCTCGAAGGCGATGACCTCTGGAAAAGGGGTTCCACCAAGAGCCTCCTGGCCGAGCGAGAGTTTCAACCAGATTAGAGAAGAGGAAAAGGGTGATCGGAAATCTGGATTGGGATGTGGTGGTGTTTTCGATCGGACGATCAGGGCCGAGACACGGGGGTGGTTTGCGGAGGTGGCCACGATCGCCGAGTACCCTTCCTCTGAACCCGAAAGCAGATCTCGGGCTTGCTGTGACGAAGATCGCCAGCTGCACGTTGGCGTTCACGCCGGTGCAGCACAACGACGTCTTGAGTATCGCGGGCAAAGTGATGGATGAGTAGCGTTGTACCTCGCCGAAGGCCAAGCTTTTGTCGATCTTGATCTTTGTGCGAAAGAGTGGCAGAGCACCCATCGATGCGGGCAAGACGAGTACACAATCGTCACCGTGGTCGGATCATCTGGTCTCGTTGGGGAGTATTGGCAGCCGCACGACTTGGTCAAGCGCTACGAGGCAACGACGAACTCGGATAGGTTGAATGGCCCCGGATAGATTGAGTAACGCGATTGGGAGATCTATCGTGACGCCACGGAGATCAATAACGGCGTTGATGGCCGTGGCGTTGTTGTCTCTTGTCTACGGGGCAAGTTTTGAAAGACTCCTCGGACAAGGGAACACCGAGAACCATTCCGCGCCGCTGCTTGCCCGACTCACCACATTCCGACTTCGAACACCATTGAAAGCGCTGCAACTTCGCGAAGTCGGCGCTGATGTCGGTGCACCGTCGGACACAGCGATCCCACAAACATCGTGTCCAACGGCTCTTCCTAGGCGGCTTGTCGATACCCGTGGATCGGATCAGTTGATCTTCGTTGTCACACCTGCGGCCACTGCGACGTCTGCCACACTCACGGCATGGCAGCGCGTCGGCACATGCTGGCGTGTGGCGTATGGGCCATATCGCGCGTGGGTCGGCCATTCTGGTATTAGCGCGCACAAGCACGAAGGTGATGGGTCGACACCGGCGGGTATCTTCAGCTTTGCCTCGACGATGTACGGTAACGACCCCAACCCTGGAGTACGTTACACCTACCGACGGCTCCGCTGTGGCGACTGGTGGGACGAAGATAGTGCTTCGCGAACCTACGATACCTTTCAGGTTGTGCGGTGTTCTCAGATTCCGCCGTTTGACAACGGAGCCTCTGAGGCGCTGTGGACCGAGGGAGCCGCGTATCCGTTTATTGCGGTGATCAACTCCAACCCGTCACGCACACCTGGAGCGGGATCTGCGATCTTTTTGCATGCCAGCCTCGGCGTGCCGACTGCAGGATGTGTAAGTCTGACCCGAAAACAACTTGTAGACATACTCACCTGGATGAATCCGAACGAGCATCCTCGGATCGTGATTGGCACGTCAGCAACGATCGTGTCCTACTAATATCAGAACCTTTGATTACCGATGCCGCCGGTGTGTCGGGCCCTCATCACGGACTCAGCCTCGGTAGGCGACGACCTGGGTCGCACCGGCAACGACGACGAGGTGGTCAGCAATCGAAGGGGCGGCAAAGTGTTCGATCGCCGGAGCGTCAATGGTGTCGACGATTCGCCCAGTCGACGGAGAGAGTCCGAGCAGATTGTTTCCACTCACATTCCACACAAGTCCGCCTCCGAGGGTGGGGGAACCGTTCGCAGCCGACGAATGCCACGCAAGGGTCAGGTGGCCCGACCGCAACCGCAGCGCAATCATTCCGCTGTCGGGACACGCTAGGTAGAGATAGCCGCTGTGGTATGCGCTCGCGCCTCGGCTATTACAGACCTTCTGCGACGCAATCTCGTGACCGATACCGCCAAGTCGGCGCGCATTGAGTAGGTAGGCGACGCCTTGTTTGCCGACCTCAAAGACGCGATTGTGCGGTAGCAGTATTGGAGCGGTCGACCCCAGATCATGGTCTGTCGCGTTGTCTGACTCCCAGTTGATCGGAGCGAACCAGCTCTTCATCTTGAGCGTGCTCGAGAGTTCGATTACGGCATTGCTCATGTCGAAACGTGAGTGCGAGGCTCCGTTACCCGTCGCAACGAAAATGTCACCGTCTCGTTCAACCGACATTCCTGCTGGCCCCCAGATCGCTCCCTGGTTGGCCGTCGGCACCTGGTAGACGAGCGTCGAACCGGTGCCGCTTTCGGGGACCGCCATCAGATAACCGTGATACGAACCACAGTCGCCGTAGTTGCCACCAAACCCGACGAGGACGTTTCCGTTGTCGAGACCGAGTGCTCCGCGCTGCAGTTCTGCATCGGCCGACCAGTGTGCCCGGTCAAGGTCGCGTCGAAAGAGCGTGGCACCGGTTGATGGCGACATTGCAAGGAGCACATGATGAACTCGCGAGCCGACGAGCGTTTCACCCGAGACAAACAGTCGCGAATTCGATGGATCGATGACCATGGTTGACGTAATGCCGACCGTTGGTCCGATGTCTCCGCAAGGAAGGTCGCCAGATGGTACCGCCTTGCCGATCGAGCGCGACCAGATAAGTCTTCCCGTCGAGGCAGAGAGAGCCTCCACGGTGTCGTATTCGGTCGCAACGAACACTCGGTTGTCCGCGATCAAGGGCTCGCCATAGATCTCGCCGCGTTGTGCGTTCGATCTCCAAGCGACGTGAAGCGGAGCGGTTGGTGCGTCTGTGCTCTGAATGGCATTACGCGTGTTCGTTCCGCCATAGGTGGTCCAGATACTTGTGTCACCCGTTACGGCGCCGGGCCTCGAAGAAGGCGATGCGTCACCCGCTCGAGCCACCAACAGACTTGACGAGCCGATGATCACAACGAAACTGGCCCAGACGGTAATGGGTTTTCGATATCTACGTGGCTTGACCTCTCGTAGACGGCGCATGTAGTCAAGCCTCGCATCCAGTGACAAATTTCCGCAAAGCCTAAGGGCTATCTGAGACGACGTGGCACCTGGTTCGATTACCAGTGTTGATGGCCTGCACCAGTAGTTAATAGCTCAACAGCAGTGGCCAGCTTTGTGACCGCGAGACGTGCAATTTTGAAGATCGATACCTTGCGTTCTCAACAAAGCCTCCACCTACGGCCAGTCACGAGAGACCGACGGTGCACCGTGGACTGCTGGTCCTTGCGCATCTTCGAGTCAGGAAGATGACCAACATGGAAATGGAATGTGACCTCAGATGACAGACCAGCAGGTGTGAACGGCGAACTCGGGGCCGTGCATTCGCTGCCTCCAACGCTGCCGATGACGGAGACGATCCTCGACCAATCCATATCGACTATCGAACGATATATAGCTGCGGAAATCTTGCCGACGCTTGCTCGCCGCGGTAGGGGGGCACCGTGGCGGATCATCACGACCCGACTCCTCGTAGAGCACCTTGGCCTTTCAAACGAACAGGTAATGGCCATCGTACGATTTCCGGTCCGGCGGGCAGCTTCTCCGGTCGCGCCATTGAATCAACTTGACCTCGCCTCGCGGATCCCAAGGAGGGAACGTTGACATCATGCGGACACAACGCAAGATGAGACTGACAGAGTTCCTGAAGCGGTCTCAAGATAACCATAAAAGCTATTTTCAGTGTTTTGGTGACAGTGTACTCAAGATAGACACAGGAGCTATAACAGGTACGTGAGTGACAACATGGTCCAGAAGCTAAGCATCGCCGTCTCCGCGCGAGAGCTACCCGACTGGCTCATCGCCCATGGACGTCACTGGACATCACTTGCCGAGATCGCCGAGCTACTCGAACTGCCGCTCGAACAGGTTCCACCCGTCATGGCGAGACTTCGAAACAAGGGGCAGATGTTTTCACCACTTCGCGGCATCTACGTCCCAATCCCTCCGGAATACCGCACGTGGCGAACGGTGCCAGCAAGCCATTTCATTGACCCAATGATGAGGCACCTGGATCATCCCTATTACGTCGGATTGTTGTCGGCGGCCGAGATCCATGGGGCTGCGCATCAGCGGCCGCAGGTCTTCCAGGTCGTAACAAGGGCGCGGCTACGTGAACACAGTTTTGGACGGGTCAAGATGGCGTTCATCACCGATGCACGTGCTGATGAACGGCCTTTTGACAAGATCAACACGCCAACGGGGACGATGAATGTCTCCACTCCGGAGATAACGCTTCTTGATCTCGTCGCGTCACCAAGACACGGGGGTGGCCTATCGAACGTGGCAACCGTCGTCGGGGAACTTATCGAGGAGATAAAGATCGACTTCAAAAGGCTCGCCAGAGAGGCCTGAGGCATACTCACTTGCCGTCGCCCAGCGCACCGGCTGGCTCATCGACTACATGGCTGAACTTACCGGTGTGGTTACCGATACCGATTCACTCGCAAAGCTGGCGCACCGTCGCAACGCTCCGTCACCACTTACGCCAAATGGGAGACGAGCAGGGCCGATTGACCAACGATGGAACGTCTGGGTGAACATCAAAGTCGAGCCAGACCTGTGATTCCAGAGGCGTTCATCGTCGAATGGTCGAGCAAAGTCAACTGGCCAACACCGGAACAGGTTGAACAAGATCTTGTTCTTTCCCTACTCATCACCGATTTTGCCAACGATCACAAGATCGATGAGTTCATCGAGCTAGCCGGTGCCGAACTCGGTGAGGCTGGTTCGAGCTCGATCCGCTGGCATGGTATGACGGTATCTATAAACCTTGCTATATAGCTACCAAGTTACTATAATTTAGGTCGGGCGAAAGGAGCCAGCAATGGAGAACAAGGCGATGACCCTGCGCTTGCCGTCTGACCAGGCAGAGGCGCTTGAGAAGGTTGCGGAAGTAGATGGCGTGTCCGTGAGCGAAGCAATTCGCGAAGCAATTGAAGAGCACATCGCTGCGCGGGCTGCCGACAAGGAGTTCCACGCACGTCTGGTTGCTTCGGTTGAGCGCAACCAACGCATCCTCGACCGGCTGGCTAGGGCCTGACCGCGGCAACGTGAAAGTCCAGTACCTCGGCCTCGGTGACCTCCTGCTGATTGCGTCCGAGGTGCTAGGCGTCGAAGTCCGCGTGCTCGCCAAGGCAGCAAACCTCGCATCAGGAGATTCGGTCCTCAACGCGCCTGCCGCTGCGTTCGGAGGAGTCGAGTTCTACCCTGACTTCACCGTGAAGGTAGCTGTGCTCGGCTATCGGCTTGCCCGCAACCATCCCCTCCCCGATGGGAACAAGCGGACCGCGTTTTTGGCCATGATCGAGTTCGCGGAGCGCAACGGCCGCCGATGGAAAGACCTCGATGAAAATGACACTGTCGACACTATGGTCAAGATCGCGGCCGGAGTAATGACCGAGGACGCCTTCGCGCGGTGGGTGTCCGAGCGACTGGAGCAATCATGAGGCCTCACTCAGAGTGCCCTGCCCATCTTGGTTTGGCGGGACAACTGCGCTTTGTTATGTGCGTTCGCGATCACGAGTGGTCCACCGAGGTGCCTGACTACAGCGAGACAGCAACGACAGCGGGATTATCCCCTCGGTCGCACTGGAACTTACGAGGTGACCGGCACCTGGAAGATTCCAGACGAAGAGGGCGGCGGCACCATCAATCTGCGTCTTGACCAGACGAGAGACGACGTCGCACGCAAGTTCAATCGCTCAGAGAACCTCCGCGCCTTCAGCGAGCGCTGGGACCCTGATGAGTACTCGTATCTGGCCAACAGCCGGAATGACACCGAGTCAGGGAATCGCACCGCAAAACGTCACCTCACCGACAAACGCGGACGGAGCCTCGGGGCCGCTGGGAAACACCTCGACATGTTGGCCCATGCATTCTCACAGAACGCTATGACGAGACGTGAAATCCTCCTGGACCGTGCTAAACCCGTTGCCGCTTGATTCAGTCTGACGAGCACGGGGAATATCCTCTTGCTCTCGCACACGCTGATCAAGATTTTCCGCTGAATACCCGCATTTTCGGCTAGCGCAGACACTTCCCGTAGGATGAGATGCCGCGAGACATCGAAGGAGTGGGTTTTCAACACCATTTTCTATACGTCCCGCCCTCGTAGCTCAGGGGATAGAGCATCGGTTTCCTAAACCGTGTGCGGAGGTTCGAGTCCTCCCGGGGGCACTCCGGATTGACGGCGATACTTGGTCGTCAACGTCGGCGATACTCAACATAGTCGCAGGTAGGTGCGGGCGGTTTCAAGGGGTTCACGCAATATCTCGGTGAGCCGATGAATAGGTTGTTACGCGGTAGCTCTGCCATTAACCGACTATTCGTAAAGATAAATTTCGGTGATATCGGTCACCTTGATCGAGGAACTTCGGGCTCCAAGCGTTAGGTCGCCAACATCGTCGCTGGATCCGAACGCTGCGCGCGCTCTGCGACCGCTTCGTCGAACGCTCGTAGAGCCCGGGGGCCCCAGACCGTACCCGGGCCACCGTTCATCGAGATTGCAACGCCCATCGCCTCGGCAACCATCTGACGGGTGGCCAGCTGGCGGGCCGCACCACGGGCGTGAGCGACAATGCAGCCGTCGCACTCTCGCGTAACTGCGACCACGAGCGCGATCAGTTCCTTGGCCTGTGCTGAAAGCGCACCGTCTCTCAACGCCGCTGCGGATGTCTCGACATGGCCCTTCCACACGTCAGGAATGAGATCTCGCAAATCGCGCGCGGGCTGGCGTAGCTCTGAACGAATGTCGTCATTGCTCTCCATGTCACCACCTCCCGTCATGATCGTATCGATTTTGTGCGACTCTCCCGCAGAGGAGCCATGCAGCGTTGCGCGCTTGACAATATACCCCCAGGGGTATATTGTCTGTCTATGACAACCACTCCACAGATGGAACGCCCGCGCCTGTTGTTAGCAAAGGCCCAAGACACCCCCACCGAAAACACCGGGATTCTCGGGAGACTCGGTTTCTGGTCAGTAAGGAACCACCGAAGGGTGTTCATCGGCTGGCTCATCGCAATTGTGCTGCTCGGAATCTTCGCGCCGGGGGTCGAAAAGGCGCTGAGCGGGGCGGGATGGCAGGCCGACGGCTCACAGTCGGTCGCAGAGCGGACGCTCGCGATGAAATACTTCGGCGGTCAGGCGAGTTCCTCGATCCAGGTCATCGTAACCTCCGCAACACCGATCACCAATGCCGCGACTCAAAAGATCATCACCGAGGCAGAGGCAACACTTCGCAGTGACCATCGCATTGGCAAGATCATTGCCCCGACTCCCGGCTACACGATCAGCAAGGACCAGAGAACGGCGGTCATTCTCGGAGGCGCGAATGCCGATACGAACACAATGGTGCGTGCCGCGGATGACCTGAAAGGTAAACTTGCCGCTTTGAGTACCTCCCAGGTACGCGTGGTCGCCACTGGCTCGTCCGTTCTCTGGTCAGATTTCAATAACGCGAACCGCTCGGCGATGATGAAGTCCGAACTCTTCTCCTGGCCGGTCACGATGGCAATCCTTGTCATTGCCTTCGGTTCGCTCATCGCCGCGGGACTTCCGCTGCTCCTGACGATGGTCGGACTTCTGAGCGCAGCTGGAATGCTCGATCTTCTCACCAAAGTCACGCCAATCTCGATCTGGGCGATGAACTTCGCACTGATGTTCGCGCTCGCTCTCGGAATTGACTATGCGCTCTTCATCGTCGTTCGCTTTCGCGGCGCGCACTTTGGCCGCGGGCGAGATGTCGCGCATTCGGTGGCAGAGACAATGGATACCGCCGGAAAGGCCGTGCTCTTCTCGGGAATCACCGTTTTGATCTCGCTCTCAAGCGTGATGATCGTTCCCTCACCGGCATTCCGGTCGATGGCGGGTGGCATCATGCTCGCGGTTGCGTTTGTTCTTGCAGCCACTCTCACGCTTCTCCCAGCAGTACTGGGAAAGCTCGACAATCGGGTCGATTCATTTGCCCTGCCGTGGGTCCATCAGGGCGAACACCGCTCAGCGCGGTTTGCCCGCTGGGGCGAACTTTTGTGGCGCCATCCCAAGATATTCGGAGCGCTCGCGCTTGTCGCGCTTGTCGCCTTGTCCCTTCCGATTTTCGGACTAAAGACAGCAATGCCCTCGATCAAGGTTGTGCCGGTGAACGCCAGTTCTCGCATCGGCTACAGCGAGGCACAGTCCGCGTTCGGTATCGGTGCTCCAGGACAACTCCAGGTAATCGCTCCAAATACAGAGGCTGCACAGGTCACCGCCGTGCTGACGGCTGACCGCACCATCGCCGCCATCACCCCCGCTCAGCCGGCAATCGGCAACTCATCTCTCGTGATGATCTCCGCCACGCCCACGGTCGACCCATCAAATCCCCTGCTCGGAACGGCGATCGCGAAGATCCGTTCGCAGCTTCCCACGGGTGCGGTTCTTGGAGGAGCTCCGGCTGAGAACTACGACCTGCAACAGGCCCTCGCGAAAAAGACGCCACTCGTCATTGGGATGGTGCTGGTGCTGGGATTCCTCCTGCTTCTCTTTGTGCTGCAGGCGGTATTGATCGCGGCACTCGGCGTTCTGACAAGCCTGCTCGCGACGGCCGGGTCGTTCGGCGTCGCTCGACTGGTCTTCCAGAACGGCCTTGGTCATCGCCTGCTTGGGCTCAGTCCGCAGGGGTTCCTCGATGCCTGGGATCCCGTGTTCTTCTTCGCAATGATCTTTGCGATCTCGATGGACTACACGGTCTTCCTCCTTTCGAGCACCAAAGAACACTTTGAACGCTCCGGTGACCCGAAGGACGCGATGGTGAACGGGCTTGCCCACTCCGGGAGAGTGATCTTCTCTGCAGCCGCGGTGATGATCGCCGTCTTTTTCACCTTCTCCCTCTCCGGGCCGTTGCCCCCGAAGGAGATGGGGATCATCCTCGGAGTCGCCGTGTTCCTCGACGCGTTCTTCGTCCGATTGCTCCTCTTGCCGGTACTACTCCGACTCACGGGAATGGCCGCTTGGTGGGCCCCGAGATGGCTCCTCAACATCCTCCCCCGGATCAGCTTTGCCCATGGCGAATGACGGCCGTTGAAGAGGACCGATGGGCGAGCGATAGTATCCATACCCTCGAGGGTATTATTTGCACGGGCAACCGCCGTGACCGCACGAAATGCCTCGCCGCTGGGGCCAGATTGAATAGTCAGGAGTGACGAGAACATGACCAACGAACCGTCGCACGTCCTAGAGGACCAAGAGCAGATCGAGGCAATCGTAAAACGCCTCAAGCGCGCTCAGGGGCAGATGGGTGCGGTCATCAGAATGCTCGAAGATGGTCGACCGTGCAACGAGATCATCATGCAGATCTCAGCCGTGGGGAAGGCCGTCAACACCGCGGCGTTCAAGTTGATCGCGGCAAATCTGAAGGAGTGCCTGATCGATTCAAATCAGGACAGCGAGGTGATGACCGAGCAGCTACAGAAGCTGTTCCTGAGCCTCGCCTGAACACGACTACGCCGTAGAGACGTTCGTGCAAGAACCCGATAACCACCAATTTTAGAAAAGAGAGCTGCATGTGCAAGAAGGTAATGTGTCGCCGCTGCCACAAGGCAACTTGGTCTGGATGCGGACGTCACATCGAACAGACGCTCGCCGGCATTCCCAAATCACAGCGTTGCTCGTGCCGTGAAAACGCCGCCACATCGACCGACAACCCAAAGGGATTGCTCGCACGGCTCCTTGGAAGGTAACTCCAACTTCGGGGTTCGCAAACTTCAATGAACTTGGGCCGATCATGTGATTCACGAATCATCAAGAAGGTCGCGAATAATCCTCCGGAATTGGCGAGATCACATCGCTCGCTGCAACAGCCACAACGATGACCAGGGACACCTGTCAGCCAAACTGGGAGGGGTTGGACGGCCAGCTCGGTAGTGTCGACAAAGTTGGCACGATGCGGTGATCGATCCAAAGATCGATTGGTTCGCCTAAAAACATAGATCAATGAATCGACCAAATCCGCCACATGAGACAATTGGACGGCGGCGCAGACCGGTCTGCGTAGTCTCAAACGTCAACGCTCACCTCGAGGCCAGCTCCGTCTCCATGGTAAAAAGGGATCGACGATGTCGCCGTGACGGGCGCGTAGCAAGGGCGGGAGGCGAGAATGCCGCGCCGACAAAGGGAGTTCGACCTACTGGTTCGTTCCGGTCGCATCATCGATCCCGCTTCCTCGCGCGACGAGATCGCCGATATCGCGGTCACCGATGGTCGGATCGTCGAAATTGACTCTGACATCGAGCCAACGAACGCGATGAAGATCATCGATGCAACCGGACTGATCGTGACACCAGGATTGATCGATCTTCACGTCCATGCATTCCAAGGTGTGAATACCTACGGCATGGACGTCGACCCGCTGTGTCTCGAAACGGGAGTCACGACCGCGGTCGACGCGGGCTCATCGGGTCCGGTCAATTTTGCAGGATTTCGCGATTTTGTGGTCAGGCACGCAAGCACCCGACTGTTTGGTTTTGTGGCAGTTGCCCAACACGGCGTGACCCGCGAACCGGGAGATCTCGTCCACTCAGATCTCGCAGACGCCAAAGGGGCAGCACACATCGTGCTCGAGAACCCCGATATCGCCGTCGGAATAAAGATCCGCCTTGCCGCCGACAAAGTCGCAACCGATGGCCGGGATGCACTCGACCTTGCGCTCGAAGCCGGGGCAATCTGCGGGCGACCGGTCATGGTCCACATCGGAGAGACGCCGCTTCGCCTCGAGGAGATCGTCGCCGCACTCCGACCTGGCGACATCATCACCCACTGTTACACCCCGCTCTCCCCGTCGGTGACCGATGACCTTGGTCGACTGCGCGACGGAATGCTCGCGGCACAAGAACGCGGAGTGATCTTTGACGTCGCTCACGCGGGCGGCCATTTCGGTTTTGATGTGGTGCGTAACGCCTTATCCGGTGGGCTCATGCCGAACTCGCTCAGCACCGACATCCATGCGAGGACAGATCCCCGCGGTCGGGGTTTCCTGCTCACCGACGTCATGAGCAAGTTCATGGCGCTCGGACTCGAACTCGCCGAGGTCATACGTCTCACGACAAGCTCTCCGGCAAAGATCATCTCCCAGCAGGATCGGATCGGTTCAATCGCCATCGGGCGCGAGGCTGATATCGCCGTACTCGCGCTCAATCGAGGTCATAGCACATTCGTTGACAGCGAAGGCCAGCGACTCGACACGAATGCGCGGCTCGAAGCAAAATGGACGATCCGCGCCGGCGAAGCACACGCAACCGAGACGTGCCGGGAATCAGCTCTCTAGGGAGCGATCACCATCCGTACGGTGTCGGTAATCGCCGCACCAATGTTCGAAGATCCTGCCATCACGACGACGGCGTCTCCCGAACGCACCGTCCCCGTAGCCCGTAGGTGATCGAGCGCGATCTCGACCAACTCCGTCATTTCCGTCGCGTTCGAAACCACAACATCGTCGACTCCCCACGAGCTTCGCAGCTGAAGGGCCGTATTTGGATTCGGAGTAATCGCAAGAATTGGCATCGGCGGACGGAACCGGGAGATCGCCCTTGCGGTCGCGCCAGAACGGGTACACGCGACAATCGCAGCCGCCCGCTCCTCCATCGCCGCGCGCCACGCTGAGCCGGTGATCGCCGCGGTCACGCGAAATGCCGGGCTACTTTTACCCGATGCCTCTTGCACCCCGAGCCCCGATCCCCATCGCTTGTAGTCGAAATAGTCCTCGGTCTTCCGGACGATCCGATCCATCGCGCGCACCACTCCGACCGGATCGTCACCGATCGCAGTCTCGCCACTCAACATGACGACACTTGCACCGTCAAGCACCGCATTCGCAACATCGGTCACCTCTGCGCGAGTTGGAACCTGGGAATGCGTCATCGATTCGAGCATCTGAGTCGCGACGACAACCGGTAATGCGTAGCGGATCGCGATTCGGACAATGCGCTTTTGCAGATGTGGCACGTCCTCAATGGGTAGTCGTACCCCGAGATCACCTCGTGCCACCATGATCGAGTCTGAAACCTGGACGATCTCCTCGAGATTGTCGATGCCCTCGGGAGTCTCGATCTTGGCCATCATCATCACATCTGGTCTCGAAAGAACGCTCCGCGTCGAAACCACGTCGAACGCTGTCCGCACGAACGAGACCGCGAGAATCTGAAAATTCTCGTCCCGAAGCGCCTCGAGTCGCTCACGATCTTCAGCAGTAGGAAGTACGTCGTAAACGAGTGAACTTGGAAGGGAGAGCCCGGGCTTACCCATCACCGTACCTCCCGAGATGACCCGAGCCTTCGTCCTCACCCCGGCAGTGACGACCTCGAGCGAGACGCCCCCGTCTCCGATGTGCACGCGATCTCCCGGGAGAAGAAGATGCAGAACATCATCACGTTCAACCGCGATACGCGCGGCATTCGAGTGCTCTTCGAACGCCTCGACGAGATCGATCTCGTCTCCGAGTGACAATGCAACCGGATCGGCGCCGAAGGACCCGGCGCGGATTTTGGGTCCGGGAATGTCGACCATCAATGCATTCGTTGGCGCAAGCTCCCGGACGTGACGCAGGCGCTCGATTCCCGAAGCAATATCTCCATGGGCAAAAGAGATTCGAAAGACATCGACTCCGGCTCGGACAAGATCAAGAACAATGCTGTCTTCAGTCGAAGCCGGCCCGAGTGTTGCAACAATTTTTGTGCGTCGCACGATGAATCCCTCTCTATTGACACTTATCGTAGAGGAGAATGTGCACGCTTCGTTATGCGCCCGAGACCTATGTGATAGCGAAGACCGAGTTCCGCGATAAGCATTGCTGAAACGATCAGCGCGCCGCCAGCGATAATCGCAGCACTCAGATGCTCGCCTCCAAACCACGCGACGAGTCCTGCAAAGACGGGCTCGAGGCTGAAGATGATCGCTGCGCGTGTCGGTGAGATATACGACTGGGCCCAGGCTTGAACCACGAAGGCAAGTGAGGTCGCGACGACCGCGGTCGATATGACACCGAACCAGGCCAGAGCGCCATGCGCGACGATCACGAAATGGGGAGCACTGCCTATGGTGCAGACGATCGATACCGCGAGCAGTTGAAAGAACGCAAGAGCATAGACATCCTCGCCCTCCGACCAGGCTCCGAGACCGACGATCTGGAGCGCGTAACAGAGCGCGCCGAGAATGGAATAGGCACTTCCAAGGCCAAAACTGATACCGGTCATCGAAAGAACGCCAAGGCCGACGGTCGCGATGACAATTGCGATGATCGTCGACGTCGATGCCCGATGATGCAACAGGGGCCAGGCAAGGAGCGGGGTGATGACGACGCAGAGACCGGTCAGAAAACCCGACAGCGCTGCCGAGGTATAACGGAGTCCGAGCGTCTGGAAGATATAGCCACCGCTCAGCGCGAGCCCAAGAATGGCCCCGTGCATCAGGGTGCGCGACGAGAACCTTGACAGGGATCGTGGGCGCAAGAGGCAGAGGACGAGCGATGCGATCCAGAACCTCAGCGCGAGAAATCCCATGACGGGCATCGACCTGGTCACCTCTTTCACCAAAAGGAACGTCGAACCCCACGCGGCGGTGACAATGACGAGCAGCACAAGGCCCAGAATCTCGCGCCGCGAATGGACGCGCACCTGCAAGCTCATGTCGACCCCGTGACTGTGTCCTCGACTCGGATCCAGGATTGGCCCGTGCCACGCCATTCCAACAGCATTCAATTGCCATCGCTGGCTCGGCCTAACCTAGCGTTATGTGTGGTCGATACGTACTGGCGACGCCGGTCGCCGAGCTCGCTGAGTACTTCTCTGCTCAGCTTCCACCGGGGCTCTGGGAGAGCTTTCGTCCGTCTTGGAACATTCCCCCGACAACGAACATCATTGCACTGACCGCGGATAGCTCCGGCTCGCGCGACCTGGGACTTTTCAGATGGGGACTCGTACCTAGATGGGCGAAGGACCTCTCCTTTGGCGCAAAGACGATCAATGCTCGAGTCGAAACGGTCGCGACGAAGCCTTCGTTTCGATCCGCTTTCCACTCGCAACGATGCATTATCCCAGCCGATGGATATTTCGAATGGAAGACCACCGCTGGCGAGGTGAAGCAGCCGTACTACTTCACGAGCCACGATGAATCTCCGCTTGCATTTGCAGGACTGTGGGAGCGCTATGAACTTCACACCAGAGCTGACGAAGCGACGAGATCGATCTCTACCTGTGCCATCATCACCACCGAGGCAGGCAAGGATGTGGAGACGATCCACAACCGAATGCCGGCAATCCTCGACGAGCCCGACACCTGGGGGCGCTGGCTCGACGGTGCTTTGAACGACCGCGAGGAGCTGCTTGCGATGTGTCGACCTGCTCCGCCGGGCACGCTCAAGTCCCGACGGGTCGAGATATTGGTCAATAGCGTGAGAAACAACGGGCCCGAACTGATTGAGGAGCTTTTGGACCGCCCGAGTCTGTTCTGAACAAATCATCGTTTCCGATGCGACGCACGAGCTGGTCTCTAGCGGATCATCCTCGACTCCGTAAAGGAGCTCCGCAAGGATCAGCGGAGGGTGATCCCCCGTTCGGATTGTCCGGCGCGGGTCTCGATCACAACGCCCGCACCCGGTATTGCAATTGTGCGCGGCACCACAACCATCGCAACTTTGGGATCTCCGACCGGGACGGTTCCGCTCGATACAAATTGCGTCGCGCGGTACGAGCCGATCATGACTGCACGCGCACCGGCTAGGTCTGAGCCGAAGAGCGCCACCATTGAACTCTGGGATCCAACCACGGCGCTGAATGTGACATGCGAGATGAAGGGTCCGGCCCGACTGAAATAGACATAGGTCGCCGTCGCCTCGTCAAAGGACGCGCACCGGCTCTCATTGCATGGTTCGATGACGAATGGGCCCGCTCTCGCGCGAGGAACGCGTACCAGAAACGAGGTGCTGCGGATCTTGCGGAGCGATCTCCCCGATACGGTCACGGAAAACGTCGGATTGAGTACGCTGACAAACCGGGCGCTGGTGACACCGAGAAATCCCGCGCCGATGACCTTCACGAAACGACCGCCGAGTGGGGTTCCACCGGACGATGAGAGTCGCGCCACCGAGGGGACTCCGAGGAAGGAAATACTCCTTGGCCTTGAAAGACCTGCCGCGCTCTGCACTGTCACCAGTTCCTTGGCCACTTGCCCGGCGCGGCGATGTAGCGCGGGCCCCTTGAGATCGATCTCGTTGTCAGAGATTGCGCTGAACTTGAGCTGTTGCGAGTCGATACGGTCCGGCGAGCCAAAGTTGACCCAGTCAAGCGTGTTCAGACTGAATCCGCGGCCGATGATCCGGAGCATCGTCCGTCCCCCTTGTGGGAGATAGCTCGGCTCGATCGCGACAATCGACGGGGTAGGGGCGTAGTCATATTCGGTCGTAGCTGGCGCGACCTCGGTCGAGCCGCTCGTTGTGACCATCCCGAGCGGACTATAGGTAAGGCGCCCGGTCAGAACGGGGAGGATCGGTGCCCCGCTGCTCGTACCGTTCGCGTCCGAGACAACGACCTGCGTCTGACACAGCGTTGCCGGCGAATACCCTGGACCCGTCGCGCAAGAGCTCGCTCCAGTCTCTGGAGGCACGCTGGCAACGAGGTGAAAGTCCGAGACGACGAGAATCGAGGTTGCCAGCTGGCCACCGATGATGACCGTAGGGGTTGCAGAGGAGAATCCGCTCCCATAGATCGAGATTCTGTTCCCCCCTGCCTGGTTTCCCGCCGAAGGATTCACCCCACTGACAATCGGATCAGTGCCCGTTCCGGATACGCCGACATATTCAAAGACCATGCTCGAATTCGCGATCGAAGTTGCCGAACCGGCGGTCGTCGTCTGCGTCACGCTAACCGCCGCCGGACCAGCCGCCGAGAACGGCGGTGTCTCCGGTGTCGTCCGTGCCGGTGGACTCACGACCGAGATTGCTGTAGCGCCGACCGAGTTCACCAGCGCCACCACGCCGTTGAAGGTCACGGTGACTGCTGCGCCGGCCGCGAGGGGTTGGGAGAGCGAGATGGTGACAACCGTCCCACCGCCAAGGGGCCCGTAACCGGGCGAGATACCCATTGGAACGGGACGGGCAACGCTTGGCGAGAGAGACTGCGTGGCCTCGTTGCACAGTGTGCTCGCGAGCCCGGGCAAATCGCCGGGATTCGTCACGATCGGCGACCCGAGACCGCCGACCATGTTGTAGCCCGAAGATGCGCGATACCCAAGTCCCAACGAGAACGCGTCATTTGTCCCGACGGAAATCTCGTGGAAGTTCGTTGCATACGAGGTCGCTGCGGCCGCGTAGAGAAGCGGGGGCACAAAACCGAGATCCATGCCACCGGGGGATGAACCGAGTGAGGTGCACGCGGTGCCAGCCGACCCGGAGCCGGCAATCTCCGCGAGTACCGCCGCCCAGATCGGTGCAGCGGCCGATGTTCCGCCGATCGTCGTCCAACCGGCTCTGCCAAACGAGGCGGAGTAGACGGTCATGCCAAGGACGGAGTCCGCGGACGCGCTGACATCGGGAACCTGCCGACCGAGCGTCGTCGAGACCCCCGGAACACCAGAGCCCTGCTGCCATGAGGGGCTCGACCAGTTCACGCTCACGCCTCCACCGCCCGATCCACCCTGGGATCCGTTGTTCCATGCAATCTCGTTGAGTGGGCCGAGAGGCTGAATATCGCTGCGCAGCGAGGTACCTCCGACACCGAGCACATAGGGCTGGCTTGCGGGGTCGTCCACCGAAAGAAATGGAGCGACCGGACTATCACTGCCGAATGGAGTCGTCGCGCAGTCATCGGATCCGCTGTCCCCAGTCGCCGCGATGACCGTCTGGCCCTGCGCAGCTGCCTCTTCAAAGATGAAATTCTCCACCTGGCGAGCCCCGGGAGAGGTGGCATCAAACAGTTGCTCACACTCCCCCCAGCTCGTCGTGATCAGATTTGCGCTATCGGAACCGACAATGGTGTTGTAGGTGTCAAGCGTGCCGATCGTGGTGTTCGGTGCCTCGTAGACGTCGATTGTGGCTGCGGGCGCGAGTGCGCTGAGACTCTCGATATCAAGCACTGACTCCCCCGAACCTGATCCTCGATACGCGAAGCCATCTATTGGAACGCGGTGAATCAGGTTGACATGGCTTTCGCCGAAATAGCAGCGATCGAACGTCGCGATGTCACTCTTGACGAATGGCTCAAGTTCAACCACCGCAATGGTCTGGCCAGCGGCAACATCATGCGCCGCGTAGAGCGGACTGATTCCATAAGCTGACGCGATCTGGCTCAACGTCCAGCCCCCGCTGAGATGCGCCGCCGCGGTCGCAGACGGGCACGCGCTAGGTCTAGCTCTTGTAAGGCCGACCGCGCCGGCGTCGAGATTCGCAGACGGACTCTTGCGAAGTCCGAGCATCGAATGGGCGACGGCGACATTGTTCAGACCAATGACGGCGCTGATGCCATTCGCGAATCTCGCCGGGAGGAGAGCGTTCGAGGTGAGTCGCCACCCGAGCCGTCCGTCTCCGAACCTGACGGTATCCAGACGTGCGCGCAGCGATGATGACAACAGCCCGACCGTGGCACTCGCGTGAAGCAGCAGGTGGTTCGAGGAGATTTTCCCGACCTTGAGTCCGAGCGCCGTGATTTCATGCGTGACACGAGCAATCGTGGATGCTGTCGGACCGAACCGCCTCGCGACCTCTGCCGGTGAAAGAAACCGATGAAAGATCGGGGATCCCGGAATCGAGACCTCGCGAGCCGCGTTGGCGAGAGCGCCAGCGTGGGCGGGATTCATGGCAAAGGCGATCTGCAGCAGATGCGATGGTGACAGAGGACCCAGTTGACGCGCGCCATGTGGCAATAGCGCAGGCCGTTCAATCACCGTCGTGCCCAAAGATTTTGCGGGGCCAGAGATCGATTCCAACCCGGAGGTCGCGTCGGTGCGTTGAACAACCTCCGAACAAATCGGTGGGGTGAGCCCAATCAAAACGACAATGAGAGGCACGAGAGCAACGCAGCCGAACCGACGCACTCGCATGGAATCAGCGGTCACTCAATGCGACGTGCAACTCGGGTGCTCGACTGCGGGTGATCCATCGGGATGAACCATGCACGATGATCTCCCTCCGGCACTCTCTGAGCGCTGACTCTCCCCGGCCGGATCACCATCTGTAGCGATTCACCATCAGTAGAGACTAGGCACTTCCACAGCAAAACCGCGTTCGCCAGCCGTTGACAACCGCGCGCCACACCAGTATCGCAAGACTCGCCAACCCGCGTACCCGAGAGTCAGACCGATACCTGGGATTCGGCTGGAATCGAGACGAGATAGCCGCGCCGGCGACGGTATTTCATCGCAAACAACGAGGCAAAGACCGAAACGAGATAGAGAAGATAGACCCCCAGTTGGAGAGCCGTGGGATGGTCAGCGTAGCCAAAGAAGCTGTGGAAGATATCACCGGTTGAGGACGACTCGGAGAGAAAATGTGAGCTGTTCCAGAGCGGTGCGCGAAGGAATGGGAGCCAACCGAGTTGCTGCATGTTTTCGACACTGTCTGCGACGAGCCCGGCCGCAAAAACCATCAGAAGCGAACCGACAACGTTGAACAATCTGCGCATATTGATCCGCCGGCCAAACCGAAAGATGGCAATCGACAGTGACAACCCCGCGATCAGCCCAACCAGTGCTCCCCAGATTGCACCGCGGGACCCGGCCGCGAAGACGATCGCAATGGTGAACACGGCAGTCTCGAGCCCCTCGCGTCCCACGGCCTGGAAGGCGAGCACCGAAAGACCAAGACGCTGTCGTGCGCTCATCACGTGATCGACCTTGTCCGCCATCTCCGAGAAGAACGAGCGCGCGTGCCTGCGCATCCAAAAGGTCATGAACGTCAAGATGACCGCCGCAACGAGATAGGTGAAGGTCTCAAAGATTGTCTGGAAGGTTGTCCCGCTGTAGCGGCGGATCGTGAAATAGATTGCCACCGATCCCCCCAGCACGAACACAAACGCAGCGCCAACCCCGTAGAAGACATCCCGGAAGTATTCGCGCTTTCCCATGCGGTCGAGGATTGCAAGCAAGATCGAGACGACCATGCTTGCCTCGATCGACTCTCGCAAAAAAATCACGCCTACTGCAATCACGCCTGGTCCGCTCCGGCTCAATCGATGAATATCAGGTACACCTGATATTATCAATTTCAGGTGTACCTGAATAGAGCGGACGGCCTCTTTCTGCCGAGTCTGCCTGCCAAACAGCTGCCGCGCCCTTGCGAGGCCCCTGAAGCGCCTTGGTCCAAAACAGTTATCCCAGCTCAGCGTGCACGAAACCACGCATTTCACCGACCTGTGGGAGACAGGCAGAAAATCCTCGATGGATGCGTACGATTGCCGGTCCTTTTGGGCTAGCGTTTCATGCTCGGTCAGCACGATCGTGACGTCGAAGACATCTCGGGCACTGGCCAGATCAAACCATATCCACAACAACTACCCACCGAACAGCCTGTGCCACAGGCGGTTCTACGGAGGCGATAGCAGCGGTGATCCACCGCACCGGCGAAAGGACGTACGTGACGAACTCCATTGATGAGGCCGCCCCCCCTGATGTCAAGCGTGCACAACACACGACCAGCGACATTTTCAATGAGCGAGAATCGGGCGTCCGTTCGTACTGTCGCTCGTTTCCCGCCACATTTTCCTCCGCAAAGGGCGCGTATCTCACGGACGCCGACGGTCACTCGTATATCGATTTCCTCGCTGGCGCTGGTGCGCTCAACTACGGACACAACCACGACATCATCAAATCAGCGCTGGTTGACTACATCACCCATGACGGACTGACCCATGGCCTTGATATGCATACGGTCGCCAAGCAGCACTTCCTCGAGACCTTTGACCGACTCATCCTGAGACCCCGCGGACTCGACTACAGAGTGCAGTTCACCGGCCCGACCGGAACGAACTCGGTTGAGGCGGCGCTCAAGATTGCCCGGAACGTCACTGGACGATCGGGCATCTTCTCATTCATGGGCGGGTACCACGGCGATAGCCTCGGCAGCCTTTCTGCGACCGCAAACCGCGCCCATCGCGCGGCAGCCGGCGTGCCACTTCACGATGTCACCTTTCTCCCCTTCCCGTCGGGAGTAATGAACGAGATCGATACCCTGACCTATCTGCGGAGCATTCTGCTCGACACGCACTCGGGAATTGAACTCCCGGCGGGCCTCATCGTCGAGACGATCCAGGCCGAAGGTGGCATCAATGTCGCACCGATAGCCTGGCTGCAAGAGCTCCGTACGATCTGTGACGACCATGGCATCATCTTGATCATCGACGAGATCCAGACAGGGTGCGGGCGCACGGGCCCGTTCTTCTCGTTCGAGCGCGCGGGCATTGTCCCAGACATCGTTACGGTCTCAAAATCCATCAGTGGATACGGTCTGCCGATGTCGCTCACGCTTTTGAAGCCAGAACTCGACACGTGGCAGCCCGGGGAGCACACCGGCACCTTCAGGGGCAACCAACTGGCATTTGTCGCCGCAACCGTTGCAATGGAGCTCTTTGAGTCTGAAGAGATCTCGGAACAGGTTGCAAAGCACGCGAGAACGGTCGAATCCAGCCTCGAGCTGCTCAATGCAATCGACAAGCGCATCGAGATTCGCGGCGTCGGGATGCTCTGGGGAGTAGACACCGCGGCAATCGACCCAAATGGTGAGCTGGCACGAGAGATCTCCCAGCGCTGTTTCTCCGAGGGCTTGATCGTCGAACGCGTCGGACGAAACGACACCGTTTTGAAGGTTCTGCCACCGCTCAACATTGACGAGGCGACGCTTGCGGCCGGGCTCGCGATTCTCACCGATGCAACGAGGGCATGTCTCAACCGATAGATCGGCCAGAGCACGATTCAATAACCGAATCGTCAATACTCGAATCGCACATCAAGGCAGTTCAAGAGAGCGAACAGGTCTCGTTTCACATGCCCGGCCACAAGGGTGGTCTGGGCGCGCCGGCGAGAGGTCGACGACTCCTCGGTGATGCGGTCTATGGCGCCGACCTGAGCGAGTTGAGCGGCTTTGACTACCTCCACGGAGCCAAGTCTGCTCTCATCAACGCGCAGCAACACGCTGCACAGCTGTTTCAATCAGACCAGACGTGGTTCCTCGTCAACGGTGCAACCGTTGGGAACATCACCGCGATCTGCTCCGTCGTCGGAGACGGCGATGTCCTCCTCGTCGCACGCGACTCACACCGAAGCGTCTATGCCGGCATCGCCCTCGCCGGCGCACAACCGATCTATCTCGCGCCAGCACGCAACGAAATGCTCGACGGACTCTTCGGAATCGAACTCGCTGAACTCGAGAACACCTTGACAAGACACCCGGAGATCAAGGCAATCCACATCACCAGTCCGAGTTATTACGGATTCACCATTCCCGTGCAGGCAGTGGTGGAACTTGCGCACGCGCGCAATATTCCGGTAATCGTCGATGAGGCACACGGCTCACATTTCGTCTTCGATGACCGGTTTCCCGTTCCCGCTCTCGCCTGTGACGCAGATATTGTCGTGCAAAGCCCACACAAGACGCTCGGCTCGCTGACCCAGTCTTCGCTCTTGCATCAAAAAGGCGAGCGCGTCGACCCGGCGCGAATCAGTGCAAACCTTTCCATGCTGCAGTCCTCATCGCCCTCAGCTCTTCTTTTGCTCTCACTCGACCTCGCCCTCGACGAAATGAAATCGCATGGACATGAGCGATGGCCAGAGGTGATTGCACTCGCCAAATGGGTGCGTCGTGAACTTCGTGCCATCGAAGGGGTACAGGTATGTGGCGATGAGATCATCAATTCGCCTGGCGTATCGGGATATGACCTGACAAAGATTGTCATTGACGTGGATCGGCTCGGAACTACGGGATTCGCTGCTGGACGGTGGCTCCGTGGAAAGTGGAAGATCAACCCGGAGTTTTCCGACCTGAGACGGATGGTTTTCTCAATCACGCTCGGGGATTCACAACAAAGTGCACAGATCCTTGTCGACGCGATGCGCGCACTTGGCGAAAATCGGCATCTATCCGAGGCACATCCGAGTCTCATCTCTCTCTGGCCATCCGCTCTTCCAATCGAACGGATGCGCCCGCGAAAGGCACAACAGAGTGCGAGCATTGCGCTCGAGGCAGGCATTGCGGTCGGAGACATCTGCGCGGAGATGATTGTGCCCTATCCTCCCGGCGTCCCCCTTCTCATCGCCGGCGAAGAGATCAGCCGGGAGATCGTCGATTCGATGCGCCAACTTTTCGATGCTGGCTGCAGGATCGTCGGCCTCGCGGATCCCTCCGGCAAGACACTTCGCGTCGTGCGTGAGCGTTAACCTCCGAACGCACCCGAACGGGGATACCGGGCGGCGCTCGCGTTCAAAAGGAAATTATCGACAAGCGCAAAACAGCGCTCACGCGTTTTTGGTAAATAGGTACGCGAATCATCCATGATCTGATCGAAGTCGGCCCCGATGCGATCGAGGGCAACCCGACCCTCCACACACCACCGCTCGATCGTCTCAAATGTCACCTCAGGATGGAACTGGATCGCCAAAGACCTTCCGTACCAAAATGCCTGAGGACCACTGGCCGACCTCGCCAGCGTCGACACCCCTTCGCCATCACTCCAGCAATCAAAGTGATACTGGAACCATGGACCGGAGGAGACCATCATCTCGTCCAAAGTCGTGATCATCTTCCAGCCAATTTCAGGATGCACTGAGGCCGAGACTTCGAGGCCAAGCGCGCTGGAGATCTGCTGGCCACCAAAACATATTCCCAGCACTGGGATATCCGCGGACTGGGCACGCGCGATGAGGTCGCGTTCGGCACGGATGGATTCTTCAAAGCGCACGTCGTAAACCGACCAATCAGAACCAAGCAAGACGAGAAGATCGACCTCGCGTTCAACGTTCTCGAGCAGGCGTGGCTCCTCACGCACGAAATGTGCAATTTCAGCCCCATGGTGCAAAAGTCGCTCGCCAACATACCCGACGTCGCCGTCTCCTAGATTTGCAACCACTGCCACGCGCAAGGATCAACCTCCGAAATTCGAATGTCGCCCACGAAAGCGTAGCCCTTTGACCGTCTGGTCCTCCCGTTCAGTTGCAAGGGAGATCTTCCGGTGACGAATTTGCAAGGGCACCCGAATCGGACGGATCACCCATTTCATCTGTACTCATCTCCAATCCACAGCACACGACGAACAACAGCGCGGGCTGGTGCAATGGCGATGGTCCCGGCGATCGGGAGCTAGTGACCAGCTCCGCCAAGGTTGCCCGCAAGGCGAGGGTCGTCGAGAAAAAGTCCCGCAATGGGCCACTCGCGGAGTTCGGCAAGGTCGTCCACTACCTCACGACCACCCATGAACACCTCGAGCCCCTCATCGCGCCAATGCTGCGCATCATCGCGCGTCAGGAAAGGGCGGTCGATGCTCGCCATGACCGCGGGAATCTGGGCCATCAGCTGGGAGAGATCGATGGGTCGTGCATGCAAGATGGCCAATAGGTCGAGTTCCGGATCACTCAGGAATACTTCGGCAAGGATCTTGTGGTCGAACGAGGAGAGGATCATCTTGTCCTTGCGGCCATTGAGCGTGTCGAGCACCACGCCTACAAGGCGAGGGTCATACATCGCACCCGCCTTCAGCTCGATGTCGATCCACAACTTTCCCGACAGCGCGTCGAGAACCTCCTCCAGACGGGGGATCGCCGCGCTCGCCCCATTGGGATGGATAACACGCTGGCCGGCGAATTCGTCGAAAAGACACTCTCTTACCCACCTCTGGGACATCCCCTGCTGGTGGGGATCGTTGCGCAGGTAGTGCTCGCCGTTGTGAACCCAGAAGAAAGGATCGTGCAACACGACGGGAAACCCATCGGCGCTCAGCTGCACATCGAGTTCAATCCCGCTGGCACCGAGTTCAAATGCGAGCAAAAAGGCCTCCATCGAGTTTTCCGGCGCGAGGGCCGAGGCGCCACGGTGGGCGAACACGAAAGTTCCCCGAGACGCGCCAGATCCAAGCGACGCCGCTAACACGGCCACATCCCGGTGGAGTCGGCCAGAACACATGACGACAACGCGATCTGAAGCCGACCGGCCGCCTCGGGACTCGCCGCGACAAGTGGTCCCGCTTCACCAAACGCGTACGCGCCGGCACGCGACAAAACAGTACCCCCGGCGTGTTCAACGAGTGCAACGCCGCCCGCCACATCCCAGATGCTGGGCCCAGCATGAACAACGCCATGGACGACTCCTGAGGCGACAAGCGCGAGAGCGAGAGCTCCCGAACCAATCGTGCGGGGCGATCCGCCCGCTGCAATAACCGCGTCTTGAACCGGCCCAAGCACAGACGGTGAGACTCCCGACGGCACCTCTACCAACACGATGCGACCAGAAAGGTCACCACCGGGAGCGACCGCGATCTCCTCGCCATTCTTTTCGCTGCCGTGGATTGCCGGGCAGGCGAGGTAGACATCGTCATGGTAGGGATCGACCACCAGACCTGCGATGGCTCCGTCTTTCCCCAACACTCCAACCGACGAACAGGCAATCGGAAGGCCATGGACGAAGTTCATCGTGCCATCGATTGGGTCGACGACCCAGTTGCGCCCGCCACTCGTCCGATTGACCCAACCCCCCTCCTCTCCAAGAAAACCATCATCGGGGAAGGCGGCGCGCGTGGCCTCAAAGATGAGGCTCTCGATCGAACGGTCCGCATCACTGACGAGATCGTGGGCGGAGGCCTTGGACATGATCTCCAACTGATCACGGTGGGACAACGTCTCATGCAGCGCGTCGAGCATCAACGATGCCAGACGACGCAGGTGCGAAGCGAGTGCCTCAGCCTCGTCGTCGCGCATGCCGCTCGTTCTCGCGTCCGGCATCGCTCCTCCGAACGTATTGTTCATGAATGCCCTGAAAAATCTTCCGCAAGATGCGCGTCGAAAGCCATACTCGGGTCATCGAGGAATATTCCCGCGACGGGCCAGCTGAGCATGTCCGGCAGGTCAAAGAGAATCTCTCCCCCGTAGACGCTCACGGCAATTCCGATCTTCCGCAGACTCTCGACATCCCCTCTCGTCACGAAAGCACGGCGTACATTCAACATCTTCGATGGGATATTCGCGAGCACCGCGGCTGCATCGACAAGTCGGGCGTCACAGAGTGCCGCAAGTGGCAGGTTGGGCATACGCGCGTGAAGTTCGGCCAGCACGACATGGTCGAATGAGGAGACAAGCGTGGCCTCGCTCCGACGAGATAGACAGGCGGCAACAACTCGCGCGAGACGTGGATCATAGGTCCAGCCTGCCTTCAACTCGACATCGAGCCACAGCGACTCTGGAACCGACTCGAGCACCTCCTCCAATCGCACCAGGGGCGATATCGCGCCATCAGGGAAGTGAACGGGAGAGGAGGACAACTCGGCCCACGTACAACTCCCGACAAAAATCCGCGGAAACTCCTCCGGCTTTGCGTCAACCGGGGGACGAAGATGCCACGTCGCGCCATCTGAGAAGAGAAATGGGTCGTGGATGACCACGGGAATGCCATCGGAACTCAACTGCACATCGAACTCGATCCCATCCGCGCCGAACTCAAAGGCGAGCTGGAAGGCCTCCATGGAGTTTTCCGGAGCGAGCGCCGACGCGCCGCGATGTGCCCAGATGAAGCACGGCTGCGGGGTCTCGATATCAAATGGCGAGACCGCTCGTCCTCGGCGGGCGCTGCTCATCCTCGCGTCTCCTGAGCGCCGGAGAATTCAGTCGCGTGCGCACCGCCAAAATCGGCGCCACTCGCAACGTGCTGTTCGGCTCCGTCGATTGCGTCCATCGTCCCTCCGTCCTCGGAGAACAGGTGGATCGTGCGGATATGAACGTCGACGCGACTGTGAACGGATCCGGGTACCTCTCGACCGACATACGCCGCAAGACTCACGTCGCCACATCGAAGTGTGAGTTCATTGAAATACCCTTTTCTGGTGATCCGTTCGATTACAAAAGCACCTGAGCTCTCGTCGGCTGCCACCAGCACATCCTCGGGACGCACACCGATCTGTGGCGTGCCGGGCACGTGTCCGAATGGTTGCTCGACGGGTATGACATCGCCACTTTTGAGTCGTATTCCGCCTGCGACGAGTGATCCGGAGAAAAAACTCATAGACCCGAGGAATTCGGCGACAAATCCCGTTCTCGGCGAGTCATAGATCTCTGTCGGCTCGCCAATCTGCACAACGCGTCCCTCACGCAAAACGACGATCCGATCCGAAAGTTCCAGCGCCTCCTCCTGGTCGTGGGTGACAAGGATCGTTGTCGTACCGACCTCGCGTTGCAGCTTGCGGACAAAGGTCCGCAATTCGATCCGCAGCTTGGTATCGAGCGCACTGAATGGCTCGTCGAGGAGCAGGATCCGCGGCTCAAGCGCGAGCGCCCGGGCAAGAGCAACGCGCTGCTGCTGACCGCCAGAGAGCTGTGAGGGGAGTCGGTTCTGGAAGTCCGAAAGACCAACCACGGACAAAAGCTCCGCCACCCGAGTCGCAATCTCGCTCTTTGGGCGTCGACGGAGTTCGAGACCAAAACTGATATTTCGCGCGACACTCAAATGAGGCCAGAGCGAGAGTTGCTGAAACAGCATTGCGGTTGGACGCCGCTCAACCGGCGTATCTACGACATCATTGCCATCGATCAGGATCCGACCGCTGTCGGGGCTCAAAAATCCACCGATCATGCGCAAAAGCGTCGTCTTTCCACTCCCCGAAGGGCCAAGAAGGGTGACGAACTCACTCGGCGCAACACGAAGATTCACATGATCGACCGCAGCAACCGACGCAAAGGTTTTGGTCACCTCCTCAAGGAGGAGTTCGGATCCGTGGCTCTCGGTATTGATACTCACAACAGACTCCTATCGGAGATGCATCGCCGCATTGGTGCCGGCGAAAAGATGTTTGCGGATCAGGATCAGCAGGGCCACGGATGGGATAGAGAGCACCACCGCAAAGACTGCTGCGAACTGCACGGGATAGTCAAGGACAAGTGAGTACATTCGAATAGGCATCGTCAAGTAGTTCGGAGCGCCGACCAGAAAGGTTCCCTGGGCCTCGTCGAAGGCCGCGAGGAAAGACAGCACCGCGGCGACCGCGATACTCGGACGCGCGAGTGGCAGCAACACTCGCCAGAACACCTGGTACTTGTTCGCACCCGCGTCGCGCGCTGCGTCAACGAGCGCGTCCGGCACGGAGGCAAAGCCGGTGGCAGGAATCCAGGTCATGAAAAGTACCGTGCCGATCAGCTGCACAATAACAACTCCGATCACCGTACCCATCAGATTCAGCGCAAACAGCATCGGGATCATCGCGATATAGAGCGAGATGCGCGGGAAGGCATTAATCGAGAAAATACTCAGCAGCACGATGCGTTTCCCCGGAAAGTCGTAACGACCAAGCGCGTACGCCGCGGGCAAGCAAACGACCGATGAGAGAGCGACGACAACCGGGGTGATCGTCACTGACAAGAACACCGAGTGCAAGAGTCCGGGCGAATGCAACACCGTATGCCACCACTGCAGGGTCAGCGAGGTCGGCTTTAACGAGGGAAAATTGAAGCCCTTGGCGAATGCAAGCATGACCAGCCAGACAAGCGGAACGACAATGAAAAACACCGCGGCAAAGAACAGGATCGCCTCCAACACGCGCGAAGCAATCTTCAGCGCGCGACTTGCCGGTCGAGTAGCCGAACGGGCCGTCCAACTAGTGACGGACATGGCGACTCCTCGTTCCAATCGCATAGATGGCGCCGATCAGTCCGGCAAGAGCAAAGATCGTGAAGCCGATAACCGCGGCCTGTTGTGGCTGGTTGTAGTCACTGAAGGTATTGACCGCGTTGACTCCGAGCATCAGCGGGCTTGACGGTCCGACGATATAGGGCACCGTAAAGCTACCGAGTACCCCAACAGCGGTGAAACAGAAAACGATGATGCTCTCCCTGCGGAGTTGGGGAAGCGCGATGCGAAGCGCGACCGTCAATAGGCCAGCTCCTGCATCGCGCGCGGCATCGAGCGAACTGTCCCCGAGAGTTGAGACTCCCGCGCGCATCAACAAAACAGCAAAGGGAAGACTCACCCATACCTCGGCGAGAACCACACCTTGAAGTTTGCCGCTAAAGATCAAAGCGTGGGACCAGCCGAGCATTGTCGCTGCACTGTTGGTAAAACCGCGGTCACCCCAGAAGGTCCACAACGTAAAACTGGCAATAACGACCGGGATGAACAACGGCACCACCGCGAGGAACTGAAGTGTCGCCATGGCCCGACTCGGGCGGAGCCTCTGCCATAGCGTCAACGTCACGGCAATCGCGAGCACCAAGACTCCCGAAACCATGAACACGACAACGGTCGCGATCACATCCTGTTGATACGCGTGATTCTCGAACAGCTGGGTAACCGCGCCGAGCGTGCCGATCCCGTGCCCGGGGATCTCGCCCTGACCGAGTTGGGATACCGCGGAGTTGGGTCCGCCAAAATGACCAAGCATCAACAAAAGGCTGAGGATGATCGGAATCCCGCCAAAAACTGCCAAAAAAATCAACGGAAGGAAAGCGAGTGCGGAGGCAACTCCGCCCCGCCTTCCCTCCGCCCGAAACCGCCTTCGAGCGTGCCGGGAGGGTTTCTTGGCCTCGGGCCCACTTAATGCAGTGGCACTCTCCAGCGCGACGACGCGTGTGCCAACCGACTCCATTGACATCGCGCGCCGTCCCTAACTCGATGACCTACGGTACGTCTTGTTGCCAGACGCGCTCCATGTCGGAGGTAACGGCAGCATCATAGGGCAAGGATTCTCCCTCACCAAGTGAGCTGAAGGCACTCTTCACGGCCTTGGTCATGACGCTGACGCTGATCGCCGGGAACCCGGCCAACTCCTTGACGACCTTCGCCTGCTGTGGAACCGACAGGATGAAGTTCAAGAAGGCGTCGACGAGACGAACCTGGTTCTTCGGAGTGTACCGAGGTACGCCAAGGTACACCGGGCTACCCGCAAACGGAGGGGTGATGTCGATGAGCTTGGTCGTGCTCGGCAGCTGGCCTGACCGAAGTGCCGCTGTACTCTGGTCGGACCACACCGTCGCCATCTGCACCGCGCCCGACTCCAGCAAAGACAGCACCTGCGTGTTGCCGGTCGGATAGGTACCTCCGCCATAGACAAGAGAGTTCAGCTTGTGCAGCTGCGCCATTCCGGTAGACCAGCCCGATTCAAGGGCGGTGTCCTGGCTAAAGGCCAGCGTGTTTATCGCCGATGCGGAGAGGTACTGGTTCAAGACATCCTCAACGAAGTACTGTCCCGAACCGCCTCCGGAGGGATTGCAGTACGCAAACTTCCCGGGATTCGCCTCGATCCAGCTGATCAGCTGCGCAAGCGTCTTGGGCGGATTCGAAACCGTCGACGAGTTGTAGGCCAATACGACCTTCGATCCACGATAGGGAACCGCGTCGTACTTGACGACCTGCATCGTGCTCTTCGGAATATTGACCGAGTCTGGGATATTGCTCAGGGTCACCGGTATGAACAGATGATTTCTCGCGGCCACCTCGACTGCGTTGGTCGCAGACTCGAGAAGCGCATAACCACTCGGGACCTTGTCCTTGACGGCGACTGCCACCCGATCGAGGGTGGTGACGTCGTTGGTACCGTGCTCGGAGGGCACATAGTTGATATGGATGTGCGGATAGACATGGTTAAAGGCCGGGATCAGCACGTTCTGCCACAGACTAAAAACATTTGTGTCCCCGCCAGAATAGAAGGCAAAACTGCCGCGGAGACTCGACGGGTACGGGTTCTTGATCACGCTTTTGGATGTGGCTGCGTGGCGCTGACTGAGTGTCGAAGCACTCGCGCCAACCCCAAGACTCAACAAAATGCTGCAACAACCCAATACCGTACCGGTGTTCAACAACATCCTCCTAGGTTTCATGGCTGTTCCTTTCGCTTGTGGTATTCACTCGCCACGTCCAGTCGATAACTGCGCTCGCGTTGCGCCCTGTCTGCGCCCCCGGCGGATGCGACCGAAACATCTGGTGTCCGCCGATCAACTTCTGCAAGTCGTATCTCATCACGTGACCACCTGTCCCCTGTCTAGCACTACCCCGGGTCAATAGCACCATCGGAATTACCTGTGAAAACGAACTCCCGGAAAGAGGCTGACCACCGTCGATAAAACGGATCTCTCGACCGGTAAATCCCGCGGCCGACACGCCAGAAAACACTGAAAGACCACGTTTCCTGGCACATTCAACGGAAAAATTTCGCGCGCGAATTCACACGCTGGCACGTTCTCGTCCAACACCGCTACCACCCATGTCTCGACCCGATAACACCCTCTGGGTCGCCGCGCACCATGCCGAGAGAAAACAGTGATCAGCAGAGAATATGGGTGAGGTCATTGATCGAGCCACTCGTCGCGACCGCCAATGCGCCGCGTTTGAGCGAACCATCAACCCTCAACACCACATCGACTCCCGGAGCTCCCCTCGCGATACCGCCCGACTCCCGGGCAACGATGAGCCCGGCAGAAACGTCGATCGGGTTTGCACCGCCGAGTACCGCCGCAGAGGCTCTTCCTGCAGCAAAATTCGCCAACGCCAGCGCTGAAGAACCCAGGAAGTGCGTGACACATTGTTTGTCACCAAGGCGCTCGATCATCTCCAGCATTCCATCCCAAGAACTCGCGCCATTCTGCTCGCTCAATACGATGCCACCAACAAGTCCAGCATCACCTGAGCACTGGATGGGAGAACCATTTAAGCTCGCGCCCATGCCGCGGATCGCGCTGAACAGCTCGTTCCGATAGGGGTCACAGACAACCCCAAGGGCAATCCCATCCTCGTCACAGAGCGCGAGACTGAACGACGACCAGGCGAGTCCATGGACGAAATTCGTCGTTCCGTCGATTGGGTCACAGAACCAGCGACATCCAAGGACCTCGTTTGGACCGGACGATCCAAATTCTTCACCGACAATCCCATGATCAGGAAACTGGCGCAATAGCTCATCGCGTACGTGCTGTTCGATCTCAAGGTCAACTACAGTCGCCCAGTCGGCCTGATTCACCTTGGTCCAGATCTCATCCGAGCTTGGACGGTGCACAAGAATTCTCTCCGCGGCATAGCGCGCAAGATCCTCGGCAACGCCCATCGCCGTGGCAATCTCCTTGCTTTCAAGTTTCGTCACCCTAGATTGCTCCCCGATACTGACACCGGCACGGACTCTCCAACCTCGGTGCAAAAATGGGCCGAGTTCAGCACGCTCTTACAGATGCCGACCAAACTTGCCACCGAGCCCTCAAGTCATCGTGTCGCTCCCGATTGCCCCTAGGTCTACACCCTCAAAAGGGGACGCATGGAGCAAATCCCCAACGCGCCGCCGATCAATCACGACGTGCACCGCGCGAACGCGCGGCGTCGTCCAATCAGGAATAAAATTCTGGCCGATCGATAAGTTCCACGGCCTCTCGAAAGCCAGAATCAAGAGATCGCACACAGCACTCAGACAGCGCTGTCGCGCAATATCCGTCCCACGCGCTGGGTCCGACGATCACACCACGTCCAAGGCCATCAACCCAATCCTCGAGTTCCCTGAGGTATGCGTCGCCGAATCGCACCTTCCAGTCCGGTGGAACGCCAACAGCATGTTCCTGAGTCAATACCGTCGCCGTCGTCGCAGGCGGGTCCAGCGATACGACACCGAGCTCGCCGACAACTTCACAACGCACGTCATAGCCATACTGACAATTTACGAATACTTCGACATCGACAACGATGCCCGATGCACTCTCCAGGAGAACGATCTGCGGATCGAGAAGGTGCTCTGGCGCGTGCGAGCTCCGACGCACCGCGACGACCGTTGCAGCGACAAGCTCTTCTCCAACCAACCATCTGCTGGTGTCGATTTCGTGGATCACCGAATCGGTAAATGGCATCGAACTGGTATAGGTCAAAGGAGAAGAGGCGTTGCGGTGGAGACAATGCAGCAGCAACACATCGCCAATGGCGCGATCATCGATGGCTTTTTTCATCGCCTGATAGGCGCGGTCATAACGACGCATGAAGCCGACCTGCACGAGTCGCGTACCATGAGCCATCTCCGCATCGAGGATTTCGATACATTCCGCGGCCGTCGGAGCAAGCGGCTTCTCACAAAAAACCGGCTTGCCGGCCCCGATGCCCGCAAGGGTCAGCCCGGCATGATTCTCACCAGGTGTGGCAATCAGCACCGCATCGACAGACGGACTCCTGATCACATCGATCGGTCCGTCCATCGCAACCGCTCCAACCGAAGACGCAATCGAATGAGCACGATCTCCGTCGATGTCAAAGAGCGCCGTAACGGTCGATCCTTTCACCTCGGATGACAACCTCCGGACGTGATCTGCGCCAATGCTCCCGGTTCCGATTACCCCGACGCGAAGTGTCATTTCGCGTACTGGGAATCAAACGTACCTGGGCCAAGACCACAACTGCCGTAATACCTGCGGGTACGCTTTGCGATGGGTAGCGGCGCACTCGGATCGCACGGATACATATCCTGCTCCACGATTGCGAACAGATCGACATCGAGCGCTTCAAGGGCCGCGACCAACGGCTCCATCTTCGGAACACCATTTGGAGGCTCGCACGCGACATCGAGGCGGACGGCCTCTGAAAAAGACAGACCTTCAGTGCGCACCTTGTTGAGTATCACCGGATCCACCTGCTTCAAGTGTACGTAACCAATCCTGTCGGGGAATTGGCGAATCAGCTCCAGGTTGTCACCACCTCCATATGAGATGTGTCCGGTATCGAGACAGAGCGATACCGACGCGGGATCGGTCTCATTGACAAATCGCTCCACCTCTGCCTGAGAGCACACGTGGCTGTCTGCATGCGGATGAAAGACAAGCGAGATTCCGAATTCGTCACGCACAATCCTTCCAACCTCAGAGACGCGCTTCACAAGCCGCCTCCAATCCTCTGGCTCAAGCGTTGCAGGCTCAACGAATGCTCCCGATAGGTCGCGATACATCCGCGGGAGATACACAAGGTATCGACCTCCCGTCGCCTGAAGGAGCGCGGCGACCTTGCGCGCCTGTTCGAGATCGTGCGCAAAGCGGGCCTCACTGTGCAGTGCACCCTCGACCCCACCACCAGATACGCGAAGACCGCGCCCGCCGATCTCTTCGGAGAGGCGAACGGGATCCGTCGGAAGATAGCCGTGAGGACCGAGTTCGATCCATCGATATTCCGCCTCGACCAACTCATCGAGGAACTGTTCCCACGGCATCTGTGCCGAGTCGTTGGCGAACCATACTCCCCATGAATCCGGGGCGCTGCCGAGGCGTATACGTGATGCACTGGTCGCACTGTTCTGTGGCCCCGGTGATTTTTCTGTCATTGTCATGTCACTCCTCCTTGGCCGATCAGATGGGCGAAACAAAGATGACCGGTGAATTCGGTCATACGATTGTCGTTGCTCTGGTGCTCTCATTATTGCCCATCACCTCGACATCTCGTTGGCGGACTTTAGCCACGAGATATCGAAATCCTGATCGCGGATTATCTCCAACAACATACGAACGGCAGACCAAAATCACAGGAACCTTCGTTGCTGTCGCTTCCCTTTTTCATACACGCCTCGCGCGCGAATAGTCGTCTCAAGCCGAGAGACCTCGGCGACGGGCACATCCCACCACGCCTCGCTCGCTGGGGCCCCGATCAGTGGGTCGGTCTCAATGTGGACGACGACTGGTCCGGACTCGGATTTCGCGGCGCGAAGAGATGCACGCAACTCTTCGATTGTCTTGGCCCGGAAAACCCGAACTCCGAGGCTCTCAGCGTTCATCGCGAAGTCGACCGGCAGATTCGCACCGTCAAGGCGTCCGGTTTCGAGGTTCCGCTCTCGATAGGAAGTTCCGAACCGGTCGGTGCCGACCGTCTCCGAAAGGCTGCCAATCGAGGCAAATCCGTGGTTCTCCACGAGTACCACGATCAACTTGACCCTCTCCTGGACCGCCGTAACGAGCTCTTGGGACATCATCAGATAGGAGCCGTCCCCAACCATGACGTAGACCTCGCGGTCGGGCGCTGCCATCTTCGCCCCGAGACCTCCGGCGATCTCATAGCCCATGCACGAGTATCCGTATTCAACGTGATAACCCTTCGGGTCACGGGTACGCCAAAGTTTGTGAAGATCACCCGGCATCGAACCGGCCGCGCAGACAACAACATCCGTCGGTTCGCTGATCTCGTTCACCGCGCCGATCACCGCTGACTGGGCAGGAAGGGGTCGACTCTCGACCGCGTAGGCCTGGGTGACAATCTGGTCCCACCCTCTCGCGAGTGCCGTGGCGTCGGCTCGATATTGCTCGTCGACCGACCAATCTCGCAGCTCCTCGGTGAAATCCTCGAGCACCACCCGCGCATCGCCGACAAGAGCGACTCCGGAGTGTTTCACCGCGTCAAAACTTGCAATATTGATGTTGACAAACCGCACCGTCGGATTGGCAAAGACCGTACGCGATGCGGTCGTGAAGTCACCCCAGCGCGTACCCACTCCTATAATGACATCCGCCTCGCGCGCGAGTGCATTGGCGCTCGTCGTCCCAGTGGCGCCGATTGCTCCCATCGACTGAGGATGGTTGTAAGGGAGCGTTCCCTTTCCTGCCTGTGTCTCGGCAACCGGAATACCCGTAAGCTCTGCGAGATCACGCAGAGCTTCGGTCGCCTCCGAGTAAACGACTCCTCCGCCCACAACGATGAGTGGTCGATCTGCACTGCGAAGAACTGCCACGGCTCGCGCTAGTGCCGCAGGATCGGGTGCTTGACGAGCAATGTGCCAGACACGTCGATCGAATAGCTCGCTTGGCCATTCAAAGGCCTCAGCCTGGACATCCTGAGGCAGACAGATCGTCACTGCGCCTGTCTCTGCTGGGTCAGTCAGCACCCTCATCCCCCCGAGCAGCGCATCGATGAGCTGCTCGGGTCGATTGACGCGATCGAAAAACTTCGAGACCGGACGAAAAGCATCGTTCACCGAAACATCGCGCGCTCCAAAGAGTTCAAGTTGCTGAAGGACGGGATCGGAGACTCTGGTCGCGAATGCATCACCAGGGAGCAAGAGCACGGGAAGGCGATTGATCGTCGCAAGTGCTGCACCGGTCACCATGTTCGTCGCGCCGGGACCGATGGACGACGTGCAGGCGAGTGTCGAGAGGCGGTTGCGCATCTTTGAAAACGCCGTCGCCGCATGGACCATTGCCTGTTCGTTTCGAGCCTGATAATAGGTAAGGGATCCGGGCTCATAGATCTCGGCTTCAAGCAACGCCTGCCCAAGTCCGGCGAGGTTCCCGTGCCCGAAGATGCCAAAGCAGCCTTCGATCAGGCGGTGCTCGATCCCGTCACGCTCGCTCCACTGAGCAGCGAGAAACGAAACGACCGCCTGCGCTACGGTGAGGCGTCGATTAGCCAAAAGGTCTCATCCTTTCAATGCTTCGCGAACGGCAGGCGTTGATCGACTTCCTGGGAAGTCCATGTTGCTCTGATCCATGCGTGTGCCGGGTCATCGCAGATACGCCACGCCCGTTCTCTTGCTCCGGCCATGACATTCAGATAATAAAGGTCGTATCCGGGTACGGCCATTGACGGTCCATGCCATCCATGCGGAATGATGACGGCGTCACCGCTGCGCACCTCGGCAAAGAGATCGATCGGACGGTCGCTCGTCCCATAGACGCGCTGGTAGGCCATACCATCGCCGGCCGGTCCTTGCGCCACCTCGTAGTAGTAGATCTCTTCAAGTGCGCATTCGTGTGGCCCGTCCTCGTCGTGCTTGTGTGGAGGGTACGAAGACCAATTTCCTCCCGGCGTCAACACCTCGCACGAGATGAGGCGGTCCGCGTCGAATGTCTCGGGTGTGCAGAAATTATTCACCTGGCGAGAGCATGATCCCGCGCCACGCAACTCGACTCCCACGCCGGTGGCAGGACCATAGCGAAACGGAAGAGCTCTCTCGGTACGAGCGCCGGGAAGCGCGAAGCGTCCCCCGACGCTACTCGTCACCCGTGCCGTAGAACCCCGGGGGAGGTAGGCGAAATCACTCGGACCCGCGAACACGCCGGCTCTTCCCGTGAGCAACATCTCCTCTCCGTTGCAACGGACAACGCACGATCCCGAGAGCGGGAGGACTAGCAACTCGTCTCCTCCCGTTTCGAACTCCTGCGTTCCACCCTCGCCGAGTTCGAGAATGCGTAGCGACGCCCAAGACCACTGTGCCTCTTGCGCATCGAGCTCGAGCGTCCACGGGTCCGAGGCGAGCGAGCCACGCGGATGAAAGAGCCTTTTAGAGTTCATGGCCGCCGCAATTCGACTTTCGAGCTCGCGCACACAAGTCGAGCGGCGGTGTCGACCGCCGCCTCCACGTCATCGTCAGGCGGATACAAAAGCGCGCGTCCGACAACGAGTCCACGCACGCCGGGCAGTCCAAGCGCCCGCTCCCACTTGGCGTAGGTGACATCGGGAGCCTCGTGGGGATCTCCCCCGAGGAGCACCGCGGGGAGCGTCGTCGCCGCCATCACCCGCTCCATGTCATCGATGACCGGTAACTTCAACCAGGTGTAGGCACTCGTCGTTCCGAGCGCCGAGGCAATCGCCATCGAGGTCACCACTCCCTCAGTGCTGAGGTCGTTCGTTGCCCGTCCGTTCTCGCGGCGAGAGATAAATGGCTCAATCAACGCGAGAAGTCGCTGTTCGGAAAGTTCACTGACGGCGCGCGCGCAAGATTCCAGAGTCGCCACCGTACGAGGATCCTCGAAGTTGATTCGACAGAGCATCTTTCCGCCATCGAGACGTCCGGTGGCGATGGAGGCCGCGTCATACCCGGTGAAACGGTCATCGAACTCGAACTCCGCCCCCTGCAATCCGCCTCGGTTCATCGAACCAAGGACCACCTTTTCGTCGAGCACGCCAAGCAAGAGAAGGTCATCGATGATGTCGGGCGAAGCGAGCAACCCATCCACACCTGGTCTTGACAGCGCGATCGTCAGCCGGGTGAGGAGATCCGTGCGGTCCGCCATTGCGAATGCCCGCCCACCAACCCCAAGCGCTCCTCGGGCGGGATGGTCCGCGGCAATGATCATGATCTGCCCGGTGGCATTCAAAAGCGGACGGCGAGTACGTCGCCCGGCCGCCTCGACGATCGCCTCGGGATGACGGGCGCGCAACTCTCGGAGCTCTGACAGGTCGATAGCGTCCAAGACCCAATCCCCTCTCGTCGCCAAGCGCCTCGGTCAAGGCACTGCCTCGTCCAAAATCACGGCCGTTCACCCACATTAACCGTGCGGTAAAGAATCCTACCGGTGCCTGTCAATCGGCCATTTCTCGCATTCGCAAGGAGCCACCCGGAGACCAACCACGACGCCTCCGGACCGCAAAAAGTGCGCTCGCCGCGTTTTGTTCGACCCCGGGTAGGCTCAAATATGCACAAACAATCAAACCGAGATGGACTGGCGGAGCGCGTCTATGGACATGCAGAGTTCAGGCGGTAGCGCGGGCTTCTTAGAACTTTGACCGGGCACATGATCGTGACCTGCGCGTCTCGCTTCTTGATTTCGCAGGAACGAGGCGCACCGGAATGACGGCGGAACTTTCACCGGAACGCTGGAGAAAGGATTTCAACCTCCTCAAGAACGGTGTTGAGATCGACATCCTCGTCGTAGGAGGTGGAGTAGTCGGGGCAGGCGTTGCGCTCGACGCGGCCACGCGCGGACTAAAAGTCGTTCTTGTCGAAGCACGCGACTTTGCAGCCGGCACCTCGAGCAATTCGAGCAAACTTATCCATGGTGGGCTGCGGTACTTGAAGACCGCAGATTTCAAACTGGTACTGGAGGCGCTCCGCGAGCGTGGGACCCTGCTCGAACTCGCGCCCCACCTCGTTCGCCCCCTGCCATTCCTCTTCGTGTTGCGACATCGCGTCATCGAACGGGCGTATGTGACGCTTGGGATCGGTATCTACGATCTCATGGCCCGGATAGGACGGACCAAGCGTCAGCTCCCCCGACTCCGTCAACTTTCTCGACAGCGCGCCAGCAAGCTCGCGCCGGGACTTGACCGTGACTCGTTCATTGGCGCCGTGGAGTACCACGATGCTCAGGTCGACGACTCAAGATTTGTCCTTGACCTCGTTCGGAGCGCGGTGAGCAGCGGCGCAATCGCGCTCAACGAAGTCATGCTCACCGACGTTAAACGAGATGGCTCGCGTGTCATAAGTGTCCAACTGAAAGACGCGCAGACTGGCGAACTCCTCGAAATACAACCCCGCTCGATCGTCCTTGCGACCGGGGTCTGGAGCGAGCGGACCATGGCCCTCTTCGGCAGCGAAGAGGAGGTGGCAATTCAGCCATCCAAGGGAGTTCACCTCGTCCTTGCGAACCAGGCAATCAATTCCCAACGCGCGCTTATCGTACCGACCGCCAAAAGTGTCCTCTTTATCTTGCCGTGGGATGGCCACTGGATCGTCGGGACAACCGACACGGCTTGGGAGTTCGGGATCGACGATGTCACCGCAAGCTCGGAGGACATCGACTACCTGCTACGTCAACTCAATACCGTGCTTTCAACCCCGGTTACGCTTGAGCAGGTCGAGGGCATCTATGTAGGACTCCGGCCGCTTATCGCTGCTTTGGACAAGGAAACGACCAAGCTCTCGCGTGAACACGCGATCGGCCGCATGGCCGAGAACGCGATCTCGGTCTCTGGTGGCAAATTCACGACCTACCGGATCATGGCACAAGCTGCCGTCGATGCGGTCGTCGAAAATTTCACCAGCGAGGTTGGCCCATCTCGAACGGACCAGATCGCCCTGTTTGGTGCCCGAGGGTTCGAACAGATCTGGGATGGACGTGTCGCACTGGCAAACAAAGCAGACCTGTCGATCGAAAAAATCGAACAGATGATTGGACGTTACGGAGTTGCAGTCAACGAGGTCCTTGAAATTCTCGAGAAGAACCCCGTGTTCGGTCGCTCGCTTCAGTCTGCTCCCTCTTGTCTCCAGGCAGAGATCGTCCACTCCGTTACGCATGAAGGTGCTCGCCATATCGATGACCTCCTGCGCCGACGGTTCCATATTGCGATCGAGGAACGAGACCGTGGTATTGCCGCTTCGCATGAGGTCGCCCCAACCATGGCCTCTTTGCTTGGCTGGACCGACGAGAAGATGCAAGACGAAATTGAACTCTTTCGACAATCAGTAGAGCATGCGCTCGCGGCCGAGCATCGTTGAACGCCGCCCGAAACGCTCCTCCTGACCTTACCCAAAACAGAGCGATACCCATAAGGTGCCGGAGAATTCATCACTCTGGCTTTCTACCGAGATACGCGACAACAGAGCCAAATTGCGTGGAGTTCGCGACGCGGATCGAGCAACGATCGAGCCGGGCGGGTTCGGCACTTTGAAGTTCTTGTCACTAGACTCGCACGAGGTTGTCGGTGGTCATTTAGGGCGTGATCAGCCCAGCTCGGTTCATCGTCCACAATCAGTCTCTGGCGCACTTGGCCACGAAGGGATGCTGATTCCTCGGCCGCCCATCGTGGCAGCATGGTTTACGGAGGAGCACGCGATGCCAAACGAGGACCGAAACTTTGATCTGCTGTGCCTCGGGCGTCTCGGAGTCGATCTCTATGGAGAGCAAGAGGGTACACCGCTTGCCGCGATCCAGACCTTTGCGAAATACGTCGGGGGGAGCGCGGCAAACGTCTGTGTCGGCGTCGCGCGACTTGGACTTTCGACTGCGATGTGCTCTCGCGTCGGAGATGAAGGGCTCGGCGATTTCGTTCTCGACATGCTCACCCGCGAGGGTATCAACACGGCACTTGTGCAGCGCGATCCCTTGCACCCAACTGGGGTCGTTGCACTCGCGATCTACAGGCGAGAACATTTTCCCCGGATTTTCTTCTATACCGAAAGTGCGGATCTCGCGTTCGAGCGAGACGAAATCGATTGGAGCATTATTCGACGAAGCAACGCCGTGCTCATCACCGGGAGTTATCTCGTCAGTGAGTCCCTGAGATCGTCGAGCCGTGCGATTGCGGACTCCGTGCGCGACCGCGGCGGTCGCGTTGTGCTCGATGTGGATTATCGACCAGTGTTGTGGGGACTCGTCCCGGTCGGCAGGGGCAACGACATGGAGACGTTTGGCCCCGAGGTGACTGCGACCTATCAACAGATCCTTCCCCTGTGTGACCTCGTCGTCGGTACTGAAGAGGAGATCGCCGTCGTCGGTGGTTCAGACAACATTTCCGCCGCGCTCGGCGAGATTCGAAGTCTCACAGCTGCAGCCATCGTCTTGAAAAGAGGTGCCAAAGGAGCAAGCGTCTACGAGGGTCCCATTCCGGCAGATCTCGACGACGGGATCGGTGCACCGGGCTACGCCGTTGATGTCTTGAACAACACCGGAGCCGGGGATGCCTTCTTGAGTGGCTTCTTGAGCCAGTGGCTACGAAACCGTCCATTTCACGAATGTGTTCAATCTGGAAACGCGAGCGGAGCGATCGTCGTCACCCGCAATGGCTGTACACCCGCGATGCCCTTCGCGGATGAGCAGACGCGATTCATGGTCCAAGGAGACATCCGACGTCCCGATGATGACGAAGAGATGAACCGCCTGCACCGGATAGGTTCACGGCGGCCAACAGTCAGCTGGAGATACCTGTTGAACTTTGAAGATCTTGCTCTTCGGTCACTCGTCGCGAGTTCCGGGGGCTCACCTGACCGCGTCGACGAGCTAAAAAAGGTCTTGTATGACGCTCTTCTCCAAATCTCGGAGAAGGAGCGCGGCGTCGGGGTCCTCTTTGATCGATACATCGAATCCGGAATTCTTGAGGAGTGCATGGCGAGGGAGATCTTTGTCACGAGATCACTCGACCCGAGCTATGAGCGCCGGGAAAGCATCGACGAAGAAGAGATCGGCATCGAGCTCCGGACCTGGCACAACGACATCGTCCCAAGAACATGCGCCGCAATCTCGCACGCCATCTCAAAGGACGAAGCGGTGCATCAATGGAGTCGTCTTGCTCGCATCTCGCGGATCTGCAGATTGATGGAACGGGAGATAATCGTTGACCTTCGCCCTCGTGAGGGGGCAAAGATGAGCGGAACCAAACTCGTAAAGTTCCTCGCCGAGAGTTACCGATCCAACATCCAACCCGACTATTGGATCTTTCCCGAGCTACAGGATCCGAAAGCGTGGTCTGCAATCGAAGAGATCCTCCAAGGGAAAGACTCAGCGTGTCATGGATACTTTGTGCGAGCCCGGTCGGGCACAACGCGCAGGGACAAGGTTGCGCCCGCGGGTTCTTTTCATGGCTCCGCGTGCCGCGGCGTAATCGAACTCCCCGTCTCCGACCCGTCTGGGCTTGGCGCATGGCTAAATCAATCAGCGACAGACTCCGAGTTCATCGACGCGGTCAGTGTTGGACTCTTGCAGAGGATCCAAGCCTGGAGAACCGACGGCATCGAATAGATTCGGTCTCCGGGCACGATGAATCATCGGCGAGAGCCGACTGCCGGTTCTGGTGGACCACCTGTTAACGTCGTGCTGAGAGCAGATATCGATATACCTCAGAAGAAGTATTCGGACATCATGCATCACGCTCCTATCGGTTATCTGTTTGCCAGGGCAAGCTCCACCCAAAGGCGGTGATCGTCATGGACCACGTGACGCACATGATCAACAACAAGGCTTGGGTCGGAATCGCCGAACGTCAGGGCGAGGTGCACAACCCGTCGACCGGCGAGGTCACCGCGATGGTCGATTTTGCAACTTCGAATGAAATCGATCTCGCAGTCGAATCAGCATCAAAGGCATTTTCTGTCTGGGGAACAACCTCGATCGCGAAACGCACCGAGATCCTGTTTCGCTATCGGGAGCTGCTGAATTCCCGACGCCACGAAGTTGCGCGACGCGTGAGTGCAGAACATGGCAAGGTGCAAAATGATGCCCTCGGCGAGGTGAGTCGAGGACTCGAGGTCGTCGATTTCGCATGCGGCATCGGACAGCTCCTCAAGGGTGAATTCTCCGAAAACGTGTCAACAGGCGTGGACTCCTACTCCATTCGGCAACCCCTTGGCGTCGTGACGGGAATCACGCCGTTCAACTTTCCTGCGATGGTCCCCATGTGGATGTTTCCGGTGGCGATCGCCTGTGGAAACACGTTCATACTCAAGCCATCGGAGAAAGACCCTTCGACATCGGTATTCCTCGCCGAACTACTCGTCGAGGCCGGACTTCCCGAAGGTGTCTTCAATGTCGTGCATGGTGACCAGGTAGCCGTCGAAGCTCTTCTCGATCATCCGCGCATAGCTGCGGTGAGCTTTGTGGGGTCCACTGCGGTTGCTCGATCGATATACGAGAGAGCGGCGAAAGCTGGAAAACGGGTACAGGCCCTCGGTGGCGCGAAGAACCACATGGTCGTGATGCCAGATGCCGACATGGAAGTTGTCGCTGATGCGGCGGTGAACGCGGGTTATGGCTCGGCAGGTGAACGCTGTATGGCAATCTCGGTCATTGTCGCGGTTGGATCGGCGGGAGAACTCATTATCGAGAAGGTCCGCGAACGCGTCGCCAACCTGAAGGTCGCACCGGCAGATGATCCTGATGCGGACATGGGGCCGCTCATCACCAAGGAGCACCGAGACCGCGTTGCCGCTTACCTTGACAGCGGAGTGGACGAAGGAGCCGATCTCGCCATCGATGGACGCCAACACAAGATCCATGGTGACCCCGGTGGCTACTGGCTCGGCCCATCGCTGTTTGACAACGTGCAGCCACAGATGTCCCTCTATCGGAACGAGATCTTTGGACCGGTACTCTCGATGATCCGCGTCACGAACCTCGATGAGGCTCTGGAACTCATCGGCACAAATCCATATGGCAACGGCGCCGCTATCTTCACGAGCGACGGATCCGCCGCGCGTCGCTTCCAGGCAGAGGTTGAAGCTGGAATGATCGGCATCAACCTGCCGATTCCTGTTCCGGTCTCGTACTACTCCTTTGGAGGATGGAACCAGTCTCTCTTTGGTGACCTCCACATCTACGGTCCTGACGGAGTCCGCTTCTACACGCGTGCCAAGGCCATCACTGCCCGATGGACCGGCATTACGCGCAATGCGACGCTTGCGTTCCCCACCAACTCCTAGGAGTCACCTCGGACGACATCGTCACTGCCTCTCAGTAATTCGATCGGCTTTTGTTTCGCCTGCAAGCGTCATCGACACGGACTCGCGCGATTGTCTCACTCATCAAAGTCATGTGGCCGTCCGGTCGTGACCGAGACCACGCCATCGATCTCTGACAGCGTTGAGGCAAGGTTATTGACAATCGGGGATCCCTGAATCTCAATGTCGACATCGACCGTATTGGAGCGTTCAGGTTCCCTCGATCCATCACGTGCCGAATCAAAGCGCGAATCCGGCGACTCTCGTCCCGATCTCGTGACGATCGATGTCACAGAAAAACCATTGTTTGTTGTGGATGCGAGAATCGTACGCAACAACCCCTGTCCATCGATATAACGCACATGAATTGTCGAGGTGGCAAAGCGCGAGAGACCAAAACGACGTGTGACGCGCGGATACCCGCGCACGACAAGAAAATGACCTACCGTCGCAACTGTCGCGAGGATTGGAAGCCCGGCACCGCAGGCCGCGCCGATCGCCGCCGTTACCCAAACAGCCGCTGCAGTGGTGAGTCCCTGAACCGCGTCGCGACGAACGAAGATCAATCCGCCTCCAATGAATCCGATACCAGTAACAATCTGCGCGGCGACTCGCGATGGATCGAGAATCACCGATCCTTTGATCAGTACATTGGTAAAGCCGTACTTGCTCACGAGCATGAAGAGCGCCGCGCCGACTCCGACAAGAGCGTGCGTACGCAGACCCGCGCTCTTTTGGCCAAGGTCACGCTCTAACCCGATGAAAGACGAGAGGACGAGCGCGATCAAGAGCTCCGTAACTTGTGACCAACCCTGCCCGGTTGGCTCATCGAGGACCACCGCCAACAGGCCTTGAAGGTGCAAGCCACCCACCAGCTCTCAGCTCGAGATCCGCCTAAATACGTGCCTACATGAACTATAAATGACTTAAAGGTAAACGTACACTTAACTACAGGTAAATGACACTCGGTGCTTCGGATTGCGGTTGCCCTTTGGGTGAACTGTCCGGGGGTCACACGTTTTCGCTCCAGAGGGGAGCGACATCTGCAGGGCGATGCGATACGCAAGTCTTCCAGCGCCAACACCAGGAGAGTTCAGCCTCGTTCGCGCTCTCCGGCTGTGTTCAGCGGTGACGATGCCTCGCGGCGTGCGTTTTTCTGTCACATAGATCAATACAACTCAACGAACTACGATCCTGCCTGCAAAAAGGCTCCTCCCTCGTCGCCATTGACACAACCAGAGATCGCTATCGTCGGCACTCCGACCTCTCGTTGACACCCGGAGAACGCTGTCGCCGTGCTCGGTCGCACTGTCCTACAGTTCGCTATCGTCTCTCTTCGGCGAGAAATGCTCGGTACGATTTCCGCTACGCTTGAGTCGCTCAATCAGCACGCTGGGTGCAAGAGTTGACCATCGCCCATTTTGAACGCGACGATCATTGGAGAGGTGCGAGAGCGGCCGAATCGGGCTCACTGCTAATGAGACTTCGCATCATTTCCTGTGATTACAGATGATCGAATATGCTCGCTGATCTGCAACTACTTAATCGACCGTGATTGATCGTGATTGTCAATAATCGCCTATTTATAGGGGCGCTATAGGGCTGGCCAGGCGACTACTCGTCAGCAAGAACAGCCGCAGTGATTTTGCGGACGCGTTCGGGTTCGGCGATTGCGTCGAACTCGAAGATCTTGCCCTCGGTAACGATGAAACCCATCATGGTCATAGGCTCTCCATCCATTGTGACGATCACTCCGGCTGTTCCATTAATTAGCCCGAAGTTACGTCTGCTCAGCTGAGAATTATCCATCATGATCAGGGGAAATGGTGGAATAATGACCTTTTTATGTAGCCACTAATAGTATTGACAATATGCGAGGATTTGCTAATATAGGCCTATGCCAAGCCGTGGTGGGGCGATGCACCTCTCGACTACACGTCGCCACTACAAGAACCGGGACGGTGTCGAACGGGTCTATGAGACCCACCTTCTGCGCCGGTCCGTGCGCATCGGCGCCAAGGTCAGAAA
>Ga0307373_10000149_pt1 | contig 123745 bp, 86 predicted proteins | sample OX2MG_FD_202534 | JGI IMG/M metagenome (GOLD analysis project Ga0307373, IMG submission 202534) | Soil microbial communities from Risofladan, Vaasa, Finland - OX-2 | ecosystem: Environmental > Terrestrial > Soil > Coastal area > Acid sulfate soil | place: Finland: Risofladan, Vaasa | collected... | reverse complement strand
TGGCAACAAGATCAGGTAGGGCACGACGAAGGCCCATTCTTCGTCGCTGACATCAGTTGGATAAGGTGTTCTAGTTTTCATCCTTCATTGTATCACATTTTGAAGTCGAGTCCCTAACAGGCTCTAATACTGCTCTACCTGATCGCCATCTGGGCCATCGTGACAGGAGTGCTGGAAATCGCTGTTGCTGTCTGGATGCACCGGGCAGCGGGCAACGAATGGATGCTCCTGCTGGGCGGTATCGCCTCGCTACTCTTCGGTGTACTCCTGGCTGCGCTCCCTGGTGTGGGTTTGCTGGCGCTGACCTGGGTGATCGGCATCTACTCTCTGGTCTTTGGCGTACTGTTGCTCTTCCTCGGTTTCCAATGGAGAAGACTGGCACACCTGGTGTCCATGTGATGCTGCTAGCCAGGGGGCTTGACACCTGATAGTCATACGCTCTTCTTTTTTTGAATATCCTGGTGTCAAGAACCCCTGGCTAAGGCCCCAGCAATTGGGACACATCTGTGAGTAAAACACACTCTCCTGTGACCATACTGAGAGAGCGAGCAGCTAACCTTCTCTATGAGAGGCGGGGTTGGTCGCAAGAACCAAAGAGAGGCAATAATCATGCCAGCAATTCAGCAGTTGAAAGTCGGAGTGCTTGCCGAGACACAGCAGAGCGAACGCCGTGTTGCCCTGGTACCGGACATCGCGGCTAAACTCGTCAAAGTCGGTTTCCCGGTAGTGGTGCAAGCTGGTGCAGGTATATCGGCCAGTTTCACCGATGATGCCTACCGCGAAGCGGGTGCGGTGGTCGAGGTTGACCCGCGCATTGTCTTGAGTACCGCTGACGTCGTACTCTTCGTCCAGCCACCGCACATTGAGGATGTTGCGCAACTTCAGACTGGAGCAGTTACAATCAGTTTTCTCCAGCCGACCACACAGGCAACCCTTATCAATGCACTTGCCCGACGGGGCGTCACCGCTTTCTCGCTGGATTTGCTGCCCCGCACCAGCCGGGCGCAAAGCATGGATGCACTGTCATCGCAGTCATCGCTCGCTGGCTACAAGGCCGTGCTGATGGCTGCGAACCGGCTGGGCAAGTTCTTCCCGATGTTGATGACCGCAGCGGGTACCATTCCGCCTGCTCGTCTGCTGGTTTTGGGGGCTGGTGTCGCCGGCTTACAGGCCATTGCCACCGCCCGCCGTCTCGGTGCTGTTGTGGAAGCATATGATGTGCGACCCGCTGTCAAGGAGGAGGTGGAGAGCCTGGGTGCAAAATTCCTGGAACTCGCGATGGAAACCCAGGAGGGCGAAGGCGGCTACGCCCATGAACAAAGTGAAGAGTTCCTGAACAAGCAGCGTGAGATGCTTACCGAACATGTGGCGGCGAACGATGTGGTAATAACGACCGCGTCGGTACCAGGCAAGAAAGCCCCGCAGCTCATTACGACTGCCATGGTGAAAACCATGCGTCGCGGATCGGTCATTGTGGATCTGGCATCGGAGAGCGGCGGCAACTGCGCGGCGACACTGCCAGGCCAGGTGGTCGAGGTGGACGGCGTATGGATTGATGGTACGACTAACATCCCCAGTACGATGGCGCAACACGCCAGTTTGCTGTACGCTCGCAACGTCAACAGTCTGCTCCAACTCCTGGTCAGAAATGGCGAACTTGTAATGGATTTCCGAGACGAGATTGTCAGAAGCTGCTGTGTGACACATAACGGTCAGATCATCAGCGAGAGGGCTCGCCAGATGATGGGCATGCCTGCCGCTCAAGAAGCCGTTCGAGAGAAGGTGCGCTCATGAATGAGCAACTCGTTGTCCTGTTAACCTACTTCGTGCTAACTGTCTTCATCGGCTTCGAGGTCATCTCGAAGGTGCCGACGATTCTGCACACGCCTTTGATGTCCGGCACCAACGCCATCCACGGCATCATCCTGGTGGGAGCCTTGTTGATCGCCGCCAGCGTGCAAACGCCGGTGGAAATCATTCTCGGCTTCGCGGCGGTCCTGCTTGCCACCATCAACGTGGTAGGTGGCTTCGTCGTCACCGACCGCATGCTGGAGATGTTCAAGGATAGGCAGCACGTTGGCGCGGACGGTAGTGGTAGAAAGGCAGGAAAAGAGCAATGACCATCACAACTGCGCTGGTTTATCTACTGGCCGCCATCTTTTTCATTCTCGGTTTGCACTTTCTCAGTTCACCGAAAGTCGCCCGTCGCGGCAACTGGATGGCAGCAATCGGCATGATCCTGGCGGTTGGCTGGACCGTGGTCGTACTCTATCAATCCTTCACGCCTGCTGGCATCGCTATCTGTGTAGCAGGTATCACAGTCGGCGGGATCATCGGGACGGTCGCCGCTCGAAAAGTGAAGATGACAGCGATGCCGCAGATGGTGGCCCTCTTCAACGGCGTCGGTGGTGGAGCGGCGGCTCTCGTAGCTGTATCGGAACTGCTGAAGGTAGTTGGGAAGCGCCCCGACCTCCAGGTCGGTCTTCCCGATGTGTTTGCCATCATCATCGGCGGCATCTCGTTCGCGGGCAGCATGATGGCGTTCGCCAAGCTGCAGGAACTGATGACTGGCTCCCCGATCACCTTTCCTGGGCAACACATCGTCAACGGTCTGATTGCACTGGCAATCCTGACGGTGGCAGGTGTGCTATTGGCGATGACCGGCTCGGTAGTCCTCCTCATCGTTTTGCTGATCCTGGCACTGACGCTGGGCGTGATGTTCGTACTGCCAATCGGCGGAGCAGATATGCCGGTTGTGATCTCGCTGCTCAATGCATGCACGGGCCTGGCCGTTGCGGCCAGCGGGTTCGCTTTCAATAACTTCGCGCTAATTGTGGCTGGCACGCTGGTGGGCGCATCCGGCACACTACTGACAAGGCTGATGAGCGCAGCTATGGGTCGCTCACTGGCTAACGTTTTGTTCGGAGCCGTGGGTCAGCTACAGCAAGGCAGTGCTGGTGAGCATAGCGGGGTGCAAGGTCGCATAGCTCGCTCTAGCACCGCAGAGGATATTGGCATGCTGCTTGCCTATTCGCGCTTCGTCATCATCGTCCCCGGCTATGGCCTGGCTGTAGCCCAGGCGCAACACGCTCTGAGAGAACTGGTTGATACGCTTGAGAAGCGAGGTGTAGAGGTTGCCTACGCAATCCACCCCGTAGCGGGACGGATGCCCGGACATATGAACGTGCTGCTAGCGGAGGCTCACGTACCTTACGAGCAGCTCAAGGAACTGGACGAGATCAACGGCGAGTTCAAGCGAGCCGACGTGGCGCTGGTGGTTGGTGCCAACGATGTGGTCAATCCTGCCGCCAGGAACTCACCGGGAAGCGACATCTACGGCATGCCGATCCTTAACGCCGACCAGGCACGCAACGTCGTCTTTCTCAAGCGGTCTATGCGTCCGGGCTTCGCTGGCATTGATAACGAGCTATTCTACGATTCCAGAACAATCATGTTGTTTGGAGACGCAAAAGAATCGCTGACCGAGCTGGTTTCAGCAGTTAAAGCAGCATAATAGAAACATGCATCACACTAAGAAGTGAAAAGGAGCAGAAAAATGTTTCAGAAAATTCTCGTTCCGCTAGATGGATCGGACAGAGCAAAACAGGCTATTCCCGTGGCGGCTCGCATTGCACGTGCTTCTGGGGGAACCGTTATTCTATTAACAGTAACCAATCTTCCCAACTCATTCAATATGGAAGAAAAACGGCTCGCTGAAGTTGACTCACCTGAGTTGATAGACGAAAACGTGAATCAGGCACAACAGTACCTGAATAGCGTCACCAGGATGCCAGAACTAGCTAACGTGAAAACACAGGTGGAAGCACCGATGGGTAAGGTAGCACCGACTATCCTAAGCTCAATCGAATTGCTGCAAGCGGATCTGGTCGTGATGTGCAGTCACGGCTACAGCGGATTCAAACGCTGGGCGCTGGGCAGTATTGCGCAAAAAATCGTTCCCCAAAGCTCTGTGCCAGTACTCCTGCTTCGCGATGGCGGCCCTCTCTTGAAAGATCAACCAGTACATGTGCTGGTACCTCTGGATGGCTCTCTACTTGCTGAGGCTGCGTTGAAGCCAACAATTGAACTCGTGGCAGCCCTTGCCCCCGCAGATCAACGCTCATTGCATCTGATTCGCGTCGTTGATGTCCCCGTCTCCCTCGGCATCTTCCGACCCGATACACATTTCGACCAGGAAGTCAGCAGAGCAGATGCCCGGCGGGAAGCATACAAGTACTTGACGGATATGACAGCGCAACTGAAAAAAGGCGACTTCGCCGCCCACAACCTGACAGTGACCACATCGGTCTCAGTCAATGCTGATGTAGCAGAAGCCCTCGTGGAGAAGTCCGAGCAGGCGGTCGAGCCATTTGATATGATCGCGATGACCACCCACGGTTATGGCGGCTTACAACGTTGGGTCATGGGCAGCATCACTGAGCGGGTACTCCACCACACGAAGTTGCCACTCTTGATAGTGCATGCTGATGCTCATTAGAGGCTGTACGAAAAGGCCTGAATAGCCATTTCCCACTGTTGATCTTCCATTGGTCAACAAGAGACTTAAGGGTGTAAGGTAACATAGCGAGCATGGCCCTCAATGATGCTTTGGGCAATCATTTCGGAAGCTCCATAGCGCGAGTTGACCGGCTATTGTTGCTGCTCGCCATTGCGCTTCTGAATATCCAGCCGGAAATGCGTCGAGGAGCGCCTCGACGCATCAGAAGGAAAGGATGTCGCCCACACCCTCAGCTGTATATTCGCGACATCGGCATAGTCAAGCACTCGCCATGCGCGGTGTGATTTGATCTCCTTCCCCCTGGTTAGTAAGGTTTTACTTACTGTAACAACGCAGCATAGTTTGAAATATACAGTGTTCATCTCACAAATCCATCAAGAATGTAGAATTCCTTCTCATAAATCCATCACGATACTTCATGAAAAGAGCCAGAGAGTTATATTTGCGCTACAGGATGTATAAATCAAGAGGCGGTTCTACCCGTTCCACCTCAACCGTGCAGTCCGTCACCAGGGCACTGATGGCACCCACGGCTGCGAGCATAGGAGCCATAAGCACACCAAGAACTCCGACGGTGAGCGGGAATTCTGCAATAATATGCGTGCCGCGTTTGACGATAATGCGGCGGACATTGCCCTCATGGAGCAGTTTTTGCACTGTAGTGATCAACTGCTCACCCTTGATCTGTATTTCCTCACGGGTGACTTGTGGTTCTGTCTGAGAAACCATGACACTTCTCCTTCCAGAAGCAGCGTGTCTCCTTGTCTCCTCTCATTCTTGGAGACTCACGCTATCTCTGTTATTATCGTAATACATGGACCTCTCAAATATATCCCATATCTTCCTGAAGGTCTCTCAGGTGCATACCAGTCTCCGCTGTATTGGACCACTTCACAGGACAGGCTGCACCACACTCTAATGCGAGAACACTCCTCATAGAACAACCAGTCGAATCTTTCCGCGTCCTGATGTTACTTCGCTGGTAGTTCTCCTCCGCCGTTCCTGGCCTGTGAATCAAGCATTTATCACAAACAGGTCACAGTCTTCTTTCGATCCGGCAATCCACCACAAGGGACGGGCGCATCAGACCGAAAGCGTATATACTATGCTTGTAGATACAAAATCTCGTAGTGATAGATGCCCCTTCTCATACGTATAGAGCGGGACCTTGATCGGCTTTATCGCCGGTGCGCTCCCCAGATCGTTCAAGATACTCCCGCTGTTAGAGTGGGTATGCGTGGGTGTACCGTAAAGGAGAGCTTCTTCACGAAGGCGTGTTCTTGTTCCTGGTGATCAGGGATGAACTGGAAACCGGGAAGCCTGTTCTCGTCTTCGGCCTCGATGATACCCCCGCCGTCGTTGTGCGGGGAAGATCGGTCCGCCTGGGTGAACTGCACCTGTTCTTGTAGCGTGTTTGCGACGAAAGAGCGCCTCTGGGCGCTGGTAGAGACACCACAACACAGAAAGGATGATATATGAAAGCGTTTGTCATGAAAGAAATCGGTCAGGTCGGGTTCATGGAGAAGCCTATTCCCGTCCCTGGTCCCGATGATGCGATTGTGAAAACAACGAAAGCCCTCATTTGCACCTCAGACTCCCATACCATGCGCGGCGCAGTTGGCCCGCGCGAGAACCTGACGCTGGGCCACGAAGCGGTCGGCATTGTCCATAAAGTTGGCACGAACGTCAAGCTGTTCAAGCCAGGGGATCGCGTCATCGTTGGCGCAATCACGCCAGATTGGGGTGATCCTGCCTCCCAGGCCGGTCACTCCTCCCAATCCGGCGCGCCTCTGGGGGGATGGAAATTCTCCAATACGAAGGATGGCGTGTTTGCCGAGTACTTCCATGTGAACGAGGCCGATGCAAATATGGCGCTGATTCCTGCCAGCGTGTCGGATGAGATGGCGGTCTATTGTGCCGACATGCTCTCGACCGGGTTCATGGGTGCAGAGAACGGCAATATTCCGATTGGAGGAACCGTTGCGGTCTTTGCAGAGGGTCCGGTGGGACTGATGGCGACCGCCGGAGCGAAGTTGCGCGGAGCCGGGCTCATCATTGGAGTCGAGGCGATACCCCGTCGTCAGGAACTGGCTCGCATCTATGGAGCCGATGAGATCGCGGATTTTTCCAAAGAGGACGTGGTACAACGGATCCTCGACCTGACAGATGGACAAGGGGTAGACACAGCGATCGAGGCCCTGGGGTCCGATCTCACCTTCCAGAATGCGCTCAAAGTGACGAAAGCGGGCGGCACGATCTCCAATGTAGGCTACCATGGACAGGGAGAGTTTGTGCATATTCCGCGCGTCGAGTGGGGCGTCGGTATGGCGGAAAAAACGATTACGACCGGCCTGTGTCCAGGCGGACGTCTGCGGATGCTACGTTTGCTGCGTATCCTCGAAATGAAACGCGTCGATCCCACCCTCTTGACGACCCATACCTTCTCCTTTGACCAGATGGAGCGGGCGTTTGAGATCATGGATAAAAAGCTTGATGGCGTCCTCAAGCCATTGATCGTGTTCGAGTAGGGAGCAGGCGTTCCCCTCACCTGGCCGTTCGTTGACAGCGCAGGCGATGGAGGGCCACGGGAGAAACATGAGCAGGCCAGCATGGCTTTTCTGGCCTGTTCGCCTCGCTGTTCCCAACGTACAGGAATTTGGAATACACGTGAGCAAGGTTGCAGGTCGCGCTATCTCTGGCGAATGCATCATGCTATCATACAGGTGAAAGCAATGACAGCATCTCGTTCTAGATGTTCACTGTTAGTAGTGGACTGAATCCCTGATCAACAGGAGAAACATGAAGATGGGTCAGGCATTGATAGGGCTGACAACAGCAGAAGCGCAGCAACGACTGATACAGTATGGCTATAACGAGGTCAGTGAGGTTCAGCCTAACAAGCTACTCAAGTTGCTTCAGCAGTTCTGGTCTCCGGTACCCTGGATGCTGGAAGTGACAATCCTCATCACTGTCCTCATTGCCCATTATATTGATACGGTGGTGATCAGTGTGCTGCTAGTTTTCAACGCACTGGTCAGTTTTCTTCAGCAGAATCAGGCTGAAAACGCGCTGGAGTTGCTGCGCCACCGTCTAGCGGTAAACGCACGAGTCTTACGAGATGGACAGTGGACGCAGGTTCCAGGGCGGGAACTGGTGACTGGCGATGTCATCCACGTGCGTATGGGAGACATGATCCCGGCAGATTTGCACCTGCTGGATGGATCGCTCGTTCTCGATCAGTCCCCATTGACTGGAGAATCTGTACCGGTTGATAAAACGGCCGGGGATACCGCTTACTCGGGGGCGGTTGTCAAGCATGGGGAAGCCACAGGCCAGGTGACTGCTACTGGAACTGCTACCTATTTTGGCAAGACAACGGAGTTGGTGAAGACCGCCAAGACCGCTTCACATCTGGGGGCGATCATCATGAGAATCGTGCGGTATCTCATCATCATTGACAGTGTCCTGGTTCTCGCGACGCTGCTCTTCGCCCAATTGATGCATATCTCATTGCTCAATACACTTCCGTTTGCCCTGATTATCCTTGTCGCTTCGGTGCCGGCAGCTTTACCGGCTACCTTCACGCTGGCACAGGCTCTCGGCTCGAAGGAGATGGCAAAGCAAGGAGTGCTGATTACGCGCCTCTCGGCGATTGAGGAGGCGGCTACCATGGACATCCTCTGCACGGACAAGACGGGAACCATCACGGAAAACATGCTCAGCGTCGGACAACTGCTTGCCTACCCACCCTTCACTGAGAAGGATGTGATTGCTGGCGGAGCGCTTGCCTCCGATGCAGCCAGCGAGGATCCCCTCGACACAGCTATTCTGGCCGAGCAGGAAAAGCGTCTCCTCGACAACCCGACGAACCAGCGCATCACCTTCACCGCGTTCGATCCGGCACTGAAACGCACCGAAGCGACGATCAAGCGCGGTGCCGACACTATCCGCATCATTAAAGGGGCACCGCAGGTCGTCGCCCAACTGGTGGGCAACATTGATCACGAAGCGATAAGCCGCGACGTGTCCACATTGGCAGACCATGGCTATCGTGTTCTCGCTGTCGCCCAGGGGTCAGCTACGAAACTCCAACTGGTCGGGTTAATTGGCCTGTTCGACCCACCGCGAGCAGACTCGGCTGCCCTCATTGCCAGCCTCCACCACCTGGGCGTCGAGACCAAATTGCTGACCGGAGACACAGTTGAGACGGCTCGTGCGGTCGCGCAACAAGTCGGCATTGATGCCACCAGGGTGTATGATGCCTCTACCGTGCATGAAGGGCATGAGCAACCGGAAACACACGTATCCTTCGACGTGACAAGTACGATCTATGCCGGTATCTTTCCTGAAGACAAGTTTCACCTGGTCCAGGCACTGCAACAAGCGCAGCATGTTACCGGAATGACGGGCGATGGCGTGAACGATGCTCCGGCTCTCAAACAGGCCGAGGTCGGTATTGCCGTCGCCAGCGCGACTGATGTCGCCAAAGCCGCTGCAGGCATCGTCCTGACCACCCCTGGTCTGATGGGTGTCGTGGCAGCTGTTGAGACAAGCCGCCGCATCTATCAACGGATGCAAACCTACACCCTCAATAAAATCATCAAGACTATGCAGGTCGCAATCTTCCTGACGCTGGGTTTCTTCATCACGCTGCGGTTCGTCACCACCCCGCACCTGGTGGTGCTGCTACTCTTCGCCAACGATTTCGTAACCATGTCCATTGCAACCGACAACGCAACGCCCAGTCCTAAGCCGGATCGCTGGCAGATACGCCAGCTCGTGGGAGCGGCGCTGGCCTTGACACTCATCCTGTTGTTCGAGTCGTTTCTCTTACTCTGGGTGGCAATCGGCCTTTTGCACCTTTCCTTTGCCCAGGGACAAACGTTGATCTTTTTGATGCTCGTGTTTACCGGGCAAACCACCGTCTATGTCGTGCGCGAGCGCCGCTTTTTCTGGGCATCGCGTCCCAGCCGAATGCTGCTGCTCGCATCCCTGGCCGACGTCGTGGTCGTCTCACTGCTCGCCATCTTCGGTATCCTGATGACTCCGGTGAATCCCCTGCTGGTTCTGCTCGTCCTCGTACTGGCGGTTCTGTTCATGGGTATCCTGGATGGGGTGAAGATACAGGTATTTCGCCGCCTGGGCATCACCTGAGCAATAACGAAAATGTCAACTTGTTTGAGGGACTGCCCTTAGTCGGACGACAAGAATTGCTGCGGGGCTTCCTCAAGGCCAGTAGCAATCGTCTCAAGCCAGCCTTTCACGATTCTCGGATCGCAGTTGTCTAAAGTAGCACTGAGGCGAGCTTGCGATGCCGAAGGCACATCTTTACGTGGATCACCAGCGTAGACCATTGGTGCATGACCTGGACCAGAAGAATACTTTCCAGAGAGAGGATTCACGGCATATTCGAGGGCATGCTTGCTGGAGATGGATTCTGTACGCAGCCAGCGGGAGGTTGTGCGATCATAATGAACCTGATTGGTGCTGCCATAGGCTTTGACCAGTTCATAGATGTGTGTCACTTTGTTACGAGCTAGCATCAGTTCTGCCACTAGCTGCTCGCGTTCACTCAGGGTAAATTCGCTCATCGCCCCCTGCTCAATCTTGGCGGCCAGAGTATCATACCCGCTCTGATCGTGCTGCCGTACTCTCTGGTGAGCTTCACGCAAAATGGCTTGCACTGCCTTATCCAGGACCTCCACAGTCGAGGACTTTTCGCGGAACTCCGCAAGAGCCGCAGCTATATCCTCAGGCATACCAACCGCGTCATGTGAAACGTGCAGGTGGGAACCCATCAACAGCAGCACGAGGCGATAACACTCGTTGGTCCAGCTGCCGGTGGCACGCATCGCACGACCACGAAGCTGTTGCCATGCCGTCACATCCCTGGTCGCGGTGGCATCAATCAGCACATTTGGCTTGATCACATTCCAGCCGGTGCGTGCCCAGGGCGAGACAATAATCATATTGACAGGCAAGTCTTCGGCATCCACGATACGCGCAGTGAGGTCGTACATGAGTGGCTTGCGTTCACCCTGTGCCATCTTGACCACAAAGAATCTTTGGCGGACACCACTTACCTGTGCCAATTCCGCGACGTGAGCATGCTCGAATGCATCGGCTATGAGAGCATAATCAAAGAAGGTAGCGACGCAGTTACGCACGTGGTAGTGCTTGATACTCAAACGGGCCAGGAGCTTCTCCTGCGTATCGCCCAGGTGCGCCTTGCGCACCGCCCGGCGAAATGGTGACAGGACTTTGCGGGAGAATTCGCCCAATCGCCTGACACCCACCTTTACCAGTGTATCCACATAGCGTGCCAGGAAGCCGTCAAAGATGTTGCGCAACTGCGCCAGTTGCTTTTCTGTCAGGCCCAGACCTCCCGTTGTTAAGCCAAACAGAGCATCACTCAACTCACCCAGCATGATCGCACGCTTGATGAATGCCGCAATACGTGCCGGGAGCGGATCAATTTCGTCGTAAGCCAGGTACATTTCGCTGGACAGGACTGCCATTGGAGTGAAACGCTTATCACCCAGCATCTGGCTAAACACGCCAGCAACTCCACGATAACCAGGTATGGCCGTACCATCCTGCCAGCGAATGCGCGTACCGGCATCGAAGATGATTACACCATGAACAGGGCGGGTCGCACGCTCAGCCTCGATAATGGCTTTCATGCTGTCCACCCGACCTTCTCCGACCCGTAGATACCAGTTGCTCAGACTATCATACAGACCTACCATTGTCGTTGCAAGCCCGTCCTTCACTCGCTCGGCACGAACAGCGCTGGAGATAATCTCGCTAGAAAGGTGACGCACTGCATCAGCATCGAACGTTGTAGCGAATCCTTCGACACTCAGGCGACGTATGGTATCCTCCAGAAAAATCAGCGGCTTCAGCTCATCACGAATCGCTTCCATCTGTAGGCGTAGTGCGTGGAATTGCTGCAATCTGGCCTCAGCGCCGTTTTCTCCTTCGTCTTCTGCGGAGGCTCGCACGATATCCTCATCAGACCAACCTCGTGACAACTGCACGAGCGTGATCAGGGGTAATTCGGTCAGAGTCAGCACCCCACTCTTCTCCCACTCCCGCAAGCGCTTTACCAGCATCTCTGCCTGGTCTTTGCGTCCGGCATACATCCTCAGCAGATCTCGTCCTAACGCGACCCGCTCATCCAGTGGTATTGCTGCAAACCAGCGCCTCAAGTTGGTGCCGCCGATCAACACCATGAAATCACGTAGCTGCACTTTATACGCATCCAGCAAATCATGCACCCGCTGTTCGCGATCGGAGTAGGCAAAAGGGATGCCGAATTCGGCGAAGGGTGCTACGAAGCCGTAGGCGATCAGTTCAGCGGCGGGCATGATGTAGACCAGTTGCAACCCAAGCTGGGCGAACCGTGGTCGAAAGGCTGCCGCAGTCCCAGAGAAGCCAATCGCACCCTTGAGGCTGCCATCCTTCACCCAATCCATCAGGACACGAGTCACATCGGCTGACACACTCTGCATGTCTTCGACGACTTTGTGTACTTCATCCAGGATAACATATTGAATGTTGTTCCCTTGCAGGAAGATCTCGATTGAGTCCTGATCAAAGCCACCTTTGCCCACACCTGAACCAGTCTGCGCCAGCGCTGTGTACGTCATCACGATAACGCAGGGCGAAATCCCCTTGCGTTTGCGTCCTGCCTCCAGGCTGGCTGGCGTGCCTGTGAAAACCAGATGCGGTGACAGGTGCAATCCAGACAGCTTGTAGCACAATTCCCCTACCCATTGTTGCTGATAGTTGACCGTCGGCACCAACACGAGGATAGACTGTCCCTGGGGCATCGTGCGCAACCAATCCTGAATACACATCATGCCGATCATCGTCTTCCCACTGCCCGTTGGAGCCTCGATCACCTGTCCCTGGTAACCGTAGCCACAAAAAATGGCGTGTGCTTCGTGTTGGTAAGGTCGCACGTGGGAAGCGCCGATTAAATCCGCGTGATGCCACGGGTTCAGGGTCTCTGCCTCCCTGTCTGCTTCTACCAGAGCCTCAGCCGCGGCCACGAACAGCGCCCCTGTACTCTCACTGAAATTGGTCAAGGTGGCAAAATGCGTTCTGAACTCCTCCTTCGCAGTCACCACGTCGGTCAGGCCGTGGTACCCAGCAGCATCCAGGCGATGAAAGAGCGTTGAGTCCAGCAGCGTATGCAGGCCAGCTTGATCCAGATTGATGGTGCCGTAGGCTCGTGTAGTGGGTGCGTACCTCTCATCAAGAGGCCGAACCTGAACGCGCTCAATATGCCCGGTCGAGATCAGATTGTCAAGGTGGTGCTGCAACATCGGCTCGCTAGCGCCTGCCAGCAAGTCGCTTTCCTTCACATGTTTCCGAATTGCCACCAGGTCAAGCGGCTCTGGCGAGTTTTGCAACACCTGCATAATGAGATTTTGAATGAGGCGGGGGCGCACATCGCGGTCGAGAGTGAGCGTGCTTGGTAAACTGTCAGGTGCAAGCTTGTGCATATATTGGAGGGATTTGTGCAAGGCAATCAGGTTGTGCAGCGCTGCCTGTGCAAGAGGTTCACGCCGCTCGCGCAGGGCGTTGCGCAGAATGTCAACGGTGCGGTCATAATAATTGGCGATGATATAAAACCGCTCGCGCATCTCCGCCAGTTTACCGCTACTCATGGCTTCGTCAAACTCGTGCAGTATCGTGTCGGCCAAACCTTGCGCCTGCCAGTAATGGCGGCGTGGTGTGGCCGAAGCCGGGGCCTGAGAAGCCAGCATGTGCGTCGTTTCCATCATCGGCGATATCTCAACATCCTGAGTCGGTTCAAGCAACACGTCTTCGCGCTCGATGGATTTGTCTTCTTCTTCACTCGCTGGCAACATGGTACTTTCCTCTCTTAATGAGAACGACGTTGATACGGGCAATCAACTCACGCGGGCTAAATGGCTTGACGATGTAATCATCCGCGCCAATGGTCAGTCCTTGAACGATATCCGCTTCCTGCCCCCTGGCTGTCAGCAAAATGATGACGGGTGCCTCAGTCCCCAACTGCCGCTTGACTTCGGACACGACAGAGTAGCCATCCCGCCTGGGCATCATCACATCAACTAGCATGAGATCTGGCTTCTCTGCTAACGCCTTCTCAAGAGCTTCCTGACCATCACGAGCGGTCAAGACCTCGAAACCAGCCTTCTTGAGCTTGATTTCAATCAGACGCAGGATGTCCTCTTCATCGTCAACCGCCAGAACACGTATCGCCATGACTGTCCCCCTGCTATGGATGCATAAAGCTTGAACAACCCATTACTATAAAGAAAGTTACTGCTACATTAAACAATACAACTCGCGTCACCTTGCAGGCTATTCTCCTGTGTAGCCTTATGTGCCATTGCTCAACCGACGTGAAGATAACCTTCACCAGCGTTTCCGCTATATGCGGCTCGTTCAAACGTACCACAGCGCCAGCTGAACAGGGTGAGAAAATGCTTCAGATTCAGCCTGAGCTATCGGCAAGGTAAAGCTGAACGTCGAGCCCAGGCCGGGAGAACTCGAGACTGTGATCTTCCCTCCGTGCATCTCGACCAGCGATCGTGCAATCGCCAATCCAAGCCCTGTACCACCAACCTCCTGCGTCGTTCGATTGCGGGCACGGAAGAACCTGGTAAAGAGTTGGGCCTGCTCTTCGGTTGAGAGTCCGATTCCTGTGTCCTGCACATCTACTCGTACATAGTCACCTTGTGGATAGGCTCTCACGGCGATACTACCTCCTGTCGGCGTGTATTTATATGCATTCGAGAGAAGGTTAGTGAGTATCTGCGTGACGCGATCGGCGTCGGCCAGCACCACTGGTAGAGGCGTACCATCTCGATCTCTCGGCGCTAGCTCGCGCTCGCCTGTCAGGTCTAGCGTGAGGTGTTGCCCCTTTGCTGCAATCGAGGGCTGAAGCGAGCCAGCGACTCGATGGATCAAGCACGCCAGGTCAAGTGGACCGCGCTGAAGTTCGATCTTACCAGACTCAATCCGCGAGACATCGAGGAGGTCGTTGATGAGCGCGATCAAGCGCTCGGCATTATCTCTGACAACACCAAGGTACTCCTGCTGTTCCCCGGTGAGTTCACCAGCATCCCCATCGAGCAGGAGGTCTACGTATCCCTTGATCGAAGTGAGCGGGGTGCGCAATTCGTGCGAAACCAGCGAGACAAATTCCGATTTCATACGGTCTACTTCACGCTCACGAGTCACGTCACGAAAGACGTAAAGCCGACCCAGATACTCAGCGTCAGCGCCGCGTACAGGCGTCGAAAAAAGTTCAAGCTTGCGCGGCTCAGGCCAGCATTGCGCGACGATCGCCATAAATTGATGCTCGACATCGGCTGCACTGTCGGCCAGCAACTTTCTGAACCCGGCTGGATCAGCAAGGGTACGCCCTAATTTCTGTTGAAGCTCATCAACCTGATGGCCTAAAACGTCCTCTGAACTGAGACCGAAGAGTTCCGTGAACTGCCGATCCACTAGCAGAAACCGCTGATCGAGTGAGATCAGGGCCATCGCATCGCCGGTCGCATCAAGAACAGCCTGCATCTCGCTTCGGGTGAGTTTGACCTCCCGAAACTGCGCTTCTAGCGCGACGAGCCTTCCATCTTCATCCGGTGGTAGAGGTGCTATCAGCATGATGCTTCTCCTAAGATGCCGTCCATTCTGGACGAGTGATCCTCGAGCGGGTTCTTCTGCAGTCGCTATAGATAATGAGCGGGACGAGTGACCTCCGGCATGTATGGAGCAATCTTCTTGATCTCGATGGATGTATCGCGGGGCGGCTGGCGCTGCACCAGGCGGCGTAGTTCGCGCCGCAGGCCAGCGATTTGCTTTCCTGGGGAGAGGAGACGGACTTCCAGACCGGTCTTGCCATCGGTTGCCGCTGATGCCAGCCAGACCGCCTTTTCTGCCGGGACAGAGGGCGGATTCGCCCAGATGCGAATGATGGTGCTGAAGAACTTCAGCTTTTTCTCGTATCCTTGCACCACATCAACCTTGCGCAAGAGGTCGGTTTCGACCAGCCCGGGTTGGAAAGCATAAATGCCAATACCCATCTTCTTATATTCCTTTGCCAGTGCCAGGGTGAAATTGCGCACCCAGGCCTTGCTCGAAGCATAGGCATTCTGGAAGGCCACCGGCGCGGTATCCCCACGCCCAAGCAGATTGATCAGCTTGCCGCCTGTTCCCTGAGCCAGAAAGTGCTGGAGTGCTACCAACGACCCATTGTAGTCGCCGAGGATATTTGTGCGCACAACACGCTCGAAATCCTGTGGGTCAATAGAGGCGGTCGGACCATAGACGCCTGCATAACCGGCGTTATTAACCCAGATATCAATCTTTCCAAACATTCTGACAGCATGATCGGCTAGCGTCTTGACCTGCTCTTGGTCTCCCACGTCGGTCACTTGCCAGCTTGCCCGCGCCCCCCGACGCTCGAAAGCCGCTGCTGCTTCTACCAACGCCTCGCTTGAGCGACTGGCGAGTACCACCGCCGCCCCTTCACGCACATAGGCCTCAGCGATTGCCAGCCCCAGACCTTTGCTGCTGCCTGTGATTACCGCTACTTTTCCTTCGAGGACACCCATAGCGTCTTACCTTCCCGTCTTTCTCACTTACTGCTGCTATTTCTTCACTAACCGTGCCACTGGCTCCACAAACGGCCCCACCTGATAGAGATCATCCTTGTTCCACAGCGCTTGAAAGGTCGCTGCTGTCAGCGCTACGATCAACCAGAGGAACAACGTAGCCAGGGAGAGCGCCAGCGTACCTGCGTGACGGCCGCACGCTCTGTAGGTTGAACTTCAATCTTTACTCCTGACATAATCTCTTCTCCTCTAATGAATTTGAACTGGTCTATGTGTGAGTGAGAGCGAGGCTTGTCGCAATAGCCTCGTTCTCACTCACATGGTCTGCGTCATTGTTCGACTCTTTGAGCAGATGCAGCAGTTGCTGCTCATTCAGCGACTCTTGCTCAAGCAGTGCACGCGCTATCCGTGTCAATTCCTCATGATGCTGTGAGAGTAGTTGTTGGACATAGGTGTAACGCTCGCTAATGAGGTGCTGCACTTCAGCATCTATCAGCGCGGCCGTGTGTTCAGAGTAGCTCTGCCGCTCCCGCAATCCGACTTCCCGTCCCAGGAACACCTCTTTTTCGCCGCCCAGGAACACCGAGCCGATACGTGGGCTCATGCCCCAGCGCGTCACCATTTCCCGAGCCAGCCCGGTCACTTCCTTCAGATCATTCTCCGCCCCGGTGGTGATCTCCCCCATCTCCAACTCCTCCGCCACGCGCCCGCCCAAACCTACCGCAATACGGGCCAGCAGGTAGTTGCGTGCATAATTATGCCGGTCATCGCGCGGCACGATCTTGGTCGCGCCCAGCGATTGCCCACGCGGCACGATCGTCACCTTCTGCACCGGGTCCGCGCCCGCGGTCAGCAATGCTACCAACGCATGACCACCCTCGTGGTAAGCGATCACCTTTCGCTCTTCTTTGCTGATGATAAGTGGGCGCTCAGCCCCCATCATGATGCGGTCCATCGCTTCCTCAAAGCACGTCTGCGTCACAAGCTCCAGATTGTGTCGTGCGGCGGTCAGGGCCGCCTCATTCACCAGGTTGGCGAGGTCGGCACCCACCATGCCCACCGTCGAGGCGGCGATCACGTCCAGCTTCACATCGGCAGCCAGCGGCACGTTGCGTGCATGCACGCGCAGAATGGCTTCGCGTCCAACACGGTCAGGGGGCTCGACGACCACCTGCCGGTCGAAGCGACCTGGACGCAGCAGGGCTTGATCGAGTACATCCGGGCGGTTGGTGGCCGCCAGGACGATAATGGCCTGATGGGGATCGAAGCCATCCATCTCGACAAGTATCTGGTTCAGCGTCTGTTCGCGTTCATCGTTGCCACCCCCAAGACCCGCGCCGCGCTCGCGCCCGACGGCATCGAGTTCATCAATGAAGATGATACATGGCGAACTCTTCTTGGCGGTCTCAAAGAGGTCACGCACCCGGCTAGCACCAACGCCGACGAACATCTCGACGAACTCGGAGCCAGACAAGGAGAAAAAGGGCACGTTGGCCTCGCCAGCCACGGCCTTGGCGAGCAGGGTTTTGCCAGTGCCGGGCGCACCCACCAGCAGGATGCCTCTGGGAATCTTGCCGCCCAATTTCTGGAAGCGTTCAGGAGCTTTGAGGAACGCCACAATCTCGGCCAGTTCCGCTTTGGCCTCCTCCACACCAGCCACATCCGCAAACGTCGTCTGGGTTTTGCCTCCGCTCATATACAGCCGCGCCTTGCTCTTGCCGAACGAGAAGATGCCGTTCTGGGCTCCTGTCATCCGCCGACTCATCCACCAGAAGAGCAAACCGATCAGGAGAATCGGCCCTACGTAAATCAGAAGATCCAGCCAGAAGGTCGCGCTGCTGGGTGATTGCACATCAATAGCCACGTTGTGCGCTTGTAGGAGCGCAATGACGTCGCTATTGCCGAACTGCGGTATGGTGGTTGTAAACTGGGTTGACTTCGTAGTGCCATCCGAAGAAGGCACGGACGATTTAAACACGCCTGTCACCGTATAATCGGTGATGGTCACCGACTTGACATTATTGGCGTTCGTCTGTGCAACAAAGGTCGAATACGTCACCGTCTCATTACTTTGCGACCCTCCCTGACCCAGCAGCGATGGCAGCAACCAGAAGAGAAGTAGAACGGTGAGCAGAAGCCAGATCAGGCCCGTCCACTTGAAGCTCGGCGGCTTGTTTCCCGGTGGCTGCACTGGTGATTTGTTCAGATTATTCATAAAACACTTCCATTCTTGCCTGATATGGACGATTCAATTCCAGTCGAATATGCGCTACAGAGATGAAAAACTGAAAGAAGCAGGTACGATAGAACACTCCTCTACATGCAACATCAGTTGTCTCTATCAAGAGAAAACCATATTAGCATCGCATATCGGTCACGAACGCGTCGCTTTGCCTCACATTACTATCACACTTTGAGAGCAGCAAAAAGCTTCAGGCAACCAGGTGCAGTGAAGTAGCACTATGCTCTTACCTGGCTGTTTGATAAGATATCGCCGCACTGCCAGCGTATAGCGTATGCTCATCAGGTGGATTACAAGTTTGATAGAAGAAGGATTGACAAATCGAAATACATGGGCTATAGTTAGCTTCGGGGGTTTTGAGACTTTTGGATACCGGCTTGCACGAAGGTATTTTCCTTAACTTCACGTGTTTTTTATTTTTGCACAAATTCGGGCCTCTATCCAAAGTTTTTACTTGCGGTCAACGATTACTGCACCTTACTATTCTCATTCGGCTTGCCAGGGCCGTTATGCCAAGACCGTTAGCTCACAAGACAGTCTTTTCCGATCGGCTGACTACAGGTAGAACATGGTCAGCGGTCGGCCAGAATAAGTTACTCACGACATTCAGGCAAGCTGAAACAAAATACTTATAATCTCATAAGTATTTTTGGCAGAAGCAAACCTTTAAAGGTCATGTTTCTTTTTGATCATGATTGTTTGGTGGCAGGGAATAGTGACCCTATCCTCTGTTGTAGACGGGATAATCGTTCATCACGAATTTTACGACTATAACACGTGTTTTTTCAGAGGTACTCGCTGAGAAATAGCATCAGCAGTTATTTATTGATGAGGGCACAGATCAATGAGTATAGAGCATAACACCTTCGCGACTACACTTTCCCCTTTACCAGACCTGGACACTTCAGGCATCGAATTCAACAAAGAAGATCTAAATGACATACAGCAGGTTACGTATCTTCTCAGTCTAGGGCAAATATTGTGCGGACAATTACACGGAGGAGTGAGTCGCCTTTGTCGTGAAATTCGGGCGATAACGCAAGACCGGGCGCAAATTTGTCTTGGGCGACAAAAGGCATTTAAGCGAGTACAGCTTCCTCCCGCTACTATACTGACGTTACCGGTACAGTTCAAACACCATGTGTACGGTGTACTCTGTATCACATCTGATCCCTTGAACCCGGAACAACCTGCTATCGCTTCTCCTGTTGCGCAACTGCTGGCGCAAGCTTGCAGTTGGTTGTTATTCACACTCGAGCAAGCGGCCTTTGTTCAGGGACAATGCCAACATCTTGACTATCAAATGGATGGCCCGTTGACAAAGCGGGAGCAAGAGGTTCTCTCTCTCATGTGTCAGGGCTATAACCAGGATGCTATTGCAAATCTGTTGCATATCGCGCCCGCGACAGTTGGGAAGCATCGGCAGCACATATATGAGCAACTAGGTGTCCATAACGAACGAGATGCACTGCTGGCAGCATATCACAGTGGCCTCTTTTCGTTGATAGATGATATCGCGGATTAACGATTAACGCGCTACTCTCATTACCAAACAGACGTGTCGTCGCATATCAAAATATATCAAACAGGCGGTAAATTCGCAATCACAGGTAAAAAAAATACTGTTTAAGTGGCACGACAAGATGGCGTTCGTAACGTATCCTTGCTTGAGGAGTCATCAATTGACTTTTACGACGATACATTGCTATCCTGGAGTTGTAAGAATGAGTACGGACCTATCCACTCAAGCAGTAAAAACTTCTACACTCGTTGAACTGCTGCGCTGGCGCTCTCTTCATCAACCCGATAGGCTCGCCTATACCTTTTTGAGGCAGGGCGAAATCGAGGATTCTCGACTAACCTATGGAGAATTAGATCAAGAAGCTCGCGCAATCGCTGCCCTGCTTCAGGACAGGGGAGCTGTGGGAAAACCAGTACTCTTGTTGCATTCACCGGGTACAGCATATGTAAGCTCTTTTTTTGGGTGTCTTTATGCTGGAGCGATTGCGGTGCCTGCCTACCCTCCTAATTCTGAGCGCACGATGCCGCGCATCCAGGCTATTGTAGCCGATACCCAGGCAACAATCATACTTACATCCAGCAATATTCTCGCCAACCTGCAACGTTATTTTGCCCGTGTTCCAGAATTGGAAGTCCTGGAATGGATAGCGACAGATACTACTCCTGCTTATCTGGCAACCGGGTGGAAGGAGCCAACTCTTAGCTCTGACTCACTGGCCTTTCTCCAATACACGTCCGGTTCCACATCTACTCCAAAAGGGGTCATGGTCAAACATAGCAATCTGTTGCATAACCTGGAATGGCTTGTCCGGTTTTGTGGACAATCGTCCGAAAGCCATATGGTCACCTGGCTACCGCCTTATCATGATATGGGACTGATTGGCGGTATCCTCTTCCCCATGTACGGGGGATATCCATCCACAATGATGTCTCCTTTTGCCTTTTTGCAGCGTCCTTATCGCTGGCTTCACGCAATTACTCGCACCAGGGCTACTATCAGCATAGCACCGAATTTTGCCTACGACCTGTGTGTCCGTAAGGTCAAAGCCGAGCAAAAAGCCACACTCGATCTCAGCCATTGGGAAGTAGCAGCTATTGGTTCTGAGCCTATCCGCAGCGCAACGATTGATCAATTTACGGCTGCTTTTTCCGATTGCGGCTTCCGTCGCAGCACGTTCTATTTCGGCTATGGACTGGCTGAATCAACACTACTGGTGGCAAGCGGCGTTAAAGAAAATCTGCCGATTATGCAGACCATAGATAAAATTGCTCTGGAACAGGGCCAGGCGCATGTATTGTCCGTTGATGGCGAGAGCGAAAATGGAAGAAATGTTGTGGGGTATGATCACTTCCCGTTGGGGCAAAAACTGCTCATTGTTGACCCCGCATCTTCGACGCAATGTGCTGATAACGAAATAGGAGAAATCTGGATTTCTGGCCCCAGCATGGCACTGGGGTACTGGCAGAAGCAGGAGGAGACGGAACACTACTTCCAGGCATACGTTGCCGATACCAGGGAAGGGCCTTTCCTGCGCACCGGCGACCTCGGCTTCATGAATAATAATGTGTTATTCGTCACAGGTCGGCTGAAAGACCTGATTATCATTCGGGGACGCAATTATTATCCACAGGATATCGAATTGACGGTAGAACACTGCCATCCTGCCATTCGCAATGCCTGTTGTGCTGTATTCTCGGTTGATGTTGATGGGCGAGAGGAACTTGTCGTGCTGACCGAAGTTGACGCCCGCTATTCACCTGTCCAGGGGGAAACGGAAACGCAAAATGAAAGCGGGCCATATCGTAAGCAACTGGATGACCAGGAGGTGATTAAAACTATACGGCGAGAGATAGCAGAACAACATGATCTACAGGTATATACAATTATGCTGCTGAAAACTGGAGCAATTCTCAAGACATCGAGCGGCAAGATTCAACACAGTGCCTGTCGTGCAGCTTTCTTAAACCGCAGTTTGAGTCCATGGAATGAATAAGGCTGGCTATCCTGCACGCGGCGCTGAATATTAACAGGTGATATTATTTCATTTCTTGCATCGAAGGATTTTCGACGGAGCAATATGGCATGAATCTCTCCGATTTTGAAGATAACAATGATGCTGCCAGGGAGCGGCATCATAAAGAGGACAAAATGCCGGGGCAAACAATCAGCCACGAAGCCATTCAGGATTGGCTGATTGCTAAAGTAGCCGAGGAGCTTGCAGTGGAGCCGACGGCGATAGATGTGTATGAGCCGATTGCGAGCTACGGTATGGACTCTGTGACGGCAGTCGGGCTTTCCGGTGACCTTGAAGACTGGCTAGGGCGTGAACTCTCCCCCACGTTGTTCTACAACTATCCAACTATAGCTGTGCTGGCACGCTATCTTGCTGGAGAGACGGATGTGAACAGGAGGCCTCTTCCAATTCAGACACCCTCAGGAAACAACAACGAACCGATTGCCATCATCGGCATGGGTTGTCGCTTCCCTGGTGGCGCGGCTACACCTGAGGCGTTCTGGCAATTATTGAGAAGTGGAGGCGATGCTACTGGTGAGATTCCTGCTGAGAGATGGGATGTTGAAGCCTTTTATGATCCAGATAGAGATGCAGCTGGAAAGATGTACACGCGCCGTGGCGCATTTTTACAGGATATTCGCGGCTTTGACGCGCAATTCTTCGGCATTTCTCCACGTGAGGCCGCGATGATGGACCCTCAGCAGAGGTTACTTGTAGAAGTTGCCTGGGAAGCACTGGAAGACGCCGGTCAGTCTCTGAGTAAGTTGGGGGGTAGTTCGACAGGTACATTCATAGGCATGATGAGCAACTCAGAGTATGCACACCTACAGACAAAGATTGGGTATGCGACGGGAGATACCGCTTATCTTGATGATCCCTATTTCGGCATTGGCAACTCCTCAAGCATCGCTGCTGGTCGGCTGGCGTACTTGTTCGATCTGCAAGGGCCAACCATGACTCTTGATACGGCCTGTTCATCATCGCTGGTTGCGTTACACCTGGGCTGCCAGAGCCTGCGCAACTCCGAATGCAAGCTGGCGCTAGCGGGTGGCGTTCACGCAATGCTGCTGCCAGAAAACATGGTGAACGCTTGCAAAATGGGCATGCTGGCGGGAGATGGTCGCTGCAAAACGTTTGACGCTTCTGCCGATGGTTTTGCGCTAGGGGAAGGCTGTGGCATAGTAGTTCTCAAGCGCCTCACCGATGCTCAGGCTGATGGCGACAACATTCTGGCAATTATCCGAGGCTCGGCAGTCAACCAGGATGGACGCAGTAATGGCATTACAGCACCCAGTAAATTGGCCCAGGAAGCCGTGATACGTAAAGCTCTGGCAAATGCCGGTGTCGAACCCTGGCGCGTAAGTTATGTCGAAGCGCATGGTTCAGGAACCGCACTCGGCGACCCCATTGAGATAGACGCCCTTTCCGCGGCACTGGGCGAGGGACGATCACCCGATCAGCGCGTGATGGTCGGCACAGTCAAAACCAATATCGGTCACCTGGCAGGTGCCGCGGGTATGGCTGGCCTGATTAAGACCGTGCTGGCCCTACAACACCGGGAAATTCCCCCACACCTGAATTTACGAGAACCAAACCCCCATATTTGTTGGGAAGAAAAACCTGTGCTGATTCCTACCAAACTTATCTCCTGGCCTTCACAGGAGCAAACTCGCATTGCCGGAGTCAGTTCCTTTGGCTGGTCAGGAACTAATGCCCACGTGGTGCTGGAAGAGGCTATTCCCCAAGCATTAGTTCAGCAATCTCGCCCTCACCAGCTACTACTACTTTCGGCAAAAACAGCAAAGGGCCTGGATACAATAACCGATAACTTGCAGCTATACCTCAAGACACATACTGATGAGCAGCTTGCCGATATCGCTTACACAACAGCACTGGGCCGCACTGAATTCCGCCACAGGCGCATCGTTGTCAGCCAGAACATTCAAGATGCGATTGCTGACTTGAAAATGCTTGATACACAAGGAACACAAACGGGTATTGCAAGATCGAGCAATAGGAAAATCACCTTTCTATTGGCGGGCGTGGGTGAGGCCTATCCCGGCATGGCGCAGGAGTTGTACGCACACGAACCAGTCTTCCGTCAGACGGTGGATCGCTGTGCTGCCTTGCTGCACCCGCTGCTGGGCCGCGATATCCGCGAGTACATCACGACACCCGCATCCGACACACCGCCATCGCATAACGGCACGGCGCATCCCCAACCAGCGATGGATTTGCGCTCCTTGCTTGGTCGTAACGGTTCCACTGGACAGGCGGCCACCACCACTGAAGCAGGATTCATGCAGACGCAGGAGGCACAACCGCTGCTCTTCGTGATCGAGTATGCACTGGCGCAACTGCTGATGCAGTGGGGTATCCACCCCCAGGCCATGCTCGGCTACAGCCTGGGCGAATATGTCGCCGCCTGTCTCGCCGGCGTCTTCTCGTTGGAAGATGCGTTGCTCATCGTCGCCCGCCGCGCACAGCTTATCGCGGCCTTGCCCCCAGGAGCCATGCTGGCAGTAGCGCTCTCGGAGCAAGATGTCGAACCCTATCTCAGCACAGAGGTCTGCCTGGCGGCCGTCAATGCTCCCACCACCTGTGTGCTGGCTGGCCCTCTGGATGCGATGGCACAGCTCGAAGCGCGGTTGACGCGGCAGGGCATCGCGGCGCGACGTGTGGCGACGACACATGCCTTCCATTCCTCCATGCTCGCTCCGGTGCAGCATGAACTGACGGAACTCGTCGGCAAGGTGAGGTTGCACGCGCCACAGATTCCCTATCTATCCAATGTCACGGGCACCTGGATCACTGACGCTCAAGCCACCGATGCCGCTTACTGGGCTCAGCATCTGTGTCAGACGGTACGTTTCGCCCAGGGTGTGGAGCAGTTGCTTCAGCAGAGCGAGCAAACACTGGTGGAAATCGGCGTCGGGCAGGCGCTGGGCTCCTTCGTCAAGCAACAGGCGCTGGCAAGCGGCACCCACTCGCTGCCGCTGGTTGTTCCCACGCTCCCAGCCGCCACGGAGCGGCAAAGCGGGCAGGCGCTGTTGCTCAAGGCCGTCGGTACGCTCTGGCTCTCCGGCGTGACCATTGATTGGCCGAGCTTCTATGCCGATGAACGGCGGCATCTTGTCAGTCTGCCCACCTATCCTTTTGAACGGCAACAGTACTGGCTTGATTCGTCACATGTAGACAGCCAACTGACAAAAAACCGCAAAAAGTCAGTCCCTGAAGGGAAAAAACCGGATATTGCTGATTGGTTTTACCTGCCCGGATGGCAAGAGACTATGCTACCCACCTCCGCGTCACAGGAGCAACGGAAACAGAGAGCGCCCTACCTGATCTTCTTAGATAGTACTGGCATCGGCGAACAAATTGCTGACCGGCTTGCCCAGGACGATTGTTCACTAATATGTGTGGAGGCAGGAACACAATTTGCAAAAATAAATGCACATCGCTTTACTATTCGACCGCAGCAACAAGATGACTATCAAGCGTTAATTGATGCGTTAGGCAGTACAGGGCTACTACCCAGGACAATATTACATCTATGGAGCATTACTCCCGCCACCGAAAACGCCGCCGGGCCAGATTTCTTCAATGAGATGAACGATCGCGGCTTCTACAGCCTGCTCTACCTGGCAAAAGCTCTTACAACGAAAGAATTTGCTGAAACCGTACAACTCATTGCCATTTCTAATCGGCTACTGGCAATAACTGAGGAAGAATTCTTATCTCCTGAGAAAGCCACGCTGCTGGGAATATGCAAAGTTATTGCACAGGAATGCCCCGATATTTCCTGCCGGAATATTGATATTGTGCCTGACAGTCCGATTTCCCCATTACAGATAGATCAACTCATTGCAGAGTGCGTAGCGGCTGTTTCTGAGCCAGTGGTAGCCTATCGCGGCACAACGCGCCGAGTACAAACCTTTGCCCCAACACGTCTTGAAGCGCGGGATGCATCTGCTCCCGGCTTACGGCAGCATGGAGTCTACCTCATCACCGGTGGCATGGGCGGCATAGGCCCGGTGCTGGCTCACTACCTGGCAACCCACGTGCAGGCACGGCTCGTGCTGGTGGGCCGCTCGACCTTCCCTCTCAGAACAGAGTGGTCAAGCTGGCTGGCAAATCACGATGACCACGAGCAGACCAGCCGCACAATCCGTCTCCTGCAAGCCTGCGAAGCGGCCGGAGCCGAACTCTTGCTGCTGCAAGCCGATGTGGGCGATGCAGCACAAATGCAAGCCGTGATCCAGCAAAGCGTGCAGCATTTTGGGGCCATTCATGGCGTCATCCACGCGGCAGGTATCACCAGTGAGAGTGCCTTCCGTCCTCTGCAAACGCTGGGCAAGGCCGAGTGTGAACAGCATTTCCGGCCCAAAGTCCACGGTGTGTTTGCCTTAGAGCAAGTCCTGCACGGCATGGCGCTCGATTTCTGTCTGCTGTTCTCCTCCATTTCCGCCGTGCTGGGCGGCCTGGGATTCGCGGGTTATGCCGCTGCCAATCTCTTCATGGATGCATTTGTCCAGTCCCACAATCGGTCGTCGGACACGCCCTGGCTCAGCGTCAACTGGGATACCTGGCGCGTGAAAGCAGAGCAAGAACAAGGCATTGTACCGGGTGCAACCATCGCCGAGTACGCTATGAACGTGGAAGAAGGGTTAGAGGTTTTCAATCGTGTCCTTACTACAAAAAGTATAGCACAGATTGTTAACTCGACCGGAGACCTGCAAACTCGTATTCGCCAGTGGGTATCTCTAGAGCTTTTGTCGGACAACAATGAGGTTGCTCAAGCACATAAAATACCTTTGCAGGATAACACTCGACCGGCGCTGTCCCGCGAATATGTCTCAGCCAGCAGTGAGTATGAGAGAATCATTGCCAGTATCTGGCAGCAAGCGTTAGGCATCGCACAGGTGGGGCTCTACGACAACTTCTTCGATCTCGGCGGCAATTCTTTGATTGGGCTGCAAGTCATCGCCAAAATCAAAAAGGCGTTGCATGTCCAGATTCCAGCAGTCGCCCTGTTTGAGGCTCCCACCATCAGCGCCCTGGTTCACTACCTGCTTCCCGCACCCGCAGCAACCCTGGCCTCCGATACCGCGACCGCACTGCTGGCCCGGCGACGCTCCCTGGCCCAGCAGACTGTAGCACAGCACGACATCGCCATTCTCGGCATGAGCGGACGCTTCCCCGGCGCAGCTACCCTCGAGCAATTCTGGCACAATTTGCGCGAGGGCGTCGAGTCGGTGCGCGTCTTTACCGATGCTGAACTGCTCGCTTCCGGCGTTGACCCGACCCTCCTGCGCGACCCCCACTATGTCAAAGCCCGCCCCATCCTCGAGGATATCTCCCTCTTCGACGCCGCCTTCTTCGGCTATAGCCCCCGTGAAGCCGCCCTCACCGACCCCCAACATCGCCTCTTCCTCGAATGTTGCTGGGACGCCCTCGAGGCCGCCGCTTACGCTCCCGCCTCCTATGACGGCCTCATCGGCGTCTTCGGCGGCACCAATATCAGCACCTACTTGCTGGGTCTCGCCAGCGACCCCGACACGCTGCGCGGCGTGGACCAGTACCAACTCGTCATCGGCAACGACAAGGACTCGCTGACTACCAGCGTCTCCTACAAGCTCAATCTCAAAGGCCCCAGCTTCGCCGTGCAAACCTTCTGCTCCACGTCCCTGGTCGCCGTCCACCTCGCCTGTCAAAGCTTGCTGCACGGCGAATGCGATCTCGCCCTGGCTGGCGGCGTCTCCTTGCGTGTACCCAGCGTTGCCGGGCACCTTTACCAGGAAGGCGGCATGGAGTCGCCCGATGGACATTGCCGCACCTTCGATGCCCAGGCCAAAGGCGGCCTCTTCGGCGACGGCGTTGGCGTCGTTGTCCTCAAACGCCTGTCCGAGGCGCTCGCCGACGGTGATCCCATTCGCGCCGTCATCAAAGGCTCGGCCATCAACAATGACGGCTCGCTGAAGGTCAGCTACACCGCTCCCTCCGTCGTCGGACAGGCTGCCGTTGTCACCAGCGCCTTGCAAGCGGCCAACGTGCCGGCGGAGAGCATTGGCTACATCGAGGCGCATGGCACGGCTACCGAACTGGGCGACCCCATCGAAGTCGCCTCGCTGACCAAAGCCTTCCAGACGCAGACCGCGCAGACCGGCTTCTGTGCCATCGGTTCGGTCAAAACCAACATCGGCCATCTCGACCGGGCCGCCGGCGTCTCCGGGCTAATAAAAACGGTGCTGGCCTTAGAACAGGCGCAACTGCCGCCCAGCCTGCACTTCCAGTCGCCCAATCCAGCCATTGACTTCGTGCATAGCCCCTTTTATGTCAACACGCGGTTGTCCCCCTGGCCGCGCCGTGACACCCCCCGGCGGGCCGGCATCAATTCGCTGGGCATGGGCGGCACCAATGTGCATGTGATTGTGGAGGAGGCTCCCCCGCGAGCAGCGTCAGGGCCTTCGCGGCCCGTGCAGTTGCTGCTGCTCTCGGCGAAAACGCCCTCAGCGTTGGAGGCCATGACCTCGCGTCTCCACGACGCTCTCCAGCAGCACCCGCAGGCGTCCCTGCCCGATGTGGCTTACACCTTGCAGGTCGGGCGCAGTCGCTTCGAGCAGCGCCGCATGCTCCTGTGCCACACGCACGACGAGGCGCTCGCCCAACTGGCCGGTACGAGCAGCAGCACAACCATGACAAGCCACGTGGAGCAGCGTACCGACCGGCCCGTGGCCTTCCTCTTCGCGGGCGTGGGTGAAGCCTACCCCGGCATGGCGCACGAGTTGTACACACACGAACCCATCTTCCGTCAGACGGTGGATCGCTGTGCTGCCTTGCTGCACCCTCTGCTGGGCCGCGATATCCGCGAGGACATCACGACACCCGCAACCGACACACCGCCATCGCACAACGGCACGGCACATTCCCAACCGGCGATGGATTTACGCTCCTTGCTTGGTCGCAACGGTTCCACTGGACAGGCGGCCACCACCACTGAAGCGGCTTTCATGCAGACGCAGGAGGCACAACCGCTGCTCTTCGTGATCGAGTATGCACTGGCGCAACTGCTGATGCAGTGGGGCATCCACCCCCAGGCCATGCTCGGCTACAGCCTGGGCGAATATGTCGCCGCCTGTCTCGCCGGCGTCTTCACGCTGGAAGATGCGTTGCTCATCGTCGCCCGCCGCGCACAGCTTATCGCGGCCTTGCCACCTGGCACTATGCTGGCAGTAGCGCTCTCGGAGCAAGACGTACAGCCCTACCTCAGCGACACCGTCTGTCTGGCGGCCGTCAATGCACCCACCACCTGTGTGCTGGCTGGCCCTCTGGATGCGATGGCACAGCTCGAAGCGCGGTTGACGCGGCAGGGCATCGCGGCGCGACGAGTGGCGACGACGCATGCCTTCCATTCCTCCATGCTCGCTCCGGTGCAGCATGAACTGACCAGGATCGTCGAGCAGGTGAGGTTGCACGCGCCGCAGATTCCCTATCTGTCCAATGTCACGGGTACCTGGATCACCGACGCTCAGGCCACCGATGCCGCTTACTGGGCTCAGCATCTGTGCCAGACGGTACGTTTCGCCCAGGGTGTGGAGCAGTTGCTTCAGCAGAGCGAACAAGCTCTGGTGGAAATCGGCGTCGGGCAGGCGCTGGGCTCCTTCGTCAAGCAACAGGCGCTGGCAAGTGGCGGCGGGTGGTTGCCGCTGGTTGTTCCCACGCTTCCAGCCGTCACGGAGCGGCAAAGCGGACAGGCACTGTTGCTCAAGGCCGTCGGCACGCTCTGGCTCTCCGGCGTAACCATTGATTGGCCGGGCTTCTATGCCGGTGAACAGCGCCTCCGTCTGACTTTGCCCACCTATCCTTTTGAGCGCCAACGCTACTGGCTTGAGCCCAAAAAACAGGCTCGTTCAGTTTTGAGTACTGTCACAACAGCAAGCAACGACCTGGAGAAGATACCTGATATCAGTAACTGGTTCTCCCTTCCTGTATGGAAGCAATCGGCCCAACAGCAGCTTTTTGCTGCAAGTAAGCTTGCAGAGAACAGGCTTAACTGGCTGATTTTTATTGATGAATGTGGCATAGGAACACAGATTATTGATCAATTACGAGAACATGACCAGCAGATCATATCGGTCATGCCAGGTAATCTTTTTAGCAAAGCAGCCCAGGATACGTATAGTGTCAATCCAGGTAAACGAGCGGATTATGACGCCCTGTTCAAAGAACTGCGGGAACAGGGGAAAATACCTCACAGAATTGTGCATTTGTGGACAACGACACCTCAAGCATCATCAATAATAAGCGACGCTACACTGAAAGATTCTCTAGACAGAGGTTTCTATAGTTTACTGGCGCTCGCTCAAGCAGCACGAGATCAGGACGTGGATACATGTGAAATCAGCGTCATTTCAAATGGTATGCAGGATGTGACCGGCAATGAACAATTGTGTCCAGAGAAAGCAACCATCATCGGCCCCTGTAAGGTTATTGCACAGGAGTATCCACAACTACGTTCTCGCAGCATTGATATTACCCTCCCTGAGCCAGGCACGCGGCAGGCAAAGGTGTTATTACAGCAAATATTGGGGGAATTGACAGGTGAATCAACCGATACATTCGTGGCTTTACACGGCAATCGCCGTTGGATACAAAGTTTTGAGCCGGTACAGGTTACCAGCCAGGCAACACAAACAGATCAGTTACGCAAGGGCGGCGTCTATCTAATTACAGGTGGATTGGGAGGTATCGGCCTTGCGATGGCGGAGTACCTGGCACGGACGTTGAGACCAAAACTCGTCCTGGTAGGGCGTTCGGGTCTACCTCCGCGCAATGAGTGGCATCAACTACTGACCGAACACGCTGAGGAAGACAAAATAAGCCAGCAGATACGCAAGGTGCAGATGATGGAGGAGTTGGGAGCGGAGGTACTGGTGCTACAGGCCGATGTTGCCGATGAGGCACGGATGCAAACGGTAGTGCAGCAAGCAATCCATGCATTTGGCACTATCCACGGCGTCCTGCATGCTGCTGGCGTCCCTGGGGCCGGATTAATACAGCACAAAACGCCGCAGATGGCTGCCAAAGTCCTGTCTCCAAAAGTAGCAGGAACACTGGTGTTAGAGCGTGTGTTGCAGGATATCCAGCTTGATTTTCTTGTACTTTTCTCATCAATCACATCCATCATAGGAGGGCCGGGTCAGGTTGATTATTGTGCCGCCAATGCGTTCCTGGACGCTTACGCGCATCATCGTTTCAGGCGCGATGGTTCAACTGTCGCAATTAACTGGAGTGAATGGCAGTGGAATGCCTGGGAGTCTGGCATGACCGGTCTGGGAGAGGTTGTGCAAACCTACTTTAAAGAGAACCGGCGCAAGTTTGGTATCGCTTTTGAGGAGGGAACGGAGGCACTACGGCGCATTCTGTCACAGCCATTGCTACAGGCGGTCGTCTCAACGCAAGATTTCCGCGCTGTTGTCGAAATGAATTCGTCTCTCACAGCCACCACAATTTTGCAGAGAGCGCAACAGGGACAGCCAGCAAAAGCAGTCCATACGCGATCGGAACCTGGTATCTCTTATGTAGCGCCGCGCAATGAGCTAGAACAGCGCATTGCAACTGTCTGGGAAGAGTTGCTCGGTATTTCACAAGTGGGCATCAATGACAATTTCTTTGAGTTGGGTGGCAATTCCCTGATTGGGCTTGACCTGATCACACGCATGAAAAAAGAACTCGCTCTTCCAGTTTTACCAGCCTATGTACTCTATGAAGCACCTTCGGTCGCTGCAATGGCGCACTATCTCGAGCAAGAACAGGGAAAATCCGACATCTCGATCGAGGAACAGCACGAGCGGAGCGAAAAACGTAAAGAGCATCTGAAACAACGTATGCAAGGGTCGCGCCACAAATTGGGGACAGGCCGACCAAACCGCCTATAGTAGGGGCGACCCTTGCGGTCGCCATGGTCAGCCATGATCGCCTTTACGAGAATACCCCGGCGACCCCGGACACGGAACAAGAAGGACAGGATAACAGGAAACTTATGACGATACATGATGCGGACGCAAAGCATTACGCCCTTACAACCGGGCTTGATGAATCTTATGATACGGCCCTCGCTATTATCGGCATGTCAGGGCGTTTTCCCGGCGCACGCGATGTGGAAACCTTCTGGCAAAACATCGCGACGGGAGTGAAGTCCATTCATCACTTCTCAGATGAGGAACTGCTCGCGGCAGGCGTAGACCCACAATTGCTCGCTCAACCCAACTACGTCAAGGCCGGAACAGTACTCGAGGATATAGACCGCTTCGATGCGTCCTTCTTCAAATTCAGTCCACGTGAAGCCGAGGTTTTGGACCCACAGCATCGTATGTTTCTAGAGTGTGCCAGTGAAGCGTTGGAGAGCGCAGGGTATGATTGTGAGACCTACAAGGGGCCGGTCGGTGTATTCGCAGGCTCGGCATTCAGTACGTATCTCCTGAATAATATCTTCGCCAACCCCGAAGTGATAGAACTGATCGGCAATATTCAGGCTTCGATTGGAAATGATCGAGATTCGCTGGCCTCAACCGTCTCCTACAAACTAAACCTGAGAGGCCCTAGCTTCGCGGTACAGACCTTCTGCTCTACTTCGCTGGTGGCTGTGCATCTAGCATGCCAGAGTTTGCTGAATTATGAATGCGATATAGCACTGGCTGGCGGTGTGGCAATTCAACTCCCACAGGTCAGCGGCTATCTGTATGAGGAAGGCAGCATTGTCTCTCCCGATGGCGAATGTCGCACCTTTGATGCCAACGGACGAGGCAGCGTCATGGGCAATGGGGCCGGAGTAGTGACGCTGAAACGGCTGCAAGAAGCGATAGAGGATAATGATTATATCTATGCCATCATTCGCGGGTCGGCGATCAATAACGATGGCAGTGTACGAGTCAGCTATACAGCCCCTGGCCTGGGAGGACAATCAGAAGTCATAGCACAGGCATACAGCAACGCCGGCGTTCCTGTCGAATCGATCAGCTATATCGAGGCACATGGGACGGCGACAATGTTGGGAGATGCTGTAGAGTTAGCGGCAATGCAGAAAGCATTCGGGCTGAGTACTCAGAAAAAGGGCTTCTGTGCCATCGGCTCGGTGAAACCCAACATAGGGCATCTTGACCGTGCGTCCGGCGTGACCGGGCTCATCAAAACATCGCTGGCCCTCCATCATCAGTTGATCCCGCCGAGCCTGAACTTCGAGCATAGCAGCCCTGATATTGACCTGGGAAACAGCCCATTTTATGTCAACACGCAACTCGCGGCATGGCCCGCAAATAAAACACCCCGCCGGGCCGGAGTTAGCTCTTTTGGACTCGGCGGTACTAATGTCCATGTTGTGTTGGAAGAAGCACCTACCCCCGCGCCGGTTAGCCCATCGCGGCCCTGGCAATTGCTGGTCGTATCAGCAAAAACGGAAACAGCCCGCAAAACTGCCGCAAAGAACCTCGCGGCACATCTGAAAAGCCATCCTGAACTGCCGTTAGCAGACGCTGCATATACGCTGCAAGTAGGGCGTAGCGCATTTAACCATCGCCAAATAGTGGTCTGTCGCGATCGCGGAGATGCTATCGCTGCCCTGGAAACAACAGACCCCAGGCGCACTCACATACAATATCAAGAACAAAGAGATCGCGAAGTTACCTTCCTCTTTCCCGGTGGCAGTGAACACTATGCCAATGTGACGCAGGAGTTATATCAACAGGAAGCAATGTTTCGTGAAGCCGTAGATAACTGTTCAGCGTTGCTACAACCCATACTTGGACTAGATTTGCGTGAGGTGATGTATTCCAAACAGCTTCATGATGAGACGGTGGCACCACTGGTAATCTTCGTGATCGAGTACGCACTGGCACAACTGCTGATGCAGTGGGGTATTCGGCCCCAGGCGATGATCGGGTATAAATTCGGAGAATTTGTCGCTGCCTGTCTTTCAGATGTACTTTCTCTGGAAGATGCCTTGCTGCTGGTAACGCGATACTCTCAACTGAGCCAGACGCTACCGGCAGGAGCCGTATTAACCGAGGCGTTGACCCAGGTTGCACGACAGGTACGCCTGCACGAGCCGCAAATTCCCTATCTCTCCAATGTGACCGGCACCTGGATCACCGCTGAGCAAGCAACCGATCCTGCCTATTGGGCAGAGCAAATGGGCCAGACACATCATTTCGCCAACAACGTCAATCACCTCTTACAACAAAACAAGCGGGTGCTGGTCGAAGTGGGTGTTGGTCGATATGGTAGCAGTAACCCTTTCGGTCACACCGACCCCTCGCCAATCTCAACACTTCCATCGTCCAATGAGCGGCATTCTGAGCAGGAATTTTTGCTGACAGCGATTGGCAAGCTGTGGTTGGCAGGAGTCAGCATAGATTGGAAAGGCTTCTATGCAGATGAACGCCGACGTCGCTTGCCATTGCCCACCTACCCGTTTGAGAAGCAACGCCACTGGATTGATGAACCGGGCGCAAAGCGTTTACAAGAGACCGTGCTGCATGTTGATACAGGCAAGAAACCAGATATTGCCGACTGGTTCTATTCTGCAAGCTGGGAAGAAACCGCTTTGCCTGCTACTCCGAACAAGGCAGAGACACGGCAGCCATTGCCGGTACTGCTCTTCATGGACAGCACAGGACTGGGTGAGCAGGTTGCACAACGCCTGACGCAACAAGGCCACGAGATTGTGCGAATATTTGAGGGGAAAGACTTTACACGCCTGGATGAACGTACCTACGGCATTCGACCAGATCATCCAGGCGATTACACACAGTTGATAACCGAACTGGCAGCAGCGCAACGGATGGGAGCAACCATTCTACACTGTTGGAGCATCACTCAGGACAATACAAGCATATCTTCTGTGGCGAATCGTTCAGCACATTTCAATAACAGGCAAGACAGAGGATTTTATAGCCTCATTTACCTGGCCCAGGCTTTAGAAGCACAACTTTTTGAAGAATCACTTCAGGTAGTGGTGATCTCAAATCAGATTCACTCTGTGACGGGGCAAGAAGCATTGTGTCCGGAGAAATCAACTATTCTGGGAGCCTGTAAGGTGATTCCGCAGGAAAATCTGAATATTTTCTGCCGGAGTATTGACCTGGAGATACCGCCTTCCGGGGAATGGGCTGATTCCCCGGTACTTGATCAGCTCGTAGCAGAATGCCTGTCGAGGGATTCTGATCTAATCGTGGCCTATCGCGGCACAACGCGCCGAGTACAAACCTTTGCCCCAACACGTCTTGAAGCGCGGGATGCATCTGCTCCCGGCTTACGGCAGCATGGAGTCTACCTCATCACCGGTGGCATGGGCGGCATAGGCCCGGTGCTGGCTCACTACCTGGCAACCCACGTGCAGGCACGGCTCGTGCTGGTGGGCCGCTCGACCTTCCCTCTCAGAACAGAGTGGTCAAGCTGGCTGGCAAATCACGATGACCACGAGCAGACCAGCCGCACAATCCGTCTCCTGCAAGCCTGCGAAGCGGCCGGAGCCGAACTCTTGCTGCTGCAAGCCGATGTGGGCGATGCAGCACAAATGCAAGCCGTGATCCAGCAAAGCGTGCAGCATTTTGGGGCCATTCATGGCGTCATCCACGCGGCAGGTATCACCAGTGAGAGTGCCTTCCGTCCTCTGCAAACGCTGGGCAAGGCCGAGTGTGAACAACATTTCCGTCCCAAAGTCCACGGTGTGTTTGCCTTAGAGCAAGCCCTGCACGGCGTTGCGCTCGATTTCTGTCTGCTGTTCTCCTCCATTTCCGCCGTGCTGGGCGGCCTGGGATTTACGGCATATACCGCTGCCAATCTCTTCATGGATGCATTTGTCCAGCAGCACAATCGGTCGTCGGACACGCCCTGGCTCAGCGTCAACTGGGATACCTGGCAGGTAAAGCAGGATGTGCATGGTGTTCTGGGTGTCACTGTTGATATCTTTGCCATGACACCGGAGGAGGGAACAGAAGCATTTGCACGGGTGCTGAGCAGTGGATTGACTCAACTTATCAACTCAACCGGAGATTTGCAGGCACGCATCCGTCAGTGGATACAACTGGAATCAGTGACAGGCAGGGATGAGAGCATACCAGTAGATGAAAACATACCGCAAGGAAAATCACGGCCTGCACTTTCCAGCGAGTATGTCTCAGCCAGCAGCGAGTATGAGAGAACCATTGCCAGCATCTGGCAGCAAGCGTTAGGCATCGCACAGGTGGGGCTCTACGACAACTTCTTCGATCTCGGCGGCAATTCCCTGATCGCATTACAGGTCATAGCCAGGCTCAAAAAAGCTTTTCACATGCAGGTTTCGCCGGTCGCCCTGTTTGAGGCTCCCACCATCAGCGCCCTGGTTCACTACCTGCTTCCCGCACCCGCAGCAACCCCGGCCTCCGATACCGCGACCGCACTGCTAGCCCGGCGACGCTCCCTGGCCCAGCAGACAGTAGCACAGCACGACATCGCCATTCTCGGCATGAGCGGACGCTTCCCCGGCGCACCTACCCTCGAGCAATTCTGGCACAATTTGCGCGATGGCGTCGAGTCGGTGCGCGTCTTTACCGATGCTGAACTGCTCGCTTCCGGCGTTGACCCGACCCTCCTGCGCGACCCCCACTATGTCAAAGCCCGCCCCATCCTCGAGGATATCTCCCTCTTCGACGCCGCCTTCTTCGGCTATAGCCCCCGTGAAGCCGCCCTCACCGACCCCCAACATCGCCTCTTCCTCGAATGTTGCTGGGACGCCCTCGAGGCCGCCGCTTACGCTCCCGCCTCCTATGACGGCCTCATCGGCGTCTTCGGCGGCACCAATATCAGCACCTACTTGCTGGGTCTCGCCAGCGACCCCGACACGCTGCGCGGCGTGGACCAGTACCAACTCGTCATCGGCAACGACAAGGACTCGCTGACTACCAGCGTCTCCTACAAGCTCAATCTCAAAGGCCCCAGCTTCGCCGTGCAAACCTTCTGCTCCACGTCCCTGGTCGCCGTCCACCTCGCCTGTCAAAGCTTGCTGCACGGCGAATGCGATCTCGCCCTGGCTGGCGGCGTCTCCTTGCGTGTACCCAGCGTTGCCGGGCACCTTTACCAGGAAGGCGGCATGGAGTCGCCCGATGGACATTGCCGCACCTTCGATGCCCAGGCCAAAGGCGGCCTCTTCGGCGACGGCGTTGGCGTCGTTGTCCTCAAACGCCTGTCCGAGGCGCTCGCCGACGGTGATCCCATTCGCGCCGTCATCAAAGGCTCGGCCATCAACAATGACGGCTCGCTGAAGGTCAGCTACACCGCTCCCTCCGTCGTCGGACAGGCTGCCGTTGTCACCAGCGCCTTGCAAGCGGCCAACGTGCCGGCGGAGAGCATTGGCTACATCGAGGCGCATGGCACGGCTACCGAACTGGGCGACCCCATCGAAGTCGCCTCGCTGACCAAAGCCTTCCAGACGCAGACCGCGCAGACCGGCTTCTGTGCCATCGGTTCGGTCAAAACCAACATCGGCCATCTCGACCGGGCCGCCGGCGTCTCCGGGCTAATAAAAACGGTGCTGGCCTTAGAACAGGCGCAACTGCCGCCCAGCCTGCACTTCCAGTCGCCCAATCCAGCCATTGACTTCGTGCATAGCCCCTTTTATGTCAACACGCGGTTGTCCCCCTGGCCGCGCCGTGACACCCCCCGGCGGGCCGGCATCAATTCGCTGGGCATGGGCGGCACCAATGTGCATGTGATTGTGGAGGAGGCTCCCCCGCGAGCAGCGTCAGGGCCTTCGCGGCCCGTGCAGTTGCTGCTGCTCTCGGCGAAAACGCCCTCAGCGTTGGAGGCCATGACCTCGCGTCTCCACGACGCTCTCCAGCAGCACCCGCAGGCGTCCCTGCCCGATGTGGCTTACACCTTGCAGGTCGGGCGCAGTCGCTTCGAGCAGCGCCGCATGCTCCTGTGCCACACGCACGACGAGGCGCTCGCCCAACTGGCCGGTACGAGCAGCAGCACAACCATGACAAGCCACGTGGAGCAGCGTACCGACCGGCCCGTGGCCTTCCTCTTCGCGGGCGTGGGTGAAGCCTACCCCGGCATGGCGCACGAGTTGTACACACACGAACCCATCTTCCGTCAGACGGTGGATCGCTGTGCTGCCTTGCTGCACCCTCTGCTGGGCCGCGATATCCGCGAGGACATCACGACACCCGCAACCGACACACCGCCATCGCACAACGGCACGGCACATTCCCAACCGGCGATGGATTTACGCTCCTTGCTTGGTCGCAACGGTTCCACTGGACAGGCGGCCACCACCACTGAAGCGGCTTTCATGCAGACGCAGGAGGCACAACCGCTGCTCTTCGTGATCGAGTATGCACTGGCGCAACTGCTGATGCAGTGGGGCATCCACCCCCAGGCCATGCTCGGCTACAGCCTGGGCGAATATGTCGCCGCCTGTCTCGCCGGCGTCTTCACGCTGGAAGATGCGTTGCTCATCGTCGCCCGCCGCGCACAGCTTATCGCGGCCTTGCCACCTGGCACTATGCTGGCAGTAGCGCTCTCGGAGCAAGACGTACAGCCCTACCTCAGCGACACCGTCTGTCTGGCGGCCGTCAATGCACCCACCACCTGTGTGCTGGCTGGCCCTCTGGATGCGATGGCACAGCTCGAAGCGCGGTTGACGCGGCAGGGCATCGCGGCGCGACGAGTGGCGACGACGCATGCCTTCCATTCCTCCATGCTCGCTCCGGTGCAGCATGAACTGACCAGGATCGTCGAGCAGGTGAGGTTGCACGCGCCGCAGATTCCCTATCTGTCCAATGTCACGGGCACCTGGATCACCGACGCACAAGCCACCGATGCTGCCTACTGGGCCCAACATCTGTGTCAGACGGTACGTTTCGCCCAGAGTGTGGAGCAGTTGCTTCAGCAGAGCGAGCAGGCACTGGTGGAAATCGGCGTCGGGCAGGCGCTGGGCTCCTTCGTCAAGCAACAGGCGCTGGCAAGTGGCGGCGGGTGGCTGCCGCTGGTTGTTCCCACGCTCCCATCCGTCACGGAGCGGCAAAGCGGACAGGCACTGTTGCTCAAGGCAGTCGGCACGCTCTGGCTCTCCGGCGTAACCATTGATTGGCCGGGCTTCTATGCCGGTGAACGGCGCCTCCGTCTGACCTTGCCCACCTATCCTTTTGAGCGCCAACGCTACTGGCTTGAGCCACGCAAACGTATTGTGCCATCTCAAAGCAGCGACGTCGGCTCCGGAGATCCACAGGCTATTCTCAGCAACTTAAAAATGGAGGAACTTTCCGACTGGTTTTACCTGCCGGGTTGGAAACAAGCTCCACCTCCTATAAGCTCTGTCCTTAGCAAGAGCAACAATTGCTGGTTGCTCTTCCTTGATGACTGCGGTATCGGTACATATATCAAGCAGATGCTGGTGCAGTACGAGCAGGAGGTCATTACGGTGGCACCTGGCGAAGCATTTCGTAAGATTGGTGAGGGGGCTTACACGGTTCATCCCACAGCAAAAAATGATTACGAGGCGCTGTTGAAAGCGTTGAGAGCAGAGGGGAAATTACCGCAGAGGGTGGTGCATCTATGGACCGTTTTCGCGGAAAAGTCTCTACCGGAAACGCCCCTGCATAAACAGCAAATGGCAGATGACCAGTTTACAACTATCCTGGAGAGAGGCTTCTACAGCTTGCTGGCGCTTGCGCAAGCATTAGGGGAACAGGCCATGGATAGCTGCCATATTAGCGTGATTTCCAACGATATGCAAGATGTGACCGGCAATGAGCAGTTATGTGTGGAGAAGGCAACGGTGATTGGGCCTTGCAAGGTAATTCCCCAGGAATACCCGAACATCAGCAGCCAGAGCATTGATATTACCTTGCCGCAACCGGGCAGTTGGCAAGAAGAAGAGTTGCTTCAGCTACTAATAGGAGAGTTGATCGCGAAGCCAGAAGACACAGTCGTTGCGCTGCGTGGAAACCGCCGCTGGATACAAAACTTCGAACCGATGCGACTGGCTGAAGAGCAAACACAACATACCCGGTTGCGCGAGCGAGGCGTGTATGTGATTACAGGTGGATTGGGTGGCATTGGACTGGCAATGGCAGAATACCTGGCGCATACAGTACAGGCACGGCTGATTCTCACGTCGCGTAAAGGGTTGCCGCCACGCAGCACTTGGGCCAGCATACTTGAGGCGCAGGGCGAGATGGAAGGGATAGGACAGCAGATACGCAAGGTGCAACAGTTGGAAGAAGCTGGCGCTGAAGTGTTGGCAATACAGGCTAATGTTGCCAACGAGGCACAGATGCAAACAGTGATCCAGCAAACCATTGCTTCATTCGGAACTATTCACGGTGTCCTACATGCCGCGGGAGTACCAGGGGTAGGGTTGATGCAACTCAAGACAGCCGAGCAAGCTGAGCAGGTGCTGTCTCCCAAGGTACAGGGTACGCGGGTATTGGAGCGTGTGCTGCAAGGACTCTCACTTGACTTCCTGGTGTTGTTCTCATCAATTACCTCCACGACAGGCGGAGGCCCGGGACAGGTAGATTACTGCGCGGCGAATGCCTTTCTCGATGCCTACGCACATCGCCACTTTGCGCAGCACGGTATGACGGTTGCCGTCAACTGGGGTGAGTGGCAATGGAACGCCTGGGAAGCAGGACTGGGAGGATATGACCCGGCGGCCCAGGCATTTTTCCGAGAGAATCGCCGGCGCTTCGGTATTGATTTTGAGCAGGGAACAGAGGCACTACGGCGTGTGCTATCACGCCGCTTCCCACAGGTGATTGTGTCAACACAGGATTTCCGTGTTATGGTCGAACTGAGCCGATCTTACACGGCAACCACGATGTTGCAGCAAACGCGCAAGAGCCACGAGACGAAGGAACTCCATCCTCGCCCGTCACTGGGAAGCGAGTACGCGGCACCAAGAAATGACCTGGAACGACGTATTGCTGCCATCTGGCAAGAACTGCTGGGAGTTGCAGAGATCGGCATTGACGACAATTTCTTCGAGATGGGAGGCAACTCGCTGATTGGCTTAGATTTGATCGGACGTTTGAGAAAAGAACTGAAAGCCGAAGCACTACCCTCCTATGTTCTCTACGAAGCTCCCACGGTCAGCGCAATGGCGCAATACGTTGAGCAGAATAAGACAACCGGGGCCGTTGAAGTACGTTACGAGCGCGGAGAACGCCGTAGAGAAAACCTGAAACAACGTATGATGACTGATGTAAAAAAAGGACGATAAAAGGGGAGCAAATGACAACACATAACACAGGCGCATCGAATAGCGCCCCTCCATTTGCAGCTATCGCCATTATCGGCATGTCGGGCCGTTTTCCCGGCGCACGCGATGTAGAGACCTTCTGGCAGAATGTGGCAGCAGGCGTGAAGTCAATTCGCTCCTTCTCGAACGAGGAATTGCTCGCAGCAGGCGTAGACCCGGCATTGCTCAAAAAGGCGAATTATGTTCAAGCCGGAGCTGTGCTGGAAGATATAGATATGTTCGATGCGGCCTTTTTCGGCTACGCCCCCCGCGAAGCGCAAATTACAGACCCGCAACAACGCTTTATGCTTGAATGTGCCTGGGAAGCTCTGGAGCGTGCCGGATATGACCCGGAGAGATATCGAGGATTGGTGGGAGTATTTGCCGGTTCGGGTTTCAGCACCTATATGTTGAATAATTTGTATGGCAATCCCGAACTGATGGACGTGATAGACCCCTTACAGGCAGCAATAGGCAACGACAGAGATGCTCTCGCATCAACCATTTCGTATAAATTCAATCTGAAAGGCCCCAGTATCAGCATTCAAACATTCTGCTCGACCTCGCTGGTGTCTGTACATTTAGCGTGCCAGAGCCTGCTGAATTATGAATGCGATATGGCGCTGGCAGGAGGAGTAGCCATCCAGGTGCCACATATCAGCGGCTATCTCTATAAAGAAGGTGGTATTGTTTCGCCCGATGGCGAATGCCGCACGTTTGACGCTAAAGCCCAGGGTAGCGTCATGGGCAACGGGGCCGGAGTAGTGGCGCTGAAACGCCTTGATGAGGCCATGGAGGATGGCGACTACATCTATGCCGTGATTCGTGGATCGGCTGTCAACAATGATGGCAGCGTGCGCGTCAGTTACACAGCCCCTGGATTAGATGGGCAAACCGAGGTTATTGCCGAAGCGATAGGGAATGCCGGTGTACCAGTTGAGACAATCAACTATATTGAGGCGCATGGAACGGCAACGATGCTGGGAGACGCTGTGGAACTGGCGGCAATGCAAAAAGCCTTTGCACCAAACACGCAGAAAAAGGGCTTCTGTGCCATCGGCTCGGTGAAACCGAACGTAGGACATCTGGACCGCGCATCAGGCGTGACCGGTCTGATTAAAACCAGCATGGCCCTCCACCATCAATTGCTCCCACCCAGTCTGAACTTTGAGCATACAAGCTCCGATATAGACCTCGAAAACGGACCATTTTATGTCAACACGCAGCTTTCTCCATGGCCCGCCAATGGGACACCCAGGCGTGCAGGAGTCAGTTCCTTTGGGCTCGGCGGCACCAATGCCCATGTTGTGCTGGAAGAAGCTCCGCCATCTGCGCCGGTTAGCCCATCGCGGCCCTGGCAACTTCTATTGCTCTCGGCAAAGTCGGCTCCGGCGCTCAAGAAAGCGGCCAGTAATCTCAAGCAGCATTTTGAACAGCACCCTGAGATGAACCTGCCAGACGTGGCCTATACGCTACAAGTGGGACGCAGCGCATTTAATTACCGGCAGATAGTGGTGTGCAAAGATCGCGCTGAGGCCATCAGTACTCTCGAAAATGCAGCGTCGGTCTACCAGACCTTCAAAGGCCGCGGCGTGGCGTTCATGTTTGCCGGGTTGGGCGAACAATACGTTGGCATGGCACAGGAGTTGTATTTCCAGGAGCAGGCATTTCGTGAAGCAGTGGATCGCTGCTCCACTATCCTTCTGCCTCTGATTGGCGTTGACATGCGAGAGGTAATATATCCAGAGGGAGCGGAGCCGCAAACGAGCCAGCACAGCACTATCAGGCAACAGGGGCCAGATTTGCGGGCGTTACTGGGCCGCCATGGGCGTAATTCACAGACACGTGCGAGGGGTACCTCCCAACAGACACAGCATAGGACAAATGCAACTGAACGTCTCAAGTCAACTGCTGTAGCCCAGCCTGCAATGTTTGTGATTGAGTACGCTCTGGCACAGCTATTGATGCAATGGGGCATTCGTCCTCAAGCCATGATTGGCTTCAGTCTGGGTGAATATGTGGCTGCCTGTCTCTCAGGCGTCCTCTCTTTAGAAGATGCGCTACTGCTGGTAGCACGGAGGGCGCAACTTATTCAGGAAATGCCGGCCGGTGCTATGCTGGCAGTTGCGCTGTCAAAGGAGACGGTACAACTTTTCCTGGATGAGCAGGTTTGTCTGGCCGCCATTAATGCACCGAATACTTGCGTACTGGCCGGGCCGGTAGAGGCCATCGAACGACTGGAAGAACGTCTGACGGAACAGGAGATCGCATGTCGCCGCGTAGAAACAACCCATGCCTTTCACTCGACGATGCTGCAATCACTCAAGCAACCCCTCACAGAGCTTGTACGAACTATACAACTCCACGCACCGGAAATTCCTTATATCTCGAATGTGACGGGGACATGGATCACCGCAGAGCAGGCAACCAGTTCTTCGTACTGGGCCGAACATATGTGTGGTACGGTGCTGTTTGCCGATGGCATTGCTCATCTTTTACAAGAGACGGAACACCTGTTGCTGGAAATCGGCCCCGGACAATCGTTAAGCTCTTTTGCCAAACAGCAGTGCAACACCGAACGCATGGCTCTGGTGCAAGCCACGCTGCCATCTATCTATGAACGACAGTCAGAGCAAGCTTACCTGCTGCAAACCCTCGGCAAACTGTGGATGGCAGGAGTCACAATTGATTGGACGGGCTTTTATGCTGTTGAACGCCGACGACGACTTCCTCTGCCGACCTATCCTTTTCAGCGTCAACGCTACTGGATCGAGCCGACGCACAGGCGCGTTTTTGCGGAACAGCCCTCTACAGCAACGACAGAAATGGCCTCAAAAGGCAAGAAACCTGATATTGCAGATTGGTTTTATGCCCCGCACTGGGAGCAAACATCCTTGCCCGCAGAATACACAACAGAAATACGGAGTCCCTGGCTGATATTTATGGATACCGCTGGACTTGCCGAAAAGATAGCGCAGCGCCTGGAGCAAGAGGGACATACGGTTGTGCGCGTGCTGGCTGGCACACAATTTCGGCAGCCTGGCGAATCTGTGTTTTCAATCAGGCCGCAGCAGAAGGCCGACTATACCGCCCTCTGTAAAACGCTCCATGCTACGGAACGTATGCCGAAAAGCATATTGCACTGTTGGAGCATCACTCCCAACGATCAGACGACGGATGTACCACCTGCCGATACCCGTTCAGCACAATTCAGTGCCAGGCAGGAAGAGGGGTTTTACAGCCTCATCTTCCTGACACAGGCACTCTCTGCACAGGTCTACGATGAAGCGTTGCAGATAGTGGTACTTTCAAACAACATGCAATCAGTGACAGGTCTGGAAGCATTGCAACCAGAGAAGGCCACGATTCAAGGGGCTTGCAAAGTCATACCGCAAGAAAACCTCAACATTCTCTGCCGCAGCATTGATCTGGCAGTCACCGACCCTGTAGAACTGGTGGATACATGGCTCATTGAACAGTTGGTATCTGAATGTATGACCCAGGCCACCGATCTTGTCGTTGCCTATCGTGACAGCAAGCGCCTGGTACAGACGTTTGAGCCAGTTCAACTGGAGCCAGTTGGCGACGCAGCGGCGCTGCGTACCGGAGGAATTTACCTGATTACAGGGGGTCTGGGCGGTATCGGCCTGGTACTGGCAGCATACCTGGCAAAGCAGGTACAGGCACGGATTGTGCTGCTGGGGCATTCCGCTTTCCCCGCAAAAGAGACATGGCCCACATGGCTTGCCAGCCATGCAGCCGATGATCTCATCAGCCGCAAGATTTCGCATTTGCAAGCTTTAGAAGCCATGGGAACTGAAATAATGATACTACAGACGGATGTAGCGAATAGCGCACAGATGCAGACAGCCGTCGCTCAGACAATTGCACAGTTTGGGGCGCTGCACGGGGTGATACACGCGGCCGGTATCTCGACAGAAGCGGCCTTCAAGACCATTCAAGAGATCAGTCACACCGAATGTGAGATGCATTTCCAGCCCAAAGTACATGGCCTTTTTGCCCTGGAAGAAGCGCTACAGGGCCAGAAGCTTGACTTCTGCCTGCTGTTCTCCTCGCTATCAGCAGTGCTGGGTGGACTGGGGTTCGTAGCCTACACAGCAGCAAATATCTTCATGGACGCATTTGTGTACGAACACAACCGGACAGCAACAATACCGTGGATCAGCATGAACTGGGACACGTGGCAGATCAAAGAAGATGCTCATGGCGTACTGGGTGCGACGGTCGCGCTCTATGCAATGAAACCAGAAGAGGGCGTAGAGGTCTTTACTCGTGCTGTAGGCAGTGGCAAAAGTCACCTTGTCAACTCCACAGGCGACCTGCAGGCACGCATTCGCCAATGGATTCGCCTTGATGGCTGGCAGGATTCGGCGCAGACCAGCACAGCAGCTAAGACATCCGGCGCTGCAAGGCCAGCCCTTTCGACGGACTATGTTGCGCCGAGCGACGAATTTGAGCAGCAGATAATCGAAAGCTGGCAACAGGTACTCGGCATCGAGCAGATAGGTATACAGGACAATTTCTTTGAGTTAGGAGGTCACTCGTTGATGGGAACGCAATTGATTTCCCGTTTACGGCATACCTTCCAGGTTGATTTACCACTGGCAACCCTCTTTGAAGCGCCAACAGTAGCAGAACTGGCCCTCGCCATCAAGCTCAAGTTGATTGAAGAGATTGACCAGTTGGATGAGCAAGAGGTGCAAAACCTTGTGTAGGAAATTCTTGTAGAGGCCCAGACATCAGAAGGAGGCTTGAAATTGGACATACGTATTACAGGTGTAGTCGGCAGTGGGGTGATGGGGGTGGGCGTGGCGCAGAGCCTGGCTCAGGCGGGGTATAAGGTGATTCTCCTGGATATTTCAGAGGAAATCCTGAAGCGGGCAAAAGACGAAATTACCAGAAACATGCGTTTTCAGCGACTCTTCAATAAAAGCGCCGGACAGGAGAGCATTGACACTATTTTAGAGCGCATCACTTATACAACGGAGTATGCTCCCTTTGCGGACGCGGATTTTGTGATCGAGAACGTGACGGAAAAGTGGGAGATCAAGCAGCAGGTATATATACAACTTGACGCGGTATGTCCACCGCATTGCGTCTTTGCCGCCAATACTTCTGCCATCTCCATCACACGTATCGGTTCGGCAACACGCCGCCCGGAGCAAGTCATCGGCATGCACTTTATGAATCCTGTTCCTCTCATACCGATGGTTGAAGTTATTCGCGGCTATCACACGTCAGAGCAAACGATTGCGACCGCCAGAAATCTGCTGACATCGCTTGGCAAGGATTGCGTGGTAGTCAACGATATGCCCGGCTTTGTGTCTAACCGCGTCCTCATGCTTACGGTCAACGAAGCCATTTTCCTTGTGCAGGACCAGGTAGCCTCGGCAGAGGATGTAGACAAGATATTCAAAACGTGTTTCGGCCACAAAATGGGGCCACTGGAGACCGCTGATCTGATTGGTCTGGATACCATTCTCTACTCCATCGAGGTGCTGTATGAAAGCTATAACGATAGCAAATATCGCCCCTGCCCCTTGCTCAAAAAGATGGTAGACGCGGGCCTGTATGGTCGCAAGAATGGAAAGGGCTTTTATAGTTATTCGTAAGGGCTACTCTCATGGTCGCCCGTAGAAAGAAAGGACATACAATGGAAGATATTCGCAACAAAACAAAGGCATTCCTGGCGCGTTTTTTTCAAAATGTTGACCTGGGAGACGATCAGGACATTTTCGCGCTGGGCTTTGTCAACTCGTTGTTCGCGATGCAACTTGTGCTTTTTGTGGAAAACGAATTCAACATTAGCGTTGAGAATGAAGACCTGGATATCGAGAATTTTCGCACAATCAACTCTATCGTCCATTTGATTGAACGCAAGACGACTACAGGGTTGGAAGTATAAGCGTTGCATTCCAGACTATCCGGGTGGATGGGTTAAAAGCAGAGGGCATAGTGTAATGAAAATCGAACTAACGCCTGAACAGAAGCAGGCACAGGTTGCATTTCGCGCCTTTGTGGAAAAAGAGATTGTCCCTATTGCCGATCAATGTGACCGGGAAGAACATACTCCTGCCGCTTTAATCAAGCAGGTAGCACAGCAGGGATATCTAGGGGCACTCATTCCACAGGAGAATGGCGGCACCGGCATGGATATGATTACCTTCGGTCTGCTTAATGAAGAGGTAGGACGGGGGTGTTCTTCAGTGCGCAGCCTGCTGACGGTGCATAGCATGGTGTCACACGCGCTACTGCGGTGGGGCAATAAACAGCAGAAGGCACGCTGGCTGCCCGCGTTAGCCTCCGGCGAAATGCTCGGCGCTTTTGCCCTGAGCGAACCTGATGTTGGCAGCGATGCTGGCAGCATCGAGACGACAGCGTTGCCCGACGGCGATTACTATGTTCTCAACGGGCAAAAGAAATGGACAACCTATGGACAAATCGCCGATCTCTTCCTGGTTTTCGCGCAATGCAATGGGAAAGTTTCGGCATTCCTTGTACATAGGGACACGCCGGGCCTGACAACGCAGCCTATTACGGGTATGCTGGGTACGAGAGCCTCGATGCTGGCTGAAATCCACCTGCAGCAGTGCCGTGTGCATCGCGAGAACCTGATCGGTGGACGTGGTTTTGGCCTGGCAGCCGTCGCAACTTCCGCTCTTGATATTGGCAGGTACAGCGTGGCGTGGGGATGCGTTGGACTGGCACAGGCCTGCCTGGAAGCATCGCTCAAGTACACGAGCGAACGCAAGCAATTCGATACTTACCTCAAAGAGCATCAACTCATCCAACAGATGATTTCTGAAATGATTACGAATGTGAAAGCGGCACGACTCCTATGCTGCAATGCTGGTTATCTGAAAGATAGTGGCGACCCGCATACCATCATGGAGACGTGGATTGCCAAGTACTTCGCCTCTACCTCCGCTGCCAGGGCCGCGAATGATGCCGTGCAAATTCATGGTGCCAACGGTTGTAGCTCCGCGTATGCGGTTCAAAGATACCTACGAGACTCCAAGGTCATGGAGATTATCGAGGGAAGTACCCAGATTCAGCAGATTACTATCGCGAAATATGGCTATCAGGAGCATACTGCCACAGGATACATGCAGGAAACACAATTAGACGCTGTTCGATAAGATAAACACACAGGCGGATTAGAAAGGATAGAGAAAGATGGCAGGCAACCCGGTACATGATTTTGCCGGAGCATCTTCAGTCAATACAATCGTTGAGGTACCCGACAAAGCCGATAAATCCAGCAAACAAACAATTAAATGCGTGGTGTGGGATCTTGATAACACGTTGTGGGACGGAACATTGTTGGAAGATGAGCAGGTCTCAATACGAGACGAGGTCGTGCATATCCTTAAGGTGCTTGATGGACGAGGCATTTTGAACTCGATTGCCAGCAAAAATGAGGCGGACCTGGCTATGCAGAAGCTCGAAGAGTTGGGAATAAGCGAATATTTCCTCTATCCACAAATCCACTGGAACGCCAAATCCGATTCCATACGAACGATTGCCCAATCAATCAACATCGGCCTCGATACGCTCGCATTTGTTGACGATTCGGATTTTGAGCGGGCAGAGGTGGCATTTTCTTTGCCGCAAGTGCGGTGCATTGATGCACAAGCTATCGGCACGATGCTAGATTTACCAGCGATGAATCCGCGCTTTATCACCGAAGACTCGCGTAAGAGGCGACTCATGTACCTGAGTGATATCGAGCGGAACAAGGCGGAAAAAACATTTGACGGCCCCGACGAGGCTTTCCTGACAACGCTGGGCATGGTGTTTACCATCGCTGAAGCATGTGAAGAGGACCTGCGCCGTGCGGAGGAACTCACTGTACGTACACACCAGTTGAACACGACCGGGTACACCTATTCCTACGACGATCTGAACGCCTTTCGGCAGTCCAGTACGCATAAGCTGTTCGTGGCAAGCCTGGATGACAGGTTCGGGACATATGGCAAGATCGGGCTGGCCCTGGTGGAATGTTCACCTGAACTATGGACTATCAAGTTGCTGCTGATGTCGTGCCGCGTTATGTCGCGGGGTGTAGGTACGATCCTGATTAACCATTTGCTGAACCTGGCAAAGGATGCAGGCGTGCGCTTGTGTGCGGAATTCGTGCCAACTGAACGGAACCGCATGATGTACGTCACCTATAAGTTTGGCGGCTTCAAAGAAATAGCGAAAACCGACAATCTGGTGGTATTCGAAAACGATCTGAGCCGTATCCAACCGTTCCCGCCATATGTACGAGTGATTATTGAAGAGAGATAAATGTTTCAATGAATACAGAGGACACCTTCTTAAAACGACGCGCTGAACTTTCTGCCGCGAAACAGGCGTTGCTGGAAAAGCGTCTGCGCTACGTACATGTTTCGGCCCTCCAATCCGACAAGACGGCAACACCGGCACTCGCTGAAATTGCCCGGCGCACGGAGAGCGGTCCGGCACCGTTATCATTTGCACAACAGAGACTGTGGTTCTTACAGCAACTGGAACCTGAGAGTCCCGCTTACAACGAGCCAATAGCAGTCTACATGCGGGGCAATCTAGATGTGGCAGCGCTCATACTGACGGCAAGAGCTATTACCCGTCGCCACGAAATTTTGCGCAGTACTTTTCCGATGGTGGACGGGCAAGTTATGCAAGTAGTTGATCCTACCTTTCACCTGCAACTGGAACTGCCATTCATTGACTTGCGCGGCATAGCGCAGGCAGAACGAGAGGCGGAAGTACGGCGTAAAGTGCAAGAAGAGTTGGAGCGTCCTTTCCACCTCGATAACGAAATGCCGTGGCGAACAGTATTGCTGCAACTGGACGAGCAGGAACATGTCTCGCTGACCATTATGCATCACATCATCACGGACGGCTGGTCAGCAGAGGTCTTCGTAAAAGAAATCGGAATTCTCTATTCATCGTTTGCCGCTGAGCAGATTCCCTCGCTGCCAGAGCTACCATTACAATATGCTGACTACGCTCAGTGGCAAAGGCGTGAACAGGAAAAAGGTCACTTCGACCGCCAACTGGCCTACTGGAAACGCCAGTTGAGCGGGGATTTGCCCGTGCTGGAACTACCCACCGATCATGCGCGTCCCGCCATCTCGACCTATCGAGGGCAGCGATTGCCATTGCAACTGCCCCTATCTTTAAGCCAGGCACTGATGAAACTGAGCCGACAGGAAGATGTGACGCTCTTCATGACCCTCCTGGCGGCTTTTCAGGTGTTGCTCTATCGTTACACGGGTCAGGAAGACCTGCTGATTGGTACTCCCATTGCCGGTCGTACTCGTCCTGAGTTAGAGCATTTACTTGGGTGTTTTGTCAATACGCTGGTGCTACGTACCAACATGGCCGGTCATCCCAGCTTCAGCACGCTGCTCAAGCGTGTACGCCAGATCACGCTTGGGGCCTACGATCATCAAGATTTGCCATTTGAGAAACTGGTCGAAGATTTACAGCCGGAGCGGAGTCTCAGTCACAATCCGTTGTTCCAGGTCATGTTCATCATGCAAAACATGCCGTTAACAGCACAGGAACTGGCAGGTATCACCATCAACCAGGTCGCACTGGAGAACAGTACCGCCAAATTCGACCTCTCGCTATGCTTACAGGAGACGGCACAGGGATTAAGCGGTTTCTTCGAGTTCAATAACGACCTGTTTGAACCGTCAACTATAGAGCGCATGTCAGGACACTTCCAGCATGTGTTGGAAGTGATCGTTGCTGATCCTGGGCAGGACATCACGGCTTTTTCGCTGCTTTCCGAGCGCGAACTACAACAGCAACTCGTTGAGTGGAATGCAACCGCGACAGCATATCCGACGGAGCAATGCTTTTCAGCCCTTTTCGAGGCACAGGCTGAACACACGCCCAATGCCGTTGCTGTGGTTTGCGGGCAAAACTCTCTGCATTACCGGGAACTGAATCAGCGTGCGAACCGGCTTGCCCATCACCTCCGTTCGCTGGGTATCGGCCCTGATACGCTTGTTGGCTTGCTTGCCGAACGCGGCATTGACCTGCTCACCGCCATTCTCGCCGTTTTCAAAGCCGGAGGAGCCTATCTGCCACTTGATCCCCAGCATCCGCCTGCTCGTATGCGCCAAGTCCTGGAGCATAGCCACGCGGCGTTGGTGCTGGCTTCTCAACCGTTTGTAGCGCAAATCACCTATACGCTGGCAGAACTGCCCACTGGTCCTCACGTACTGGCTCTCGATGATATTCTCGACCAGCATGAACAGTGCGTTGATAACCTGCCGATGCTGGCAACGCCTCATCACCTGGCTTATGTGATCTATACTTCTGGTTCCACTGGCACGCCAAAAGGGGCGATGGTCGAGCAGCGTGGCATGCTCAATCACATGTTCGCAAAGATAGACGCTCTGCAACTGTGCGATGCAGACTGTGTGGCGCAAACAGCCTCGCAATGTTTCGACATCTCGGTCTGGCAAATGCTGGCCGCACTGCTGGTTGGTGGAAGAGTCCATATCTTCCCCGATGAGATTGCGCATGATCCAACACGCCTGCTCTCAGAGGTACAGGTGCAGCATATCACCATCCTGGAAACGGTTCCTTCGTTGTTGCGAGCGATATTGGAGGTACAGGAAGCCGCTCCCGCCAACACACCGTCTCTCACGGCTCTGCGCTGGCTCATCCCGACGGGTGAAGCTCTACCAGCAGACCTGTGTCGTCGCTGGCTGCAGCTCTATCCTCACTGCCCTCTTATGAACGCCTATGGCCCGACCGAATGTTCCGACGATGTGACGCATCATGCCATCCATACTATCGGCGGCCAATCCGACGAGGCAATGAGTACAATGCCCGTTGGACGCCCCTTATCCAACACGCAACTCTACGTGCTGGATGCAATGCTTCAGCCTGTGCCGATCGGCGTCAGTGGAGAACTCTATGTTGGAGGAATGGGCGTTGGGCGCGGATATCTGGCAGAGGCCGCACGTACCGCGGAGGCATTTGTACCTGATGCTTTTGGCGGCGCGGCAGGTACGCGCCTCTACAAAACGGGAGACCTTGTCCGCTATCGTGCAGATGGTACGCTGGAATTCCTGGGGCGTGCCGATCAGCAAGTGAAACTGCGCGGCTACCGTATCGAATTAGGAGAAATTGAGGCGGTACTGAACCGACATGCAGCCGTGCGTGAATGTGTTGTGCTGGCACGCGAAGACACACCCGGCAACCAGAGACTTGTCGCCTATGTCGTTCCGCAACAGGGACAAACCATTAGTGTAGATGAATTATCGAGCTATCTGAAAGACCTGTTGCCAGAGTATATGGTTCCTTCGGCTTTTGTGCCTTTGCGTGCGCTGCCACTGACAGCGAACGGCAAGTTAGATCGCAACGCGCTGCCCGCGTCCAATCAGAGCGATTCACGCTCGGAGGGTGCATTCGTAGCACCTCGTACTCCCATCGAGGAAGAACTGGCGGCAATCTGGTGCGAAGTGCTTGAGATTGAACACGTCAGCGTGCATGATAACTTCTTTGAAGCGGGTGGACACTCGCTGCTTATCACTCAAGTGGTAGCTCGTATACGTGATGTCTTCCAGGTAGAGTTACCGTTACGTGTTCTTTTCAAAACTCCCACGATAGCCGGTATCGCGGAGTCCATCGAAAGGATGAAGGCCAGGAGCGAGGAACTGCGCAAGCCCTCGGTTGTAGCCATTTCCAGAGAAGCGCATCGTACCCAACGATCTTCCCTGGAAATGTAGCCTTGCCCTTACAGATGCCAGCAGGAGGTAGGAACGTGCCTGAAGAAGATACCTTTCTCAAAAAACGCGCAGAACTCTCAGCTACGAAATTGGCGTTGCTGGAAAAACGCCTGCGACTTACGTCTGCACAGAGGCAGACGCAAGTCGCAGGCACTCGTGCTATTGTGCCGCAACCCGGACACGGTCCAGTCCCTCTATCCTTCGTGCAACAGCGATTGTGGTTTCTCCAGCAGTTGGAGCCTGATAGCCCCGCTTACAACGAAACCAGCACATTTCGCATGAGCGGACCGCTTCAGCTCGCGGCCTTCACGCAAACAATTCGCGAAATCGCACGGCGACACACGATCTTGCGCAGCACCTTTCCCATGATTGATGGACAAGTCGTGCAGGTGGTTGATCCTGACTATCACCTGCACCTGACGCTGCCCTTTATTGATGTACGGAATGTACCACAGACCGAACGCGATACTGTTTTTGAACGCAGAGTGACAGCAGAAATTCAGCGTCCTCTCCATCCTGGGCAGGAAGTACCGTGGCGCACAGTAATATTCTGCCTGGACGAGCAGGAACATTTTTCTCTGACCATTATGCACCACCTGATTACCGATGCCTGGTCAATGGAACTCTTTGCCAGAGAGCTGAGCCTCCTGTATGAAGCTTTTTGTACCGGGCAACCGCCCTCCCTGCCAGATTTACCGCTACAATATGCCGATTATGCTCACTGGCAGCGTCGTGAAATGCAAGGGGGCCGCTTTGATCGTCAACTGGCATACTGGAAACAGCAGTTGAATGGGCCTCTGCCCGTACTGCAACTGCCAACCGACCGGGCGCGTCCCGCCATGCAGACCTATAATGGACAACGCTTACCTCTCGTTTTGTCGCCAACCTTGCACGAGCAACTGATGACTCTGAGCCGTCATGAAGGTGTGACGCTCTTCATGACTCTGCTGGCAGCATTCCAGGTACTCTTGTATCGCTATACAGGTGAAGATGACGTGCTGATCGGTACTCCCATTGCCGGTCGCACACATCCAGAGTTGGAAAGCCTGATGGGCTGCTTCGTCAATACGCTGGTGCTGCGCATGAGCCTGGGCGATGCTCCCAGTTTTCGTACCTTGCTCAAGCGTGTCAGGGAAATGACACTGAGCGCTTATGATCACCAGGATGTGCCGTTTGAAAAGCTGGTGGAAGATTTACAGCCAAACCGCAGTCTGAGCCATCCACCGCTCTTCCAGGTAATGTTCGTCCTGCAAAATATTCCCATGCGCACACAAGAACTGTATGGGCTTTCCATTACCCCGACCGAAGCAGAGAGCAAGACAGCCAAATATGATCTTTCGCTCTGTTTGCGCACATTCGGACGAGAACTCACTGGCTATCTTGAATACAATACGGACCTGTTCGATCTGAGTACAGTAGAGCGCATGGCACAACACTTCCAGCATGTACTAGAAATCATGGTCGAGCAAACAGACAGCACCATCACGGATTTCCCGTTGCTGTCAGCAAAAGAGCGACATCAAATCAGCAAATGGAATGCTCGTGATACACATTACGCGGAGGGCATCTGCCTGCATCAACTCTTTGAGGCCCAGGTCGAGCGTACTCCTGAAGCCATTGCCATCATCTTCGAGCAGAAATCCCTGACGTATCAAGCACTGAACGAACAGGCGAATCAGCTTGCGCATTATCTCCGCAGACAGGGCGTGGAACCGGACACACTCGTTGGTGCTTGCATGGAACGCTCCGTGGAACTTGTCATTGCGCTGCTGGCAATCCTGAAAGCAGGCGGCGCATACGTTCCTCTCGATCCAACATACCCGCGTGAGCGGTTGGCTTTCGTGCTACAGGACGCACAAGTATCCATCTTATTAACGCAAGAACGGTTGCGCTCAAAACTTGCCGACCAGAAGGCACATATCATCTTTGTAGATAGCGACAGGCAGACCATTAGCCAGGAACAGAAAGGGAACCCCGGCAGCGCAATAAAACCTGAAAATCTCGCCTATGTCATCTACACTTCAGGTTCGACAGGGAAACCCAAAGGAGCCATGAACACACACAACGGCATTTGCAATCGTCTACAATGGATGCAAGAGACATATCAACTATGTACCAGCGACCGCGTGTTACAGAAAACGCCGTTTAGTTTTGATGTCTCGGTCTGGGAGTTTTTCTGGCCCCTGTTATATGGCGCAGAACTCATTATCGCACGCCCGGAGGGCCATCGCGACAGTACATATTTAGTTCGGCTCATCGTTGAACACGCAATCACCACAGTACACTTTGTTCCCTCAATGCTGCGTATCTTCCTGGAGGATCCGGACATACAGCAATGCACTAGCTTGAGGCGAGTGATCTGTAGTGGTGAAGCACTATCTTTTGAGCTACAGCAAAGATTTTTTGCACTGCCTGGAATGCAGGACACAACGCTGCATAACCTGTACGGGCCAACGGAAGCCTCGGTAGATGTCACTTACTGGGACTGCACACGCGATAACTCGCAGCAGATTGTGCCTATCGGCTATCCCATTGCCAACACGCAAATCTATTTGCTGGATGGGCATTTCAATCAGGTACCCATCGGTGTGCCGGGAGAACTGTATATTGGCGGTAATGGCCTGGGCAGAGGCTACCTGAACCGACCTGAACTGACCGCCGAGAAGTTCATTCCCAATCCCTTTACGACTAAACCGGGAGCGCGGCTCTATAAGACCGGTGATCTCGCTCGTTACCTGCCGCATGGAGCAATTGAATATCTTGGTCGCAACGACTACCAGGTCAAAATTCGCGGCAACCGCATAGAAGTGGGAGAGGTTGAGGCGGTACTGGCAACGCATCCGGCGGTGCATGATTGTGCCGTAATAGCACGCGAAGATGCCAGCGATTTGATCGGTGACAGGCACCTGGTGGCCTATATTGTTGCTCGCACAGGGTATGCTCCTACAAGCGGTGAATTGGGCAACTTCTTGCGAGAACAGCTACCAGAATACATGATACCCTCGATCTTTGTGTCGCTTGATGCGCTACCCTTGACACCGAATGGCAAGCTAGATCGCACGGCCCTGGTTGCCCCAAATAGAGAGCGTGCGATGCTGGAAAGCGCGTATGTGGCACCTCGCACCGCGACTGAGAAGGAACTGACTGTTATCTGGAACAATATGCTTGGTGTCGAACGTGTCGGCATCCATGATAATTTTTTCGCAATGGGAGGCCACTCGCTGCTTGTCACACAGGTGATGGCGCGTGTACGCGACACCTTTGCCGTCGAACTGCCTTTGCGTATTCTTTTTATCGCTCCCACTATAGCGGGCCTCGCAGAGGCAATTAAGAAAGCAATGGCGGAACATGAAGCACATCGTAAACCAGCCATCGTCGCCGTCTCACGAAAGACTTATCGGATAAGTAAAGATAGTCTGCATACACAAAAAAATGGAGAAATAGAAAAATAATGGACTCACTATTCCATAATGCCGCTGCCCATACGACCGACGACATCAAGCATTCATCTGATGTACTGGAAGGGGATGTCTTCATCTTTCCTGCATCGTTCGCTCAGAGGCGGTTATGGTTTCTCAACGAGTGGGAACCAGGCATCTACAATATTCCGATGGCGGTGCGTCTGACGGGTCAGATGAACGTCGTGGCGATGGAAGAGGGTCTAAGGGAAATCATACGCCGCCATGAAGTACTGCGCACCGCGTTCAAGATTGTGGATGGAGGCCTCGTGCAGGTCATCGCTCCACATATATCCTTCAATCTACCGCTCATAGATTTACAAGGATTCGCAGAAGATGTGCAGAAGATAAAGCTGCGCCGCCTGGTTAAGGAAGAAGTTCGACGGCCTTTTGATCTGCGACGTGGGCCGCTCTTGCGAGTAACGATGCTGAAACTGGCAGAAGACGATCATGCTATGATGATCACCATGCACCATATCGTCTCCGACGCCTGGTCAATGGAGATTCTTTTTCACGAGTTGATGGAACTCTACACCGCCAATGTCTACAAACAACCTTCTCCACTGCCGGATTTGCTCATCCAGTACGCTGACTATGCCATCTGGCAACATGAATGGCTACAGGGAGCCGTGCTGGAAAGTCAGCTAGACTACTGGAAACAGCAATTAGCCGATATTCCTATGCTGCAATTGCCAACTGATAGGCCGCGCCCAGCCGTGCAAACATTTCGCGGGGCGGCCCAACTGATCGTGTTGTCCGGCGAACTGACTGAAGCATTGAAAATGTTCAGCCGGCGCGAAGGTGTTACGCTCTTTATGACACTGCTTGCGGCTTTCAAAACGCTACTCTACCGCTACACAGAACAAACGCGCATTGTTGTTGGTATCCCCATCGCCGGTCGCACCGAGAGCAAGTTAGAAGGCTTGATCGGCTGCTTTATCAATACCCTGGCGCTCTGCACGGACCTCTCTGGCAATCCAACGTTCCGCGAAGTACTCCGGCGTGTGCGCGAGGTAACGTTGGGAGCATACGATCATCAGGACCTGCCTTTTGAGAAACTGGTAGAAGAACTCCAGCCGGAGCGAGATTTGAGCCGCAACCCACTGACGCAAGTGATGTTCGCGCTGCAAAACGTTCCGCGAGGACAGGTGAGCTTGCCAGGGCTGACGTTGAGCGCGTTGAAGCTCGACAGTGAAACGGCTGGATTGAAGACGGGTGACGCGAGCAGAATCAGCAGGCAACAAAATTTAGTCCTCGACGACGAGCCTGCAATGTTCGACCTGGATTTGACGATGTGGGAAAGCGGCGATGAACTTATCGGCGAATTGCGCTTTAACACCGACCTTTTCGATACGCCAACGATTCAACGGATGCAACAGCATTACCTGACACTGCTGCAAGAATTTGTTACGGATGCTACGCACCATATTACAGACGTTTCCTTCTTACCACAGGAAGAGCTACAATCGCTGCTCGTTGATTGGAACGATACCGCAGTTGCCTATCCTTCGCAGCAATGCTTTGCCGAATTATTTACGGCGCAGGTCGAGCAAACACCAGATGCAATTGCGGCTATCTGCGGACAAGAGCAATTGACTTACGCCACGTTGAATCAGCGAGCCAATGCACTTGCCCATTACCTGCACGATCATAATGTCGAACCGGATACGCTTGTTGCCCTGCTTGCCGAGCGCGGAATTCCTTTACTCACCGCCATTCTCGCCATTTTCAAGCTAGGCGGTGCCTATCTTCCACTGGACCCACACCATCCTGCTGTGCGCGTGCGCCAGATACTCGATCACAGCAAGTGCAGCATAGTGCTTTCCACTCGAGCATTCGATCCTACGCTCTCGCTGGTAGTGGAGAACATGTCGCCTGCAATGCAACCAGAGATTGTGTATCTTGAAGACGCTTTCTACCATCAAGCAACAGAAAACCCGCCCATAGGTCAAACTCCCCATCACCTGGCGTATGTCATCTATACATCTGGCTCGACCGGAACGCCGAAAGGCGTAATGGTTGAGCAGCGCGGTATGATCAACCACCTGTATGCTAAAATTGACGCACTGCAACTGACGGATACTGATAGAATCGCCCAAACGGCCTCGCAATGTTTCGATATCTCGGTCTGGCAAATGCTCACTGCTTTGCTGGTTGGCGGCAGCGTCTGTCTGTATCCCGATGAGATAGCACACGATCCAACACGTCTGCTCACCGAAGTTGAGCGTGACAACGTGAGTATCCTGGAAACCGTGCCGTCACTGCTGCGAGCCATGCTGGATTTACACGAAACAGAACCGGCGGGGCGACCGGGTCTGCATGCATTACGCTGGCTTGTTCCTACCGGCGAGGCGCTGCCCGCCGACCTATGCCGCCGCTGGCTTACTCTCTATCCTCACTGCCCACTCTTGAACGCCTATGGCCCCACCGAGTGTTCCGACGATGTCGCGCACCAGCCGATTTATGATGCACCCGCGGAAATAGAAAGCTACATGCCGATTGGGCAAGCCGTGAATAATACACAACTGTACGTATTAGACCGCACGCTGATGCCAGTACCGATTGGAGTTGTAGGCGAACTGTATGTTGGCGGCGACGGAGTCGGTCGCGGGTATCTTGGAGATGCGCAACGTACCGCTGAGGCATTCTTACCCGATCCTTTCAGCTTAGAAAAGGGTGCAAGGCTCTACAAAACAGGAGACCTGGCTCGTTACCGCTCCGATGGTACGCTGGAATTCCTGGGCCGCGTTGATCACCAGGTGAAACTGCGCGGCTACCGTATCGAGTTGGGAGAGATTGAAACTGTTCTCGGCCAACATCCAGCAGTGCGAGATGTGGTAGTGGTTGCGCGAGAAGATGTTGAGGGAGACAGACGACTGGTGGCCTACGTTGTGCTTCACTCAGAACAGGTTGTCTCAGCCGAAGAGTTGCTGCACTTTGTGAGAGAGAAATTGCCCGATTACATGGTACCCTCTGCCTGTATATTGATGGAAGCCCTGCCACTCACTACAAACGGGAAGCTAGATCGCCGCGCATTGCCGATTCCTGATGAAAGCAGACCAATGCTGGCAGTGGAATACACAGCACCCCGTACACCTGTTGAGGAGGAACTGGCCGCCCTCTGGCGCGAGATACTGGGGCTGGAACATATCGGCATTCGCGATGATTTCTTTGACCTGGGCGGACACTCTTTGCTGACAGTGCGTTTAGTGTCTCAGATTGAAAAGCAGTTCGGAAAGCGGTTGCCACTGGCAGTCATCTTCCAGGGTAGGACAATAGAGGCGCTGGCAGAGATACTAAGTCGTCAAAACGAAGCTTCGCCCTGGTCACCTGAAGCGGAAGCACAACTACCCGCGTTCGACATGCTCACGGAAGCCACGCTCGATCTCGCCGCCTGCCCTGAAATCTGGCCGGGCGAACCGGTTACGGACCCCGCGAATATTCTGCTAACCGGTGCCACCGGCTTTCTGGGAGCTTTTTTGCTCTCTGAACTCCTGCACCAGACACAGGCGGACATATATTGCCTTGTACGTGCCAGCGATATGAGTGAAGGCATGAGGAAACTACAGCAGACCCTTACCTCTTCTCTGCTCTGGCAACCAGAATACAGCGACAGGATCAAACTCATACTTGGGGATCTTGCCCAGCCTCTGTTTGGATTGTCAAAGTATGCGTTCGAGGAGCTTGCGAACAAACTGGATGTCATTTATCACAACGGCGCGTTAGTGAACATGCTTTACCCGTACCAGGAGTTGAAGGCAGCGAATGTACTGGGAACGCAAGAAATACTGCGATTGGCAACGCACGGCAAGATCAAGCCCCTCCATTACGTTTCCACGCTGAGTGTGTACTCCCACATGGATTCTCCGACGGTGCGGCGCATCCGAGAGCAAGAGCCTATTGACGAACACAGTGCGCATATGCGTGGAGGGTATGCCCAGAGCAAGTGGGTGGCTGAAAAGCTGGTGACGGTTGCACGCTCGCGGGGATTACCCGTAGCTATTTACCGGCCTGGCAGAATTACGGGTCATAGCCAGAGCGGGGCATGGAGAACAGATGATGTGCTGTGTCGCATGATTAAGGGCTGCATTCAACTGGGCAGCGTACCTATGATTGTTTCAGATGAGATACTGGAAATGACGCCTGTGGATTATGTCAGCCGTGGCATTGTCGCACTCTCAAGGCGCAAGGCCTCGCTGGGTCAGGCATTCCACCTGTTCAATACCACGACTACCAGCATCAGCGATCTCATTACCTGGATCAACGCCTTTGGCTACGAGGTTCAGCAGACTGAATATGACACATGGCTTGCAGCGTTGGAGCGCGACACGCAGGATTCAATAGCTAACGCCCTGGCCCCCCTGGCACCACTTTTCCCCAGACGAGCGCCGACCCAGACAACAGCAGCACCCAGAGTCGAATTTGATAACCGCAACACGCTGGCTGGCTTGGCAGGTAGCTCGTTAAGTTGCCCGCCGGGTGATGCCAGGTTGATGCACACGTACCTGTCGTTCATGGTACAGAGCGGTTTTTTGCCCGCACCAGGGGTGGGAAGCGCGGTATAAGGAAGAACAACAGGCGTGTGAAAGATGAGCTATTCCGCAATTTACTCTTGCAATATGCGGAATAACTCATCTTTCCAGCCACATTCCCACTTCCATAGTGCGTGCCACCCGAAACACTTGCGCCGCCAGTGCCACATCCTCGATAGCCAGCCCGAAGGGATTCACCAGGATGATTTCATGTTCATTCATCCGTCCTGCTTTCGCGCCGGTAACTATCTCGCCAAGCTGCGCATCAATGCGACGGCACTCCTTCTCGGGCATCTCGACCAGATCATCCGGTCCGATCACCGTCCCCTCGCGATACATACGTCCTATCAGCCGCCGGGGATCGTTCTTAACCAGATTCCAGTCATCAACAACCACCCTGTCCGCTTTGAGAACTACTTCAGGTAAAGGATCATCAAGCGAGATGTTGACTAACAGCGAACCAGCTTGCAGCCAGTCAAAATGGATGTAGCCCTCGGTCGTAGTGGTCACGGGAACGATCAACTGAGCTGAACGAATGGCCTCCTCAGCCGTTTTTGTCGTTTGCATAACTACGCCTCGCGCCTCCAGCACCGGGGCCAACTCTTGTTGCAACACTGTGATTCGCTGCTCTTCCACATCGAATATGTGTATGCGCCGCAAGTGGGAAAGCCGTTTCACGAGCAACTCGATGTGCGCACGGGCCAGTACGCCAGCACCGATGATAGCCAGAGTTTGAATCTCGTTTCCCTTGAACAACTCTGCGGAGAGCGCTGTAACACTGGCGGTACGTAAGCTTGAGATGTACGCGCCTTCCATGATGCATATAATCCGCGTAGAGGTCGAGTCGAAGAGCAGTGTTAGTCCACTCGCACGTGGCAGACCTCGTGCCGGATTCGCGATATTGCCGTTGATAATCTTGGTTCCCGCGATGCCTGCTGTACCACCCACGTAGGCGGGCATGTTCAGACTTCTGACACTCTCGCCCTGCTCGTTCATCCAGCCCAGGTAAGCCTCGTCGGGAAGAATAGTCTGACCGGAGCCATGCAGGCCAAATACTTCGCGTATAATCGTAACGCTGTCTATTTCCTCGCAGGCATGGCGCACATCCTTGCTTGAGAGGTAAAGGATACGATCATCTTTATGGTTCATCATGGTCTTCTCCACTTTCAAAATCAGGGGGAAATCAGCGCGTACCCGGCAGCGCTGGTAAAATATCCTCTATCGGCCACAAGCGATCACGTGAAACATCTAGTCCACGCTGTTGCAGCCATGCGTCGTTAAAAATTGAGGAGGCGTAATTCTCGCCGGCATCAGCACAGACACATACAGCATCATCCACTTCTGGGTGTACCAGCAGATATTGCGCACAGGCGGCGAGTATAGCCCCACTCGACCCGCCTACTTGAATGCCCGTCGCGGCATATAAAGCGCGACAACAGGCGAAGGCTGCTTCATCTCCAACGAGCATATGCACATCATAAAGATTGCGGGTGAGAAAGTTGGAAGGTCGCGAAGAGCCTATGCCAGTCAGATTGCGGGGGGCGGGCAGCTCACCAAAGACAACAGAGCCACGCGCATCAACGCCGATGATGCGCGTTGATGGGCTGGCTTCACGAAAAAAATGCCCGATACCGGCAAGAGTGCCGCCAGTGGAAACAGGGACAAAAACCGTGTCCACTTTCCCATTCATCTGACGATAAATCTCAGGCCCCGTGGTCGTCGCGTGAATGCGCGGATTGGCAGGGTTGGAGTACTGGTCGGTCCAGACATATTTACTGGAACGCTGGCAGAGGCGCTGCACACGTTCCAGCCGCGAGAGCAGGTAGCCACCGTTGCTATCGGGGATTTGTACCATATCTATCGTAGCGTCAAGCGCCTGCATCCTGGAGATGTTTTCCTGAGTGGTCTTAGGGTCAACAACGACAATGTAGGGCAAGCGCCACGCCCAGGTTGCCGGAGGTGGATTCGACAATGACCGAGCCTTTGCTCAGCAGGCCGCGCTCTTCCAGGTCTTGCACCAGCGCATATCCTGTTCTGTCTTTGACCGAGCCGGTAGGATTCATCCTTTCCAGTTTGAGGTAGACTTTGCGTGCTTTCCCTTCGATTACAAGATAGACAGGCTGTACCAGCGTGTTGCCAATTTGATCTACCAGTTGTTGCAGTTCGACAAGAGTGAGAGCGACAGCCCCCGTCGAGGCCATCAGTATGGGATGCATCAGCTACTCCTCTTCTGTTTGCTAGTGAGACATGGCTTCCATCCATCACCGGCGCACATGCGAACGATCATCATCGAGTTATCCCGTTACAATGGGGATGGCACAACAGGCAAATCCATCGTGAGACCAATAACTTTTAGCTTTTTGCGCAGCGATTCTACGCCATAACGCTGCGTCGTCCAGGGGTCCAACTGCATGGCTAACATAGATGGAATCATATCGTCCGGTGGTCGCAAAGCAGCCAGGGCCTGAGCAGCATATTTCTCGATAGAGGCACGCACCACACCGGCATACACCGGGTCGCGCTGGATCATATCACGCAGGAACTTTACACCAAAGATAACATGACGCGACTCGTCACGTGCAACCGCGGTGAAGCCACTGCGAAACGCCGGGAAGAGATTGTCCTGGCGGTATGTTTCCAGCAGGTTACGCTGGCCCGCGAGTGCCATCGTACCCTCAATAATCACGTGATACAGGGTGACGCCTTCGACCAGTTGTGAGAGATTGTCTGGTTCGCGCCGTATGCGCTCAGCAACCTCCGCAAGCGCATCTATCAGGATAGAGCGCATGTCCTGATTCATATATTGACGCGCAAATGCCAGGGACTCTTCCAGATATGCTTCATCAATATCGAGTACCTCACTGAAAAAACGGGCAAAGAAGACGGTATGACGCGCCTCGTCAACCAGTTGCGTTGTGACGAAGATACGCATTTCCTCGTCCGGCATGGCAATCACATACGGGGCAAGCGCATCGGTGACACTTGCCTCGCCCTGAAAGAAAGAGGCAATACTATACAGGTGTTCCTCCTGCTCTTCTTCCGCCATTAGCTCCCATTGAATGCGATCAGGGACAAAGTCAATATCCTGGGTACGCCACTGCTGGCGTTCCCAACGATAATACAGTTCGCGGTAAGAGGGTAAATGCACAAGCCCCTGATCAATGCTGTTCAACACATGATCTATGGGAGTGTGCTGTAACTGGGCCAGCGAAGCATTTTCTTCAGAGGATATTTCAAGCGACATATGATCTCCTTACAGGTACGTAGCAAGTTCTTGCGCTATGATTTGCAGCAACGGTACCCGCGTACTCTGTAAGAAAAAATGGTCTCCAGGTAGCATACGCTGTGTGAAGCGATTGCTGGTCTGCTCGCGCCATGCCGCCAGTTCATAGCGATTTACCCTGGTATCCTGCAAACCGCCGAAAGTGGTGATGGGGCAGGACAGAGGGTCTTCAGTCACATAATGGTACGTTTCGCACACGGCAAAATCCGCTCGCAGGATGGGCAACAGAAATTGGCGCAGTTCATCGTTCTCCAGAACCTCGCGCTTCGTACCGTTAAGTTGCAGCAATTTTTGTACAAGTGCAGGTTCTGGTAGCGTGTGCAGCAGAGGTCCCGCAAGTGGTAATTGCGGAGCGCGATAGGCCGAGGCAAAGAGATGCACCGGCAGCAAACCATAGCGTTTGCGCAACTGGCGCGTCAGTTCAAAGCTGACTAAGGCTCCCATACTATGCCCAAAAAAAGCGAAAGGAACCGCCAGATATGGATGCAACGCATGGACAAGCGCCTCTATCAAAGGCGTGAACTCTTCAAAGAGAGGCTCTTTCAAGCGATTCTCGTGTCCGGGCAATTGAACCGGCAAGACCTCTATCTGTGGTGGCAATGTCTTCAGCCACGAGTGGAAGATGGATGCTCCCCCTCCAGCATATGGAAACAAGAACAGGCGGAAGCGTGCCTGCGGGTCAGGCTTAACACCGAATATCCAGGCGCTGGTGGTTGACGTTGATAGAGAAGACATGGTTTTGTTCTCCATCTTCACCGCAAGCTAAGCGGGCGCATATCGGTCCATAGCTCTTTGATGTATGCCAGGCATTCGCTTTTCAGCCCGGCTTTACCAGCATCACGCCAGCCGGAAGGATTTTCGCGGTCGGCCAACCAGATCGAGTACTGCTCCTCGTGATTCACAACCACTTTATAGATGGTGGTATCTTCCTTCTCATCCCTGTTCATATTGCATAGCTGCCTTTCTAAACGTGATGTTATTAGAGCGGTAGGATAATCGTACCTCCAGGATAATTCACTCGTAACGCAAGGTTTGCGCGATTTTCACACGGGTCGCGCCAAATACTGGGCCAACGCTTGCCAGTGAAGCAATCAGCACGATGATGACGAGCATCCATACCAGGTTCATAAAGTCGAAAGCAAAAGGCACGGGTGCCAGAAAATGCGCCTGCACCTGGACAAAGCCGTAGGCGGCGGGAATGCCAAAAACCAGTGCCAGCAGCCAGGACAAACCTCCCAGGGCTGTGCCTTCGGTCCAGAAAACCTGCGCCACTTTCCTGCCGGTTGCCCCCATTGAGCGCAGAATGCCGATCTCTCGACGGCGCTCCAGCACGCTCATTGCCAGGGTGTTGGCAAGCCCAATGGCCCCAACGATAGCAACAATGAGCGCCACCACATCGAGCAGGGTATAGATGATTTGAAACTTGCTCTGGTTCTGCTGCACCTGCTGATCTGCCGTCGTAACATTCGGCAGCAAGCCTGCCGCGCTCATGGCAGTATTGACGCGATTTGCCAACGCATTGACGGCATCCGTCGAGTGATTGGAGGATTGGATCATAGCAGACTCGCTATAGTCAGACGGCAGATGCATGAACGCATCTATCTGTGTAATGGGCGCGATTACCACGCCCAGGTTGCCCGGCCCAATGCCGCTGTAGTCGGTGACAATACCGATAATATGCCAACTTGCGCTCTCTGAAGCGTTATTGATCGTGATTGTATCGCCCACTTTCAGACCAGATTTAGCGGCGGCGTCCTGACTAATGACAGCAACATTTTGATCGCTGCCGTTAAACCAGCGACCGGCGACCAGTTGCTTCTGATAGAGTTGCGTATCAATTTGCACACCTGTCAAGGCTGCACTACCCCACTGCGTTGATACCTGATCCTGGTCCAATGCCTCAATCTTCGTCACACCCGGCACCGAACTCAGCACCTGCTGAAATTTACTGAACGGCTGTGGGTCCGAAGTAGCAACCATCACATCAAAATGATAGGTGCTGGAGACCTGGTTCAGGAATGTATTAAAGGAGTAGCTTGCTGTTTGCACGGAGAGAAACGCCGCGCCCGAAATGGTCAGGATTAGCAAGGTAAGTACTGTACGCACGCGCTTGCGGAACAGGCCGCGTGCGCCATACTGCATCGTCTGCGGCAGCATCCCCAGCGTGCGCCGGGAGAGCGCAGCCCACCAGCCACCAGTTTGCGCTGCTCCGCTCTCCACGCCATAGCCACTCAAAGCCTGACGAACGGAGATACGTGTCCCGATGTAGGCTGGAATGGCTGCCGCCAGCAGCGGTGTTCCCATGCCGATAAGAACGCTTTCTATAATCAGCGAAGGGGTAATCTGCAACGGCCCCATGTCCAGGCCTACCAGATTGCCAAGATAGTTGGCGAGGGCATAGCCGCCGAGAGTACCCAGCACCAGACCAACCACCGTACCTATCGCGCTATAAATGGCAACCAGAGCCAGGTAATGGCGCATCACCTGACCGGCGGTCGCCCCGATGGCTTTCATGGTGCCAATATATTTGATCTGCTCTGTAACTAGCGTCATGACAGTTCCCAGCAACAGGCAGATACTGAGCAAAATGGCAATCACCGATAGGACGTTCATGATGGCGAACAGCCCGTCGGCGATGCTTGAAACACTGGTGTCACGGCCAACATAGGTCGCAAATATCAACACATGCCGCGCATTCAAGACCTGCGAGAGTTGCTTTGCGGTAGCATCGCGCTGTTCGTAGTTATTCAGGCGTACAATAAATGAGGTGACGCCGGGTGTCGAAAAGAGCGTTTCAACGTCACTTTCATTCATATACCCCTGCGCTCGCTGGACGATGGCTGCCGATGCCAGCCCCCGTGTGCGTGCGAAGCCGGAGACGGTTAAATTCTGGGATGCTCCGCCTACCTGCACTGCTATCTGCTGACCTATGCTTACATTGCTCAGAGCTTTGTCGCTTGATTCGAGCAAAATCTGGTTCGGACCGGGAAGATTGCCCTCGACCAGTTCAAACTTGTTGATCTGCACATGTTGAAAGTTCACTACGCCGATGATGCGCAGAGGCAATTGCAGAGTAGAGGTATTCCAGGTGGTATTCACGTAGCCTTGCGCCTGGGCGAACTTGACATTGGGCTGTTGTTGCAGAACGTCTGCTAGCGTCGCGCTGGCAGGAGATGTATAAAAAATAATGTCAGGCTGCGTTGTAATATCTGTGCTATAGTTAAAGCTGCTCCGAAACTGGCTCGAAGCGATATTGATCGCCGACAGGCCGACAATGCCGATGGCAATGCCCAGGATAGTCAAGATGGTGCGCAGCTTGCGATGACCGATATCTTTGAATACTTTTTTTGTCAGTGCTTTCATGAACTTTCCCATCTCCTGGCAAGTGGTCCACGTTCCTTCGAGCGACCACCAGCGTCGCCCCTACTTGTTGATGATGCAACCATCAAGCAGGTCAATACGGTGTCCAGCACGTGCGGCTAACGCACGATCATGCGTTACATAGATGACCGTCTTATTGCGCCGGGTCATTGACTCCAGGATTTCAAACACCTGCAAGGCAGACTTCGAATCGAGGTTGCCGGTAGGCTCATCGGCTACCAGTACGGGCGGATCGTTTGCCAGCGCACGAGCAATGGCGACACGCTGCTGTTGACCACCGGAGAGTTCGCCCGGCAAACGCCTGGCATAGTCTGTTAATCCAACCAGTTCCAGGCATTGCAGCGAACGCTCGCGCCATTGACGGCGTGGTATGAGCCGACCCAGTTCTAAAGCCAACAGGATATTTTCCTGCGCGGTCAGAGTGGGCAGGAGTTGAAAAAACTGAAAGACGATGCCGACATTGCGCCCACGCCATTTCGCCAGCTTATTCTCACTCATACCACGCAGTTCTTGACCGGAAAACACGACACGCCCCGTTGTTGGATGATCGATACCCGTCAGAATATTGAGCAGCGTAGACTTACCACTTCCCGATGGGCCGTTGATGGCGAAGAGGCTCCCTGCTGGAATCGAAAATGAAATCGCGTCCAGGATGGTCGTTTTGACCGCTTTGCTCACAACCACTTTAGAGATGTTCTCTACGCGCACCTGTGCCTCTATTTGTGCGTGCGAGACAGAGGTTTCTGAACTGAGCATGGATGCTCCCCTTTCATGGAAGACGATACAGTGAAACGCGCTCAGCACGTTTCACTCCATTGCGTCCTAACATTCTTTAGTATTGGCTTAAAGATCCTTGCTTTTTGGCAATCCGTTCACACCACTTGAAGATGATCCAACCAGCGATTAAGTACAGGGAGGAATTCACGATGAGCCAGATAAGACTCTCATTGGCCCAGGTCGAGGACAATGATTGACCATTTAGTACCACGTTGCGCAGCACAATAATACCCTGCGTGATTGGCAGGGTCTTCGCGATGAACGCCAACCAGTTGGGAAAATGACTGACAGGCAACAGAGAACCGGTGAGGAACAGCAACGCGTTCTGCATCAAATCCGCCAGAGCATCAACTTGCTTGAAAACCAGCGCCGCTCCTCCCAGTATGAGCGTGAAACCGAGCAGGCCGACCAGGGTAAGCAACAGGATAAACAGCCCCTCCCAGCGCACCGGGAAGCGGATACCCAGGATCAAAATCAACGCCAGCGCGGTGAGCAAGACCATAATAGTCGTCGAGATCAACGTAGCCAGCATTCTGCCAAGTACGAGCAATTCGGTTCTGGCCGGCGTCATATACATCTGCTCAAGCGTACCCGCCTCCGCCTCCCCTATCAAGTCCGCGCTTGTGTTCATGATCACAATGCGGGCATAGAACCAGACGATATATCCCAGGAAAATCGAGGTGACCTGCTGCGGGTTGAACTGACCGCCGCCAATGAAGTAGGTCGCCCCTATGAAGATCAGTCCAATGGTGATAAGTTGAGTGAGAACATTGAATTTGTAATCCCACATAATCAAGATACGTTTGTAGGTTTCATTAAATATGGCTAAGAGCGCGATCCTCACTGTACTCTCCTTTCGCCTTCTCTTCTACAAGGTGCAGAAATACATCTTCTAAATTCGGTTCCACTTGCGTCACCGAAAGTAGGGGTAAGTTCAAATCGCGCACACGAGCCAGGTGTGAATGAAGGGAGACCTGATTGGTAATGGCCCCTGAAAGTATAGTGTCGCCGTTTTCCATGTCTATAGTAAATCCCTCAAAACACGCAGAAGATTCTTTATCAAGTGAGCCTTTCAAGCGAATCTGGTAGTATTCGTGCTGGAAGAGGTGCAATAACTCGGCAAGTGGCTGGTTTGCCAGGAGAGAACCCTTGCGCATAATGGCAATTTGATCGCACAGATCTTGCGCCATATCTAACTGGTGTGTAGTCAGGATAACAGTTTTGCCCTGTTCGTGAGCAAGTTTCGCAATCCACTCTTTGACTGTACGGGTAGCCTGGATATCAAGCCCCAATGTGGGTTCATCAAGCAGAACAATGGATGGATTCGCAATGAGAGCGCAGGCAATGGCAACCTTTTGCTGCATACCACGTGAGAAGACGCGCACTGGATCGTTGCGCCGCTCCCAGAGGTCGAGTTCATGGAGAAGTTGTTCTGCTCGCGCCCGCGTTTCCTTGCCCGAAAAGCCCTTGAGATGGCTGAAATACATCAGGTTTTGCCAGGCAGAGAGCCGCCAGTAAACATTCCGTGTTCCTTCCAGCACTGCTCCAATCTGACGCATTGCAGCACTATGGTCGCGGAATACATCGTAACCATTGACACGTATACGTCCGGTGGTAGGTGTTATCAACCCGCAGATCATTTTGATCGTCGTCGTCTTGCCAGCACCATTTGCTCCAAGAAAACCGAATACCTGTCCCGCCGGTATGGATAAATTCAAATTTTCTACTGCTTTGATCGTCGTCGTCTTGCGTTTTTTAACGTATGTTTTGCTGAGCGACTCGATTTCGATGGCGGCAGGAAGCTTAGACATAATTCCCATTGCGCATTGCTCCTTAAAGGTACATATTGCGTCGCTGTGATCCCGTGGCTCTGCCTTCTCAAAGAGAAGAGTACTTGAGAAAACAAATGCTGTCATGCACTCTCAACCGTATTTTTCCTACCTGCGCAAGGGCATATGCAGCATATTCACTTTTCAGCGCATGAAAAATACGGTTTGTCAGGCACGACGAAGCGCAGTTTCTCCTGTATGCTTGCAGACAGCATGGTATGCAGCATGATCGTATGCCGACCGCAAACACCCTCCGTTCCCTTGTAATGTGAGAGTTCCAACAAGGAAGTGTTCTATGGACGAGTATCAGGAGGCAGACCAATCGTTTTTGCCTGAGCATCTCACAGGCTTGATTGATCCCGAATGGGCTTTATGGCGTTGTGTTTGCCTGCGTGGTGCAGGGTTTCCGGTTACGCAGGTACTCCAACTGGCAGAACCCGCGAGCGCTGTTGCCGCCGACGAACTGATTCACGCTGAAAATGCGCTACAAAGAGCTAAAAACGACGCTTTGCAGGCGCTCGATGGCAAACTGACGGTAGTAGATGATGAACAGCACCTCGCCCTGGTCAAAATCATACGAGCGATCAGAAAAAATCAAGTTCCGCCTGCATTCCCAACTACTGCAAGTTTTTGCAAAGAACTGGCAGCCTATTTCGCTGCCAGAGACCACTTTTTGCGCAGTCAGCTCAATTTTGCGCATGTTTTTGCTACTGGCAGCTTGCGCGTATCGCAAGCCATACGCGCAATTGCATGTGATGAGCGTTTTCGTGAGGCAATCACATGGCAAAATCGCCAGGCGATTCATACCGGTATTGCGTCATTGCTGCAGCAGTCGCCTAAAAACACCCATCAGGCATTCAAACAACGCAAGCACGAGGCGCTCGTCGCGAACTATCTTCAACGTTACTGTACCAAGAACGATACGATTGGCTTTTTTGGCCCGGTGGGTCTGGCAAAACTCGTTGCTGATGGGCCTACTATCAGCGTTCGCCCAGGAACAAGTTTACTGGCGAAGCGCAACGTCTACTTCGAGGGATGGTGTATTGATGCACTCGCGGAAATGCTCGTAAAGGAAAAGCCCTTGCGCCCCTGGATAGCACCGCGTCGTCTTCCACAAACACATATCGAGGGTACTACGCTTTTCCTTCCTTTTACCAAACCTATCACTCTGAGTAGAGATGAAGCGGCTGTGCTTTCAGCTTGTGACGGATCACGTATAGCAAAAGACCTGGCGCTCGACTTGATTAAATCCTCTTCTAATAACTTGCAGAGCCAGCAGGAAGTCTATGCTATTCTTGAGCAACTGAGTACAATGAAACGAGTTTCCTGGTCGCTTGAACCGTCCGCCGAGGGAGCGCACCCTGAGCAAGGGCTGCGACAAACGTTTGAACGCATAGGTGATATCAATCTGCGAGAAGAATGCCTCGCTATGCTGGATATGCTGGAAACGGAGAGGAATGCCGTTGCCAGGTCAGCAGGCAATGCCCAACAATTAGACACAGCACTGGCACATTTAGAAGCAACGTTCATCAACCTGACTGAGCAAAATGCCACTCGCTCAGCAGGCATGGCCTATGCCGCCAGAACGCTGGTCTACGAAGATTGTTTGCGCAATATTGATGTCGCATTGGGACCAAATTTTCTGCTTGCTTTGAGCGAACCACTCACACTGCTCCTGACAGGCGCACGCTGGCTCACCTACGAGACTGCCAGGCTCTATCGCCAGGCATTTTTGGAGGCATTTACCGAGCTTGTTCAGGAAGCAGGTTCGCAGACTGTAGATTTTACAAATTTCTGGCTCTGGGTACAACCGCTGCTGTTTGACGAAGATACAAGGCCTATTAATGCGCTTATTGCCGATTTCCAGCAACGCTGGTTACAGATACTTGGAGATCGTATCCAAGAAGATCAACAGCAGGTTGCGTATACCAGCGACGAATTGCTGATGGACGTGCTTACCGCCTTTGATGCACCTGGGCCAGGATGGAGGTCCGCTTGCTATCATAGTCCAGATGTGTTGATCCAGGCATCAGGGCCGGAGGCCATACGTGATGGAGAGTATCAACTCATACTCGGCGAGTTCCATATTGCCATGAATACCCTGCAAATCTCGGCCTTTCTGACACAACATCCCGCGCCGGAGGAGATTCTGCGGAACGCGGCTCTTGATATACCCGAACCGCGTATCTTGCCGGTCATGTCCAGGCAATTCTTTCCCATCTCACGCATCCGGCCCGCGCTCATCACTGACAAAGATTTTCGCCTGGAGTATGCAGCCGATGCATATGCTGCGCCCGATGCCAGGGTATTGCCCATCAGCACGCTGCTTGTCGAACGATCGGGGGAAAGGTTAATTGTTCGCACACGAGATGGGCGGTATCGCTTTGACATCATCGAGGTATTCGCCGAATTCCTGTCACGGCTCGTGTATAGTTGCTTCAAAATAGCGAGCAAGGACAGACACACGCCGCGTATCACCATTGATCGCCTGGTAGTGGCACGTGAATCGTGGTGTTTTGCTCCAGCCGAACTACCTTTTGCTGTTGAGAAGGATGCGGCCATGCGCTTCATTGCCGCCCGACGCTTTAAGCAGGCACACCGACTGCCACGCTTCGTCTTCGTCAAGGTGCCGAGTGAACCAAAACCATGCTTCATAGATTTTGACAGCCCCGTATATGTTGATAGCCTTGCAAAAATGGTGCGCCACAATTTGCAAACAAACCCGGCGGAAGCAATCGTCCAGCTCTCAGAAATGCTTCCTGGGCCTACCGAAGTATGGCTTTCTGATGTCGAAAACCGGCGTTATACCAGCGAATTGCGGTTTGTAGCCGTAGATTTACTGCTCCCCACGCTTGACTATAATCGCACGAGGGAGGCCTCATCCATCTATCAATCAACTTGATTCGCGCTGGATCAACTGTGGAACGATTTCATACGCGATCGGCTCTGCCGACGATTGGCTGCCATGCATACCAACAAGCATATCAACCGCACGCATGCCGATGGCATCTACATCGTCGAAGCGAATGGAGGTCAGGGATGGCTGCATCAGCTCGCAGGTCGAGAGATCGTCGGTTCCCACGAGAGCAATATCACGCGGGACGCGAATGTCTCGCTCAGCCAATGCTTTCAACAAGTAGAAGGCAAATTCGTCGTTGAAAGTGTAAATCCCCGTCGGATGATCCGCGCCCGCGAGCGAGGTCTGTACCAGGGTGCGAGCTTCGGGTAGAGTGGGTGCCAGCGAGAGCATGTCCAGTGTGGTTTCGGCTCTTCCCGCCAGGGCCGAGCGCATCCCCTCCAGCCGCTGCTGGAATAGTTCTTCGAGCTGTGAATCGCATGGGCGGATGATGCCAAGGTGGCGATGGTCGCGCTCCAGCAGGTGTTGCGCGGCGAGGTAGCCTACCGGCCAACCGGGAAAGATGATAGTTGCAACATGCTCCACCGGTTGGATGGAGATCAATACAATATGCTCGATGCCCATCTGGCGAGCGAGCGCAATATCAGCAGCCATGTCTACGATTTGACTCATAATCAGACCCGCGGGGCGGCGGGCAAATATCCCCCGCAGCGTTTCACGCCACTGCGGCGTAGCAGTGTCCGGGATAGTATAAAAAACCGGAGTATACTTGTGAGCGACTATCTGTTGCTGGAGAGAGAAATACAGTTTGTAGGAAAAAAAGCTCGGGAGTGCATTGATGATGCAGCAAATTTCATCGCTTTGCCCCCTGCGCAGAGAACGCGCCGAGGGATGGGCGTGGTATCCCAGTTCCCACGCTGCCTGCACGATCTTCTCACGTGTCTCTTCGCTCACATGCCGGTTCTGCCGCCCATTGAAGACATACAAAACGGCTGCCTGCGAGACACCTGCTTTGCGGGCCACATCAAGACTGGTGGGTGAGACGTGCCGGGTAATATGCTGTTTGTGCTCGGTCATACACATCTACCAGCTTCGTACAAGGTGCGGATTTCCCCTCAATTCCTGAGAAATACCCTTGACGTCATTATGACAGGTTGGGTATACTTGAGTCAAGATGTGTTATACGTATAACGTCGTCCGTATTGCGATCTGAAAGTTGCCCTTTCCAACGAAGGAGAGTCCGATGAAGCCCGCTCCTTTTGACTATTTTGCTCCAACAACAGTGGACGACGTGCTTTGCTACAGCACGAAGCCGCTTGAGCGTCCCACAGAGGTCACCGATCCGATAGAACTGGTGCTGTTCGCCCCCTCCTCGGCGCGTGATACCGATTTCACCGCTAAGCGCGTCAATGTCTATCCCCATGGCCGCGCCGCGTCTATCACGACAGTACGCACCCCTCGCATTTGATCCTACCCATCATCGAGCGCAACTAATTGAGAAAGAGGGGTGAGCAGAAAGTGCAGAAAAGAGGCAAAAACCATGCGTGAAGAAACAAGCTTGCATCTCTCCCTGGCGGTCATTGCCGATATTCACGGCAATCGCGACGAGATGAATCCTACCCTTTCCTCGGTTCATCAGATGGGACGCCGTTCGAGCAAAAATACCGGGATTTGGCGGGTTGTTTTCTTTTGATACTCCCCATAGGGAGGGAACACGACAACCGCCTTCGCGAAGGCAATTTCTCGCTCATCGCCCGTCAGCAATCGCGCTCTCGCCGCAAACGTTTCAGTGCCGACCTCAACCATGACATCGGGATGCGCCAGCAAGTTGTGATACCATTGCGGATGTTGCGGTGCGCCTCCTTTGGAAGCGACTGCGATGTAGTGATCCCTATCCAGTACCGACATTAATGGGTAGACGCGAGGCTGACCTGATTTGGCCCCTCTGGTGGTCAGCAGAATCAAGGGAGCCCAACCTTGCACCTGTCCCCCGTTCGCACGGAACTCTTCCACCACACGACGATTATAGGTAATCCGATCAGTATCACTCATTACTTGCATCTTCTCCTTTTCAGTAATGTACATAAACAGCGAACTTTTTTCCAACGGGCCATTCCTTCTCCCGGTCCAAAGATGCATAGGAGAAACAGGCCTCTCTCAGAAGAAACACCCTGGCAGACCTGCCTTATTCCCTTCAAGACACACTACAAACTCTTCTTTTCCAAAGATGATCTCATTCCAGCGCGTCGTCACATGCTGCGAGAGTCGGCGCTGATGCATCGCCCAGAGTCTGGCGCTGCCCTATACGGCAAAAATTTAGGAGAAAAAGGTGTCAGGTTCAGCCGGAAATGGGAGCGATAGCGATGTAGACAACACCAGCTTTCGCCTTCCGTTGGAGCATGCGTCGAGCATTTCTGACGAAGTGAAACAGACTGCGCATGAGCCCATATTTCTTTGAGAGTGCCGCCGATGCCGCCGTACTCTCCTCAGACTCCGGCAGAATGCGAGCGTTTCCCTCGCTCACCGAACCCGTGACTTTGCCGCTGTAGGTACACGGGGCGAGCGTAACATGCGCGGTATGATAAAGACGTTTGAGCTTGCCTGCGTCCGCGTGTGTTTCGACATAGATCGTTCCAAGACTAATCGCAAACCACACTGGTGTCGTCACGGCTTGTCCAGTCCTGCGGAACGTCGTTAGAGCGATACATTGCTCTTTCCTGAGATCAGGAAAGATTGTTTTCTCTATAGTTGTAGACATAATTTACCTCCTATAAGAGTGGTGTCCGCTTCGCGCCACAAGCTGCGACTTCCGTGTGCAGCCGCCACTCCAGTATTGGCATACTTCTTCACCCGGAAGCACTTCTCGCCAGCTTCCCGGACAGAGCCATTCCCTCTTGTCGAAGTATAAGGGTGTGACCTCACCTGGCCGTCCCACAAGGGAGCTTCTCATTACACACCCATCACTGCAGGAGGCTCCGACTCGACCGTTAAATCAAAAAGGCCGTAGCCGCTTTCGATCAGGTCTTTCAACCGTCCCGTAAAGCGGGCTGCCGGCGCACCATCTAAGGTTTCGTGATCAAAGCTGACCGTCAAACTCAGATATTCCCGTGTGGCGACATGTCCGTCAACAACCTCCGACTTCTCGCCAATGCCGCCCACCGTCACCCAGAGAGCATGAGAGGAGAGAGGGATTCCCCAGCCGGCCCCTTGCCCAAACATGCCCACAGCCGTGATGCCCACTGTTCCCCTGTATTTCTTCCATGTCTGAGGAGAATGCTTCCCCATCCACAGCATCACACGGAAGGCCGGGCGCAACAGCAGCCACGACCAGCGCAAAATGCTGATTTCTTCCCAGGCCTTAGCCATGTCCTGCACCTGGGCTACTCTGATCTCCTGATGAATCTCGCGCATGGTCTTGCGATTGGCGGCTCTAATGATGTAGGGAATGATTTCCTGGTGTCCAGCCACATCACGCTTAATGGGAGTATACACGTCCACGTCATGAAACACAATAAGGTGCTTACTGCCCTGACGATAGGCTTGCACGGCTTTGTTCTCATCAACAGCTTTTGCCAGGCAAGCAATGAGAAACGCCGTAAACGACAAGGACTCTCCCGTGACCGCTTTGTGTTCCCTCAGATGTGCGCGTGCCTTGCTCACATCAACTTCGAGCAAACCATGCATCATGGGCTTATATTGGACCGACCGATACGCGAGCGCTTCCATGCGCCGCATCTTCGGATATGGGAACAACTGGTAATCAGCATGCTGCTCTTTAAATCCTGGTTTGACATGGCCCGCAATCGCATCACTCTTTATCTTGGACATACTCTTTCTCCTTTCGAGGAGAACGTAGCACACGTCCATCACACCTGCCCCACATTTGTCAGCGCTGGTCTTTCATTCTCATCACAAGATGCGGGATTAACTGTCGAAGTCGCTGGGAAAGCATTCATTCCACCTCATCATCAACGTGCGCACCGTCAATACGCATGTGACCTCGATATACCGCAAAATTCAAGTCACTGGCCGCGCTGCGGTCACCCGCTACGCACCGATCCATAGAGATAGTTATGGCCTGTGTTGCCATGGCTACTCTCACCCTCTGCAATACCATCCCCGAGGTTATGTTTGTCACCTTCATGCAAGAGCAGGTACCAGATAGCAAGTTGGGGTGCGTCAGCAGCATCTATCAACTGGCGAGCTACGCCACGTGGCCTCTGGGCTTTGCTATCTGCGGCGTCGTTGCCGATCACATCAGCCCGGCAACGGTCTTTCTGGGTGCAGGCCTGGTGATAGTGGTCCTGTATGGTCTCGCACTCTTCAACCGTTCCGTTCGCCAGGTACAGTAACGGGAAGGATAACGAGCTTCCGCTCAGTGATTTTGGCATCGCCATGATTGCCCAGAGTACCCACTTTAGCGCAAAGAAGTCGCCGGTACGGTCGCCTATATAGCTCCTGAGCAGATAGTGGGGAGACCACCAGGGCAATCGCATCTAATTTTTCAATCGCCTTGTAGAGCGGATCTGCATGGCAGAGCTTTGAAAGCTGGCTTGTTGTGACACCGCCTGTAGAGCCAGTTCCAAAAATTAGATGCGATTGCCCTGGGGAGACCACACCCTACAAGTGAATGGCCCAGTGGAACTCGTCCTTTCCACGGTTCATTTGCCGAGATTGCATCTCAGCATCTGTTCGTGCCACCCATGCCGCTCCGCGAAAAAGCTCCCACTATTTCACCAGAAGCACTATACGGGCATCGCCGTGAGTGGAGTGGCCTGGTGCCATTTGCTCTGTGCCAGAAGCAGTGCGAGGGCGCAGGAGGCTTTGTGCGCCAGTGGACTATCAGATCGGCTGGTCAGGACGATGGGAACCCGTGCGCCTAAGACGATACCGGACGTCTCTGCATCAGCCAGGTACTCCAATTGCTTGACCAGCATATTGCCCGACTCCAGGTCGGGTACAACCAGCATGTCGGACTGGCCTGCAACTGGGGAAATGATGCCTTTCGTGCGAGCCGCTTCTGGCGACACCGCGTCATCAAAGGCCAGCGGGCCATCCACTATACCACCAGTAATTTGACCGCGATCGGCCATTTTACACAGGGCCGCCGCTTCCAGTGTGGAGTGAATCTTCGGGTTCACGGTTTCGACCGCCGAGAGGAGCGCGACTCTGGGGGTTGCGACGCCGAGGACGTGAGCCAGGTCAATGGCGTTTTGCACGATGTCTCGTTTCGCCTCCAGGTCAGGAGAGATGTTGAGAGCGGCATCGGTGATGAACAGTGGACGAGGATAGGTCGGCACGTCCAGGACAAACACATGGCTCATACGACGAGCCGTCGCCAGGCCGATGCCTGGAGCAAGCACCGCATGCATTAACTCATCAGTATGCAAGCTACCCTTCATAATCGCCTCAACTTCGCCTGCACGAGCCATCGCTACGGCCTTCTCTGCGGCTGCATGGCTGTGTTCCGTTGGAATGACGGCGTAAGGAGACAGATCAACATCGTGCGCGAGGGCAACCGCCTCAATTTTGTCCCTGGGGCCAACCAGGATCGGCACGATGAGATGGGCTTGGGCAGCCTCGATTGCGCCGAGTAAGGCGTTGCTGTCCACCGGGTGAACTACTGCTGTACGGATGGGTGCAAGTGCGCTCGTCAAGTCGAACAGGTGCTGGTACCAGCTACCATGCTCATGCACAAACACGTCAGGAAGGAGGATACGTGGCCGCTTCACTTTCTCGGTCGGAGCTATGACTGTGGCACTGCCGCTTATGACGACTTCGCCGCGTTGATTGGTACACCCGCAGTCAAAGCTGACGTGGTGCTTTGCCGCTTCCTTGGCCGTAACCGTGACTGTGACTGTGATGACATCGCCTATAGAGACTGGATGGCGAAAGCTGAGTGTCTGATCGAGATAAATAGTGCCGGGACCTGGCAGTTTAGTGCCCAGCAGCGTGGAGATGAGCGAGGCTCCCCACATGCCATGGGCGATGATCTTGTGGAACAGGTCACTGCGAGCATAGTCCTCGTCAACGTGGGCAGGATTGATATCGCCAGACATGACGGCGAAGAGTTCGATATCCTTCTTACTCAAGGTACGTACCAGACTGGCCGCCTCGCCCAGTTGGATTTCATCAAAGATCCGATTTTCGATCATATCCATGAAAACACGCTTTCTATCTTATACCTACAGGGGACTACGATTGCAAAACATACAAGCCCGGCGCATCGGCAATGTGTGGATAGCCGCACTGAGGCGCACCGAGAGGTGGTGGCGCTACCTGCCCACTTGACCGTTTCGCCAACCAGGCTTGCCAGATCGGCCACCACGAACCTTCTTGTGCAGGCATAGCGGCTTGCCACGTGTCAGGATCAATATACGGTTCGTCCGCGAGCCTGGTCGAATACTGGTAGCTGCGGTGCGGATGGCCTGGCTCGCTCACGATTCCAGCATTGTGGCCGCCACTTGTCAGTAAGAAAGTGACGTCGGTATCCGTGAGGAGCGTAATTTTGTAGACGGAACGCCAGGGCGACACGTGGTCGTGGACCGTCCCCACGGCGAAGATGGGTATGCGAATGTCATTAAGTGTGATGGGCCGGTCATTTACCCGGTAGCGGCCCTCAAACAGGTCGTTGTGGAGAAACAGGCTTCTCAGATACTCTGAATGCATACGATAGGGCAACCGGGTCGTGTCGGCGTTCCAGGCCATCAGATCGTTTAAGGACTCCCGTTGCCCGAGCAGGTATTCGTGAACCACACGCGACCAGATCAGGTCGTTGGAGCGCAAGAATTGGAAGGCCGCCGCCATCTGGGCGGCGTCAAGGTACCCTTGTTCCCACATAAGGTTCTCCAGGTAGGTAACTTGACTTTCATCAATAAAAAGCAGGAGTTCACCGGCCTCGGTGTAGTCGGTTTGCGCGGCAAAGAGCGTCATACTTTTGAGGCGCTCATCATGCTCCTGTGCCATCGCGGCGGTGGCAATAGAGAGGAGCGCACCGCCAAGGCAGTAGCCAACCGCATGTATCTTGCGCTCAGGAATGATAGTCGAGATTGCCTTAAGCGCAGCCATAATGCCCAGCGTGCGGTAGTCCTCCAGGCCAAGGTCGCGGTCCTCTGAATCTGGATTCTTCCAGGAGATCATGAACACGGTATGACCATGGTCAACAAGATACTTCACCAGAGAATTGCCTGGCGAGAGATCAAGAATATAATACTTCATAATCCAGGCGGGTACGATCAGTACCGGTTCGGCATAGACAGTCTCGGTGGTCGCTGTGTACTGGATGAGTTCCATCAGGCGGTTGCGGTAGACGACCTTACCAGGTGTTGCGGCAACTGCCTTGCCAACCACAAAGTCTTCGGTTCCCACAGGCTTCTGGCTCGTAAGTGTACGCTGCATATCTTCCAGATAATCGTGCATGCCACGAACCAGGTTGGCTCCGCCCTGCGCGATGGTGGCCTGCAAAACTTCAGGATTGGTGTAGACCCCGTTGGAAGGGGCCAGCATGTCGAGCCACTGGCGAGCCATAAAGGAAACGACGTTCTCATGATGGTTCGAGACACCTGGGATGCCAGTGGTGGCGTTTTGCCACCACTGTTCGGTCAGCAGAAAGCTCTGACTAAGCAGGTTGAACGGCCAATGCTGCCATCCCTCGTGTGTAAAGCGTTGATCCTGTGGTCGTGGCTCAATAGAGGGTTGAGCCTGCGGATTAGCAGAGCGTGCGGCATACATTGAAAATTGCATAGCATCGCGCCAGGCCTGCTCGATAAGGCGAGTCTGGCTTCCTGGAGAATTGCTCAGATGCACCAGCCAATCAAGGTAAGCCAGTACCATAGAAGCCGGAGATATCCCGCCGGCGAAACGCGCCTGTTGCGCCTGGAACAACCGATCAAAGTTCGAGGCACCCCTGGGTGGAGTGGTGATAGATGATGTCATAGTGATGCTGCCTATCTCTCTATATAGAGAGTTTCTTTCTATCAATTCATGGATGAGACTTCTCGCTGCCTCATCCAATTCTGATCAATATTCTGGATTCAGGCAACGCTCAGAGATAGAACACAGATGCCATCTCTTAGCCCTGCTGGAAGGATAGCACAGGCAACTCACCATCCTATCACAGCTGTGCCGCAAACATCTCACAGAGATGTCACAAATAATTTATTGTAAAAACTTATAGGAGAACACGATAAGTATATGGTGTTGTCATTCGGATTCATATTGAGAAAGAGTAGCATTCTGAGGCGGCTTGTGGTACAACTACTGATAGGTCGTCGCATCTCGCGACATACTCAACCCGAAAGAGACCATGGGGTCAAGCATCTGGATGCAACATTGGAGTACACGATGCAAGGGTCACTTCCTTCATACGCAACGCAGGCTCCTCCTGACAAGGAGAACGTCGGCACACAGACGGTACCATTACAGCAACTGTTCGAGCAGCTCGAAAGCAACGAACAGGGTTTAACAGATGCAGAGGCGAGCAAGCGACTGAAAAAGTATGGCCCGAACGATACGACTGGAATCGCACGCATTTCGCCGGTAGTCCAGTTTCTGCGGCTGTTCTTGAATCCGCTGGTCGCCATTTTGATCGTTGCCAGCGTCGTCTCGGCAATCCTGGGTGATCGGATCAACGCCAGCATCATTATTGTCATCGTCTTGCTCAGCAACATACTCAACTTTGTCCAGACTTACCGATCTCAGAACGCCGTCAAGAAACTGCGTGCGAACGTCGCCCCTACGGCGAGCGTGCTACGTGATGGCATCTGGCTTGCACTGCCACGCCGCGAGGTGGTGCCGGGTGATATCGTCCGTCTCACGGCAGGAGATCTGGTGCCTGCCGATGCACGTCTGGTCAAGGCAACCGATCTTCATGTGCAACAGGCCGCGCTGACCGGTGAATCGCTCCCAGCAGAGAAAAGCGCGGATGACGATGGCAATGCCACAGAAAGGTTCACCGATGCGCACAATAGTGTCTTTCTTGGCACTTCCGTCGTTAGTGGCATGGGGACCGCATTGGTCACCGCAACCGGTCGCAACAGCGCCTTTGGCGATATCGCGGTGCGGCTAGCCAGTCGCGCACCGGAAACCGAGTTTGAGCGTGGCATCAAGGGCTTTGGCATGTTGATTATGCAAACCGTGTTTTTCCTGGTGATCTTTATCGTCCTGGTGGGCGTCCTTGGTCGTCATGACCCGTTCGAGACGGTACTCTTTGCCATTTCGCTGGCCGTTGGTCTGACCCCCGAGTTCCTGCCGATGATTACTACCGTGACGCTGGGGCAAGGCGCTCTGCGTATGGCAAAGCAGAAGGTGATCGTCAAACACCTGGAGTCAATCCAGAACTTTGGCAGCATCGACACATTGTGCAGCGATAAGACGGGAACGTTAACCAGTGGGGAGACGAGGCTCGAAGGGTACCGCGCTCTCTCTGAGGAAGTATCTGAGCGCGTGCTACTCTTTGGCTACGTGAACAGTACCTACCAGACCGGGATTAAAAGCCCACTTGATGAAGCGATTTTGCAGCATGGCACCCTCGATGTTGCAGGATATCGCAAAATTGGCGAGATCCCGTTTGATTTTGAACGACGCTGCCTCTCGGTGGTAGTACAACACGAGGAAGAAAGTTTGCTGATCACCAAAGGCGCTCCCGAGAGCGTGCTGGCTCGCTGCACGACGTATGAAAGCAACGGTGCATATAGGCCATTGGATGAAGTAAGTGGTGAGATGCGGAACAAGTACGTGAATATGTATCGTGATTTAAGTTCACAGGGATATCGCGTGCTGGCGGTTGCCTATCGCACGCTCCCGCAGCAAGACACGTATCGCAAAACAGATGAGCAGAACCTGGTATTGCTTGGCTTCTTGACTTTTGCCGACCCGCCCAAAGCGGATGTAGCCCAGGTGCTACAAGCACTCAAGAGTGATGGCGTGCAGGTCAAGATCGTCACAGGCGACAACGAATTGGTCACCCGTCATGTCTGTGAACAGGTAGGACTTACGAGTAGCAGGATCGTGTTGGGCAGTGAACTGGAGCGTATGACCGACCCCGCGCTGGCGCAGGTAGTTGAGGAGGTCAACATATTTGCGCGTGTCTCGCCAGCACAGAAGAACCGCATTATCCTGGCGCTCAAGAGCCGGAAGCACGTGGTCGGCTACATAGGCGATGGCATTAACGACGCTCCCTCGCTGCACGCTGCTGACGTGGGCATCTCGGTCTCGACCGGCGTTGACGTCGCCAAGGACGCGGCAGATATTATCCTGCTCGAACAGAGCCTGCAAGTGCTACACAAGGGAATTATCGAGGGACGAAAAGCCTTTGGCAACGTCATCAAATACCTGCTCATGGGTACCAGCTCCAACTTCGGCAATATGTTCAGTATGGCGGGGGCTTATGTCTTCCTGCCCTTTCTCCCCATGTTGCCATCGCAGATTCTGCTCAACACCTTCCTCTACGATCTCTCTCAAGTGACCATTCCCACCGATAACGTGGATGCCAGCTATATCAGAAAGCCGCAGCATTGGGATATCAAACTAATCCGTAATTTTATGCTTTTCATCGGGCCGGTCAGCTCGATCTTCGACTTCCTGACATTCTTCATCATGTTACGAGTCTTCAATGCCGGCGCTGTACTCTTCCATACCGGCTGGTTCGTGGAGTCGCTCGCGACCCAGACACTGGTCCTGTTTATTATTCGGACGGCGGGCAATCCGCTGCGCAGTCGCCCAAGCGGCCCGCTTGCGATCACGACGCTCCTGATTGTCGCTGTTGGCTTCTTACTCCCCTATACGCCACTGGCCGGACCACTTGGATTCACGCCACTACCAGCCCTGTACTTTCTCTTCCTGATAGGGATGGTCGTGAGCTACTTGCTCCTCGTTGAACTGGTCAAGCGGCGCTTGATGAGAAGATATGCATAAAAGGCCCTGCCCGAAAGTATTGCCTGCCGCGATAGTTTTTTACGCATTTTCAAGGAGGGGCGTTCCGGTGGAGTCAGGTGCGAGCGTCAGCATTGTGTAGCCATTGTGTGTTCCGGGCTCGCCAAGACTGCTATAATGCGCTGTAATCGGCACTTCGCGCCCGTCTTTGAGCGTGATCGAGTAACTGGCCGTTTGATCGCTCAGCCGATTGAGCGTGAGCGCGTTCATCACACATTGTTCGCGACAGAGCATGGTGCCGTTTGCATGGTGACAGGAAAGCAGGCTGTAGCATTTCGCCTGACCAACCACCTGGTCAGCAGACCAGCCACAGAGACGCCTGGCCGCCTCATTATAGAGGACAACCGTGCGATCAGCCGCGAGAACTAAAAGAGGGACGGGAGCGCGTTCAAAAGCTGCCAGCGCCAGTTGCTCGGGTCCTGTACCACGTGACGCTGGTTCGGCAACAGTTTCAGTTGTCGGCATACTCAGGCGGTAGCCTATCCCACGCACGGTCTCGATGAGCGCGTCCGTTCCCATCGCCTGGCTCAGCTTACGCCGCAGGTTACTGATATGAATATCCACGGCACGATCAAAAGGGACGTGGTGCTGGAAACCAGGAATCAGTTCGAGCAATTGTGTGCGTGAGAAGACGCGGCCAGGAGTTCGCAGCAGTAAATACAGTAACTCGTACTCCAGGCTCGTCAGTCCGATCACTTGCCCGGCGACACGTACTTCCCTCTGCTCTGGGTCGAGTTCAAGAGAGCCACACCGTAAAAGGCGATGCGTGCTTACCGCTTGCCGCTCCGTTCTTCGTAAGACAGCCTTGATGCGTGCAAGTAATTCGCGTGGGTGGAAAGGCAGTGAAAGACATTCATCCGCACCGGCAGCAAAAGCAAGCAGATTCCCGAGTTCATCAGGGTGGTTATTGAGAATAAAGATGGCAGTGTTAACGTCATCTTGCCGGATCGTGCGGCAGAGTTCCAAACCGTCAATCAGAGGCAGTGCCTGGTCGAAGAGCAACAGGGCCGGATGATGCTGCCGGGCATATTGCAAAGCAGAGCGACCATTATAAGCGCACAAGGTTGTAAAGCCTGCACGTTCTAGCAAGGCTTTCAGTAACTCTACTGTTTCCCGTTCATGGTGAGCTACCAGGATAAGGGGGAGCGAAACATCCACTCGCGTTGACATGACAGGAGCCTCTCTGTTCGTATGACAGCGAACTTGACTAGCCCGAAAAATAAGCAGACAACCCTACGCTTGCTTCAACGCTACAAAACAATTTCTGTGATTAACACTATAGCGTATTCGTGCCTGTGCGTCAAGAATAAGCAAGCTGACAGACGAATTTCAGCCTTACAAAAATCATACAATTTTTCACGAACAATCTAAACACGTGCGCGATATCATCAATAATAGAACCTGCGTGAGGCAATGGTTATAAGCAGGATAGCCGATGTCAACGCTACCGTATAGTCAGGCATCGAAATCGGTGCTGGTCTATTTTCAGGGAGGGAAATGGAGCATGGGCGATCAGTATCCAACGCTTGCAAACTTTAGCCGTCAAGGTGTGTCCATTCGTGCAATGGAACGTGCGGACCTGGCCGTTGTCGTCGAACTGGATGCACTTGTCTTTGGGGTGATGCGCTCAGCGTATTTCGAGCGGCGATTGGCAACCCTCAATGAGAATGATGCTGATGCACGCATGATTTTTTTAGTTGCCGACTATCAGGGTACGGTCATTGGCTTTGTGATGGGTACGTTGGCTTACGGGGAGTTCGGCCTGACGCAGGTGACGGCTATTCTTGATTCCATTGCGGTTCCTCCGCGCTATCAGCAGCAGGGCATTGGCCGACAATTGATAGAAGCCTTTATCAAGCGAAGTACCATGCAGGGAGCGGCAGCAGTCTATACGTTGGTCAACTGGGATAACTGGACTCTGCTCAAAGCTTTTCATTCGCTTGGTTTTGCCTTAGCTTCGACCATCCCCCTGGAACGGCGGATTGACTAAATAGACACCTGCACGGAGGGCGTTGGCGATGAGTACCGGCATACCACAGGGACGCGACATCCAACTACAAGAGCAGGGCTGGACCCGACGCTTTACTGCTATGGGACGGCGGTTAAATGATGCTGTGGAATTGTATTGTCAACTTGGATTCGAGACCTTGTTGGAGCCAGTGGAACTGGATGAGGAACATTTATCTGGTGCTGATGGATGCGAGCGCTGTATTATCACGACCCTGGCACGCACCATTTATACCCGGCCTCATAGGATGGTCAGTGCTGATGCATGTTCATGATAATCGGAGTCCCCTCTACCAGGGGTGGATATTGCTTTGAAAGAGGAAGATTATGCCGAATTTTAGCGGGAAAGACCCCACGAGCTTTGGCTTTGAGGAGATAGCGTATAGCAAACGTGACTGGGTGGCAACTGTGACCATCAACCGCCCCGAGAGCTATAACGCCTATACCTGGCGAACGCTGCAAGAGATGACGCAGGCATTCCGCGACGCTTCCTGGGATGACCAGATCGCCGTCGTTGTGCTTACTGGCGCAGGTGACAAGGCATTCGGCACTGGAGGCGATGTCAAGGAATATGCCTCCGAGTACACACAGCGCCCACACGATTACTGGAAGTGGATGGGACTGTTTACGGACTGCATTGATATCCTGCGCAACATTGGCAAGCCCACGATTGCCCGGCTCAATGGTATGGTCGTCGGCGGTGGAAATGAGTTCAATATGGCCTGTGACCTGGCTATCGCTGCCGATCATGTGCGTATTCGTCAGGTTGGTACCGAGGTGGGCAGCGTCGCCGCGGGTGGCGCGACACAATGGCTGCCGATTATGGTTGGAGACCGGCGAGCCCGCGAGATATTGTGGCTGTGTGAATGGATTGATGCCCCGACCGCCCTCGCCTGGGGTCTGGTCAACCAGGTTGTACCCTATGCCGAGCTTGACGATGCTGTTGCTACGATGGCTGCCAAACTGGTGGACAAGTTCCCTGAGTGCATGCGCTATACCAAACAGCAAACAAATTTCTGGAAAGACCTTTCATGGTACCAGACCGTCGGCCACGCTCGCGATTGGCTTGCCCTACACTATACCTCATTGGAACCGTATGAAGGCATGCACGCCTTCGTCGAAAAGCGGCGGCCAGACCATCTTGGAGTGCGCCAGCGGGCCATGACGGAAGAGTCAAGCGAGTTTCTCTGGGGAGCATACACCCAGGAGTGCCATGCTTGCGGTACCAGGGGCATACCAGCGCAGTTCACTTTCTGTGGGCGCTGCGGCGCAAAACTTGAGAAGTGAAGTATTAAGACGAATCGAGCAATAAAGGGAGAGAGATATGCGTGCTGCCGTTTTCTATGGGCCACATATGCCGCTGCGCGTTGAGGACATGCCTGTGCCTGCATTAGATGCAGGCGAGGTTCTGGTGAAAGTGGCAGCATGCGGTCTCTGCCACACAGATTTGCACTATATTGATCACGCTGTACCAACTGTCAAAAAACCACCCATGATTCTTGGACACGAGACCAGCGGCACCGTCGTATTAGCCGGACCCGCCGCCGGCGCTATCAAAGAAGGGGATCGCGTGCTGCTACCGGCCATCCTCACCTGCGGTCGCTGCGCTGCCTGTCGTTATGGACGTGAGAATATCTGCCAGAACATGCGCATGTTCGGCAATGATATTGATGGGGCTTATGCTGAGTACGTGAAGGCTCCCGCTAAGGATATCTTCGTCTTGCCCCCTGACATTCCACTGGTGGAAGGCTGCATCATCGCTGACGCGGTGACCACGCCCTATCATGCAGTCAAGAATCGTGCTGAGGTGCGGCCTGGAGATAGCGTCGTCGTCTTCGGCTGCGGCGGTGTAGGTCTCAATGTTGTCCAATTCGCTCACCTGGCCGGCGGCATCGTCATCGCTGTAGACATTGTAGAAGAGCGACTGGAATGGGCGCGTCGCCTGGGTGCCAGTATGACCGTGAATCCCCGGCAGATAGAGGGCGGCGCTGCCCGCAAGATACGACAATTGACCGGCGGCGGCGCTGATGTCGCCATGGAGGCCATCGGCAATCCCGCCACCATACAGGAAGCCTTCAGCTCGCTCCATCCAGGCGGCCGGCTGGTTGTTGTGGGCTATAGCGACCACGAGGTTGCCTTCAATGCTGGTCGCATTATGTACCGCGAAATGGAGATCCGGGGCAGTCTCGGCTGCCGCCCGGTTGATTATCCGCGTGTGATCGAACTGGTACGTACCGGTCGCATCCAGGTAGTCCCTCTGGTGACAGCGCGTTTCCCGCTGGCGGACATCAACGAGGGTCTTGACGCTTTACGACACAGCCAGGGGATTCGTTCTGTCGTTGTTATGGAATAGTGAGCGAGGAAAAATTTGAGAGTATGAAGCTATCATCATCAGACCTTATCACGCTAGATGTCACGGAAGGCGTTGCGAAGGCAACACTCAATCGGCCACCGCTCAATATCCTGACACTGGCAATGATGCGTCAGCTTGCTGAAACACTCGATGCAGTAGCTCAGCTAACGGAGGTCAAAGCTCTAGTGCTGGCAGCAACCGGCAAAGCTTTCTGCGCCGGAGTGGATGTCGCTGACCATACGCCCGAACGGACTGAACCAATGATCCATGAATTTTGCACGCTCTTCACCCACTTGAGAACCTTGCCCGTGCCGACCATCGCGGTTGTGCAAGGGGCGGCGCTTGGCGGGGGTACCGAGTTAGCGGTTGCCTGCGATATGGTGCTAGCGGCAACATCAGCCCGCTTCGGCCAGCCAGAGATCAAACTGGGCGTCTTTCCACCGATTGCCGCCGCGCTCTTTCCACAGTTGATCGGCTATCAGCAGGCAGCACGCCTGCTCTTTAGCGGTGAAACGATCACTGCTAGCGAGGCCGCGCAGTTGGGATTGGTCACCTTTGTGGCAGCAGATAACGAGCTGGAGACCGCGCTGGAGCGTCAACTCGCGCAGTTCCGAGCCATGAGTGCCGCGGCTTTACGCATGACAAAACGTGCGCTGCTCTATGGCGCAGACCTGGGAGTAACACGCGCACTGCCCAAAATTGAATACCTCTATCTGCAAGATTTGATGGCTACTGCAGATGCTCGCGAGGGCGTGCAGGCTTTTATTGAGAAACGTCAACCCCTTTGGAGCGATAGGTAGCAACGCGCTGTATCACATTGATAAAGACATCTTTTGATTGCCACGCAATATCCATCGAGGAGGCGACCTATGCTAAATGATATTGAGGTCTCGACAGGCGGCATAGACACCGCTACGACACTGATGGCTGTGTTGGAGCGCTGCTTTGCACTGGCAATGCATACCGGAGTAGCAAATGATGAGCAACCCGGCGTCATCGGCTACTTTCCCGTCTATTTCCCCGAGGAAATCGTGCATGCTGCCGGGCTGCGGCCCCATGCGCTGCTTGGCGGCGGCAATAAGCTTGAAATGCGCCTGGCGGATGCACGCATCGGCTCCTTCGTCTGCTCGATCTGTCGCAGCACGACGGAGCAGGGTCTTAACGGGACATTGCGCGGGATGCAGGGCTTTTTTACGCAACCCATTTGCGACGCAGCCAAGCATATGGCCGGCATCTGGGGACGAAATTTTCCTGCTCAACCATCGCAAATACTCGCGCTGCCACAGAATGTCAACTCTGCTGCCTCGGGACGCTATGTCTACGATGAATACCAGCGACTGCGCGGTGTTCTCGCCGCCCAGTTGGGTCATGACATTCCAGACGAGGCTATTCGCACAAGTTTGCGCGTCTACAATGAGAATCGCCGTTTGCAGCGTGAGTTATACCGCATCAGGCGCGATGATCCCGCACGACTCTCAACGGTGGAGACATACCTGCTTGTACGCGCCGGGACGCGCATTCGCCGCGAGGAGCATAACGTGCTGCTGCGCGATGCATTACGCTTACTGGCAGAGCGACCGGTGCGTCCACGCGATAAGCCCAGGGTCATATTTCTTGGAGGCTTCTGCGAACAGCCCCCACTTGAGATGATCGAGACCATTGAGGACGCCTGCTTCATTGTAGATGATGATCTGCTGATTGGTCAACGGTGGATTACCGCGGACATCGCCGCAGATGATGGCGACCCCGTGTGGGCGCTGGCTGAGAGTTATATCGAGCATGCAGCGTCAAGTCCGGTACAATACGATGCACGCAAGCCGAAAGAAGAGATGTTGATGCGTATGCTCAAGGATGCGCGAGCCGAAGCGGCTATCATTACCGCCGCCAAGTTCTGTGAACCCGGTCTTGATGATCAACTTGCGCTTTCGCACCGGCTTGATGCCGAGAATATACCGTATCTTGTGCTTGAGTTTGAAGAAAAGATGACAAGTTTTGAGCAGATGGCGATGCAAGTGGAGACCTTCGCCGAATCGCTCCTGTTCCACTAAGTGGAAGAAGGCTACTATGAGTGTTATAACAGAAGGACTGGATGCGCGTACTGCCGGCCAACACCTGGTCAACCAGTGGCTGGCGTCCCTGGGTACCGCACACGAACGAGGTCAACCAGTAGCATATGTGTTCGTCATGGGCAACGCCATCGAGATTTTGCGCACATTCGGATTCGAGATGGTCTTCCCGGAAATCAATTCCTTGCAGACTGGCGTGCGTAAGGCCGCGCCGGACTTCATTGCGAAGGCTGAGGACTATGGATTCTCGCCTGATGTGTGTAGTTACGTCAAGGCAGATGTAGGTTTGATGCTCAGCAATATGCAGCATCCATCCGGCGTACAGATGCCCGTACCCGATCTCGCCATCGCGTCAAGCCTCTGCAATGTCTATATCAAGTGGGCCGAGATCTGGGAACGACGCTTCGGCACACCCGCCTTCGTGCTGGATATCCCCGGCAAGCGTTTTGCCGCCTGGAAGTCGCCTGTGGGCAGTCCCCAGCACCTGACCGATGCACGCTGGGTGGAAGGTCAGTTCCGTGATCTCATTGCTCGCTGCGAGCAGATTACCGGCAAAAAATTCGACATGGACCGCCTGGCAGAGGTCGAAGCCAATGTGAACGAGATGGTCCGCCTGTGGATCGAAATTCTCGCGTTCAACCAACATCGCCCGGCCCCGTATAACTCAATGCTCGATGGCCTCACCTACATGGGAGTGCTGAACGCCTGGCGCGGCACCCCTGAGGGCGTTGAATACATGCGCCTGCTCCATACTGAGATCGCGGGCAAGGTCGCACGCGGAGAGGGGCGCGTCCCCAATGAGCGTTTCCGCCTCGTCTTCAGTGGCACACCATGCTATGTGAATATGCGCCGCTTGATCGAACTTTTTGAGAGTCACGGCGGTGTCTTTGCCGCCTCAGACTACCTCACCTATGCGGCAGGCGGCCTGGATAGCGCGGGTCTCTTCTACGATACCTCGCGCCCACTGGAGAGCCTTGCCGAAGTCACCACCCTTGCCTCGCAGATGGGACTCTCGAATCACTTCTTCTCGCACCACGCCCTGGCGCAGCAGATGAAGGACTTCGCGGCAGATGGCATCGTCTACCACGGCATCAAAAGCTGCCGCACCGTCGCCACAAGCATGGCGGATAATCGCGAGTACGTCACGACGAAGCATGGTATGCCCACGCTTTATATCGAGTCCGATCTTATCGATCCGCGCTACTGGTCGGATGCGCAGATTAAGAACCGCGTGGATGCCTTCTTTGAGGTACTGGAGCAGCGCAGGAATCTTCAAAGCATACAGGAACGTTAAGGGAGGGTCAAGCGCATGGAATATGTTGCAGGTATTGATGTGGGTTCAACCCAGGCCAAAGGAGTTATTCTCGACGAGCATGGTGCGATGGTTGCGCAGGCTCTCCTCGACATGGAAACCAATATGGGCACGGCAGCGGAAACGGTCTTCCGAAGCGTGCTTGCGGAAGCGCAATTGAACGTTGATGATATTGTATTCACAGTCGCTACCGGCTATGGCCGCTATCGTGTGACCTTCGGCGATTTGCAGGTGACGGAGATCAGCTGCCACGCACGCGGGGCATTAGCAGAGTTTCCAGCCACCCGCACGGTGCTGGATATCGGGGGGCAGGACACAAAAGCCATTCGTATCGGGGATGCTGGTGAGGTTACAGATTTTGCCATGAACGACAAGTGCGCTGCCGGCACCGGGCGCTTCCTGGGAGCCGCGTCATTTGCACTGGAACTACCTCTGTCCGAGCTTGGCCCACTGGCGCTAAAGTCAACAAAGCCCGTCAAAATCACGACCACCTGTACGGTTTTTGCGGAGACAGAGATCATTGGGCATCTGGCAAAAGGTCATCTGCCTCAAGATGTGCTGATGGGTATGCACCACTCCATTGCCACACGCTGCGCCTCGCTTGTGCGTCGTGTTGGACTGGCCCCTGAAATCACATTTACCGGAGGTGTCTCGCGCAACCAGGCGATGGTTGCATTGCTCCAGGAGGTGCTTGGAACGCCGCTCAATGTGAGCGGGCAGGCGCAGTTCATGGGAGCCATCGGCGCTGGACTCTACGCGCTCGACCATGCACGCGCCGGTCACCCGCAGAGAAGAGAGGAGGCGGTTCGATGACGCTCGTTGTTGGCATTGATATCGGATCCACCTACACGAAAGCCGTTATGTTGGACGAGTCAAGGGATGTGCGTGCCACTGCCATCCGTCGCAGTGGCTACAAACCGGCGTCAGCCGCTGCCGCAGTGTACGAGGACCTCTTCGCAAATGCAAGTGTCTCGCGAGCAGAAGTGACGTATATTGCTACTTCCGGCTACGGGCGCTACATGGTGCCATTCCGTCATACGCAGATTACTGAACTGACCTGCCATGCTCTCGCGACGATCTACCATTTCCCGCAGGTGCGCACCATTCTCGATATCGGCGGCCAGGATATCAAGGCCATCCGCATTGATGAACGTGGGCGCGTGCGGGCATTCCGACTGAACGACAAGTGCGCTGCCGGCACAGGCGCGTTCCTGGAGAAGACTGCCCGTTATCTGGGTCTGACGACGGCTGATATCGGACCCTATGCGCTCCGCTCTACCATGCCTGTTGAGATCAGTAGCGTCTGTGCTGTATTCGCGGAATCAGAAGTCATCAACCATCTCTCCACCGGGGTTGCGCCGGAAGACATTATACAAGGTGCGATTAGTGCGCTCGCCGGACGTGCTGTGCAGTTGATGAAGCGAGTCGGTCTTGAGCAGGATTTCGCGCTTGCAGGCGGCATGACGCAGAATGCCGCCATGGTGGCAGCGATTGCGGCAAGGCTCGCTGCTCCATTGAACCTGCCGCCACAGGGATTGGGCCAGTTCAACGGAGCCTTTGGCGCTGCTTTACTTGGACTGCGGCGCGTCGAGCGGCTACTGGCCGAGGGACACGAGATTCCACCTCCGGGGAGCGATGGTCCGGTCCAGACCACTCGACGCTGGTCACTCTTCGTTCAAGCCGCACAGGAGCCTGCTGTGGCAGCTGGCCCCAAGCCATTAAAAATGTTGAGATGAGAAAGGCAAGCTGATGAATTTAGATAGCTCCATCTGATCATAGTGGGCCGTAGGCGATGCATCAAGGGCAAGCAAAAACCTGGCTCACTTCCCTTCGACCATACAAAATCTAAACAATTCTTCACGAACAACCTATACAAAGCAATGGTATCATCTGCCATAGAACCTGCGTGAGGTGAGTATCACCAGGGAGAGAAGGTATTATATTTATACAATTTCGGAGGAGAGACCATGGCACTGTTACCAGGCACAGCCCCTGTCAATCAGGGCAAACGACCCCATGTACCATTCGCATTCTTTTGCGTAGAAGTCTTCATTGGCATCCTGTTATGCATCGCATTCATCTCAGGCGTCTACTTTACACTCGGGGCCGCTTTTGGATATCAGAGGACACCAACGGTAGCACACGCTGCGCAGGTCGAGCACCATACACAGGTGAACCTCAAGATCATCCTCAATCAGCCTGGCTATCAGAAGGATTGGCCGGCCTATGCTCCCAATACCCTGGTGGTACCCGCCTACAGCCTGGTCACCGTCACTATTCGCAACTACGATCTGGGCGATACTCCCTTGCCCAAGGGGTCACCCTTCTCGACGGTCCAGGGCATCGAGGGCGGTGTTGCCTATGCTGATGGGCATGCCTACACGGCCTTAGCGCCGGATAAAGTGGCTCATACCTTCACCATTCAGCAACTGGGCATCAACGTGCCGGTGCCAGGTGATACGAAGACGGGCAAGCCCTATGTCGAGGTCAGCTTCACCTTCCGCACCGGCGCAGCTGGCTCCTACTACTTCCGGTGTTATGATCCCTGCGGGATGGGTGCAAGCGGATGGCAAGGCCCCATGGTCACCAAAGGGTACATGCTCGGCACACTGACCGTTCAGGGATGAAGAGGACCGGGGTACACATGACTACGACGACTCTCGGACAGGCTCCGCGACAACAGCGATCACCGGCCTTGCTTGTGCTGGCGTTGTTCGCGCTCAGCGTTCTGCTCATGGGCATGAGCGGTTGTGGTACCCCGGCTACTAATACGAGTGCTGCTACAGTACCCGTAGCTCAAACTCAATCCGTGCAACAGGTGCAGGTACACCTTGCCAAGGTGCCTACCATCTCCACGGACGTGCGGGTGGCGCAAAGGCATCTCTACACCGTTTCAACATCTAACGTCGGCCTGATGCAACCCGCAGTGGATGCGCAAGGCAATGTCTGGGTTGGTGAGATGCATACCAATCGCCTCGCTCGCCTCGATTCGCAGACGGGTGTCGTGACTAGCTGGACCCCTCCTGGTGCACAGTATGGCATTATGACCACGGCCATTGATGCCCAGGGAAACACCTGGTTCGCTGAGCAAAACGCCAACTACATCGGGCGCTTTGATCCCAGGCAGCAGACGTTTCGCCTCTTCCCGCTGGGTAGCTGGAAAGGCAGCCCGCTCGGTCCACAAGACCTGCGCTTCGATGGCAATGGCTTGCTCTGGTTTACAGCACCAGAAGGAGGGGCGATTGGGCGGTTGGACCCCACGACCGGTGCCATCCGCATCTGGCCCATCCCTTCCTCTCCGTCTTCGCTCGCCGTCACATCCACTGGATTGGTCTGGTTTGGGGCAGATGGCGCGATTGGCACTCTTGATCCTACTACGGGCCAGATCACCCTCTATGACCTGCCCAACCCGCAAACCCAGGTCTTCTCGATGGCTCCTGATACCACAGGGCGTATCTGGTTCACCGAAGTGCTACCCGGCAAGCTCGGCATGTTTGACCCAACGACAGACACATTGACCGAACTGCCCGTACCCGCTCTCGCAGGAGGCCCTCCCGCCCTGTACGAACTTGTCATTGATCATAAGGATGAGGTCTGGTTCGTGGACGTGGGTGCCAACACGCTGGTACGCTACGTACCTGGGAAAAAAACTTTGACGTTCTTCCAGCTCTCCTTGCCGGGCAGCGCTCCCTTCGGCCTCACGCTCGACCCTGCTGGCAAGCTATGGTTTACCGCCGGCGGTTCTCCAGCCAACTATGTCGGAGAGATAACCCCCTAAATACACGTCTACGCACGCAACTGGGGCCTTTCACTCGTTCTGCTGAGACGAAAGTGCGTTCGTACGCAAACTTCGTCAGGATCATGCTGCAATCCAGGCTGATCTGGTCCGCAAATCGAACAACGACATGGCGTCCCGATTTTTGACGAAAGACGATTTATGCGTGGATTTCAGCGGCTCAGCCCTTGACAAGGATATTGCTATATGTTATATTTGCCATAACATATAGCAATATCCTTGTCAAAGACGGGTAATGAAGAGACGAGCAGGAGAATGAAACTCTGAGGAAGGGGAGGGCCGCCTCTCAGGCTAAAAATGGGACACTTCAGGTTGGGATGCGACTCTCCCGATCAACGTTCCTACAGAAAAGCTTCTTCACTCAAGCAGAGTATGGAGGTAACCATGACTCATCAATATGGAACCTGGAGTCCCTATGGTGGGAGCAACTCCATCATATTGGCGGTAGTAATGTTGATCATCACGGGTGTTTTGATTGCCTTAGCCATTCGATTACATCATCCAATAGAAGTCAAAAGACCTGGTAGGTTTCTTGGCGTTTCTCTCGTCGTGATATGGGGGCTGGCTGTGATAACTTTCCTGGTTGCAGTTATTACCTACGCGCTTGCGCTGTATCAGCAGGTGGGTCATCCCACTGGACCGACGAACCCAATAACTCCCGTGACTATGACCTCGGGAGTATTTGCTTTTTTCGTTATCGTGTACCTGGCACAACGGAGCGGACCCCTGGTCGCTATTGGGAGTGCCATTGTTGGTACAATAGCTGCGCCGATGATATTCGAACTCCCATTCGATCTCATCGTTATGTGGCGAACGTATCCTCCCACTCCTGAAATACTGTTTACATTGCTCTTCTTTTTACCTCTCTTTCTCGTAGAGTTACTCAGTTTTGCGATGCTTACGTTATCGCCGGTAATGAAGCTGTCGAGATATACACTATTCATTTTGGCGGGAATGTTTTTGATATTCGCGGTTTGGGCGTTGTTCGGCTTTGCGTATCCAGCAGCTCCCATACCGGTTGCGCTTAACATGATAGCAAAAATCCTGGCGTTCGCTACTGCTGTCTCGCTCTTCCTTCCGCAGGGAAAAGCGCAAAATAACTATATCTATAAGGTGAAGTACCCCTGGCTAAAGCCGAGGGGCTTCTACAGCCATTGCTAGCTGTTGGCTTCTTCCAAGCCGTAGTATGTTGATGGCAGCGTTGTGATCGCGATCTAGTTCAGTGCCACACTCGCAACTATGCCACCGCTCTTCAAGCGTTTTCTTGCGGATCGTGCCACAACCGCTACACACTTGACTGGTATATCTGGGGTTGACTTGTACGACTGTCCTACCAGCGTTCTCAGCTTTGTAGGTACAGTACCCGACAAATTGGCCCCAGCCAGCATCCTGAATTGACTTGTTTAAGCCGCTTTTCACGGTGCTCCTTTTGTAAGCGTTCAAGCTCCTGTTTTGCCAACCGATCGAGAATGGCAACAATGGTTTCACCGGTCATGGCATGGATGAAACGCAGCGTTTGTAGTGTCCGTTCCCATATGTGGGTTGTTCTGTAAGTGTTTGTATCCATGCATGTATTTTACTACAACTTGCGTCAACTGTCAAGCAATCCCAACCCATCACGCCCCACAAGGTAGGCCCTTGTATCCCCCGCTTGAAAGACGGGGGTTTTACGGGCCGACGTCATAAATAAGGCGAATAGTGCGCAGCAGTAGCTAAGGATGCCAGCGTTCTTGATCACTTTACATTGGAAAGCCAGGTGTTAGCGGACGAACGGACGGCTCGTCTTAACCTGTTTCCTTCTTATACTCAGTTGGGGATTACGTAATCTACGTAGTCTCCAACTGATTCTCCGCCACATCCTTCCTTTTTCAAATACGTAGTGCGACGCGTTATTGTACGGATAGATTCGCGCCACCAGTTGAGTACACTATGAGCATCAAGACGTTCACGCAAACGAGTGAACAAAGGCACCTCAAACAACATGAGGAGCTACTCATGAAGAAAACTCGTATTAAAAAATTTGAGTACCCTCTGCGATGCCGACAACCGTACCCTGGAGTACTGCCGGCGCGATTTCAACAAAATCGCTCGCAAGACTGGCACTTGCGCCCCCATTCATCCTGTTGAGTTATCAGCTACGCGCCTGCTCAAAGACCCCACTACGGTCGAGGCTCTCCAGCAGCCTACACATGGGGAGGGCTACGACATGATCCTCGTCCTCGGTTTGCTTGACTACCTGTCAGCGCCAGCCGTCACGAACTTGATTGATATCCTGACGACCTTGCTCAAATCAGGAGGTGATATTCTTCTGACGAATGTGCATAGTCGCAATCCGTGGCGGTCATTCATGGAGTACATCGGCGAGTGGCGGGTCATTGCTCGCGAAGAGCGTGAATTCGGCGACCTCGCGCTGGGCAATCCATCACGCTTCAAGCCACTTGAGCTGATTACGGGCGAGTCAGGCACTAACCTGTACTTTGCAGGCCGCAAATGAGGTATTAGGAGAATAGATATGCATATGATCAGAGAAAGACAAAGTGTTCCTGAACCATTGAAGCACATGTGGGATAGCTCAACCTTCTCTCAAACCAGAACGATTGAGACGAGCGCGGGAACGCTCGAACTACGCCGTTTTTGCTCTTCCTCATTCATCGAGGAGTTGAGAGCCGATAGAGGATTATGTGCCTTTGCACGTCTTCCAGAGCGGGAGTACGCGCTCCTTCTCAGGATTGCAAAGCGCCCTGACAGTATGCTTACACTGGCATATACGCCTTCAGGAGAAATTGTAGGTCAAGTAACAATTGTTCCCTGTGACGGATGGTGGCAGGATTTGGAGAACAACTATGAGATAGCGATAGAGGTAAGCTCATACTGGCGGAGATTAGGCCTTGCACGGGAGTTGCTGAATTTTTCGCTAGAGTTGGATGCCCTGGAAGATGTGATTCTCCAGGCAATAGGTCTCTCGTGGCATTGGGATACCGAGGAAGTCGGCTTACCAGCTTCGCGCTATCGCCAATTGATTGCTCGACTTTTCGCGCCATATGGTTTTCTGGAGTATCAAACCAGCGAGCCCAATATTAGTATGGAAGCTACGAACATCTTGTTGGTGCGCATAGGTAGCCGTGTTGGTCAGCAAAGGGTAGCACAGTTTATTAATCGTCTCCTGGATACAGACAACCTCTCTACCTGGTAGTTGTCCCTGGATGTGTAGGAAATGGTGGAAAACCCATGCCAAACCTGCATACCATAGTGGCGACAGCTTCATTCCTGCCAGCGCGGCAATCTTGCTGAAACGTTCTGGATATCATCACGCAAAAGCAATGCCCGGGACAGCGGTGTGGAGGAAATCACATCCTCTCACCGCTATCGGGGCCTCCTTTGTCGAGAAGATGGGCTGCTGTCTCCCCAACGATGGTCTCAATCGGCCCGGCCCGTTCTCTCCTGATGCGTCTCCCTTGACAGCATGCTGCCAGCAGGTAGACTCCCTGTCTTTTTCCTCTCTGCACAGGTCACAGGTGAACAGGACAACGGGCCACAAGCATTGACTGCGCTTTCATTCAGAGGAAATCTGAGGTGGAATTGGCGTAGCCGATTTCGTCGTATAGGGTCCCAGATCCTGGATCATACGTGGGATAGTGACGAAGCGAAAGCCGCGCTGTAGCAGGGTGGCGATAATAGTTGGTAAGGCCGCGACTGTTTGTGAGCGATCACCACCTCCATCATGCAGCAGGATAATTGAGCCATTCTTCGTCGAATTGAGCACGTTTTGAATAATGGCATCGGTTCCCGGCTGCGACCAATCCCTTGGGTCAACATTCCACAAGATGGTGGAGAGACCAAGGCTGGCTGCAATCGACTCCACCTGGTCGTTAAAGTTGCCTCCAGGTGGGCGAAAGACGATCGGCGCTTGCCCGGTGATGGACGCAATCTCATTGGAGGTACTTTGCAGTTCCGAACGCACCTGGTCGGCAGACAGGGTGGTCAAATTAGGATGTGACCAGGTGTGGTTTCCCACGGCATTGCCCTGCTGGTACTCCTGTAGTACAAGGTTGGGATTGTTCGCGGCATTCGAGCCGATCACAAAGAAGGTCGCCTGTATCCCGTAGCTCTTGAGAATGCCCAGGATTTGAGAGGTATAGATTGAATTGGGGCCATCGTCAAAAGTCAACGCGATTTCTGGCAGTTGAGGATTACCACTATAGAGTGGATAACCCAGCACACCCGGTGGGGATATGATGTTCACTGCACTCACATTGACGCTCTGGGCCGCATCCGTCCCCGTCCAGCTCATGTAGGTAGCGCCACTCAGGAGCGCCAGAGCGGGACCATAGGGAGTGGTTTGCGACGTGTAGACCGGATCGTAAAGATACTTGCCGCCTTCAAAGATAGCCAGGCGAACATGCGCATCAGTGGCCGTGCGCCAGGCAACATCTACGTATGGGTCTGGGACCCCCGCTGGAGCAAGACCAACGGGAAGCTGGCTGGTTGAGGCAAGCGTGACCACTGCACTCAGGGTCGCTGGATGCGACGGATCGTAGCAGCCAATCACAATATACGAACTGGCACTCACATCTTCCCAACCCACAAACAGGTATCCACTGGCAGTAACCAACGAAGGACCTGTCCTGGCAGCAATGTTGTAAGTGATCTTGGAACCAAAGGTGCTGGCGTCAGCCGAAGAGACGAGGTTTAAACGTCCATCCGTACCTCTCCAACTCAGGTAGAAGCGACCACTAAAGGCTGCGATGGAGGGAACATTGTTTGAGCGCTCGCTCAGGGTCACTTTGTTGGCAAGATGAGAAGGATCCGCCGGGTTATAGCGACCAACGTTGAGGCGGTTATCTGTTCCCCGCCAGGCGACATAGAGATTGCTATTAAAGACTGCTAGACTGGGTCCCAAACCCACCAGGGTACTATCTGTCAGCTTTTGCGCAGGACCAAAAACCTTGCTGGCGGTGTTGTAGGTCATCAGGTTCAAGTTATGATCCGCATTCCTGCCCGTCCAGCCGACATACAGCGTCGCGTTAAAGGCGATTAGGGCGGGAGTAGAGTCCGCCCGTTGGCTGGAAACCGTGGCGGGACGAAGTGCAGTAGAGGAACTCGCAGCCACCGGACTCACTCTCACGTAGCCAAGGGCCAGCAGAGCCAGCAGGAGCGGCAAAGCCACCCGGTGCCAGAACCAGGTGCCGCGCTTTGATGTATCCTTCACACCAGCGCTGTTAAGAAACATAGCAAACCTCCTTGTTCAGCTATGAGCAACAATTATTCTTTCCTTAATACAGACCAGGATACCCTTGTTCATGGAGTATTTATGTCTCGCGCCAGCATGAAAACCGCTTGCTGGCTGACGAAGGGGAATGGAGAGGGCAGTGCCGTTGTGCCTGTTTGCTTCTTACTGCTGCCACGGAGACAGTGGTGACTATTCGAGCGACCGATGCGGGAGGCTCTTTGCCTTGCAGAGTCCAGGTCAGGACCAATTGTCGTAATATCTCATGCCTACTCTCCAATCCCCCTCTTACCTGGGTATACTTCCTTACGCTTAAATGATAGCATCCACTTCTCGCAGTACCATCACGATCACGCGGTATACTGTCACACCACCATCACACTTGCTCTTCACGGTCTGCGGCGCAAAGGCAATCCCTGGTTACGCTGCCTGTTAGTGCAGGCCGCTCATTCAGCTTTGCTTCTTTTCTCACAAATTAGCACAAAAAGCGGCGGGAAGCTGATGGAAAGCGACCTGTTGGTGCGCTTTCTCGTCTGACAACCCGGCAATCGTTGTCTGGCACTTCTTGCGCAAATGCACCAGATAGGCGTGTAGCTCATCCCTGGTATAGGGATGTTCGGGAAGGACACCTGCCGGGTCAAGCTCAGCCAGGGTGAAGGGCGGGGGGGAGAGAATCCTTCAAGTGGCGGGAGCAAAATGCATCTCGCTAGCTGGCTGTACCCGCACTTTGCACTCACCTGCCCAGAAACCATTGAGCGTCTCATTATAGAACGCGATAATTTGTTCCGCTGGCAAGGTCTCGCTATCCTCGGTGGTGTGAGCATCGCTGGCAAGCACCACGTCGTAGCCGACAGCCACAGCCCTGCGGACGGTGGTATCAACACAATACTGCGTCTGGCCCCCACAGATGACCAGACGTTTGATGCCGCGTGCCTTCAACACCTCCTGCAAACGCGTCTCATGAAAGGAATCAGGCAATGGTTTGAGCGCTCTGGCCGCCGCTTTGAGGAGTACCGGTTACAGGTTCACTCTATTCAAGGAACAAGAATAAACTTGCGGCGGGCAAAGGCGGCCTGACGCTCCCAGGCCTCGGCAACGTGCGCAAGCGACACTGTTTCTCTCTCGACCGTGCAGCGGCCAGCGGCAGCGTGTGTGAGAATTTCAGTGAAAGCCTGGGCTTTTTGCTCATCAGTCAGCGCATTGTTGGTGTAGCCAAGGATGGCATGCAATCGGCTACGCAAGGTGGCCGACTCAAAGCGCACCGTGGCCCCCGCAGCAGAGCCGATGTTGATGAGCCGTCCCTCGGTACCTAGCACGCGAACGGCAGCTTCCGCCGGGAGACCCCACACGGGGTCAATGACGAGGTGCAAGGGACCGTCACACGCTGTCGCAATGCGCTTACTGATCTCTTCCACATCGTCGCCAGTAAGGTCAACAACAGCATCTGCTCCCAGCGTGAGCGCCCGTTTTCGTCCGACCTCGTCGCGTGAGGCGGCAATCACACGACCTGCTCCAAGCAGTCGAGCCGCCTGGACTGCCACCTGCCCAACTGCGCCACTGGCACCCAGGACAAGGACCTGCTCCCCCGGCTGCAGGTGACCACGCCAGGTAAGCGCCATCCATGCAGCAATTGCAGAAAGTCCGAGTGCAGCAGCAAGGTCGGTGTTAACGTCATCGGGAAGCGCAACCACTGACAGTTCATCAATAAGACAGTAAAGCGCCATACTGCCGTCCCCCGGCTTCATACCGGCGTTGCAGGTGAACCATACCCGTTGGCCGGGTGGAAGTATATCTGCCTCCATAACAATGCCGATGCCCTGTACGCCTGGAATGTAGGGGAGTTGCGGCGCACCAAAATAGGAGGTACCCGATGCGCACAGGAGATCTAACGGGCTGATGGGTGCCGCCATGACCCGTACCAGCGCCTGTCCTCTCTCACGATGAGGAACAGGCCATTGGACATATTCAGGTGAAGCATTGTGTCTGCGGATCACCGCCGCTGGCATTTCGGCGTTCATCACTGCGTCCTTTCCTCAACTGTCGAATCCCTGTGCGCAACGGTTGTAATGTGAGCTTACTCCTGTGAGGATGCCGGTGATGATCCCGCACTCCCCTGTTTCTCTGTGGCTGAAGCCCGCTCTCGGTCAGTATATGTATACGGGTTGTCAATCAACTCCACCACAGCCTGCTCAGGATTCATGGCCTCATTCCAGGCTTGCTCACCCATTTGCGTCCGCGCATATTCGACCGTTTTTGCGACAGCCTGCTTAGCCATATTCAGGTCAATACCAATAAGACGATGGTCGTACTTGACAACCTTGCCATTAACCATCACCGTATGTACGTCTGCACGCCCTGCCTGAAACACGACATGCCCATAAGGGTGCAACAGCGGGAACATCACCGGGGACTGCTCATTCTTAATCAGGACAAGATCAGCTTTCTTGCCGGGGGTAATACTGCCGATATTGCTGTCCATTCCCAACGCTCTGGCACCGCCAAGCGTTGCCCAGGTCACAACTTGCTCAGCACGCAGGTGGGAGAGCATCACGGTGTTGTTGCTCTTGTGTGCTTCCATGTGCTCACGACCTCGGTCTGCGTTGAGTGTTGCACGCATCGCGGAGAATAAATCGGCGCTCCACCACACGCTGGTGTCCATTGAGAGAGAAACAGGGATATTGTGTCGCCGGAGCTGCCACGTGGGTGGGTAGCCCTGCCCTGCATTCTGCTCGCTTTCGGTGGACACCGAGGTGTAGCCACCGGTAGCTGCTATACGATGATATGAATCCTCAGAGAGCGTTGCTGCATGCACATAGATGGTGGAGGGGGTCATGAATCCATGATCGTGCATCAAGCGTATACCGTTGTCGTTGGTGGCACCCCATACCCCTGCATGGGTTGTCACAGGCAGGTTGAACTCTCGTGCGACCTCGAACGCTGCCTTTTCGGGGAATGCCGGGTCGCCTGTGACATCGAAGGCAAGTTGCATGCGCAGCATATCTCCGCGTCCATCAATGCGACGGCGAATGAAATCTGCGAATTCAGGAGCCTTTGTCCACTGCCAGGGCGCACCGAGCAGGTTCCCATAAGCGAGGACGAACCGTCCCGGAACCGCTTCAAGCGCGTCAACCGCCGCATCAGCGTGGTCGATCGTTTGCAATCCGTGAGACCAGTCAACCGTTGTGGTGACCCCAGCGTCTACGGCCTCGATTGCGGATAGGAGATTGCCGGCATAAATGTCCTCGGGACGGAAGATCTTGCCCCAGTTTAAATAGTAGAACTGGAAATAGTTCGTGAGCGTCCAGTCGGCCCCGAATCCACGAAGAGCTGTCTGCCACATATGGCGATGCGTGTCAACCATACCCGGCATGAGAATACCGCCGGTCGCGTCAATCTCCTCAGCACTATCCGGTACGACAAGTTGCCGCCCAACCGCCGCGATCCGGTTGTCAAGGACAAGGACATCACCGCCCTCAATCATTCCAAACGCCGGGTCAATAGTCAACACGGTGGCGTTACGAAATACTACTGGACGGCCTGATGGAAAGGAATTACTGTTCACTGCTGCGTTCTGGCTCATATTGCTCACCTCGTTGTGTCTCGGCTTGCAGAACACGAAACAGGTGTACGATACCAACTGGATACCGGGCTTTTCCTGCCTTCTCCTGCGTCCTGGGAGCCGTATTGTGATACGTATTTTCAAAGGGCTAACAGAGGTAATGATAGTGTCCGTATAGCGGACATTTGTCCACTCATCACATATTACACAATTGGCAGGGCTCTGTCAAGAATATCGTGTTGAAGGTTTGAAGGTTTGAAGGTTGAAGTTGAAAGGTTGAAGTTGTTAATCGGAATCTCTTCCAGCATCCCTTCAAGAGCAGCCTCATGGAGAAATATTGTGCTTACGACAATCTCCGCTTTGTCAGGCTGAGTGATACTCTAGACATCAGGGTACCGTTTCTGTTACCATGAGTGCAGAGAAAACAGTACCGAGTTTACTGGCACGTGGTGTCTGGAATGACGCTGGTATGCCACAAGGGGAAATGATGCGTGGTGAAACAGGACCCGACTTCATCGAGGCATTGGCACGCGGTCTTGATGTTATCCGGGCGTTCGAACCCAACCGACCAACGATGACGCTGAGCGAGGTGGCGCTGGCTACCGGGCTTGCTCGACCGACGGCACGCCGCATGTTGATTACGCTTGAAGAACTGGGGTATGTTCGCACGGTACAAGGGGGGTTTGCGCTCACTCCAAGAGTTCTTGAGCTTGGCATGGCTTACATTGGGTCAACCAACATCTGGGATATCGCACGTCCTCACATGGAACAGCTTGTGGGACACACAGGCGAATCTTCATCGCTCGCCCAGCTCGATGGGTCCGACATTATCTACGTTGCACGTGTGGCCGTACCTAAGATTATCACCCTCGCGGTAACCATCGGCACACGTTTTCCGGCTCTTCAAACGTCGCTGGGAAAAGTGCTACTCTCCTCGTTGCCGGCAGATGAGTTGGAACGGGTACTTACTGAGCCGAGCCGCTCCGGCATCACACCTCTCTGGCATCCGAAAGTGGAAGAACGCGACCAGGTTTTGTATGAGGTGCGCACGAGGGGGTGGGCCCTCACCGATGAACACCTGGCGTATGGCATTCGTTCGATCGCCGCGCCTGTCTACGATGGTACCAACCATGTAGTTGCCGCGCTCAACGTCACCGTCCACGCAGCAGAAACAAGCATCGAGATACTAACTGGGAAATACCTTCCGCTCCTGTTGCAAACCGTCTCCGCCATCAGTATTGACTGGGCGCAGTGGCAAAGCAGACCACAACTCACGCTTGAAGCCAGGCCCGCGAGTACACCTTCCTAAAACAAGCCGCGTATTGCCATGCCGCCTCCCTGTTACCCTGTTACCGAACCTCTTGACATCGTTTCGGATGTCACCTATACTTATTTCAACGGACGTTTGTCCGTATAACGGACAGAAACGAGTATGCGATGGCGATAACTGACCACAACGAACGGTGGTCGCCTCTGCTCGTGCTGGTACTCACTATCAATTGACCGGAGCTAGGAACCTTATGTCAGAGCAGGACAACAAGAACAGCACCCAGGCTGCCCCCCAGCAGCCTGGCCCCCTTGACGGTCTGCTGATCGCCGATTTTTCACGAGTACTTGCTGGTCCATACTGTACTATGCTGCTTGGTGACCTCGGTGCAACGGTGATTAAGGTCGAAAGCCCTGCGGGAGATGACACGCGGAACTGGATGCCCCCGGACCGTGATGGTGTCGCAACCTACTACCTGGCTATCAACCGCAACAAGCGTTCGATCACCCTTGATTTCAATGATCCTGCGGACCTGCAACTGGCCCATGAACTTGCTGCTCGCGCCGATGTCTTCATTGAAAATTTTAAGCCGGGTGGTCTCAAGCGTTTCGGTCTGGATTATGACACGGTCAGGCAGCAGAATGCTGGCATCATTTACGCATCCATCAGTGGTTTTGGAACGGCGCGAGGCGCATCTCTTCCCGGCTATGACCTCATTGTGCAAGCGGTGTCCGGGTTAATGAGCCTCACCGGCGACCCGGATGGTCCAGCCTATCGCTCCGGCATCTCGGTCTTTGATGTCATGGCCGGCCTGCATGCGACCATCGGTATTCTGGCGGCCCTCAATCATCGCAACCGCACAAATGAAGGCCAGCATGTGGAAGTCAGCTTATTCGCCTCGGCACTTTCAGGAATGGTCAACCAGACGTCCGCCTATGTAGCTGGTGATGTCGTTCCGACCCGCATGGGTAATGCCCATCCCAGCCTCTTCCCCTACGAACCGCTGCCGACGGCGGATCGGGAGTTGGTGATTGCTGCCGGAAACAATGGGCAGTTTAACAAACTCTGCGAGATACTTGACCTCCCTGAATTGCCAGATGATCCCAGGTTTGCGAACACCTGGGACCGCAACAAAAACCGCGATGTCTTGCGTCCACTGCTCGTTGAACGACTGCGTACCAGAACCGCCGACGAATGGTTCCGCAGATTGAGCGCGGCTGGTATTGCATGTGGCCCGATCAACAGCATCGAGGGAGGGGTTATGTTCGCCCGCGAACTTGGGCTTGATCCCATCGTCGAGGTCGGTGTTGGAGATAATGCCGTGCCAATGATTCGTCATCCCATCTCATTTTCTCTCACGCCACCGCGCCACGTGCTACCACCACCGGCGCTCGGCCAGGATAATAAGCAAATTCGTGCATGGCTCAGCCAAACACCAACTGCAACCTGACGTAACTCAGGACAGTCAAAGCATCGGCGGATAATGCTAATACGCAACAATAGGTCCAGGTTCAGCAAGTGTAACCTGGTAGCCCTGAGAGGGTAGAGGACTGTTATAATATATGAGGGAACAGATGGAATATCCAACCGGAATCGGGACGTCTGATGCCACAAGCATTCAACTGCTGGGTCACGATCTGGCGCATGAGTTGATTGGTCATATTGGGTTTGGCGAGCTGGCTCTCTGGCTTGCTACGCAACAGCGACCCACGCCCCAGCAGGTGCGAGTATTCGAGGCTGTGCTTGTCTCGTTGGCTGACCACGGCTTTACTCCGACTGCAATCGCGGCTCGCCTGACACTGTATAGTGCCCCTGACGCGATCCAGGGAGCAATGGCCGCGGGTTTGCTAGGTGGTGGCTCGCGGTTCCTCGGCGTCACAGAAAATACCGGTCGCTTTCTTGCGGATGTGCTGGCAAGCGTCGAAGGGCAGTTCCCTGAGACTGATGAACAGTGGGACGCGCTTGCCCGCAAGGCTGTTTCCGAGCAGCGTGCGGCTGGCCGCTTCGTCCCAGGATTGGGCCATCCGGTGCATAAGACGGTTGATCCCCGGACAGCCGTGATCATTGCACTTGCCGAACAGGAGGGTTTACGGGGACCGCATCTGCGCCTGTTCGAGGCGATTGGACGTGTCCATGCCGAGGTGCTTGGTCGAAAGCTCCCACTCAACGGCGCAGGTGTAGCGGGTGCCGCGCTGGCTGACATCGGATTACCACCTGAGTTGCTGCGCGGAGTGGCTCTGCTTGCCCGTGCGGCAGGGTTACTCGGTCATATCGCTGAAGAACTACGTCACCCTATCGCACCCGATATTTACGCTGCAATCGACCGGAACGCTGTATACCGGCCAACCACCGATAACGACGTTACAGAGCAACACTAGCTCGACTCACTCAATGGCCTGTGCTGCGTGCAGGCTGTTCCTGAAGGAGGTAATTATGGCAAACCTTGTCGCTGTCCTTGCCACCACGCATCACCCGTTCTTTTATCGTGCCAGTACTGCTCCGCCGGAGAGTAGACCCGATTTTGCGGATGAGTGGGTGCGTAAGGTGCTGGCCTACCGCGAAACGCTTACTCGGGCCAGACCAGACGTGCTGGTCATGGTCGGTTCTGACCACTTCCACCAACTCTTCTACGATAATATGCCGCAGTTCCTCATCGGCAAAGCGCCGTTCTACGATGCAAACTACTACAATGAGGAGCGCGAATTCGGGCTGCCACGCATGGTTCTCAAGGGACACGAGGAACTCTCTGCGTATCTGCTGCGTGCCGGACTCGATGCCGGTTTCGATCTGGCATTTAGCAATGAACTGCGCGTTGATCATAGCATTACCTGCCCTATCATCACAACACGTCCTCAGGCAGATCTACCCATTGTGCCCATCTACACAAACATTTTTGCTCCACCCCTTCCGCAGCCCTGGCGGTATGTGGAGCTTGGCCGTACCTTGCGCCGCCTTGTTGAGGCCTGGCCCAGCGATGAGCGGGTCGCCATCATCGGAACCGGCCATCTCTCCCTCGAACTCGGCGGCCCGCGCCAATTCGGCCCTCATGGCCCTGACCCAGATTTCGATCGCCGGGCCGTAGAGTGGATCGCCAGCGGCGACATTGAAGGCACGTTACGGGAAGTGACGCTTGATAGTCTCTGGATGCCGGGCAACGCTACGCATGGCTTTCTCGACTTCATGTTGATGATGGGCGTGGCCGGATCTGTCCGAGCCGATTACGCCGATTCTCTCGACCTGTTCCATACAATGGAAGCCTACTTTACCTGGTATCCGAAAGGAGCGGACGTATGAGCAAGTATCTCCTCAACAAATTCCTCTTTACAATTGACCGCGACCCGGAACTGGTTGAACGCTACCGCGCAGACCCCCGCGGCACCGTTATCTGGTGGGAGGCCGAACGGGCGAACGTTATCCTGAACCTGCCTGATGGCGAACGCAGTACCTGGCAACAATTTACCGATGAAGAGCGCGAGGCGCTGGCAACACATAACTATGTAAAGCTTTTCGAGCTTGGAGCGCACCATTTTCTGACGCTCACCCTCTGTATCGCCCTGTTCGAGCGTGACTATGCCGAGCCGCTAGCGTTCCAGCGTGAGTATGCCCGCAACCTCCAGCACTGGTCGCTGCCCTACCCGGATATCACTACGTGATGAAAGCCGTTGAGCGAGTCAGCTTGAGAGTGGTATTACAAGATTGCGAAAGGAAGAAAGAGCGTGTCTGATAAGCTCGTGACGACGGTTGTGGGAAGCTATCCTCAGCCTGAGTGGCTAGTTGATCGCAAGAACTTACAGAGCCGATTACCTCCGCGCATCCGAGCGCGTGAAATCTGGCGTATTCCGGAGCCACTGCTGCAAGAGGCCCAGGATGATGCAACCGTCCTTGCCATACGTGACATGGAGCGTGCGGGCATAGACATTATTTCTGACGGGGAGATACGCAGGGAGAGTTATTCCAACCACTTCACTACTGCTTTAGCAGGGATGGACCTTGATAACCCCGGAGAGGTTCTGGGCCGTGCAGGCCGCTCCAACCTTGTTCCACGGGTCGTCGGCCCGATCCGTCGCTTATACCCGGTTGAAGTACGTGATGTGGAGTTCCTGCGACGCAACACTGACCGTCGCATCAAGATCACCGTGCCAGGCCCATTCACTATCTCACAGCAGGTGCAGAATGACTATTACCGCGATGAAAAAGCTCTAGCATTGGATATCGCGGCGGCGGTCAACGAGGAGATCAAAAGCTTGCAGGCAGCCGGGGCCGACGTGGTACAGATTGATGAGCCATACCTGCAAGCAAGACCGGAACAGGCTAGAATGTATGCAATAGAGGTCATTAACCGGGCGTTGGAAGGAATTGCAGGGCCAACCGCACTGCACCTCTGCTTTGGCTATGCGGCGATCGTTCATGACCGTCCCGCCCAGTATACATTCCTGACGGAACTGCGTGATTGCATTGTGAGGCAGATTTCAATTGAAGCGGCTCAACCCCATCTCGATCTCTCAGTCCTACGCCAATTAGCAAATAAAACCATCATTGTTGGCGTCTTGAATCTGGGAGATATGCAAGTGGAGACACCGGAGATAGTGGCCGGGAGAATACGTTTAGCCTTGCAATACGTAGAGCCGGAGCGTTTGATCCTGGCCCCCGACTGCGGCATGAAATACTTGCCGCGGGATGTAGCCTTTGGTAAACTATGTGCATTGGTCGAAGGAGCCAGGATCGTTCGACAGGAATTGTAAACGTCTGTACCACCTCCTCCCATGTCAGCGACGTTCCCAGGTAACTGACCAGTTCTTGCACGCCTGGACTCGTGCGTCGCTCCTCGCTTTGGCGTCCAGGACATAGAGCAAGCGCTGGCCTTTTATGGACAACTGAGCGTTGTGACGACGTATCAGGACCAGGCGATTCAGTCTCCTCTGGAAGCCAAACCTTGAGGGATGAAAGAATTTTTCCTCTGCGATCCTTTTAACAACCTCATCCTCTTTGCGGAAGGCATCCCCGAAAGAGTGTTGTATCCTATGGTGTTGTTGAGCGTGTGCAAATACTCCAAATGAAGAGTGCGTCCCCTCTGTTTATAGGAAGCGCACTCTTCATTTTCCCATGTCTTGATGGCTCTTACTTTGCTACGAAACAACAGTGACGGTCGCTACCATGTTCGGGTGAACCGTGCAATAGTATTGATAGGTACCGGGTGTGTTGAACGTATAACTAAACGATTGGCCCTGATTGAGTAACCCGCTATCCTTCATGCCATTCTGGAACGTCACAGAATGCGGCGCACTGTCCTGGTTTGTCCAGGTGACCGTCGTTCCCACACGCACCTGAATATTCGTATACTGGAACGCGAAATTCTGCATGTTCATGCGCGTCACGCCCGTGACTGCCGTTCCCTGCTGCGTCCCAGTAGGCTGAGAGCCGCCCATCATCGTGCCGCCATTGCCGTTGTATTGACCACCCATCATGCCTGAAGATCCCTGTTGCTGCCCGTTCACCATACCAGGTCCGTAGTTGTTTGACATCCATCCACTGTGCGTCATCGCCATCACACCAACGGTTCCACCGACCGCGAGAAACGCTATCACAATTGCTGCTATGATAACAATCACTGTTCGAGTACGCATCTATTTATCTCCTTCGTGCGCGTTTCTTTCTTCTGTTCGCGCCAGTAATGGCTCTACGCTGTACTGGCGCGAGCTCCATCAATCACCTTCATGCCGACGTTATGCAGCCGGGATGTCTTCCAACCGGGCACGAGCCTGCTCATACTCGGCCGCACTGATCTCGCCAGCGGCGAACCGTTGCCGCAGCGTATCCAGAGCCTGCTCACGTCCTGAACGGAACTGGCGCGGGAACAGACTTCGCACCGCCCAGATCACCAGCACGATGACCGCTACCCAGAAGATGAGCATCATCACCATCATGACCAGCCACCAACCTCCATACATTCCAAAACCGTACATCATTTGTTTGCTCCTTTTGAAAAGCGGTCTGGATGCCGCTTTTTGCTTTTTTGTTCTTAGGGGAAGCCGACGCTCTATACATATCCGTCTTCCCTTCCTGCTGATAATAGTATAGGATGCGTACTTCAAGAGCAGATGTGCGTTTCCATCAAGTTTTCATCAAGAAAGGGAGTTGAACGAGAGATTATGGGTGGGCAAGAGGGAGCGTGAGAGTAAAGCGGCTGCCCTGTTCCAGGCCAGCGCTCTCGACGCGAAGTTCTCCATCCATCGCCTGCGCCAGCGAGTGGGCAATGGTCAGACCGATGCCGGAGCCGCCGAAGGCACGCGAACGTGATTTGTCCACGCGGTAAAATCGCTCGAAGATGTGGGTCATCTGCTCCGGTGACAGCCCCACCCCACTATCGGCAACGCAGAAAGCCACCATATTACGCTCGTTGCTCACATCAACATCAACAGTCCCTGGCGCTGGCGTGTAGCGTAGCGCGTTTACCAGCAGGTTTGTGAGGATCTGCGTCGCACGTGCCGGATCGGCCAGCACATCAGGGAGGTCTGGCGAGACGTGCGTCGTCAGCACCAGACCTTTTTCGGCAAACTGTTCTTCCAGAGGTTCAAGCGCATTTTGCAGGAGTTGGCGCGGCGTGACTGCCTGCAGTGAAAGAGGAATCTGGCGTGCTTCGGCCCGCGACAATTCTTGCAAATCATCTACCAGGCGGCGCATACGGCTAGCCTGTGTAGCCAGCGTGGCCCAGATATGCGGCGACGGTTCGATGACGCCGTCGAGTAACCCTTCGAGATATCCCTCAAATGTCGCCAGCGGTGTGCGCAGTTCGTGCGTCACGTCGCCAATGACCTCCAGCCGGTGTCGCTCCGTCTGTTCCAGGGCAATGGCGAGCGCGTTGATGCTGGTCGCCAGTTGCCCAAGCTCGTCTGTGCGGTGGACAGGAGGAACCTCGATGCGTTCAGCATAGTGACCCGTACTGATGCGTTGCGAGATGCGTGTCATATCACGTAATGGCATGGTGATACGCCTCGCCGCAAAGAAGCTGATTGCCAATGATGTGATAGCGGCGGCGGTAGCTGCCAGGGCCAGTGCAGTAAAGAACGTGCTGAGAAAGCCGTTCATGATGCGTTGCTCCGCCTCGGCGGTAGTCAGCGAAGCGGGATGGGTCTGGAGAACTTGCAAGAGTTGGGTCTGGAACAACGTTGGCAGCAAGGCAAAGGCAACGATCAGCAGCGTTGTGACACCGACCAGCATGATGAGCAAGTACGACAGTAAGAACTTTCCACCCAGTGAGGCTTTAAACGAGAGACGCCAGCGCATATGAGTTCCTCTTATTCCCGCATCCGGCGGAAGCGATAGCCGACGCCGCGCACTGTTTCCAGGTAGTGGGGATGAGCAGGATCAGCTTCCAGTTTCTTTCGCAGGTTCGCGATATGGACATCAACGACATGTTCATCGTAATAGGCGTCACCCCACACGCGCTCAAGTAACTGGGTGCGCGTAAACACACGACCGGGATGTCGTGCCAGCGCGAGAAGTAGGGCAAACTCGCGTGCGGTCACTTCGACTGGCTGACCGAGCAACGTGACTTCATGGTTCGCCTCATCAATCGTCAGATCTTCCCACGTCTGCGGCGCGGGCGTCTCATCCGGTGACGCTGAAGCACCCTGGGATGAGGCCGCCGTCTGGCGGGGACGCCGTAGCAGAGCCTTGATCCGCGCCACCAACTCGCGTGGGCTGAACGGCTTGGTGAGGTAGTCGTCTGCGCCGACGGTCAGGCCGAGGATTTTATCGATCTCTTCCGTGCGTGCCGTCAGCATAATCACATAAGCATCGGAAAATTGCCGGAGTTGGCGACACACTTCGATACCATCCAGACCGGGCAGCATGACATCGAGGACAACCAGGTCGGGACGAGCGGTACGCGCCAGGTCAAGCGCCGCCAACCCATCCGTCGCTGTCAGCACCTCGTACTGCTCGCGTTCAAGATAGCCGCGTACCAGGTCTACCAGTGCCGTTTCATCGTCAACAACCAGTATACGTGTCACAATCGTTCAATTCCTTTCAGCATGTCTTTCGTAGTATATATTACTTCCCCATTGCTTCGCTCGGACGTTCTTTCCGCCAACGTTTCCAGAAATTACCGCTGGTTCGCCAGAAACTCTTCCAGACCATCATTTACTTTGCGCGACGAGTTCCTGCGTATGTTCTTGACAATGCTCAATGAGACCTTTCGTCCCTTTATACACGTATTCACCTGGTTGAAAGAGCTTGTCGTCCATCTTTCTGAGCATCTCGATTTTTCTCTGGTATGCCAAAAAGCTGATAGTATTTTTCCAGTATATCGGCTTATACGGTCAAGATGAGTCCTGCTTTCTACGGTTCTAACCAAAATCCAGGGTCGAAAAACACGAGAGAGACTCGCCCTGTAATGAAAGAAAAGAACATCGCCTCCAGTACAGAAAAAGGGGACGTTTGTTGTTTGTCCAATAATTTGCAAAAATTTGCCTCGTTCCTGAATCTCAGGTATACTTTTCCTAAAAAGAGAGCAGGGATGGCATATGATAGACCATGTAGGACAACCATTTGGGAATTATAGGCTGGTTCGCCGTGCGTCTCTTGGTCTGCGCGAAAGGAGGACGTCACGTGTCCAGCAGATCACTCACGACTGAGCAGGTTCTGACCCTGCTTGCAGAAACGCCGCCGCGCATCGCCGCGCTTACCGCCGGTCTGGCACCAGCCCAATTGCATACCCCTCCCAACCACGATGAGTGGTCCGCAAATGATGTACTTGCCCATCTGCGTGCGTGTGCTGACGTCTGGGGCAACTGTATCGTGGCGATGATCGCCGAGGACACGCCGACGCTGCGGGCTGTCAATCCCCTCACCTGGATCAAGCAGACGGACTATCTCGAACTGGAATTCCGGCCCTCGTTGCGCTCCTTTACCACGCAGCGTGCCGATCTCCTGGCAGTCCTGGAACCATTGCCGCACGAAGGCTGGTCACGTACGGCGACAGTGACGGGAGCGGGAAAGGTACTCGAGCGGACCGTGCTGTTCTATGCGCAGTGGCTGGCTCGCCATGAACGGCAGCACGTCAAGCAGGTCGAACGCATCGTCAACACGTTGCCCATCTAGCAACGGCCACCCTTTGAGCAGGCGGCCCAACAAAGCCTGCGCCGACGCGTGCCAGGTAAAGAGAGGCCTTTCTTCGCACTTGCGCTCATCAGAGACGTTCTTTGTTACCTACGGAAACAGCCTGACTGTGTACCTTGCTGAAGGCATCTGCATTTGGGTAGCTGTCAACACATCCTGCTTGCTCAGACAGAAGCAAGGGTGTCTGCAAAAACAGGACCGGGAAGGGTGAGTGGTCAGTCCAGCTTGAACTTTGCGGTATCTGGAAGGAAAACAAGATGCATAATCTAGAGCTTTCCCACAAAATCATGCCTGACTGCCTACTCATGATCTGTTCCGTTAGGTTTTCGGGGATGAGCGGCTATGGCTCAGCTATGATAGGACATTTGATGCAGTTTTGACATGCGTGAGGTACGGCAATGCGGCTTGTCTGTGTGGTGAGCATCGCTTCAGCTTTCCTCTTTTTTGCGGTCGGTCACAGCATTGGCTGCATCAGTGTTCGAGGCGTTTTCCTTCTTCTTTGTCACTCCTACGGATGCAAGCCAGTCTTGCACCTGCAATTGGCGAATGCCGACGAGTTCCCAGGCGCGGGCGACCCCAAAAACCGAGATGATGATCAGCAAGTCGGTCAGCGCGTTGAGAGCAGCACTGTCTGTGGGTGATTGCAGTAAGCGTACGGCAGCATAGGTCTCAGAGCCGTAGAGAAGAAAGCCGGCAAGGATAAAGGGGCGATTGCGCAATCGCTCCCTCCATTGGGCTGCGTGCTGCACCAGCGTCGGAACCAGGATGAGCGTGTTGAGGAGTCCAAACACACTCAAGACGATGACCACGAGCCCTATCTGCTGATGGGGCACCAGCGCAAACAGGGAAATGATGACCGGATTGAGCAACGCACTATACGCAGTGAGCGCTTTGACTTATCGCTCTAGTGGGGCGCTTGCTGTGGCGATGCTTGCAGGAGCAATCGAGATCACCACAAAGATTAAACCAAATAAGGTTGCTCCTACGGTAGCCATCGTCATAAAATACACTGCATAATCGGGAGGTACCATCTGCCCTTTTTCCTTTGCAATATCTTGCACGCAACTCAGTCTAGAACATAGAGAGCCCAGCCTCTGATCAATTCTACCATAAAAGCGAAGCCAGCACGATCCCTGGTATCGGTATCCTCACCCCTTGACAACAGGCGTTCTTTCGAATATACTCTTATCGTAAGGTTACGATGAAAGAGAGCAAAGAGATGATTGACTGTTGTCAACAAGAAGAAGATGTGCAGGTAGCCGCAAGCATCGAAGAACGACGCGAGCAGTTGGCTCGCTTCTGTAAGGCGCTGGCGCATCCAGCACGTGTTCATATTCTACAATTTCTCAGCACGGCAGATACCTGTATTTGCGGCGACATCGTAGAGCAGCTACCCCTTGCCCAGTCTACGGTGAGCCAGCATCTCAAGGTCCTCAAGGAAGCAGGGCTGATCCAGGGAACAATTGATGGCCCGCGCACCAGCTACTGCGTGAATCGCCAGGCGCTGGCAGTCTTCAAAGAGTTGCTGCTGCTGCTCTGACCGTGCAGCTTTTTTTCTCGCCCATTCATCGTATATCGCCGATAGACAATAAAAGTGAGTTCAAACAGGAGGATGTTCATGTTACCTATGTACACGGCCAAAACGGCCATCATCAGCGTCTACGACCCAGCCATGTGTTGCTCAACCGGGCTCTGCGGAGCGAGTGTAGACCCTCAGCTCTTGCAAGTCGCACGCGACCTGCGCCGCTTTGAAGCGGAAGGGATCACCGTCGAACGCTTTAACCTGGCACAGCAGCCGGACGCCTACGCGCAGAATCTCAAGGTCGCGGGCCTGCTACAGGCCTTTGGCGACAAAGCGCTACCCGTCATCCTGATCAACGGCGACATCTTTGTCTATGGGCGCTATCCCTCGCGTAATGATGTAGCAGCGGCCCTCACACAGCAACGCGAGCAGGAACCGGTTGCCGCTCAAAACGCAGACGGCGGCTGTGCATGTGGCAGTGATGGATGCTGCTAGCTGGAGCCGGGAACTCCGGCCAAAGAAAAGATGGCAATACTGATGAGAGATACGCAACTAGCGACACTTGTCCCTGTAGATTGGCTTGGTTGGCAGACGCCATTTCTCTTCTTCACCGGCAAAGGCGGCGTCGGCAAAACGACGGTTGCCAGTACCGTGGCGCTGCGGCTGGCGGAACTGGGACGCCGCGTCCTGCTGGTCAGCACCGATCCGGCTTCCAACCTGGACGACGTGTTTGAAATGACTGCCGGGCAAATGGCGACGCCTGTCCCACAAGTCCCCGGCCTGTTTTTGCTGAATATCGACCCGGAAGCCGCCGCGGCTGCCTATCGCGAGCGCGTGATCACGCCGTATGCTGGCGTGTTGCCTGCCTCTGCGTTGCAGAGCATGGAAGAGCAATTATCGGGGGCCTGCACCGTCGAGATCGCGGCGTTCAATGAATTCACCGGTCTGCTGGCCGATCCGCAGACGGTCTCCCGCTTCGAGCATATCGTGTTCGATACGGCACCGACCGGCCATACCTTGCGGCTCTTGAGCTTGCCGAAAGCCTGGAGCGGCTTTATTGAAACGAACAGCCATGGTGCCAGTTGTCTTGGCCCGTTGGCCGGACTTGAAGCCCAGCACGAGCAGTATATGGCGACCGTGCAGACCCTGGGCGACGCGGCACGCACCACCATCGTGCTGGTCAGTCGCCCGGAATCCAGCGCTCTCCAGGAAGCGGCTCGCGCCGGGGGAGAATTTCGTGCGTTGGGGATCACGAACCAGCACCTCGTACTCAACGGGATCTTGACCCTCCCCGCCGGAGACGATGGCGTCGCCCAGGCCATGGTCGCCCGACAACGGGAGGCGTTGCGGACCATGCCAGAGGTCCTGCGCGACGTTCCCACCGTCGCTGTGCCGCTGATGGCCTATGAACTAACCGGCGTTGCCGCATTGCGTCGGCTTTCGCACACGGCAGAGCATACGACGCGTTCCGACGAGGCTATGAGTGTGAGTGCTGCATTCGATGTCGGCTCCATCCCAGGACTTGACGAGCTGGTGCGGCAACTGGAAGCCGACGGGCCAGGCGTCATCATGATGATGGGCAAAGGCGGCGTCGGCAAAACAACACTGGCAGCGGCGGTTGCCGTTGCGCTGGCACATGCAGGCCATCGTGTGCATCTCTCGACCACCGACCCGGCGGCACACCTGGGGCAGGCGCTTGGAGTGGCTATCCCTGCGGGTTTACAGGTCAGCCGCATCGATCCCGCAGCCGAAACGCAGCGCTATAGCGAGGAGGTACTCGCAGAAGCAGGCCCGCTGGAAGAGGAGGAGCGTGCGCTGTTGGAAGAAGACCTGCGCTCTCCTTGCACCGAGGAAATCGCCGTCTTCCGTGCCTTTGCACGCACCGTGCAGGAGGCAGAGCGTGACTTTGTGGTGCTGGATACCGCGCCAACCGGACATACGCTGTTGCTGCTGGATGCAGCGCAGAGCTATCACCGCGAAGTCGAACGGACGATGGGCGACGTTCCAGAGGCCGTGCGGCGCTTACTGCCGCGTTTGCGCGATCCACGCTTTACGAAAATCCTGCTGGTGACGCTGGCCGAGTCAACGCCAGTGCAGGAGGCGGAACGGCTGCAAGCCGACTTGCGCCGCGCCGCTATCGAGCCGTTCGGGTGGATTGTCAACGCGAGTCTGCTCATGAGCGGAACAAACAATCCGGTGTTGCTGCAACGCGCTCAGATCGAAGTACCACATCTGCGCAGTGTGACGCAGGAACTGGCTTCTCGCAGCTGGCTTGTTCCCTGGTATGCAGCGATCCCGACCGGAGAACAGGCGCTTCTCGCCATGTCCATCCGATAAGGAGCGCAACACGGGAGAACATCTCTGTTCTTCCGCGTTGCGCGAGATGGCGTAGGCGGGTAAACACTTCCGTGAAGATCAGCGTCATAGCAAAGGTCATGAGCGTGGCCCCGACGATGCCGCCGACTTTATAGCCAATAAACGCCGCGGTGATGAGGAATGGGCCAGGGGGTCATTTGTTCCGGCACGATGTCCTCATCGCGGAAAATGTCGAGATCTCCAACTTCGATGTATGCCAGAGCCAGGCCTCCGAAGCCTATCAAGCGTGCTGGATCTGCAATCGGCGAAACCGTCTCACTGCCTTGTTTACCGTCTAAGACAGCGTTCCAGGCCGTCTCATTTTGCTCATAGGTCCAGGTCGCAAACTGCGCAGGAAGGGTATTTGGTACCAGGTTCCGGTCATCAAGCATAGGATAAATCAGGATTTGTTGGGCGAGTGCAACCTGGCGCTCTCGGGCAACAATCGCTGCTCCAGCAGCAACACCACCACTGTCTCCCATGATAGCGATGCGATGGGGATCAACTCTCAGTTGCGACGCGTGTGCAATCAGCCAAGTCACGCCTGCAAAGGCGTCCTCTGCGAGGGTGGTGGCGTGGACTTCTGGTACCAGTCGGTAGTTGACCGAGAGGAATGGGACCCCGGTCGCCGTGACGTACGCTGAGACAACGGCGTCATACAAGTCCAGTTCGCTTGCGTGGTGAGCAACTTTGAAGCCAATGCTGCTCGCAAAACCACTGACTGCCTTTCCATATTCACCTTCTGATGATATCGTGATTCACCTTTTGATACTATCGTGACTCTTCCGCTCCTTGATGTGACCATCCTGAGAGATACGTATGCTACTCTCTCTTCAGAATACCAATCGTTCAGACTTGTATGAAGCGAACATTTTGACGACCTGCGTGCGAAGAAGCATGCAAAGAGGATGAAGATGAGTACACCACCTACTGAGAGCGGAGAACCAATGGAGGCTTCCCAGCTTGCTCCCGGTTCTTTCTCCACACAAGAGACACTACCAGAATCACAGGCAACTCCACCTCCGCCTGTAGTTCCGCCTTCCCGCCACTCGCCTCGCCCCGGCATGAAGTGGTGGTATATAGGTACCGCCGTAGTGATTGTGCTGGTACTCCTTTTGAGCATCGGAGCTGTCATCCTGGCGCAGTTGGGACCACATCCTGTCCCGCAGCCGACCCCAACTGTGCAGCCCACGGCACCACCAACAGGCGTTCCGACGACCGTCACCACCACGCCTGGCGCTGATATCACGCCAACACCAGGGCCGGATATCGTCCTGGGGCCACGTGCTTGCCCCGCTGCCGTCAAAGACCCCGCTTCCTGGAGGCAATTCCTCCCAACATCGCCTCTGTCTTTCAATCCTCAAGAGGTGGCATGTGGGAACCTGCTCGACAAACCGACCTTGCAGGCTATGGTCGTTGCGACAGAGGTAATCGGCGGTGGCCCGACCTTCCGCAGTGTCTTTGTCTACGACAACATCACCGCTTCCCAGCCGCACTTGCTGTTCACCTGGCGGCACCTCCTCCTGGGGAAGGCACGTATCAGCGGGTATAACACCATCATGACGGTAGAGGTCGATCTGCACTCCAGCCTCAACCAGGGTAAAGCGTATGCCGCATTAACGCCCGATCTCTTCCGCGAATTCGACTGGAACGCAGACAAAGGGACCTTCGTGCAAGCCGCGTTTCCGGGTATCTTCCCCGACCTGACGCGCTACCAGGCAGAGAATGATCAGGCGCAGGTCAACAAGGGCAAGGATCCCTGGAAGAATGATCCCAAAGCGGTGGCGCTACGCCTCGGAGAGCAGTTCTTCAGCTGGAAACGCCCTTTGATGACAACTCTCCTCAGTGGGGGCGGCATCAATGATGTCTACGCCACGGTCAAATTGGAGGCGACGCCATTCCCCGGCATGAAGGCCGGTCCCAGCGTCACGGTGACGCTCTCACGCCTGGAGGGCAATCCGCACAACATGTGGGTGGTGATTGCCGTTGAGGATGGCCCTGGGGTACTCACCTCGATTACACCGCGCAGTCTCCTCGCCAGCCCGGTGCGCTTCGAGGGGACAGCAGATGCGCATGAACGGCTGATCGGTCACGCCTACGTTTTGGATCACTTGTTTAGCGTCGTTGGACAGGCCACGATCAACGCGCAGCCTGGTCTGGAGAATGCGACTTCCCCGTATTCGGTGCTGGTCAGCTACGAGACGAGCTTCAAGACTGGCCCGCAGGAGGGCGTGGTCGAAGTCGCTTTGTCGTCCCCGGTCGGCGCTCCCTATGTTCTGGTGAAGGAGCTGCTCGATCCCCAGCCGCAGGTGGCGTTTGGGCCGATATCCTGCCCGGTCGCGCAGCAAGACCCGGCCTTCTGGCAGTCCCACGCAGGCATTTCCCCCACCACTGTGACGTGTGGCTACCTGAAGGGTCCTGCTAATAGTACGCTACAGGCGTTGTTGACCGTTTCCCCTGCTGATGGCAAGCCAGGGCACCTCTACGTGTACGACCTCTCGTTGACCTCGCCTGCCCAACTCTTCGCCATGGAGGCAGCGAACGCCAACATCAGTGGCTTCAGCACCATCATCACAGCAGATAGCGATCCGAATGCCAGCAGCAGCACAGGCAACGGTTCGGGACAGGTGACTCCCGACCTCTTCCGCGAGTTCGCCTGGTCCGGCAGCGCCTTCGTCCAGACTGCGTTTTCTGGCATGTTCCCCGATTTGACACGCTGGCAGGCGGATGAGAGCCAGGTGCAGGTCATCAAGGGCAAAGAACTCTGGCGGGGCGATGCGCGGCAGACCGCCACGCGCTTTGTCGCGCAATTCCTTCCCTCTCCATCCGATAACCCACCAAAGTTGGAGCTAGTCCTCGGAGGGGGCTTGCACGACCCCTATGCCTATATCAACGTGTCCTTCCCCACGGCCAGCGGCAGTGTTCACCCCATTACCAAAGTAACGCTGCGCAGGCTTGATGGTTATGCCACCGGCATCTGGGAGATCGTCGCAGTCCAGGCCGACTGGATGGCCATTACCGCGCCGAAGAGCGGCACGCACATCAGCAGCCCGGTCACGGTCAGCGGTTTTGGGCCCACGTTCGAAGGGCGGATTGGCATCGTACAGGTGTTGGATCATCGCTTCCAACCAATCGCTTCGGCACAGGCGAAGGCACCACAGGACAGCAAAGCGCCGTCATTCACCGTCACGCTCTCGTACACCTCCAGTTACCGGTCCGGCGCTCAGGAAGGAATCGTGGAACTCGTCTATAGCGGAGGCGCTCCCTCCGACTATGGTGTAGTCATGGTGAAAGTCCTGATCGACCCATAACGAAGACATGGCGGCCAGCGTGCGTACTCGGACACCACCTGGCGGATTTGGGAGAGAGCGAAAGTAGAGGGCAAGCTGCCTTTGGATAAGGGCTTACTGGCGTGGCAGCACACGTTGGCTGGCCCGTTCTCACTTCGCCGCCAAGAAAGGAAAGGGAAAACGCTGTGACTGGAGACCGTCAGCACGCTGTTTCAGCAACCACAACCAACAACTCACGACAAGCAGGAATGGAAGTTCCTGCATATGGGACGAAGGACCGGCTTTATTATCTCGACTGGCTGCGCATGTTGGCCGTGCTGGGCGTCTTTTACGCCCATGCGGCCTGGCTCTTCGATCTGCTCTACGCCTGGCGCATCGAGAGTATGGGCAACGCTTACGCACTGGTTGTTTTCGGAAACCAGTGGGGCATGGCGCTCTTTTTCGTGCTGGCTGGGGCGAGCGCCTGGTTCTCGCTCGGCTCCAGGACGCCCCGTCAGTTCATCGGCGAGCGTGTTGCACGCCTGGTGCTGCCCTTTCTCGCTGGCGTCCTGCTTATCGCGCCTCCCCAGGCGTATTTTATGGACCTGAGCCGCTCTCTCTTTCACGGCTCGTTTCTCCAGTACTACCAGCAATATTTTCTTCAGCAGCAGTTCAGCTGGAACCCACAATCCCTGGTGGGCTATGGATTTCACCTCTGGTTTCTCGCCTTTCTCTTCCTGTACTCCTTGCTCTCGCTTCCCCTCTTTCTGTCCCTAAGACGCGCACACGGTCAGCGTTTCATTGCCTGGCTGGCCGCTGTAGGCGAGCGACGAGGGGGGCTGTTCCTTCTGGTGCTTCCGCTCGCGCTAATCCAGGTGACGCTGCGTGCGGCATTCCCCGAGTATCAAGGATGGGCCGATTTCGTGAGCTGGCTGGTGTACTTCTTGTACGGTTATCTGCTGGTTGCGCATGCGTGCTTGCAGCAAGCCATTCGCCGACAGGGTCTGCTGGCGCTGGCGGTCGGCTGTGTCAGTCTCCTGAGCATCCTGGTAATGATGTTTGGCCCTGATGCGGTCCAGGTCTGGCAAAATGTCCCGAGCTACTCGCTCGCGTATGAGCTGGGACAGCTCCTGTTCAGCATCACCTGCTGGTCGCTGATCCTCCTGGCGCTCTGGTTCGGCATGCGCGTGCTGAATGTTGACAAAGCACTCATCAGGTACGCCAACGGAGCCATTGTACCCTTCTACGTCTTGCATTATCTACCGATTTCCGTGTTGACCTTCCTCGTGCTTCGATGGGAGATGCCCATGGCAGTCCGCTTCGTGGTCGTAACAACGCTGGCGCTACTGACGACGCTGCTGGTCTACAATCTGCTCATCAAGCGTATTGGCATGCTGCGCTGGTTGTTTGGCATGAAATCGCCCCAGCGAAGTTGATGGACCCCTACTACAGTTGAGAGTCACAAGCCTCTGGTGAGAATGCTATGCCTTTACTTCTTAGATAATCTGGCGCGTTTCTCTGTTAACGGTCAATAGAAATGGGCCACAGAGTCCGAGAGCCGTTGAGCTTCATCGAGGAGGGATGGTTCCCCCCGTCTGTCGCTCCAGGTACGCCTGCACGCCAGTGCGAACCGTCGGGTAGAGGTGTTCAGAACCAATGCGTTCAACTAGTACTACAGTGGTGGTTATGATATACTAGGAGGAAAAAGAACAAAGGAGGAAGAACCCCCATGAACGTGGAAGGCCTTTCAGCATATGCGTCGCCCGAAGAGGTGTGGACGAGTCTGTTCGAGACGCTGTGTGAGCGCATCGGCCCGTGTTTTGCCCGGTCAGAAACCCGCGCAGGAGTAAGCGCGTATCTGCGCGGATTGCTCTCGCCCATTGA